>Ga0310345_10000113_pt1 | contig 169065 bp, 152 predicted proteins | sample HC15DNA20500_MG_FD_204667 | JGI IMG/M metagenome (GOLD analysis project Ga0310345, IMG submission 204667) | Marine microbial communities from station ALOHA, North Pacific Subtropical Gyre - HC15-DNA-20-500_MG | ecosystem: Environmental > Aquatic > Marine > Oceanic | place: Pacific Ocean... | reverse complement strand
GTGCACCACCAGGCCTTCCTGGTGTTTGGCCGGGTCGATATCCCACAGTTCCTTGATACCGATACCGTAGTGTTGCGGATCGGTGCCTTCGCGCAGGTTGAATTTTTCCTGCAGCTGTTTGCCCAGGTGACCACGGCAACCTTCGGAGAAGATGGTGTACTTGGCGTGCAGTTCCATGCCGGGGGTATAGCTGGGCTTCTTCTCGCCGTCATGGCCGATGCCGGAATCGCCGGTGGCGATACCTTTTACGGAACCATCGTCGTTATAGAGTACTTCGCTGGCAGCAAAGCCGGGGAAGATCTCGATGCCCAGACCTTCCGCCTGTTCTGCCAGCCAGCGGCACAGGTTACCCAGGGAAATAATGTAGTTCCCTTCGTTGTGCATGGTCTTGGGTACGAACAGGTTCGGCACTTTCTGTGCCTTTTCCGGGCCGGTGAGGTAGTAGATCTCGTCGCCGGTGACCTTGGTGTTCACCGGAGCGCCCATTTCCTGCCAGTTGGGGAACAGCTCGTTCAGTGCACGGGGCTCAAGCACCGCACCGGAGAGAATATGGGCGCCGACTTCGGAGCCTTTCTCTACCACGACCACACTGATTTCCTGACCGGTTTCCTGGGCGATCTGGCCCAGACGGCAGGCGGTTGCCAGACCGGAAGGACCGGCGCCGACGATGACTACATCGACTTCCATAGATTCGCGTTCCACAGCCTGTCTCCTCGCTATCGATTGCGTGTTCGGCCCTGAAGCCACTGAGAAAGGGGTTCTGAAACACTCTGCCACAGAAAAACCTTTCTCAGCAGCCACCTGGGGCCAGCCTTGGGGTGGCGCGGAGTATATAGAGATAGGCCAAACCGCACCACTGCCTGGGTTGGCCGCAACGCCCGCTGCATTGTTACCGGGTGTTGATCCGGTGGGGCGGCCACTGCAACCATTTCAAACAGGTGTTCGGATTATCCCTTGCTAGCTGGTTGATTTACAAGGAAATGGCCGACCGTAAAGTCACGAAAAGTGGACACCTTGCAGAGTCTATTTGCAGCAAAATCATTCGCTTACAGATTTTCGGCCTATTGACCTGCTTTGGCCGAGCGTTCAAGATAGCGGCTCTTTCGCGGGGGTGGACCCGGCAACGGCGTCAATTCGCCTCCTTCTACATGTCACCCAATGGAACATTCCGAGGATCCTATGAAGGTTCTTGTACCCATCAAGCGAGTCATTGACTACAACGTCAAGGTTCGCGTGAAGGCGGACAACTCTGGTGTTGATCTCGCAAACGTCAAAATGGCCATGAACCCCTTCTGTGAAATCGCTGTAGAAGAAGCGGTGCGTCTGAAAGAGAAGGGTGTGGTTTCTGAAATCGTTGCCGTTTCCATCGGTCCCAAGACCGCTCAGGAACAGCTGCGTACTGCCATGGCACTGGGCGCTGATCGCTCCATCCTGGTAGAAACTGACGAAGACGTTCAGCCGCTGGGCATTGCCAAGGCGCTGAAAGCTATCGTTGATGAAGAAAAGCCTGAGCTGGTGATTCTGGGCAAGCAGGCCATCGACGGCGACAACAACCAGACCGGCCAGATGCTGGCTGCGCTGACCGGTATGCCGCAGGGTACCTTCGCTTCTGAAGTGAATGTTGCTGATGGCAAAGTGAAAGTGACCCGTGAAATCGACGGTGGTTTGCAGACTGTAGAGCTGAGCCTGCCGGCCGTGGTCACTACTGACCTGCGTCTGAACGAGCCGCGTTACGCGTCTCTGCCGAACATCATGAAAGCCAAGAAGAAGCCGCTGGACACCAAGACCGCTGCTGATCTGGGCGTTGACCTGACTCCGCGTGTTACCACCGTTAGCGTTGAAGCACCGGCTGAGCGTCAGGCTGGCATCATCGTTGGCTCCGTAGACGAGCTGGTCGAGAAACTGAAGAACGAAGCGAAGGTGATCTGATGAGTGTACTAGTTTACGCCGAACACGATAACGCCGCGCTCAACAAGGTCACCCTGAGCGTCGTTGCTGCTGCCAAGGCTATCGGTGGCGACATCACCGTACTGGTTGCCGGTAAAGGCTGTGGCGCTGTTGCTGAAGAAGCTGCCAAGATTGAAGGCGTTTCCAAGGTCCTGTGCGCTGACAACGACGCTTACGAGCACCAGCTGGCCGAAAACGTTGGTGATCTGGTGGCTGAAGTCGCTGCGGATTACACCCACGTACTGGCTGCTGCCACCACCACCGGCAAGAACTTTGCTCCGCGCACTGCTGCTCTGCTGGACGTGGCTCAGGTGTCCGAGATCTCTGACGTCATCGACGCGGATACTTTCAAGCGTCCGATCTACGCGGGTAACGCTATTGCGACCGTGAAGAGCTCTGATGCCAAGAAAGTGATCACCGTGCGTGGTACCTCTTTCGACGCCGTTGCGGCTGAAGGTGGCTCTGCGGCTGTTGAAGCCCTGGACGTTGCCAAGAACGCTGGCACCTCTTCCTTCGTAGGCGAAGAGCTGGCCAAGTCTGACCGTCCTGAGCTGACTTCTGCCGAGATCGTGATCTCTGGTGGTCGTGGCATGGGTAACGGTGAGAACTTCGAAATCCTGTACAAGCTGGCTGACAAGCTGGGCGCTGGCGTGGGTGCATCCCGTGCTGCCGTTGATGCAGGCTTCGTACCGAACGACATGCAGGTGGGTCAGACCGGTAAGATCGTTGCCCCGAACCTGTACGTTGCTGTGGGCATCTCCGGTGCCATCCAGCATTTGGCCGGTATGAAAGACTCCAAGGTCATCGTTGCCATTAACAAGGACGAAGAAGCCCCGATTTTCCAGGTGGCGGATTACGGCCTGGTGGCAGACCTGTTCGAAGCAGTACCGGAGCTGGACGGCAAGCTGTAACGCTCGCTATCCGCACCAACAAAAACCCGGCCTTGTGCCGGGTTTTTTGTTTTCAGCTATCAGCTATCAGCTGTGAGCTGTGAGCTGTGAGCTACAAGCTACAAGCTACAAGCTACAAGCTACAAGCTACAAGCTACAAGCTACAAGCTACGCTTGGCAGGAAGGAAAAACCCAAAATAGTTCCCGGGTTTTTCGAAGAACGGAAACGCCTTCCAGATCGTTGAGTTCGGCGCCAATAAATAACCTGAGCACACCGTAGGAGCCATGCTCGCATGGCGATCCGAGTCTAAACGAGGTAAGGATTCCAGAGCTTAGAAGGACACGGCTCGCATGGCGATGCTCGCCAATACTCGGCTCGCTCCAGGCACGTTATGAGCTTCGCTCGGGGCGTATTTCGTGCGTTACTCGTGCCTGCGGCGGCGTTGTCAAAACGGAGGATGAATGTTTTCAGGAAAAACCGCGCTGATCACCGGCGCTTCCAGTGGCATCGGTGAAGAAATCGCACGCCAGCTGGCGGCGATGGGCTGCAACCTGATTCTGGTGGCCCGCCGGGAAGCGCGCTTGCGCGAGCTGGCACAAGCCCTGTCGGGTGTGCAGGTAGCGGTGCTGGTGATGGACCTCAACGAACCGGACAGCGGCCAACAGCTATTTGATCAGGTGATTGCCCTTGGCCTGCAAGTCGATGTGCTGGTCAATAATGCCGGGTTGGGTTTTCAGAAACCCTTGCTGGGAGTGCCGCTGGATCAGCAGCTGGGGATGGTGGATGTGAACGACCGGGCCTTGCTGGCACTGACACGCCTGTTTGCCGAGCCCATGGCGGAACGAGGGGAGGGCTGGATTCTCAATGTCAGCTCGGTATCGGCCTGGTTTCCCATCCCGGGGATGGCCACGTATGCGGCCAGCAAGGCATTTGTGTTGACTCTGGGGCGTGCGCTGCACGAAGAGCTCAAACCGTCCGGTGTGGTCGTCACCACATTATGTCCAGGGGGGACGCGCACCGAGTTTTCCTCCAAGGCACGTGAACACATGGACCCGTCACTGGAAAAGGCCATGATGCCGGTCGAGCCGGTGGCCCGCGCCGGCTTGCAAGCCTTGGCCCGCGGCCGCTCGGTTGTGGTGCCCGGCACGGCGTATCGCGTGATGACCTGGCTCACGCGCATGCTCCCGGATAGCTGGGTGGTGAAGCTGGCCGGGCGAGTGATGGAGCGGCACCACTGACCCGGACAGGCTTTCCAGCGCTTCTGTTGACACCCGCCTGGTCGCTTCGAATCGTGCGCCTTTGCAGGGCGAGGGGCCCGGGCGGGCCGTTCGGGATTGCGCCTAAATGGGGCAAGCCGGCGATAGCCGCAGTTTGAAATGGGCCGTGGGTGCAATCAATTTGGCATGGGACTTGCTCTATTCTGATTCAGAGGATGCGTAATGCGAGCCTCGGGATAAGGAAAGCGCCATGCAGTCATTAGGTTTGCCGGCGGTGACCGGCTTTGATGAGATGATCGGCTCGGGCAGTGAGGTGCGTCCACACTATACCGGCTACCACGACTGGCTGTTGCAACAGGACCGACAGGTACTACAGCGAAAGCGCAAAGAGGCAGAACTGCAGTTTCACCGGGTGGGGATTACCTTCAATGTCTACGGTGAAGACAGTGGCACCGAACGCCTGATTCCCTTCGATACCTTGCCACGCATTATTCCGGGCGCGGAGTGGCTGCAACTGGAAAAGGGCGTTATTCAGCGCGTGCAGGCGCTTAACCTGTTTCTGCACGATATCTATCACGACCAGAACATTATCAAGGCCGGGCGGATTCCTGCCGAACAGATCTTTGGCAATGCCCAGTACCAGCCATGCATGCAGGATGTGGATCTTCCCAATCAGGTGTACTCCCAGATCAGCGGGGTAGACCTGATTCGTGATGATGCGGGTACCTGGTATGTCCTTGAGGATAATCTGCGCACCCCGTCCGGGGTGAGCTACATGATTGAAAACCGGCGCATGATGATGCGCCTGTTCCCGGAGCTGTTCGCGCAGCAGACCGTGGCGCCGGTAGAGCACTATCCGACCTTGTTGCTGGAGACCCTGCAGCAGAGCGCTGTCCATAGCCATCCCACGGTAGTGCTACTCACTCCCGGCCGCTTTAACAGCGCCTATTTCGAGCATGCCTTTCTGGCCCAGCAAATGGGGATCGAGTTGGTGGAAGGGGCCGACCTGTTTGTGAAGGACGGTTATGTGTATATGCGCACCACCGCCGGGCCACAGCGGGTGGATGTGATTTACCGGCGTATTGATGATGCGTTTCTGGATCCACTGGCTTTTCGTGCGGACTCCATGCTCGGTGTGCCCGGGCTATTGTCGGTCTATCGTGAAGGGAATGTGGTGTTGGCCAATGCCGTGGGCACCGGCGTGGGGGACGACAAATCCATTTACCCCTATGTGCCGGACATGGTGCGTTTCTATCTGGATGAAGAGCCCATTCTTGCCAATGTGCCGACCTGGCAATGCCGCCGCGAAGCGGAGCTCAAGGAGGTCCTTGCGCGTTTGCCGGAACTGGTGGTCAAGGAAGTCCATGGTGCTGGGGGTTACGGCATGCTGGTGGGCCCGGCGGCGAGCCAGGCTGAAATCGAACAGTTTCGCCAGCGGCTGTTGGCCGACCCGGATAATTACATCGCCCAACCAACGCTGTCGTTGTCGACCTGTCCGATTTTTGTCGAGCAGGGCATTGCCCCCCGACATATCGACTTGCGTCCTTTTGTACTCAGCGGCCATGACACCCGGGTGGTTCCCGGTGGGCTAACAAGGGTGGCCATGAGAGAAGGGTCGCTGGTGGTGAACTCGTCCCAGGGGGGCGGCACCAAGGATACCTGGGTGCTGGAAGACGGGGAGGCGTCATCATGCTGAGCCGTACCGCATCGGACCTGTACTGGCTGTCACGTTATTTTGAACGGGCGGAGAACACTGCCCGGATGCTGGACGTAGTCTGGAACCTGTCGCTGATTCGTTATGCCGTCGATACCCAGAAGGAGATCGCCGCGCCGTTGGCAATCACCGGGACCCTGGATCACTACGGTGCCCGTTACGGCAAGGTGAGCATCGGCAACATACTGCACTTCTTTACTCTGGATGCGGATAGCCCGGCCAGTATCTACTCGTGTTTCCGGCTGGCCCGTGCAGGCGCCCATGCGGTACGCGGCAAGATTACTGCCGAGATGTGGGAAAGCGTCAACAGCACCTGGCTGGAGCTACAAGAGATACGCCACATGGGGTTGCAGGCCTACGGTGAAACCGCGTTTTTCGAGTGGGTCAAAAACCGTTCGCATCTGTTTCGGGGTGCCACCTACGGCACTCTGATGCGAAGCGATACCTTTCGATTCTTGCGTTTGGGGACCTTCATCGAGCGGGCGGATAACACCGCAAGGATTCTCGATGTGAAGCATCGTGAAGGGCAGGAGGATTCCAATGCCACAGTGGATTATTACCGCTGGCATGCGCTACTGCGTTCCGTGGGGGCCTATGAGGCCTTTCGTGAAATGTACAGCGAAACCATCAATGCCGAACGGGTTGCCGAGCTGTTGATCCTGAGCCCGGAGGTGCCGAGATCCTTGCTGTCCTGCTTGCAGGAGCTGTGTGACCTGTTGCCCCGGATTGAAGGGGACGCCGGACTGCAGTCCAAGCGGTTGGCAGCGGTACAGCTTGCCCGCCTGCAATATGGCGATCTGGATCATATTGTCGATATTGGTTTGCACGATTACCTGACCGATTTTTTGCGCCGCATCAATGAACTGGCGGACACCATTCAGAGCGAATATCTGGAGCTGGTATGAAACTGTCTATCAATCACCGTACCGAATACCGTTATTCTGAACTGGTGCAGCATAGCACCCAGTATTTGCGGCTGACCCCAAGGCCCTCGTCGCGTCAGCGCATTCTGAATTGGCAGATGGCCTTGCCGGAATCTGCCGAGCGAGCGTCGGACGGGTATAACAACATTCTCCATGTGCTGACGCTGGATCGCCCCCATCAGGAAATCGCCTTGACGGTGAAAGGCGAAGTGGAGATTACCGATGAAGACGGCGAAGACGCCGATCACCGACTCTCTCCCCTGGTATTCACCCGTTACACCACGCTGACGGAGCCGGATGAGGCGCTGCGGGCACTGGCTTCTGATTTGCCGGGAGACAACATGGGACGCAAGCTGGAGAACCTGAGTGAGGCGATCCTGACGGCCATGCCCTTTACCCCGGGGGCAACCGATGTCGCTAGCAGTGCCAGTGCGGCGTACCGGGTCGGCAAGGGTGTCTGCCAGGATCACACTCATGTGTTTCTGGCGTGTTGCCGGGCGCTGGGGATGCCTGCCCGTTATGTCAGTGGCTACCTGTACAGCCAGGACTCGTCCCATGTGGCCAGCCATGCCTGGGCAGAGGTCTGGCAGGACGATAGCTGGCACACCTTTGATGTGACCAACCAGACTCGCCGCCCGCGTCATCATCTCAAGCTGGCGGTGGGCATGGATTATATGGACGCTTGTCCTGTCCGTGGCGTACGCTTTGGCGGCGGGGCCGAGTCCTTGCAGGCAGTGGCGCAAGTGAGCGAACTTGGGCCCGGGGACAATCAGTAAGGCAGTTCAGGGAAAACAGAGATGACCTATTGTGTGGCGATGGCGTTGCAGGACGGGCTGGTTTTCGCAGCGGACTCGCGCACCAATGCGGGGGTGGACCAGATTGCCACTTACCGCAAGTTGCATAAATTCCGAGTCGATGATGAGCGACTGATCGTGATTCTGTCAGCGGGAAATCTGGCCACGACGCAAAGTGTCGTCAGCTTGTTACAGATGCGTTTGAACAGTGACAGGAAGCACCTGTTCGGAGTGTCCTCGATGTACGATGTCGCCACCCTTGTGGGTAGCACCAGTCGTGAGGTTCTCAAACGTGATGCCGGACTGAATCAGGGCACGGTGGATTTTGGCAGCAGCTTCATTGTTGGTGGCCAGATTCGCGGGGAGCAACCGCGTCTGTTTCTGGTGTACCCGGAAGGCAACTTTATCGAGTGCACTCCCGACACGCCGTATTTTCAGATTGGCGAAAACAAATACGGCAAGCCGATTCTTGATCGGGTAGTGCAGTACGACCTGCCACTGAAACAGGGAGCCAAATGCGCCCTGATCAGTCTGGATTCCACCATCCGTTCCAACCTGTCAGTCGGCCTGCCGCTGGATGTATTGATCTACGAGCGCGACAGTTTTGGCGGTGGTCGCCACCATGATGTGACCAGTGACAATGACAGTTTCCGCAGTCTGGGCGACGCCTGGTCTCAGGGCCTGAGAGAGGCTTTTGCCAAGCTGCCGGACATGGAGTGGTAGCGGCCAGGCAACGCGAGCCCTGAATGTAAACAGGGCTCGTTCTGGCATCATGGCGCTACTTGTCGTCTACATTGTCGTAGAACATATAGCGTGCGGTTTCATACTGGCCCCGTGCCAGCTCAAACAATTGCTGGAAGATCTGCGGCTGCTGCTCAGCGTAATCCTTGTAGGGATCTTCCTCATCCAGCTTGTGCAGGGTGGCATTGCTGCCGTCGTGATTCATTCGCACAAACCAGTCTTTGGTAATGGCACCGTACACCGGTTGCGGGCCTTCCTGGAGTACCAGGAAGCTGGCGCGCTCGCCCTCAGATGCCGGGATCTGGAAATCACGGCCCAGGGTAGTGTTGTGGTATTCCAGCCCGGCGAGGCCGGCCACGGTTGGCATCACATCCACCAGACCGACGACCTCCTCAATGACCCGCGGCTTCAGTAATTTGGGGGCGTAGATCATGTGCGGGACGTGGTTGCTTTCCAGGCCCAGTTTTTCCATGGCGGGCGCCATATGGGGCAGCGTTGTGATGCGGTTGTTGTGATCACCGAAGAACACGAAAATCGTGTTGTCGAAGTAGTCACTGCCCTGGGCCATTTTCATGTATTCGCCGACGTTGTAATCCAGCAGGCGTACCGCGTTGTATTGAGCATTACTGCGGAAACCATTGGCCGCCAATTCATCTTCGGCGACATCCCGGCGTTCGAAATCACCATTGTTGGCAGGGATGGTGAAGGGGCGGTGGTTCCCCGCGGTCTGGATAAACGCGAAGAACGGCTGGTCTGATGGCAGTGCGTCCAGAATTTCATTGGATTCGCGGAACAGTTCCAGGTCTGAAATTCCCCAGACATCCACATTGGGCGCTTTCCAGTCGCCTTCTTCATAAAGCTCGAGGCCGTCGATGCTCTGCTGAATCAGGCCATCGATGTTGGCCCAGCTGGCGTTACCGCCAACAAAATAGAACTTGCGATAGCCCTGGAAGCCATTGAGCACCATGCGTTGGTGACTGATCAAGGGATTGCGGCTGGCGCTTTCGGTAGGTGCCACATCCGGGATGCCAGTGAACGTTGCCCAGATGGTCTTGGCCGTACCGGTAACCGGCACGTAGAAGTTGGGGAAGAACCAGCCCTGTTCGGCAATCCTGTCCAGGTTGGGGGTGGGATCGAATGGCGTGCCGTAGGCGCCAACCCGGCTGGCCCCCAACGATTCCAGCATGACGAACACCACATTGGGTGGGCGCGAAGTATCCAGTTTGTGAGGTTGAACCTGTATCAACCGGTCGAAATTGAGGTCGTTGCGCTGATCCGGCTCAATGCCAAGATAGTCTGCGATCAGGGGGTAATAACTCGCCACTGCGTCTTTGTCGTAGGGGGAGGCGGGAATCAGGGTGGTATCGTAGAAATACAGCACCGGGTTCAGGCCGAGGGCCCCCAGTGCCTTGTCGCCAGTGACGAAAGCCTCGCTCCAGCGTAGCGGGATCGGGTTGGCATAATTGATGTTGGTGACGCGGCCGAGAATGGCGAAGAAAAACAGCATAAAGCAGACTGCAAAGCCCATCCCGATCTGTCCTTTGCCGATACGGGTGGCGGGGCGTTGCAGCAGCTTGCGCTCGAGAACCAGAGCCAGCCAGAAGCCCAGACCGGTAAGGGTAAGCCAGGCCAGAGTGATCCACACTACGGGGTAGCTCTCCCAGACCATCTGGGTGGAGATGGCGGTATCCTGCAGGAATCGGAGTGCGGTGACATTCAGGCGGACTCCCAGATAGGCGTAGTGGCCCATATCGAGGAAATGGGTCAGCACCAGTAGTAGCAGGGCAAGCAGCAGGTAGACATGCGCGACAAACCGCACGGCGCTGCTGCGCAACAGGTTAAAACGGGGGAACCATGCCAGTGCTGCCAGTGGCAGCATCATCAGTAGTGCAAGACGAAGATCAAAGCGCAGACCAATGCTCCAGGCATCCCAAACGGCAGATGCGCTATAGTCCGGATTGCCGGACACTTCGGAAAAACCAAAATGGAAAATGGCACGCAGTACGACCATCAGCCCGAAAAACAGGGCGGTGATGGCCAACAGGTACTGCAGGCGACGGGACTTCATCCAGGTCATGGGTTACTCCAGGTTGCAGGCCGAAAATGAGGCCAACGGTGAACGCAAACGCAGGCGACTATGCTACCGGTATGATGACCATCGCGCATGGCTTATTGCTTGAGTTCGGCGTTAGGGGGCCTCTGAATAATTCCTTGCGTACTCAGCGTGGCCTGGAGCGTGCAGCTGTTGTGTCTTGTCTCAATGGTCAGGGTGGTTCCCTTTCCGAGAGACAAGGCGCAGCAGATGGGCGCTCCAGGCCGCGCCCTCCGGGTCTTTCAGGCTGATCCACACTCGTTGTTGCACTTTCTCGACAGGCAACCAGCATGCCTTCAAAAGTGCGCCTAGATTGTGAATCAGCCTGAAAGACTGAGCATGCAAGGAATTATTCAGAGGCTCCCTAATTTGATCAACTTGCGTTGAATGTCGCGTATCACCCGGGGTTTGTCCTGATCTCGCCTTTTCCTGACTGTGCGCCGGTGGTATCAAGTAGCGCTTTGGGCTTGGCGATAGCCTGTATGTAGGAGTAGGGCAATGACGTTTGATGAAATTCTGGCCACGGTGGATGGCAACGGCAATGGCACACTACCCGAAGGCTGGGGGCAGGGACGGGCGCTGTTTGGCGGTCTGGTTGGTGCTGTTCTGTTCGACCATCTGGTCAAGAGTGTTGCCGGTGATCGGCCCCTGCGCAGTTTCTCGCTGTCATTTGTCGCGCCAGCCGCACCCGGCCCGGTGGCGTTGCGCAGTGAAGTGCTCCGGGAAGGCAAGTCGGTCATGCAGGCCATGGTGACGGCGACTCAGGGCGATCAGGTGGTCTCCACCATGCTGGTGAGTCTGGGGGCAGCACGGGACTCTTCTGTTGTGATTGCGGGCCCGGTAGCACCGGCCCTGCCTGGGCCGGATCAGAGCATGCAGCTGCCGTTTATCAAGGGGCTGACACCGGATTTTATTGACCATTTTGATATCCGTTATGCCCAGGGGATGCCGCCATTCAGTGGCAGCCAGGTGCCAGACTTTGCCGGTTATATGGGGTTCAAGGTGCCCCCGTCTGCCATGACTACAGCAGCGCTGATCGCGCTGGTCGATACCTGGCCACCCTCGGTGTTGCCGATGCTCAAGGGGCCTGCGCCGGCCAGTTCACTGACCTGGACGATGGAGCTGCTTGACGATCCGGCAACCCGCCCAGCGGATACCCTGTGGCAATATCAGGTGAAGACGGACCAGTGCAGTGACGGTTATGGACAAAGCCGCGCGACAATCTGGGATGGGGATGGGAATCCGGTGGCGCTGAGCCGCCAGACATTTACGGTATTTGCATGAAACAGGAATTGCCTGCGGTGACGCAGGGAGTGCTGGGAGGACAGATTCCCAGGCGGGGGCACTGGCTGCTGGTGGCACTGGGCAAGTTAATCCTGCGGCTGATGGGCTGGCGCATTGTGGGCAAGCTACCCAATGTGGATCGGGCTGTGCTCGCAGTGGCACCGCATACCTCCAATATCGATGGCCTGATCGGGCTTAGTGCGATCCAGTCATTGCGTGTCTATGTCCGCTTTATGGGCAAGCACACCCTGTTTGAAGGCCGGTTTGGCAAACTCATGTATTGGCTGGGCGGTATTCCGGTCAACCGGGACAGTGCCAAGGACCTGGTGGAGCAAACTGCGGCGGCGATGCGTCAGGCGCCGTGCTGGTTGGGCATCGCACCAGAGGGTACGCGCAAGGGCGCTGAACGATGGAAAACCGGTTTCTACCGGATTGCAGAGGCCTTGGATGTGCCGATCGTGGTGCTGGGGTTCTGTTATCGGCGTAAACAGGTGCGCATTGTTGGTATGGTGCACCCCAGCGGTGACGTGGAGAAGGATCTGGCTACCATGGTGGCCATGCTGTCCGATATCGTGCCCCGCCACCCCGAGCGTCTGTCCGAGCCATTCAAAGGGCGGTCCCCTTTAGCCTGACTTGCTCTGTTGTTCCTGCATGCGCTGCAGAAATGCCTCCCGCCGTTGGGCGGATTGCAGGGCGAAGGCCAGTGGACGGTGGAGCTCGTTCAGTAATGCCAGATCCGTTTCTTCGAAGCTCTGGCTGCCAGCCACTTCGACGATGCCGAGGGGTTGCTCCCCCTGATGCAGTGGCCATAACAGCACGGCGCCCGGTTGGCGCTTTCCTTCGCCGACTTCCAGATCCAGATAGCCTTCCGGTACCGCGTGTTGCTGCAGCGGAATTTTTTGCTGAAGCGCCGCGCCGAGCAGCGATTCGTCTGTTTTGAGTTGTTGTCGGCTCGCTGCCTGGGCGTTGAGGCCCCAGCGGGCATGCTGAATCAGGTTGCCATCCTCCAGCACATAGGCGGCGCCCGCTTTGGCACCGATTTGATCCACCAGGTAACCCAGCACTTTCTGGAGTAACTCGGCAGGAGTCAGGTTGCCGGCAATCTTCTCCATGAAATGATTGAGTTGCTGTTGTCGGAAGGTATCTCTCTCTACCTGCTCGCGCCACAGGCGGAGCTGGTTGGATTCGTTGTCCAGCAGCAGGTGATTGGCAAAGTTGCGGCGGGCACCCACATCCAGGATATAGCCATTCACGGTGCAGATAATCAGCGGGATAACAAAATAAAGCATCATGGCCAGTAGCGGCAGGGCAACTTGCAGCAGCAGAGCGCCGATCAGGGAGACTGCCAGCGCCACCAGGCAGGTGGTCAGGGTTTGCCGTGGTGGCAGCCGCAGGATGGAAAAGCCGATAATCAGCAGGTAGATGGTCTCAAAGGCGGCAATCTGTCCGGCGAAATGGCCATCCAGATAGATGGCGCCCAGCAGGGTCCCGCTAATCGACAGGCCAAGGGCCAGATACATGACGGCAACGGCCTGGAGTTTGAGCCAGCTGATGCGGGTAGACGCCCATAGAGCCAGCAAGGCCAGGGCGATGGGGTAAACGCCAAAGTTACGCCACAGCGCCATCTCTTCAGAGCGCATCAGTATCATGACCGGGACCACCACCAACAGGTAAATGCCGGTAAGCAGGTAAACGGACTGGTGAATCAGCAGGCGAGCGCGGCGATAGGCATAGGCCAGATAGTGTTTTTCCCTGGCCGGGTCGAAGCGGACCATCGTGGTATTGAGCGCCTGGCGGAGGGTGTTGACCTGTTGCTCAGTCAGCGCATCGGAGGTGTCTGTCGCCATGAGGTTCCTGTTGTTGTTCTGTGCAGCCTGTGACCAGAGAGTGTAGCAATGATCGCCTGCAGTATTTCCTGTGACAGGATAAGCGGTTATTGTCTACCGATGGTACATCGTCAACGAACGAACAGGAAAAAACATGACTGATACTGCCCGTTTCGAACAAGCCCAGAAAGATGTCCAGACGCTGGACCGTAAACCTGCCAATGACGACCTGCTGTTTCTTTATGCTCATTACAAGCAGGGTAGCACCGGTGATGTCAGCGGCAAGCGCCCGGGAATGCTGGACATGGTCGGGCGCGCCAAATATGACGCCTGGGCAAAGCTGAAAGGTATGTCTTCAGACGATGCCAAACAGAAATATATCGCTAAGGTGGATAGCCTACTTGAATCCCACAAGGGTTGAGGCGGTTTTCTGACCTTGTAGCAGCTGGGCCTTGCCCAGCTGTGCTTCACCGGCAAGATTCCGGTAGTAACGCTTCATTTCTGGCAGTTCCTCTGCCAATGCGACGCGCACTTGCTGACGCGCCGTGTTCATGTCTTTGTCCAGCTCCGCCTTGCGGGATTCCATAGCGTCTTTGCGAGCGGCCAGATGCGCCGGCAGGGCGGTGCTCCCCAATTGGTTCAGACGTGCGTCCAGGCGTTGCAGACGCTCCTGGGCATCTACCAGTTGTGCCTTTAGATCTGTGGCATTGGGTGCATTGGCAATAATGCGCTGCAGATCGTCGATTTCCTGCTCGGTTGCTGCCTTTTCCATCTTGGCGGCGGTACGGAAAGCACCATTGGAGAGATCGCGTGCAGTGGCGTGCTGGATGGCATTGTTGAGCGACTTTTCTTCTTCCCTCAGGCAGCGCAGGCGGTCATTGGCGGTCATCAGCTTGCGGGTGGCGGGAAGAACCTGGCTGTCTTCGTCACGGACCATGGCCAGCACCAGTTGGTCCATCACGGTGGTGCTGTTGCCCGCCACGGTATTGGTCATGGTGCGGTACAGACGATCGGGATTGGCTTCCAGCTCGTTGAGTGCCTTCAGGTTTTCTGCTGCCTTGTTCAGGGCCAGATTGTAGAGCGGCAGAGCCTGGGCATAGGCACCTTGATTACGCCAGTCATCGCCGGCCAGCACCAGGCCTGAGACGGCTCGGGGATTACCCGGGAAGCGTGCGGCGGTACGCAGCAACCAGGCCCGGGCCTGCTCTTCATTGCCATCACGGCGATAGCTTTCAGCAAGGAGCAGTGCTGCATCCACGGCGGCGGGGCTATTTTGCTCGATCTGGCTGAGCTGTTCGCGGGCAAAGGTGGTATCGCCATCGCGCAGTGCCATGGCGGCCAGCCGAAGGCGGGCGTAGTTGCCAAGAATCGGTTTGTTGATGCTGCTGCTTTGCTGGCTGTACTGGATCAGGGGTGAAGCCTGTGACGCATCGGCATGGCTGTCGAGCAGTGACATCACCGAACGATCAGATTGAGCCAGTGCAACACCGTGCTGTATGTCCTGTGCGCACGTGTCAGCCTGGGCCTGAATTCCCAAGGCAAGAAGCAGGGCGGTCACCAGCCCACGAGCGGGCTTGTCCATGTCAGTCATCATCAGCAGATCTTCATTATTGGCGTTATTTTTTGATCTTCCGCACACCGGCTGGCGGTCAGTGCTGGCAGGTATGGCGGACTCCTGAACCGTGTGCAATATGGTGCGCGATCCGCCTCGTTGGAGCAGGAACTGCATCACACGGCACTGCACAATGTTGGGCATTCTGTCGGTTTGATACCTTCGTCTGTGTTGCGACGGGATAGGGATCACACTCGAGTAGGGGGCGAGCAATCAGCCGTTATTATGGTGGGGCAAGGTTGATTCCTTAGCGTGGGCTGAACAGGGACTTTAGCAGACCTCGCACGAAGCGGTGGCGATTGACCAGCAACGAAATGAAGATCAGCGCGCAGCCGGCCAGTTGCGCGGGATTCATGGTTTCTCCGAACCAGGCGGCGGCGATCAGGGCGGTCCATACCGGTTCCAGCACCATGATGACGACCCCGTGGCTATGCAACGAGAGGCTTTGCGCATAGGTCTGCACCAGAAAGCGTAATGCCGTACCGACAGTGGCGCTGAGTACCACCCACAGCAACAGCATGGGCGTGGCGTGCTCCCAGGTGCTGCGCCAGGGTTCGAACACCGCAGACAGGATGCCGGTTACCAGGCCAACAACACCGAGCACGATGGTCGTTAATGCCAGCGCAGGAATTCGGGTCTGTTCCTGTGTCTTGCCGTCTCTGTCGGTGACGGCAATGGTGTTGGCCGCACGAGTATTGAGGTTGAAGTAGAGCGCGAAAATGGTGGCTGCGGCGACAAAGAACAGTTGCCCGGGCTCCGGATTGAGACCATGTTGAAGCGACAGCATGGCGAGCCCGGCCACCGCCACAGGTAATGCGACCCAGGTGCTGGCAGGAACCGGTTCGGCAAATAGCAGCCGGCCTATCACGGGCACCAGTACCACACCGAGACTGGTGAGGAAGGCGCCTTCCCCAACATGGCTGCCTATCGCCAATCCCATTACCCAGCAACTCATGGCAATACCAAAGACCAGCCCCACACGGCTGCAACGCAGCAGTTGTGTCACGTTCAATCGGCGCAGCTGTGGCCAGGCCACCAGGCCGAGAATCAGGGAGGCAAGCAGAAACCGAACCGCCATGAACAAGAGCGGCGGCATGCTGAGCACCGCTTCCTTGGAGAACATCCAGCTGATGGCGGCGAGCAGGGTCACAATCAACAACAGCAGGTCGGCTTTGTGTGCGTTTTGCAGGGGCACCTACGTGATTCCACGACGAGACAAGAGGGGAGGCGATGTTAGCATAGGCGAGCTTCGGCCACGGCGTAATCTGCGCCATGGTTATGGTCGAATGGGTCATTATTGAAAGCATTGAATGGAGTTGCCGGATGGGCTGGTTGCGTGGCTGGCGAGAGTGGCGGGATGCCCGCAAGGTGCGGCGCATGGGATTGACTGCCGAGCAGTGGGAGGCGGCGATTGCCGACTGGCCGCTGCAGGCCCGTTATCAGGGGGCTGAGCGACAGGCCCTGATGACCCTTTCCCTGCGGTTCCTGGCGCGCAAGAGCGTTGCCAGTGGTGGTGGGTTCGCTGTGACCGATGCCATGTGTCTGAAGGTGGCGACCATGGCCTGTGTGCCCATTCTCAAGCTGGGCCTTGAGTGGTACGACGGTTGGTATACGGTGATTCTTTACGAAGGGGCTTTTATTCCCAATCGTCCGCATCGCACTGACGATGGCGTGGTGCATGGCCGTGGGCCGGTGTTGTCCGGCGAGGCCTGGCATCAAGGGCCGGTCATCCTGTCGTGGGAAGCCGTTTGCGAGGCGGGGGGTGCAAGCAACGTGGTAATTCATGAAATGTCCCACAAACTGGACATGCGCCGTAATGGCGCCAATGGCTCGCCGCCCCTGCATCCGGGGATGGACCAACGCCAATGGCATGACACCTTTACGCGCTGTTACGAGGCCCTTCACCGGGACTATGTGTCGCATCGGCACATGCCTGTGGATGCCTATGCGCTTACCGGGCCCGGAGAGTTCTTTGCGGTGTGCAGCGAGGCCTTCTTTGAGTCACCGGACAGCCTGTACCGGGACTGGCCCGCCTTGTATCGTTTGTTGGCACAGTTCTACCGACAGGGAGAGCGCCCATGAAGTACATATTTGAAGTCACCATGAAGCCGGGGTTCAGCGTTGAGGAATACGCTCGTGGCTGGGTGGAAGCCAGTGAAATCATTCAACAGTCTGCCGGGGCGAAGGGCACCTTTCTGCATCGCAAGATGGGCTGTGAGGATACCGTGTTGGCGGTGGCGCACTGGCAAAGCAAGGCGCATCGCGATGCCAAGGATGACAGCCGCAGTGGCAAGGTGAAGGCGATTCTCGCCAGGCATGCAGAGGTGGTTGAGGTGAAGGTGATCGGAGAATACGAAGACCCCGAGTGGCAGGTGTTGCCGGACTGAGCCGTGACCCGGTCAGCCACCGCTGAGGTAGCTGACCGGTCTGGGGTATTGTCGGCCCGTGCGCGGGTCAGGGCGAGGGCCCGGCGCAGGCCTGGTAGACGTTCATGTCGGTGAACAGCCCCACGGCCGAAGCCATGTCCAGGCGAACCGAATCGAAGCTTTCGTCGCTGTCCACATACAGGAACTGCTGTGGGCTGCCCGGCCAACCGATCAGGTGCAGGCTGATCAGGCTGCTGGTCTTGTTGGAGGCGACGAGCTTGCCGTCATTCAGCAGGGCGACGGTAAACTGGTTCAACAGGCCGGCACTGAGCAGGGCGCCTGCGCTGGGGTTGAGGACAAAGCCGGCACGGTTCTGGCCATGGAAGGTCTGGCCGCTGTCCACATCCAGTCGGGCGCCGCCGAGCAGGCCCAGCGTCACATGCATCTGGGCGGCAGTGGCTTCATTGCCGTCAATGGCTTTGCCAGTGTTGAAAACGCCGCAGCCGATACAGATCAGACCGAAGTCTCCGCCCTGCGCAGAGGCAGCAGGGGCCATTAGCGGTGACAACCCGCTCCCGAAGCTGCCGCTGCAGGTGAACTGGGTGTCGCAGGCGTCACCGTTGCCATCTTCGTCGGTATCTGTCTGGCTGGCGTTGGGCGTAGCGGGGCAGTTGTCATTGCCGTTATCGACGCCGTCGCCATCGCTGTCGCTATCGCAGCTGTCGCCTTCACCATCATTGTCGGCATCGGCCTGATCCGTATTGTGCACCAGTGGGCAGTTGTCGGCTCCATCATCGTGGCCGTCACCATCACTGTCGGTGCTGCTGTCGCAGGCGTCGCCGATGCCATCGGTGTCGCCATCTTCCTGACCAGGATTGGACTGTAACGGGCAATTGTCGCTGTCGTCATCGACGCCATCGTTGTCGTTGTCTGTGTCGCAGCTGTCACCGGTACCGTCGCTGTCCACATCCGACTGGTTGGCGTTGGCGATCCAGGGGCAGTTGTCGGCGCTGTTTTCCACGCCGTCGTCGTCCTGATCGTTGTCACAGAGGTCGCCTAGTCCGTCGCTGTCCGTGTCGTGCTGGTCTGCGTTGGCAATCAGGGGGCAGTTGTCGCTTTCGTCAGGGGTGCCATCCGCGTCACTGTCGTCGTCACAGGCATTGCCCAAACCGTCACTGTCGGTATCCAGCTGATCCGCGTTACTGGTCAGCGGGCAGTTATCCGTATCGTTGTCGATACCGTCGTTGTCGTTGTCAGTGTCGCAAACGTCACCGCTGCCATCGTTGTCGTTGTCCGCCTGATCCGCATTGGCCACCTGGGGGCAGTTATCGGTGTCGTCACCCAGGCCATCATTATCGCTGTCGGTCAGGGTGTCGCAGGCATCGCCACTGCCATCACCGTCGGTATCCAGCTGGGTTGGATTGCTGATGGCGGGGCAGTTGTCGTCTCCGTCGGCAATGCCGTCACCGTCGCTGTCGTCGTCACAGGCATCACCGAGACCATCACTGTCGGTATCGGTCTGTGAGGCATTGGGCAGGGCCGGACAGTTGTCCGCGCCATTATCGACGCCATCGCCGTCGCTATCGTCATCGCAGGTATCGCCGAGGCCGTCGCTGTCAGCATCGGCCTGGCTCGCATTGGCGATGGCCGGACAATTGTCGGTGTCGTTGTTGAAGCCGTCGCCGTCGCGGTCGTCGTCACAGGCGTCACCGTTGCCGTCGTGATCGGTGTCAGTCTGATCGGTGTTGGCGACGAGTGGGCAATTGTCCAGGGTGTTATCGACACCGTCGCCATCACTGTCGGTATCACAGCTATCGCCTTGACCATCGCTATCGATATCGGCCTGGTCAGCATTGGCCAGCAACGCACAATTGTCTGTGCTGTCGGGGATACCATCGCCATCAGCGTCGGTATCACATTGGTTGCCTATCCCGTCGCCATCCAGGTCTGCCTGGTCGGCATTGCTGACCATCGGGCAGTTGTCGGCGTCATCATCTATGCCATCGCCGTCACTGTCAGTGTTGGCGTCACAGGCGTCGCCGAGGCCATCGCCGTCAGTGTCCAACTGGGAAGGATTGGCAATGAGAGGGCAGTTATCGCCGAGATCCGGGACACTGTCCTGGTCGTCGTCGGCATCACATACATTGCCCTGACTATCCAGATCGGTGTCGGTCTGATCGGCATTCGCCACTAGCGGGCAGTTATCCTGATCATCACTGACGCCATCGTCATCGGTGTCGCTGTCACACACATCGCCCAGCCCGTCGTTGTCCAGGTCCTGTTGGTCAGGGTTGCCTGTCAGTGGGCAATTGTCACTGCTGTTATCGACGCCATCACCGTCGCTGTCATTGTCGCAGGCGTTGCCGTTACCGTCATTGTCGGCGTCCAGTTGGCTGGCATTGGCGACAGCTGGGCAGTTGTCGGTGCCGTCGTCGATGCCATCACCGTCGCTATCGGTGTTGGCGTCGCAGGCATCACCGGTGCCGTCCAGATCGCTATCCATCTGGCTTGGGTTGGCAATAGCCGGGCAGTTGTCCGTGGGGTCGGGAATGCCATCTCCATCCACATCGGTATCACAGATATCACCCAGCCCATCGCCGTCAATATCCTGTTGGGCAAGGTTGGCGATGCCGGGGCAATTATCGGTGTCGTTATCCTGACCATCACCGTCGATATCATCGTCGCAGGCGTTGCCGATTCCATCGTTATCGGTGTCTTGCTGCGCCGGGTTGGTGGCGAGAGGGCAGTTGTCGACGGGATCCTTGACGCCGTCGTTGTCCTGGTCGTTGCTGTTGGTCGTTTGCAAGCGGTTGCTGTTGCGGCTATCGGCTTCATCGGCCTTGCAGCCACTCAGGCCCAGCGCAATGACGGCCAGCAAGGGCAGCAATAAGACGCGTAGTGTCGTCACCATGGTTATTCCCCCTGTTCAATAACGCGAAATTCAACGCGACGATTCATGGCTCGGCCGGAGGCGCTACTGTTGTCGGCCACAGGCTGTGATTCCCCGTAGCCGTGGGCGCTCAACCGGGCTCCGTCGATGCCTTGCTGGATCAGGTATTGCCGCACGGCGTGGGCTCGCTGATCGGACAAGGTCTGGTTATAGGCGGCGGAACCGGTGTTGTCAGAATGGCCGGCAATTTCCACGTTGAAATTGGTTTGCGAGTGCAGGGCCTGTACCAACGTATCCAGCGGTTGGCGAGAGCCTGCGCTGATGCGGGCTGCGTTGAGTTCAAAATTGATGTTGTTGAAGGTGATTGTCTGGTTGACGATCATGCAGCCATTGGCATCGACACGGGCCCCCGCGAGGGTATCGGGGCATTGGTCGCGTTCATCGCTTATGCCATCGCTATCGCTGTCGACAAAGGGTTTTTCGACAATACGTTCCACTTCACGGGTTTGATACACGACGCGTTCGATGGTGCGCACGCGGGTGTAACCAAGCGGCACGTCAACCCCAAGGGAAAACCGCCAGTCACCGAAATAGCCATGGGAATCGGAAGTGGCGGTGCGGTCCTGGTTGGCATCGTCATAGAGGTAGCGGGCTTCAGCGCGCAGTTTCAGGCCATTATCGAACAGCGGACCGGTGACCGCTCCCAGACCCGCGTTGACGTGCAGGTTGAAGCCGTCGTTGTCATCGGGGATGACATCGCTATACATGGCTCCAATGGCGCCTACAAGGTAGGGCGTGAACCCCTTGCGATCACCGAAGGCATACAGCAACCCGGTGGTCAGACCGGCCTGATAAAAGTCGGTGCTGCCGTTTACGCCAGACTCCAGATTGTAGCCGGCCAGTTCGGTTTCCCACCATAGACGGGATGTCCACTGACGGCCGTACTGCACCCCCATGCCCACGCCATTGCGCGCAATGGCGCGGTCGGAATCAGGAACGAGATAATGTAGCTGGGTGCTAAGGTATTGCCGGGGCTGTGACTCTTCAAAAGTGTCAGCGGTACTTTCCTGAATCTGCACGTTCTCTTGAGCCTGCTCCTGTACCCCATCGGCGTGAACCGTCACAGGAAACGCCGCAGTCAAACAGATCAGCGGTGTACAGAAACGTGAGGTGATGTCAGCAAGCGAAAAAGAAAAACGATTTTTATAAGAGGAGCGTAATGCCGCCATATAACCTTCCCTAGTTATGTTGCGGCGGGGATTATGTGAATTAGTTCACGGTAGGTACATTGTCAAATTAGGCAATTTTTTTGTTAATTCGGGCACTTTGGTCGGGGAGATGATGCGTTGTTCTCAAGTGAAGTTTTCGATCTCATTCAATCGGTTGAATGGCCGATTAGCCATAGGGATTAATTTGTTCGATTCGTTACCCAAGTGGGGCATGCCTTTAGCTCGCATCAGGCGCAGCCCATTGCAGTAATTTCTCCTTGAGCTGGGCCAGGGTGACAGGCTTGGACACATGATCGTTCATTCCACAGCCAAAACAGCGCTCGCGATGTTCCGTGGTGGCGTGGGCGGTCAGCGCCAGAATAGGGAGCGCCGGTCTAGAGTGTTGCTGCTCCAGACCGCGAATCAGGCGAGTGGTCTCGTAGCCGTCCAGCCCCGGCATTTCACAGTCCATCAATACCAGGTCAGGCAGGGCGTCGCTGCTTTGCAGCAGTTCCAGCGCTTCCTCCCCACTGCTTGCCAGAGTGACGCTGACGGCAAGTTTTTTCAGGAGCGCGCCAATGACCATCTGATTGACAGCATTGTCCTCTACTACCAGCACGCTAAGGCCTTCAGTACCGAGCTGTCCGCTATGCTCAATGGGGGTGTCGTTTCTGATGCTGCGTCGTAGCGGAACGGTCAGGGTGAACGTGGATCCCTTACCGGGCTTGCTAGAGGCCTGCAGGTTGCCTTTCATGAGTTCGGCCAGTTGCCGAGAGATCGCCAGTCCCAGCCCCGTGCCGCCATATTTGCGCGAGGTGGAACTGTCCGCTTGTTGGAAGGACTGGAACAGGTTGCCCAGCTCCTGCTTGTTCATGCCGATACCTTCATCAATAATCTGGCAGCTGAGCAACAAGGTGTCGCGCTCCAGGCTGTCGGCGGCACGGGCGCGAAGGGTAATGGTGCCCGTCTCGGTGAATTTCACCGCATTGGAAAGCAGGTTAAGCAGGATCTGACGCAGTCGGGTGGGGTCGCCCTCCACCCATTCGGGCACCTGCTCATCCCAGTCGCTGATCAGCCGCAGGTTTTTCTGTTCGGCATTGGCATGGAAGATCATCAGGCAGTCTTCCAGCAGCCGCTGGAGATTGAAACTGCTGACCTCCAGTTGCAGTTTTCCTGAACTGATCTTGGAGAAATCGAGAATATCGTTTATCACGTTCAGCAGACTGCCTCCGGCGCTGTAGATGGTTTCCACATAATTGCGCTGGGTGGCATCCATGCGTGTGCTACGTAGCAGATCGGCCAGACCCAGCACCGCATTCATGGGGGTGCGAATTTCATGACTCATCTTGGCCAGAAAATCGCTTTTGGCTTCGTTCTCAGCCTGGGCTCGCACGATTTCCTGCTGGCGCTGCAGGCTTTCGTTTTTCAGTGTCCGCAGCCGCCCGGCCAGCCCGAAGGACAGTAATACCTGCTGCATGACCAGACCGATTTGCACCCCGGTGACATTGAGCAGTCCAGGCAGGGTAATGGCCCCGTAGGCTCCCAGCGCAAGTAGCGTTACCGTGATCAGGAACATGCTCCAGGCAAGCACAAAAATACGGGCTTCGGGGCGTCCCTGCAGCAGGCTATAGAGCCCGGATAGCAGCAGTAATGCCAGCGTGACCAGCGCCACGGCCCCCTGCAGGGTGGCCACGGTACCTGGCGGAGTCGATAGAAGGGCGATGATGATGCCAATCTGGAGCCAGGACGTTGCAAGCAGGAGCCGGTCCAGCCATTGCCACTGCCGGGTATGCAGATAATCCCGGGCAAACAACAACCCGGAAAGCAGGGTCAGGTAGCCGAAAAGGTGGTTGGTCGCCTGGGGGACAACCCAGTCATCAAGCCATAGCCGATGGAGGATGCCTTGCAGGGTGGCCACGTAGAGGGTGGCAGAGGCCACGTGCAAGACATAGAAGCGACTGGTTTTTTCCCGCCCACCGAGCCAAAGCACCAGATGGTAGATAAAAAGCCCGAGGGCGATGCCATAGAAGCCCCCCATCAACCATTCGTTGGTGCTTTGCTGTTCAATGAAGGGTTCGCGGCCAATCAAACTGACGGGAACGGTCATGGCACTTGTGAGCGTGTGCACCCGCAGGTAGAGCGTGCGGGGGGTGGCCGGTTGCAAGGTAAAGGGCAGGGTGAAGCTGCGTATCTTTACCGGCCGTAGCGCAAACGGCAGAGTATCCCCCATTCGGGAAAATGACACGCCGTGCTCATCCACAAGATAGAAATCCACCTCGTCGAGAACGGCATAGTCTACCTGCAGCCACAGGGCTAGCTCGTCGTGCCCGGTATTCACAAAGCGAACCCTAAACCAGCAGGCATCCTGACGGTAACCAAAATTGATCTGTTGGCGTTTGACCGGTTGGTAAGGCGCCTCACGGGCCTCAGCAAGGCTGGCGGTACCGTTGCCATCGCACCAGCTTTGCATGGATGGCCCAAGCTGCCGTGTGGAGACGGGGTCCTGAAGGTTAAGAATGGTGATCCCGGCAGCAGAAGCAGGCACGACTACGGCGAGTAGCAGGCCTAACGGCAACAGCAACTGCAGCAGTGCTCTGACTGGCATCGGTCTCTCCCTGTGGCCTGTCAGTGGCGGCTGACGGCATATCCCTGATTCTTCTTGTCTCTCCATGTTGGCGCAACAGAGGGATTGTGGCCAGTGCAGAAACCACCAGTGGGGTGGCGAGAGTGGCCGTTGGGGCAGAACTGGTGAAGCGGGATTTACTGGGCGGAGGTGAACCCTTTAATGGGGCGCAGGAGAGGTGGGTGTTGATCTACCCCGGGTGTCAGCCAGGAAAGCTAATCTTGGGAGTGAAAGTGCCGGAGGCGAATCGCGTTGCGATCCGCCTCTGGCACTTTTTCGGGCGGGTTCAGCCCTCGGGGAGCGTGATGTTCAGTTCGAGAATCTCGCAGCCGGATTCACGGTCCAACTGGATGTTCACGGCATCCTGATCCACCGGGACATACTTGCGCACCACCTGCAGCAGTTCTTCCTGCAGCTGCGGCAGGTAGTCAGGTCCACCGCGGGTGGAGCGCTCGCGGGCAACGATGATCTGCAGGCGTTCCTTGGCCACTGAGGCCGAGGTCTGCTTCTTCGGCAACAGATAACTGAAAATACTCATGATCAGCCCCCAAACAGACGGCCGAACAGACCTTTCTTGTTAACGGTGGTGAAACGGTGCGGTAGCTGGTCGCCAAGGAATCGGGCAACGGCGTCACTGTAGGCCTGGCCTGCATCGGAGTCGGTGTCCAGAATCACCGGGCTGCCGGCATTACTGGCATTGAGAACCGCCTGGGATTCGGGCACCACGCCGAGCAGTTCAATAGCCAGAATTTCCTGCACATCTTCCACTGACAGCATCTCGCCTTTTTCGACCCGTTCCGGTGAATAGCGGGTCAGCAGCAGGCGGGCAGGGATGTCCCCTTTGCCTTCCTCGGCGTGCCGGGTCTTGCTGGCCAGAATACCGATCATGCGATCAGAGTCGCGCACGCTGGAGACCTCCGGGTTGGTCACTACCACGGCTTCGTCGGCAAAGTATGCTGCCATCAGCGCACCTTTCTCGATACCGGCAGGGCTGTCGCAGATGATGTAGTCCATCTGCATGTCTTCGCGCAGGGCACGGAACACGCCTTCAACGCCTTCCTGGGTCAGCGCATCCTTGTCGCGGGTCTGGGAGGCAGGAAGGATGAACAGGTTGTCCACCTTTTTGTCCTTGATCAGTGCCTGCTTGATGTTGGCATCACCATTGATCACGTTGACCAGGTCGTAAACCACCCGGCGTTCGCAGCCCATGATCAGGTCCAGGTTGCGCAGGCCCACATCAAAATCAATCACGGTTGTCTTGAAACCACGCAGGGCTAGCCCGGTTGCCAGTGCGGCGCTGGTGGTGGTTTTGCCGACGCCACCCTTGCCGGATGTCACGACCACGATCTTTGTCACGCTCTTCTCCTTCGCTGTCTTCCCTGAGCGCTATTTCAGCGCGGTAAAATGCATTGCCTCGCCCTGCAGGGACAGGTGCACAGGCTGGTTTCGGTGTGCATCGGGCAGGTCTTCGGCTACCCGATAGTGGCCAGCAATGGAGACCAGTTCGGCATTCAGTTGCTGACAGAAAATCCGTGCGCTGCTGTCGCCACGCACCCCGGCAAGGGCGCGGCCGCGCAGGTTGCTGTATACGTGGATATTGCCTTCGGCCATGAGTTCCGCGCCGGTGCTTACCGGGGCGAGAACAATCATGTCGCCGCGGCTGTAGACCTGTTGACCGGAACGCACCGGTTGCTCGACCACCATGGTTTCCACTCGTTCTGACTGTTGGCTGGCGCCTTGAGCGCTGGTGTCAGCGACGGGCTCGGTGCGGCGGGGGACATCCCGGCCACCGGCCAGACTGAGGGTGCCCAGACCGAGTGTGCTGGCGGTGTCGATGTCGATGCGGTCCGTGCGCGCCAGCGCGACCAGATTCACTCCCAGGTTACGCAGCGTATCCACGGCCGGCATCAGATTGACGTGGTCGATCTCCAGATCGCTGTGTATGTCGATCACCACCGGCGCTTCCTGAAGCCACTGGGCGGCGTCCTCAAGGCGCTGGCTGATTTCCTGGTGTAGCTGGCTGGCATCCAGTGTGCGGAGCTGAAGGACCGTCATCATCAGCATGCGGCCCTTGAATTCGATTACCGATTTTTCTTCGACGACTGCTGTCATTCCTGACCTGTAGATCCTGGGGGCGAGGCGCGTTGTGCGCGGGCGAGGCCCGGTGGGGCAGAATTGGGCAAAGCCTAGACCAAAGCCGCGATCCGTAAAAGCGCCAAATGGGTGATATGAATGTTAAATCTTTCTGTCACGGGGCTGACACGGAATTAACTGCTGGAAAAACCAGCAATTTGAAACATTGAGCGGCCTGTTGGCTTTTTGTGAAAGTGTGAGCTGGTTGGAATTTGAGCAATTCGGGTGGCAAGGGCGAGCTTGGTGTTGCGAAGGCCTTGCTGAGCGGGGGCTGGGCCCTGGCTTAAAACCCGCTTCTCGAGACTCGACACTCATAGCGGAAAAAAACAGGCGGAGCAGCACAGTGCTCCGCCATCATGGGCTCTACATTATTGGCCGCTCTGCATGTACTTTCACCTTCTTCAGGTTTTTGTCGAAGGCATCGGTGAGCAGGCAGTCATAGCGCATGGCGTCGTACTCATTAACCGCCTCAACCTGGTCCTCACTGATAATGCCTTTGCTGGCGGCATCCTTGAGTTTCTCGAGGACGCTATTACCGTCCAGTTGGCCCTTACCGTCCGCCTTGAGGAAGGCCAGCCAGGCCGGTTCCACTTCCAGCAGCTTGTTATAGGTGGCTTCCACACGACCAATGGCATCGTCCGGGTCACTCGGAATGTAGGCCGGTTGAGCCAGCGCATCACGTACCGAGCTCGGTGACATGATCATCTCGCCGAGGGTGCGGATCTGCTCGTCGCCCGGTGCCTGAGCCTTGCAGGGCCGGCCAAACGGGAAGAACAGACGCTTGAGTACATGGCCAATGCCATAGAAACCGAAGTTCCGGTAGAACGCTTCCAGCGAGTTGTGGGCAAGGCTGAATGCGCGACGCAGGGCGTAGTGCGCGTGGGCATCATTGGCCTCGTCACGGGGCAGGGTAGCGTGGTACTTGAGAATGGCACAGGCAATCAACAGCTGGCTGTGAACATCACCCAGGCGCGCGGAAAGCAGCTCGCGGCGCTTGAGGTCTCCACCCAGCAGGGCCAGGGCCACGTCAGAGGTGCTGGCCAGCACCGCGCTGTAGCGATTGATCAGGCGGTACCACGGGGCGCTGAAGGCATCGGCGTTGGCCGGTGCGTCAGAGAGGTAAGTGCCCAGCAGTGCCTGAAAGACGGCGCTGCTCATATTGCCCAGAGTATGGCCGGCATGGGCGAAGAACAGCCCGTCAAATTCCTGCAGCCCTTTTTCCTTGTCTTCTGCCTGGATGGCCTGCAGTTCCTCATACAGGTAAGGATGGCAGCGCATCGCCCCCTGGCCGAATATCATCAGTGAGCGGGTCAGGATATTGGCACCCTCTACGGTGATCGCGATGGGTGTAGATTGATACGGCAGCGCCAGGAAGTTACGCGGCCCCAACTGGATGCCACGGCCACCGGCAATGTCCATCCCATGGTTGATCAGGTCCCGCATCATTTCGGTGGAGTGATACTTGGCCATGGCGGTGACCACCGACGGCGCGCCATCCTCCAGCGAGCGGGTTACCAGGTGGCGGTAGGCTTCCAGTGTATAGGCGATGGCCGCCACCTCTGCAGAGGCTTCCTGCACCCCTTCAAATTCGCCTACGGCAGTGTTGAACTGGCGACGGATACGGCCAAACGCCCCGGTCATGCGGTAGCCCATCTCGCCACTGGCGGTGGCCAGAGCAGGCAGGGAAACACCGCGCCCGGCGCCGAGACACTCAATCAGCATGCGCCAGCCTTTGCCGGCCATTTCCGGCCCGCCAATGATGGCGTCCAATGGCACAAAGACATCCTTGCCGTTGATCGGCCCGTTCATGAACGGGGAGCCCGGGTAGTGACGGCGACCGATTTCCACGCCTTTGGTGTTGGCCGGAATCAGCGCACAAGTGATACCGAGTTCGTCTTCCTCTCCCAGCAGGTGTTCCGGGTCGTAGAGTTTGAAGGCGAGCCCGACCACCGTGGCGACCGGCGCCAGGGTAATCCAGCGTTTGGCGAAGTTCAGGCGCATGCCCAGCACTTCCTTGCCGTCGATCTTGCCCTTGCAGATCACCCCGGTGTCGGGAATGGCGCCGGCATCGGAACCGGCCTCCGGGCCGGTGAGGCCGAAGCAGGGGATTTCGTCACCCTTGGCCAGGCCCGGTAACCAGCGGTCTTTCTGTTCATCCGTTCCGTACTCAGCCAGGAGCTCGCCGGGACCCAGGGAGTTGGGCACCATGGCGGTGACGGCGGCAGTCAGGGAGCGGGTGGCGATCTTGCTCATGATACGGCTCTGGGCATAGGGGCTGAATGCCTTGCCGCCGTACTCCTTCGGAATAATCAGGCTGAAGAAGCCCTTGTGTTTGAGGAAATCCCAGACCTCTTCAGGCAGGTCCTTGAGTTCATGGAAAATCTGCCATTCGTCCAGCATGTCACACAGTTGCTGGACCTCGTTATCGATGAAGGACTGCTCTTCTTCTGTAAGGGGGGTGAAGTTGATGTGGGAAAACTTCTCCCAGTCCGGGCGGCCGGAAAAGAGGTCTGCCTCGAACCAGGTGGTCCCGGCTTCAATCGCCTCGCGTTCGGTGTCACCGATGGCGGGCATGACTTTGCCCAGTGCGTTATAAACCGGTTTGGAGATAAATTTCTGACGCAGGTCCACGTGGTTGATCACGGCCACGCCAGCGGCAAGCAGGATCAGAGAAAGGGGGTGGACAAGCCAGGGGGCGAGAAAAGCGCTTAACAACCAGACGACAACAAAAATTCCGCTGCCAACACCTCGGCTCACCTGCTGGTAGAACAGGGTCATGAGGGTGGCAATCAACACAACAATAGCCAGAAGGCTAAGCATGGTGGTCTCCTTTGCCTGAGTGAATACTATCCAGCGTACTCATTCGCCATGCAGGCAACGTGAAGCCCCCAGCGGGCGACCGAAGCAGCTCCAATGGCGAGCAATCAGTCTAACCCGTCGGGGCGGCAAGGTGCACAGCATTTAACCGGATTTTATTGGTTGATTACCTTACAATTGCGCGCAATTAACGGAATCTGGGAGTCTTTGCGTGCAGCAGAACAGCTACATCTTTGAAGCCACCGAACAGAACATTCAGCAAATCCTGGAGCAGTCGCGGCAGATACCGGTGATTGTCGATTTCTGGTCTGCTCGCAGTCAGCCCAGCCAGCAAATGGCACCGGTTCTGGACCGCCTGGTTAATGAATATCAAGGCAAGGTCCTGTTGGCGCGCATCAATGTGGATGAGCAGCCCATGCTCACCAGTCAGTTTGGCGTGCAATCCCTGCCCAGCTTGAAACTGGTGTTCCAGGGGCAGTTGGTCAATGAACTGGACGGCCCACAAACCGAAGCCGGGTTGCGAGAGTGGCTGGCCCCCATCGTTGATCCCGAGGCCGCCGAAGCGCAGCAAGAAGAGGGCTTTATCGAACAGGTGCGGATGGCCATTGAGGCTGGCCATGGCGAGCAGGCGGAAGCCGCTCTGCGGCAGACCTTGCAACAGACGCCGGACAAGCACGCCATTCGCGCGCTACTGGTGGAATACTTGCTGGGTCAAGGGCAACTGGATGACGCCCAGTCAGTGTTGGCGGAAGTGACCGAGGATGCCGAGCCGCTGCGTCCGTTCCGAGCCCGTTTTGCCTTGCTTGAAAAGCTGGAAGGGGCAGGGCAGAGCCTGAAGGATCTGGAGGCGCGGATTGCTGCCAGCCCCACAGCAGAAGACCTCTATGCCCATGGTCTGCAGGCGGCGGCTGCCGGGCAGTTCAAGGCGGGTCTGGAATCGTTGTTGGTATTGCTTCGTGACCACCGTGACTACAAGGATGGCGTAGCACGCAGCGCATTGCTGGAAGTGTTCGAGTGCCTGCCCAAGGGTGACCCGCTGGCCAGCGAATACCGTCGCAAGATGTTCAATTACCTGTACTAGGCATGTTTCTCTCAGGCGCAACTGTCTCCGGTTGCGCCTGATATTGGTGCTTTTCCGATCCCTGACTACTGTGATGCCCGCCCGGCAGCACCAAAATGCCCCATCGGGCCTCCTTCTTTCCTTGTTTGTGTGCATTATTGTGGTGCGAGATGTGATTTATTGCTCGCATATAGTGCAGCCAGAATCCTTTTCTTCCCTAACCTATTGTTTTTCTGTTGTCTGTTAAGTGGCCTGATTCTTGTATGCCCTTATGCGGTGCATATTTCCGACACGGGTTTGTGTTGGTGCATTCACGTTGAGGATTGATGAGGATCAGGAGACAACCATGAAAATGCTGACTGCGGTAATCAAGCCGTTCAAGGCTGAGGACGTGCGCGATGCGCTGGCTCAGGTGGGTGTTCAGGGGCTGACGATTACCGAGGTGAAGGGCTTCGGTCGTCAGAAGGGGCATACCGAGCTGTATCGAGGCGCCGAGTATGTGGTGGATTTCGTGCCAAAGGTAAAGCTGGAGCTGGCGGTACGTGAAGACCAGCTCGATCAGGCCATTGAGGCCATCATGAAGTCCGCCGGGACCGGCAAGATTGGTGACGGCAAGATCTTCGTGAGCGATCTGGAGCAGGTTATTCGTATTCGTACCGGGGAAACCGGTCAGGAAGCCATCTAAAGGGGAAGGACTGATGAAAAAACTGTTTGCTGTACTGTTAACGCTGCCTTCCTTGGCGATGGCGGAAGGCCTGGATACCGGCGATACCGCCTGGATCCTCACTGCTACCGCGCTTGTGTTGTTCATGACGTTGCCAGGTCTGAGCCTGTTCTATGGTGGTTTGGTGCGTAGCAAGAATGTGCTGTCGGTGCTGATGCAGTGTTTTGCAATTACCTGTGCCGTGTCATTGGTGTGGCTGATTGCCGGTTACTCGCTGGCCTTTTCCGATGGCGGCAGCATGAATGCCTGGATTGGCGGGCTGCAGCATGTGTTCTTCGACGGCATTACCCGCGACAGTCTGGAAGGGACTCTGCCAAAAAGCCTGCATGGTCTGTTTCAGATGACCTTTGCGATTATCACGCCCGCCTTGATCATCGGTGCCTTTGCCGAGCGCATGCGCTTTGGTCCCATGTTGGCGTTTTCGGTGCTGTGGTTGCTGGGGGTCTACATTCCGGTTTGTCACTGGGTGTGGGGCGGCGGCTGGCTGGCTCAGCTGGGGGTGTATGACTTTGCGGGCGGTATCGTTGTCCACATTACCGCCGGTGTGGCGGCGCTGGTGGCGGCCAAGGTGCTGGGTAACCGCAAGGGCTTCCCGACCCAGGGCATGATGCCGCATAACATGACCATGACGGTGACGGGCGCAGGGATGCTGTGGGTCGGCTGGTTCGGCTTCAATGGGGGCTCTGCGGTTGCGGCCAATGGTGATGCCGCCATGGCCATGCTGGTAACACACATTTCCGCTGCTGCAGGCTCGCTGGCCTGGATCACCATGGAATGGAAGAAATTCGGCAAGCCCTCCGCACTCGGCATCGCCACCGGTATGGTTGCCGGGCTGGGTACGATTACCCCGGCATCGGGTTTTGTTGGTCCGGCCGCGGCACTGGTGATTGGTCTTTCTGCTGGTGTGATCTGCTTCTATGCGGTGATTTTCATCAAACACAAACTCAAGATCGACGATTCTCTGGACGTCTTCCCGGTGCATGGGGTCGGCGGTATTCTCGGTACCTTGTTTGCCGGTGTGTTTGCGTCCACTGAACTGGGGCTGTTCTCCGGGTACGGTTTTGCCAAGCCCGAGTACACCATGCTGGACCAGCTTGGTGTCCAGGCGCTGGGCGTGGTGGCAACCTTCGTTTACACCGCGATCGTGACTTGGGTGTTGCTCAAGCTGGTTGGGCTGTTCTCGACGCTTCGTGTTGACGGGGATGAGGAAACCCAGGGGCTGGATATTGCCCTGCACGAGGAACGGGGTTACGACCTCTGATTCTGCCCCGTGGCAGACAGAAAAGACCCGGCCCTGCGCCGGGTTTTTTTGTCCCTATCAGAGCACAGAAGGGCTATTGCCACCCCCCGGGGCTTTGTATAAGGTACGGGTAAGTTTCGAACGCTCGTTTGAATTGGCTGCGTGTAACCTGCCCTGTAACGAGATGGCGTCGAAGCCATAACGATAGTTAAGGAGAGATAAGAATGAGCCTGGAATTTCTGTCTGACGAGTGGTTTGCAAAAGTTAAGGAACTGCGTGACGGTGCTGGCAACGTTGAGGCCCCGGCTGCCCTGGCGGACCTGGTGATCAACATCACCGTGTCTGCTGACGGCGGTGACAAGGAGCTGGCCCTGGTGGGTGGCATGATCGAGGAAGGCCATCACGCTGATGCGCCGACCACCATGATTCTGCCGGCCGATCTGGCCAAGCGCATCTTCATCGAAGGTGACCAGTCTGCTGGCATGCAGGGCTTCATGAGTGGCCAGATTCGCATCGAAGGCGACATGAGCAAGCTGATGGCGCTGCAGACTGCTCAGCCGTCTGCGGATCAGGTTGCCCTGATGAAGCAGATCCAGGACGTGACTGCCTGATTCTTTCGGTAGTTAACACCTGACAATGCCCGCCTCGTGCGGGCATTGTTGTTTTGGGTCATGGGCTTTCAACAGCCTGCTAGGGGGCAGGGCTGTCTGTCAGTCGCTGCGCATGATTCAGGTTTTGCAGCGGGGTGCCGACCGCCACGGGCTGTACTGCCAGAGTCTCCAGCCAGCCATAGGCGCTGCGTCCACCGTTGTCGAGATAGTCCGTCAGAGAGGTGCGCCACTGCTGCGCGTGCAGAGACAGGCACAGGGGCTGGCGTCGTATCGGGTCCTGGGCCACGCAGACATGTCCAATGGCCGCCTTGGCCAGCAGATCTGCGGCCATGGAGGCGGGAGGCTGAAGCAGGTCGCAAGGCAGGCACAGACATAGCCCCTCGCAGGCCTGGAATGCTGCTTCCAGCCCGGCCATGGGCCCGGGGAAATCCGGCCGCAAGTCTTCCACCACCTGATCTGCCCACTGCCGGTAGAGCGCCTGATTACGATTGGCGCTGATCACGACCCGCTGCGGGCGAGGCGCAAGATGCTCCAGTAGATGGGCAATCAACGGCTTGCCATCCACCTCAAGCAATCCCTTGTCGGCCCCCCCGACCCGAGAGCCTTTACCCCCTGCGAGAATAATGAGTGTGTAGTCATGCATGGCGTGTGTCCGTTGGGTTCCGCCCGTGAATCGGCTATGCTCTGCGGCCGTGCCATGGCCTGTTGGCACGCGCCGAATCCAGGATAATACGTGAAGAGTGCCCGTTCCCATCTTACCGACTTGAGCCGTTTTGCGCCGCTGCTACCGGGCTATCAGCCCCGTGAGCCCCAGCTGCAAATGGCTGACGCGGTGGAAAACACCATTGGTGGGGGCTCCACCTTGATGGTAGAGGCGGAGACCGGCACCGGCAAAACCCTGGCTTATCTGGTACCCGCATTGCTTTCTGAAGGCCCTACGTTGGTGTCAACGGGGACCAAAAGCCTTCAGGACCAGTTGTTTTTCAAAGACCTGCCATTGGTGCGCAAGGCATTGGGATTGCCCCGCAAGGTGGCCTTGCTGAAAGGGCGCGCCAACTATCTATGCCCTTATCGTATGGAGCTCCATCAGCAGGAAGCCCGTTTTCTTACCCGTGAAACTGCTGAGCAAATGCAGGTGGTCGCACACTGGGCCAAGCGGACCCGTACCGGTGATATCGCTGAATTGCAGCAACTGCCAGAAGATGCGCCGATCTGGCCGTGGGTCACCAGCACCGCCGATAACTGCCTGGGCACGGAATGCCCCAGTTATCAGGATTGCCCCTTGATGAAAGCCCGCAAGGAAGCCCAGGAAGCCGATCTGGTGGTGGTCAATCATCACCTTTTCTTTGCTGACGCGGCCTTGCGGGGGAGTGGTGCTGCCTCGGAATTGTTGCCCAGCGCCAATACGGTGATCTTTGACGAAGCCCATCAGCTTCCTGAAATTGCGGCGGCGTTCTTTGGCGATACCCTGAGTACCCGACAGGTGCAGGAGCTTGGCCGTGACAGTCTATCTGAAGCGGGGCATACGGCCGCGGATCTTGCTCGCTTGAACCAGCTGGTTGCCGCAGTTGACAAGGGCTGTATGGACCTGCGCCTGAGTCTGGGGGAGATGGAGCGGCGAGCACCCTGGTCGGAAGTGTGCGAGTCCGATGCGGTGATTGAAGCGGGCGATGCCCTGCTGACTGCGCTGCGTGAGCTGGAAGTCTTTTTGGGGCCTCTGGCCAAGGCCAGCCGTGGCATGGAGGCCTGTGCCCGCCGGGCCAGTGAGCAAGTGGATTGTCTGGCGGCTTATCTGAAGGGAGACCAGCCTAACCGGGTCTACTGGTTTGAAACCTTCAAGCGAACGGCGGTGCTGCACAGCACACCTTTATCGGTGGCCGCCCAGTTGCGGGCCCAACGCGAGCGCCATCCTTGCAGCTGGATTCTCACGTCGGCCACCTTGTCGGTGGGAGGGCGGTTTGAACATATCCAGAAACGGTTGGGGTTGGATAGCGCCGATACCCTGCGGTTGGAAAGCCCGTTCGATTTCAAGAAGCAGGCGGTGTTTTATGCGCCAGAAGGGCTGCCGCCTCCCCAGGACCCGGATTATACCCGTCAGCTCACCGAGCAGATGATTCCGGTAATCGAGGCGGCCGGCGGTCGCACTTTTTTCCTTTTTACCAGTCACAGAGCATTGCGTGAGGCGGCTGCTATCCTGCGCACCCGTTTGGAATATCCGTTGCTGGTGCAAGGTGAGTCCGGGCGGCGGGAGTTGCTGGAAACCTTTCGCGAGAAAGGCAATGCGGTGCTGCTGGGCACCAGCAGCTTTTGGGAAGGCATTGATGTCCGCGGTGAAGCGCTAAGTTGCGTTATTATCGACAAGTTGCCCTTTGGCTCGCCCGGCGATCCGGTAGCCGCTGCGCGAATTGAGCACATCAACCGTAATGGCGGCAATGCGTTTCGCGATTATCAGTTGCCTCAGGCGGTGCTGGCTCTGCGCCAGGGCGCGGGGCGTCTGATTCGGGATCCGAAGGACACCGGGTTGTTGGTGGTGGCTGACCCGAGGTTGCTGACCAAAAGCTACGGCAAGTTGTTCGTCAACAGCCTCCCGAACATGACCCGCACCCGCAAGCTGGATGTGGTGAAGCGATTTTTCGATTACCTGGCCCGGCAGGGGCAGGAGACAGAACAGGCACAATCATGACGCGAATTCTTGCCCTGGAAACAGCGGGCGAAACCTGCTCCGTGGCACTGCTGGATGGCAGTGAGGTGCTGGAAAAATTTGAAATGGCACCACGCAAGCAAACCGAGCTGGTGCTGCCCATGGTCGAGTCGTTGCTGGCGGAAGCCAGTGTGTCGCTGGCGCAGCTGGACGGCATTGCCTTTGGCCACGGCCCCGGCGCGTTTACGGGTGTGCGAGTGGCGGCGGCGGTGACGCAGGGGTTGGCGTTTTCAGCGGACCTGCCGGTGGTTGGGGTGTCGACGTTGGCTGCCTGTGCCTTGAGCGTGCAGACCCTGGCGCCCAGCCCGAAGGTGATTGCGGTTTTTGACGCGCGCATGGGAGAGCTCTATCTCGGTGCCTATCGGGTTGAAAACGGCAAGCAGGCAGTCGTGCTTGAGGATGGCCTGTTTCGCCCGGATGCGTTACCCGAACTGGACGGCGACGACTGGCTTATCGCAGGCTCTGGACTGGTACACGAGGAAGCATTGCTGGCGCGCTATGGCGCAAGCCGCTGCATTCCTGACGCCCACCCCCATGCGCAAGCGGTAGCGGTGCTGGCATTATCTAGCTTTGAGCGTGGCGAAGGCGTCAGTGCTGATCTGGCACAGCCGGTTTACCTTCGCGACCAGGTGATACAGGGAGCTGTTCGATGAGTAACTGGGATCTGCCCAACGTCCATGTGCTGGATGTGACCGTGCCTGCTGAAGCCATTGATGTCATGGGGCATGTAAACAATACCGAATACCTGCGCTTCATGGAGCAGATCGCCTGGCACCATACCACCGTGCTGGGGCTCGGTTGGGATCTCTACCAAAAGCTCAATCGTGGCATGGTCGCCCGCCACACCGAAGTGGAATACCTGGCGCCAGCCTTCGAAGGGGAAAAGTTGCAGGTGGGAACCTGGATTATCGAGAATGATCAGCGAATCAGCATTACCCGTCGCTACCAGATCATTCGCGAATCTGATGGCGTGACCCTGTTGCGAGGCAAAACCCGCTGGGTCTGTGTCGCTCTGGATTCTGGCAAACCGCGGCGCATGCCCCCTGAGTTTTTACAGGGCTACAAGGTAACCGCCAGCGAAAAATAAATGCATGGCATGTCTCTGGCATGCCTGCTGATCTTTCCTAATTGTAGTAGAAAGGATTTTCCATGGATTGGTTTCAGGCACTGGTGCTGGCCCTTATTCAGGGGCTGACCGAGTTTCTTCCCATCTCCAGTTCGGCGCACCTGATTCTGCCTTCCGAAGTCCTCGGCTGGCCGGATCAGGGCCTGGCCTTTGATGTGGCGGTGCACGTTGGCACCCTGGTGGCGGTAATGGCCTATTACCGGCGTGACCTGCTCGCCATGTTGGGTGGGGCGGGGCAGGCTGTCAGTCAACGACGCATGAACCAGGATCTGAAACTGGCATTGCTGGTGGGGCTTGCCACGGTTCCTGCGGTGGTGTTTGGTTTTCTGGGCGATGACTGGATTGAACGCGAACTGCGCTCGGCGCTGGTGATCGCGATTACCACCTTGCTGTTCGGCGCGTTGCTGTGGCTGGCCGATGCCTATGGCAAGCGCTCCCGGGCGCTCACAACCCTGGGTGTGGCGGGGGCATTGTTGATCGGTTTCGCCCAGGCCCTGGCGCTGATTCCCGGCACGTCGCGCAGTGGTATCACGATTACGGCTGCGCTGGCGCTGGGATATCGCCGCGAGGAGGCGGCCCGGTTTTCCTTCCTGCTGTCCATTCCGGTCATTCTTGGTGCCGCGCTGCTCAAGAGCAAGGATCTGCTGGAACAACAACTGCCCGTGGATTGGGGAATGATGGCCCTGGGAGCGGGTGTCAGTGCAGTAACGGCCTACCTGACCATTGTGTTCTTCATCCGTTTGCTCGAGCGTATCGGCATGCTGCCATTTGTGATTTACCGCTTGATCCTGGGTGTGGCGCTGCTGGCATGGCTGGCCTGACTCGGTGAGTAAAGCGGCACTGGGACTATTACCGGGTTGCCCGGAGGGGCTACCCGGTCAGGCCGTTGCCGACGAGCTGTCGGCGCAAGCGCAGGGCCATTCACTGGTCATGGGCTGGTATCAGGATGCCCTGGCACTGTGGGCCCCTGGGGGTAAGGAAACGCCGCTCAGCGTGAATTTTACCGATGGCAAGCAAGGTTACCGGCTGAGCCCGGAACGGGTGCGCCACGAGCGCCTGATCAAGGCGCTGGGCAAGCCTCGCGATGACCGTCACCAGATCCTTGATGCGACTGCCGGGCTTGGCCGTGATGCTGCGCTGATGGCGCAGGCGGGGTTTGATGTCACTCTTGTTGAACGCTCACCGCATATCCATGCCATGCTGGAAGATGGCCTGCGCCGAGCGCCTCCGGCCCTGTCGGCAAAGATGACGCTACTGCCGTGTCAGGACAGTGTCCAGGTGCCAGCGGATGTCTGGCATGCCGTGTATCTCGATCCCATGTTTCCTGCCCGCGAGAAAAGCGCCGCCGTAAAGAAAGATTTGCGCTGGCTGCAGGTGTTGTGTGCGTATCCTCAACCGGCAGAAGAAGAGGCCCTGCTTGCCTGGGCGATGTCATTGCAGCCGCACAGGGTCGTTGTGAAACGACCTGGCAAGGCGCCCGATCTGGCCGGTAAAACGCCGGGATTTAGCCAGAAGGGTAAGGCTGTGCGTTTTGATGTTTATCTAATGGGCTAGGAATTTCTCCGGCGCCTTTTCTCCTTCTCTCCATTATTTGATCTGCTCTCCATTTCCTGATGGTCAGTGTGCCAGCAATCGTTGTATTGATAACTGGTTCACTCTTTTGGGAGAAGGCCATGAAGGGGATTTATGTGGGGCTGTTCGCGCTGTCAGTGTCATCCCAGGCGTTGGGGGACGCTTACGTTCGGCTTGGTTATGGGTATTCCGATTTCCGCAGCCAGGACATGTCCATCAAGCATTACGGTTACGATCAGATCAGCATGGAAAACTACGACCCGGGATCGGACGAACTTGTAGTTTTTAGCGCGGGCTACTTCGTTACACCGCATTTTCGCGCCGAATTGGCCCTGGACATGGGTCTCGGGGACGCGGATACGGATCGGGTGACCTACACGCGAAACAATTCAGTGACCGGAACTGTCACGGCGGATGTTTACAGCCGGGTGTTCATGGTGAATGGCTATTTCCACTTTATGGATGCCCATGCCGGAGGACGCTTTGATCCGTATATCGGCGCTGGTCTGGGCTTGGCGGTAAACCGTTTCGAGGAGGTCAGCACCCGGATTCCCACCACGGGCGCGACGATCAACGACAGCGATGATACGGATTGGGCCATTCGGTTGGGAGGTGGGCTGATGTACTGGTTCTCGGACCACATCAGTACAGACCTGTCGATTTACTACCTGAATGCGGGCTCTGTAACCACGGAAGACCGTGCGTTCAAGCAGGGGGTCAGTGTGCCTTTTTCGGAAGGCATGGAACTGGATCTCGAGAGTTTCAATTACACCCTGGCGTTGTTGTATCGGTTCTGATGTTGCCAGATCGCTGTCAGCGCCCCGTGCGGGTAGGGCGCCGACAACGTAAAGGTGAAGGGATCAAGCCTGTAGACGGGTTACCCGCTGGATGGCATCGCTGATGTCGGCGCTGAGAATTCGGCGGGCTTCATCATCCAGCGCTTCCAGCTTGCTATCGAAGAGCAGTTGCCCCGAGTCGTCCGGCGTCACCAGCCCGGTGCTGTATAGCTGGCTGATAAAGTGCTTGAGCACCACCTTGTCGAAGAACTCCGGTGAGTTGAACTCATACAATAGCGACAGCCGCTGAGCGGTCTGGTGTGCCAGCTCGCCAAGCTGGTCTGCGGTCAGCATTCCTGAACCCCGCTGCACCAGCAGGCGAATGGTCAGGTAGTAGCGTTCCAGCGACGGTAGTACGGTTTTGCCCAGGTGGTTGAGCATGTCTGCCTCGTGGGTGTGCAGGGCAGCACCCATCAGGCTGTCACCCTGGCGACGGACAAGCTTGCAGCTCTCCAGCACAGACGCCACATTCTCCACTGCCTGTGACAGTTCTTCACCTTCTTCCCAATGCAGAAAATATTCATTGCGAAGGAAGGGATAGAGCAGATGCACCATGTTTTGCAAGACATCCATACGGATCTCGCGGGCGTTCATCACCAGTGAGCAGACCAGTCCGGGAAGTACAAACAGGTGCAGGCTGTTATTACGCACGTAGGCCATTTGCAGGGCGCTTTTCTGATCGGTCGTGACCACATCTCCGAGCTGGTGCTTGATGCGAATGAGGAAGTCGTTATCCAGCCCGTAGTCGATGATTTCCTGGGCATCAGTGCAGCCTAGTGCCGCCGTCTCGCTGTACGGCGCCAGTTTCAGCAGATCGATGTACAGGCTCAGTTGCTGGTGAAGCTGGCCGATATCCATGGTGTGCTTGGGCGAGGCCAGCAGGGCAAGGCTTAACAAGTTGATGGGATTGGCTACTGCTGCGGCATTGATGGACTCCACCACATCCTGGCCGAGTTCATTCACCACGTGCTTGAACCAGGGAGGATTCTCTGTCGCGCCAAGCGACTCGTTACGCCAGTTCTGGTGATGTTGGTCCAGATAGTCCACCAGTTTGATGGGCTCGCCAAAGTTCACATGGACCTGACCAAAGTAACTGCGTAAGACAGACAGGGATTTCATCAGCCCGAAAATGGATTCTTTCTGTTTCTTTTCGCCGTGCAACTCTCCGATATACGAGCCGGACTCGATCACTTTTTCGTAACCAATATAGACGGGCACAAAGGCGATGGGTTTGCGCGAGTCACGCAGGAAACTGCGCAGTGTCATGGCGAGCATGCCGGTGCGAGGCTTCAGCATCCGGCCACTGCGACTACGCCCCCCCTCGACAAAGTATTCGATAGAGAAACCACGGGCAGTGATCGTGTGCAGGTATTCGCTGAACACACTGGCATAGAGCGGATTATCGCGGAAGCTTCGACGCATGAAGAAGGCACCGCCACGGCGGAGGATGGTGCCCACCACGGGCAGGTTAAGGTTGATGCCTGCGGCAATGTGCGGGGGCACAAGGCCGTTGCGGAAAACCACAAAGGACAGCAGCAGGTAATCGATGTGGCTGCGGTGACAGGGCACATAGATCACCTCGTGATCACCGGCGACCTTGGTCAGGTTGTCCATGTTGTACAACCGGATACCGCCGTACAGCCGGTTCCAGACCCAGTTCAGAAACAATTCCAGGGAACGGATCACCGTGTGGGAATAGTCAGCGGCGATTTCCATCGCGTAACTGCGGGCTTTTGCCTCCAGTTTGTCCTTGCTGACGCCCTGATTTCGGGACTCTTCTTCAATGACGGCCTGAACGGAAGGGTCGTCTACTACGGTGTTGACCAGGGTGCGACGGTGAGAGAGATCCGGGCCAATGGCGGCCTCTTTCTGGCGGCGGAAATGGACCCGCAGAATTCTTGATGCCTTGCGTACGGCCTGTTCGTCGGTCTCGCATTCATCCACCAGCTTGCGCAGGGACATGGGGCGACTGAACTGCACATACAGCTGGCGCCCCTGGGTGACGATGATGAAAAATTTCTTGATAAAGCCGGCTGGGGACCAGTTATCTGAAAACAACAGGCGCCAGAATGAACTTTCCTTCTCGGGGCGTCGCCCCCAGAACACTGAGACCGGCACCAGTTGCACATCCGCGCCGGGTGTTTCGCGAAGCGCGGCCACCAGTTTTTCCAACCGCGGAGGGGAAATCGGACTGCGCTGGCGGCGATTACCGAATTGACGACGATAGAGCTGGAAATAGCTGTGGCGAAGGCGCGTCTGCCCCAACGTCAAGCCGCCCAGTGCGGAAGAAAGCCCCAGGCGTCGCGCAGACTGGTCAGCCGCGGCAGCGTCTGATGCCGAGCGTTCGCGCAGCACATAGACCACCGGTGTATTGGGGGCCAGTTGCAGGTCATCCACATTGCCGGGCAGGGCGTTAGCTCGTGTACACAAGCGCAAGAAAATGCGGATCAGGAAAAAGGCCAGTCGGTCCAGGCCAAACCAAGGATTCATAGTGGCTATCAGGTGACTAATGTGCGCCAAGTTTAGCGAAAGGGGGCTGGCGCGAACACCAGTGGATATTTCAATTTGTTTCAAATTGGCTGCCAAATGCGCCCTTTTCCCACACTATGGCTACGGGTTAGCGCCGTTGCCTGCTAAAATGCCTGTCGAGCTTACCCGGGTATCCAAGGAGTCGCAGGTGTCTACACCGCAAGCGGGGATCTTCGATCGCAGTTATCAGTACCATCTTTTTTTCGAGCTGAGTCTTGGCAGTGGCCGGGATGAACAGGTCATCCGTAAGGCGTTGGCTGCACTGAATGCCCTGAAAAGCGAGCAGACGCCGGTAATGCTGGCGCTGGGGCCGGAGCTGTGGAGCCGTCTCGACTCTCGCTTCAGCTTTCCGCCTTTTTCCCTTGAGGGGCATGTGCCGGCAACCCAGGGGGACCTGTGGGTCTGGGTACAAGGCAAGAGCCGCAGCGATGTGTTCGATACCGGACTCAAGGTGCGCCAGCAGGTGGATGAAGCGTTCAGTACCCAGCTGGAACTGAACGGCTTTGTCTATCATGACATGCGTGACCTGACCGGTTTTGTGGATGGAATCGGCAACCCCACCGGCGAGAAAGCGGAAAAGGCGACCTTCATCGCCGAACCTCATCCGGGGGCAGGGGGCAGTTGGTTGTTGACCCAGAAGTGGGTTCACGACCTCAAGGCCTTCAACGCGCTGGCCGTGCCTGACCAGGAAAAGGTGTTTGGCCGGACCAAAGCGGATGCGGTGGAGTTCTCCCCGGAAGAGATGCCGGATGATTCCCACGTGGGGCGCACCGATGTGGACCGTGATGGCGTCCCCCAGAAGATGTGGCGCCGCTCGGTGCCCTTTGGCGACACCACTGAACACGGCCTCTACTTCGTGGCCTTTGCCTGCGAGCTTGACCGTCACGATTACCTGCTGCGTCGCATGTACGGTATTGCGGATGATACCGTCCGTGACCGCCTGCTGGACTTCAGCCGGCCGGTAATGAGTTCGTGGTGGTATGTGCCGACGCAGGCGTGGATTGATGGGGTTAGTGAATAGTTAACAGTTAACAGTGAATAGTGCGCGGGTTCAGGCCTGTGCCGCACACAGATCAGAGGCCGCGCCCATGCTTGGGCGCGGCCTTCTTGTTTCTGGATAGAGAATTAATGTTTTTCGCTGGAGTCTTCGTCGTTGGCGGCATCCAGCCAGATGAACAAGGCGAAACAACCAGCAAACAGGAAGATGCCACCAATAACGGCAATGCTGGCGATGACCATTGTGTCTGTGTACATGGGTTTCCCTCCCTGAACTCTTGCTTTCAGCATAGACCTGGAATCCCAAACTACCATGATCCACGTCAGATCCTGAGTGATTCTCTCGATGCGATTGCGAATTCTCACAAACGAAAGAGGCCGCGCCCAAGGTGTGGGCGCGGCCTCTGATCTGTGTGCGGCACGGGCCTGAACCCGCGCACTATTCACTGTTAACTGTTAACTATTAACTGCCTTAATCCGTTTTCCAGCGCGTAAACATCTTCTTCACCAGGAAGGGGGTGAGTTTCAGCGAGGCGCTGAGCCACTGGGCAATGCCGCTGGGGAAGACAAACTGCATGGCGTTCTTGAGGCCGTTATAGGTGGCTTGATCGAAGGGATACCAGAAGATATTCCGTTTGGAGGGAAGGATATCCCAGTTGACCACTTTGGCCTGGGTCATCTCTTCCAGCCCTTCGGGGCCGTGGGTGCGGCCGATGCCGGACTGTTTGCCGCCGCCCCAGGGGGTTTCGGACAGGCCATGGGTATAGAGATGATCGTTGACGGTGGTGACCCCGGATTCCAGGCGGGCGGCAATGGCGCGGCCGCGCTTGTTGTCCCGGGTCCAGACGGAGGAGGTCAGTGCAAGGTGGGAATCATTGGCCTTGCGAATGGCTTCCTCTTCATTGGCCACGCGCTGAACTGCAATGACCGGGCCAAAGGTTTCATCGCAGACGGTCAGCATGTCATCAGTGACCTGGGTCAGCAGGGTGGCCGGGAAGAAGTAGCCGTTTTCCACATCGCCGACGGGGCGAGACTGGGCTTCGATTCGGGCCCCCTTGGCGAGAGCATCCTCCACGTGCTGTTGCACGGTACGCAGTTGACCTGCGGTGGTCAGACTACCGATATCCACGTCAAAGCCCTTGCAGCCAACGCCGTGACGCAGCTGTCGGGTCTTGCGGGCCATCAGCTCCACGAAGGCGTCGTAGACCGCGTCTACCACATAGATACGCTCAACGCCGCCACAGCTTTGCCCGGCATTCTGATACCCGCCCCAGGCGGCGCCGTTGGTGGCGCGCTCAAGATCGGCATCTTCCAGCACGATCATGGGATCGTTACCGCCCAGCTCCAGTGACACCGGGGTCAGGGTTTGTGCAGCCTGGGCCATCAGGGTCTTGCCGGCCGGGACACTGCCGGTAAAGAACAGTTTGTTGATCCCGTTCTCGAAGAATCCGGTGGCGACTTTTGAACCGGACCCCACCACGTGGGTGAACAGGCCTTCCGGCAGTTCACCGGCAGCGACGATCTGTTCGATAGCCCGGCCAACCGCTGGCGTGGCGGCTGCCACTTTGAGGATAATGGCGTTACCTGCCATCAGCCCCATGACGATTTCGCCAAAGGGAATGGACAGCGGATAGTTCCAGGGACTGATAATGCCAACCACACCCAGTGGCAGGCGCAACATTTCCGTTCGCTTGTTGAAGAACAGCAAGCTTCCCGGAGCCCGGCGGGAGGCTTTCAGGTGCTTTTCTGCGTTGCGTGCATACCAGTTACAGGCAAGGGCGCAGGGCAGGACTTCTGTGGCCAGGGCGTCGGTCAGGGTCTTGCCGTTGCTCTCACTGACAGTACGGGCCAGATCATCGGCCCGGTCGACAATGTAGCTGCGCATCATCTGGATATGCCGGGCTCGTTCCTTGAACGACTTGGCGGACCAGATCGCCTGGGCTTCGCGGGCACGGGCAATGATGTCTGGCAGGCGTGTCAGGTCGGTTTCGTTAAGCTCGGCCACGGCTTTACCGGTGGCGGGATTGGTATCAACCACAACACCGGGTTGCAGGGTTTCCTGAATGGTCATGGGGTGGGCTCTCTATCATGCGAAGTGCGGACTTCGCCGGGCTGAAAACGGAATCCAAGTACCTTTAGGGAAACACAGAGTAGACAGTGTGGCTAGGGCTGTATGGGCCGTTCTGTCAGGTCTCCGGGGACAATGTCCGGGTCGGTGACGCCTTCTTTCAGGCGTGTGGCCATGCGCTGGAAGGTAAGATCAATGCGCTCGAGAGCGCCGGTGATCTGCAGTTTCTGGGTGTGATTCACTCCGGCCCCTTGCAGGGCTCGCAACAGTTCAGCAGAGCGATTCAAAAACTGGCTGTCGGTCTTGCCCTGGGCGCAAAGTTGATAACCATGGGCCAGCGCATCCTGCCATTGCCTGGCGCACTCACGGACCCTGGGTGAGCTGTTTTCATGCAGGTGACTGTGGATCCAGAGTGATACCTGGCCCAGGTTCAGGCCGGTGAGCCCAAGGTCCGTGAAGTGTCGCCGGGTTTCCGGCAGGGCCTTGTCGCACACGGTCAGCCAGCGCAGGCGGTCGGCCATACGGGCGTTGAACCAGTCCTCCTGTTGCGCACGGGGGCCTTCGGTCACTCGCCTGAGATCATTGGCCGTATGGCGAATCAAGCGCCTGCGTAGCCCGGCGCCGTTGGGGGGTGTGATCAGACGGAACATGAGAAACGCGATAAAAATGCCAGCGGTGATGGCCAGCCCGTTGCTGGCGACTCTGGCCACATCAAAATCCATGTCATTACCCGGCTGGACCAGAATGATGTAGGGCGTACAAAAGCCCAGACCGTAGGCGAGCGTTTCTTTCTTGCTGATTGCCAGCAGTGCGACAAACAGGGGGGCTGCCAGCACCATCAAAAGCAGTGGAAAGCTGCCGTTGGCCATGGCCAGTAGCGGCAGGGCGAAAAACAGGCTGATAGGGGTGGCCAGTACCGAGGTGAGGGTCGCCCGCTTGAGTACCTGGTCCGGCTCGGGTAACCGGGCAAACAGAATGGTGAACATCACCGGCATGACCATCAGCATGATCGCCATGGGACTGGCGGTGCCCACCCAGAGCCCGGCAGCAATCAAAAACACCAGCGCGCTGCGCAGGCCAACAGCGGCGGCCACTTGCCAGTCGCGATAGGGTTTCAATGACGGTGGGCGCAGTTGCATCTCGCGGCTGTGGTACAGGGCACGGTTGGCTTCCAGTGCCAGGATCAGGTCGCTGGTCAGGTTCAGGGCGACCAGATAGAAACGCCGTTGCAGAGCGGGGACCGTGCTGCGTTGCGCTTTACGGGCTGTGCGAAGGGTATGGCGAAGCTGCTGGGCTTCTTCCATGGCTTGCTCGGCGGAGCGGGTTTCTCGCATGCGCAGGAACGACTGCCGCAGTTGTGTCAGGACATCACGGATTTCATCGGTGAGCAGGTCGTCATGATTGCGCATCAGGCGGCCGATCACGCGAATGCGGGCAATCAGGGACAGGGTCTTGTGACACACCATGGTTGCCGCCCTTGCTCGCCCCGGGCCCTGGCTGCCTTCATAGAAAACGGCGGAGCTGTCATCACTCAGGGCAAAGATTTCCTGCAGCAAGCTGTCCACTTGTTGGTGGCGGGTGGCGTGGGTGCCGGCAGGATTAAGCTCCAGCTCCAGATAGGCTAGCGTCTGGTTGAGGGCATTGCGGGCATGATTGCGTAGCAGGCCCGCCACATGGGCTGGCCAGAACAGATTACTGACCAGGGTGGCGCAGGTGGCGCCGAGGATGATCTCGCTGACACGGGCGGTGGCGACATGAAAGATACCAATACTGCTGGTGGCGTGGGGATTGGCTATGGAGATCACCACAATCAGTGTGGCGGTGATGCCGGCCATGGCGAAGCCATAAATGAAATTGGCCTGACGTAGCCAGGCGGATGCGCCGGCGTTGAGACCGATCCACAGCATCAGACAGACAATGGCCAGCAGAGGGTAGGGCAGTAACCAGGCCAGAATCATCAGCCCGACGGCCCCGCCGACCAGTGTGCCGCCGATCTGGCACAGGCCTTTTTCAATCACCAGCCCGGTTTCCGGCCGAATTTGCAGAAAGACGGCAGAAATCAGAGCCCAGTAGGGGCGTTCCAGTTGCATCAGCATGGCCAGCCACAGGGCCAGTGCCATGGCGAGAATGCCCTTGAGAGCAAACAGCAGCGATTGCCGGTCTGGCGTCAGGATTGTCGCCAGTCGGGAATCAAGGGTCATCGTGTAGCCGCACGGTGGCCGTCATACCTGCAGCGATCAGCAGGTCATCGGGGACCGATTCAAGCTCGATATGGACGGGAATTCGCTGTGCCAGTCGTACCCAGTTAAAGGTTTGTTCTACCTGTGGCAGCAGTTGCTGATCGGTACGGGTGTTGGCATTGGCGATAGCCTGCCCGACGCTGGTGACCTTGCCGTTAAGGGCGTGGGCACCATTCATGAGCACTACGGTGGCAGATTGACCTACATGCACCAGCGGCAGCTTGGTTTCTTCGAAATAGCCGGTCACGTAGAAGCTGTTCTCGCGGACCATGGACAGCACGGGCTCGCCCTGTTTCACAAAGTTGCCTTCCTGAAGCGCCAGATTGGCCACCGTACCGTCGGCAGGAGCGCTGATGCGGGTGCGCTCCAGATTGAGTTTTGCACTCTCCAGTTCGGCTTCGGCCATGGCCATGTTGGCCGCCGCTTGCTGCAGGGCCAGTTGCGTTTGTTCCTGGTCGTTTTGTGTGGCTTGTTCATGTCGCTTCTGCGCGAGCTGGTAACTGGCTTGCTGATAGGCAAGGCGGGCCTCGGCCTGGGAGAGGGCAGCCAGGTAACGTCGGTCGTCGATGCGAAATAGCGGGTCGCCCTTGCGTACTTGCTGGTTGTCGCCCACGGATAGCTCAGCGACCCAGCCCGAAACGTCGGGAGACAGCGTAATGATTTCTGCCCGGACTTTACCGTCCCGGGTCCAGGGGGCATACAGGTAGTAATTCCACACCCAGTTGCCAGCAAGCAGGGCGATGATCACGGCGATGACAGTGATGAGTATGCGTAGACGTTGAGACATCAGCATCTGTGTCCTTAACTCAGCAGGCGCACTGACAGCGCCAGGTAACAGACAAACAGTGACAAATACAGCCAGGCGGCTTTCCAGATTTGTTGGTGCCAGCCGAGCAAGCGCAGTACCCACCAGGTCAGGGCCGTCAGCAATAAGCCAAGCAGTACGAATAACACCATGGGGCTGACCAGCAGGCCTCCCACGGGTATTTCATGCAGCCACATTGTTGTCCCCGGTGATCGATGTTTCACCCATGGTAGCGGATAAAGCGGGGCCGCTGTAGGCGCCCCCGCCGGTATGCGGATGTGTGCGGGTAGCTCGCTATCGGGATCGCGTGCAGGCAAGTTCTCACAGAGGCCAGGTTTCCACTGCCGATCACCTCAAACTGTCGGAGCCAGCCTGCGGGTGATGGGCTTCGAACGGGCGGTGTTGCGTCAGGCGCCGCCCATCAAATTCCCCAGCAACCGGGTATAGATTGCCGTGAGGGTATCCAGTTCGCTGATGCTGGTGTGCTCATCGACCTTGTGGATGGTGGCATTGATGGGGCCGAGTTCTACGACCTGGCTACCTGTGGGTGCGATAAAGCGCCCGTCGCTGGTACCGCCAGCGGTAGACAGTTCGGTTTCTTTGCCGGTGACGTCGCGGATGGCCGTGACGGTGGCATCCACCAGTGCGCCCCGATCGGTAAGGAACGGCTGGCCTGAAAGCGTCCAGGTCAGATCGTAGTCCAGACCATGCTTGTCCAGGATGGCCTCGGTGCGCTCACGAAGGATGGCGTCAGTCAGTTCGGTGGAAAAGCGGAAGTTGAAGATCACTTCGCAGGTACCGGGAATCACATTGGTGGCCCCGGTTCCGGCGTTGATGTTGGAGATCTGGAAACTGGTGGCTGGGAAAAAGTCATTACCCTTGTCCCATTCCGCGGCGGCCAGCTCCGCGAGAGCCGGCGCTGCATCGTGGACCGGGTTGCGTGCCAGATGTGGGTAAGCCACGTGCCCCTGGATTCCTTTGACGATCAGCCGGGCGCCCAGTGAACCCCGGCGGCCGTTCTTGATGACATCCCCCACGGTATTCGTTGAGGAAGGTTCGCCTACCAGGCAGTAGTCGATGTGTTCGTTACGTGCCTGCAGGGTTTCCACCACCTTGACCGTACCGTTGACGGAAGGGCCTTCTTCGTCAGCGGTGATCAGTAGGGCCAGGCTACCTGTGTGATTGGGGTTGGCCGCCACAAAGTCTTCAATGGCCACCATCATGGCGGCAATGGAGCCCTTCATGTCCGCTGTACCGCGCCCGTAGAGCAAGTCGCCTTCCTCGGTCGGGGTGAATGGATCGTATTTCCAGGCGGAGACATCTCCGGTCGGAACCACGTCGGTATGCCCGGCAAAGGCAAACACCGGCGCTTGTGTACCCCGGCGAGCCCACAAGTTGCGGACTTCCTCAAACCACAGGGTTTCGCATTCGAAGCCCAGCGCTTCGAGTTTCTCAATCATCCAGTCCTGACAGCCTTCATCTTCCGGGGTGACGGAGGCGCGACGGATGAGTTCCTTGGTGTAGTCGAGGGTGCGGGACATTAAATTCAGCTCCAGGCCCCAAGCCACAAGCTACAAGCCGGCAAACCCGGAAGGTCTGCTCGTGGCTTGTGACTCGTCGCTTGTCGCTGTTTTAGTTGTGCTTGTGCAGTTCGTCGTTCAGTGCGATGGCGCTTTTGTTGGTGAGGCACTGAACGGCACCGCTGATGGTGTCGCGGCGGAACAGCAGGTCGGACTTCCCGGCCAGATCACGGGCCTTGACGGTGTCGACCAGCTCGCCTTTGTCATCCATCAGTTGGACCTTGGAACCGGCAGTGATGTACAGGCCTGCCTCTACAGTGCAGCGGTCGCCGAGGGGGATGCCGGTGCCCGCATTGGCACCGAGCAGACAGCCTTCGCCCAGGGAGATAATGATATTGCCGCCACCGGACAGGGTGCCCATGGTGGATGCGCCGCCACCGATGTCGGAGCCCTTGCCTACAAATACACCGGCAGAGATTCGGCCTTCGATCATGCCGGGGCCTTCGGTGCCCGCGTTAAAGTTGATGAAACCTTCATGCATGATGGTGGTGCCTTCGCCAACGTAGGCGCCCAGGCGAACCCGGGAGGTGTCGGCAATACGCACGCCAGCAGGGACCACGTAGTCCGTCATTTTCGGGAATTTGTCCACGCTGTTCACTTCCAGCACCTTGCCATTGAGGCGGGCCATCAGCTGGCGCTCCTGCAGCTCTTCCAGGTCTACCGCACCTTCGTTGGTCCAGGCCACGTTAGGCAGCAGTGGGAACATGCCGGCCAGGTTGACGCCGTGGGGCTTCACCAGACGGTGAGAGATCAAATGCAGCTTGAGGTAGGCTTCCGGGGTGGTGGCCGGCTCGGCATCTGTTTCCAGCACAGTCAGCACCACGGGGCGATCGCTTTCCTGGAACGCTACTGCATAGCTGGCTTCGTGCTCGAAGCCCGCCTCACGCCACTCGCGGGCAATGTGCTGGACCTGACGGTGGGTCAGTTCAATGGCGGCGTTGCCACCCTGGTAGTCCAGCTCTTCACGAATCACCTCTACCAGCTTGGCGTCCGGGTGCAGCGCCGGGTCTGGATAGTAGACTTCCAGCCAGTTGTCGTTACGGTTCTTGGTGCCGCAGCCCAGGGCGATAGCGAAATAGTTGCTCATGATGTCCTCTCATTTCTACGTCGGACGTCCGACGTTTATTTCAAAGTCTGTTGCCACTCGTCGGCATTGAAGCCGGCGGTGATGAAACTGTCGTTTTGCAGAAGCGGGCGTTTGATGACGGACGGATTCTCCAAGGCCACGGTCACCGCTTTTTCCGTGTTCATTGTGGCCTTGATGCCATCATCAAGTTTGCGCCAGGTGGTGCCGCGCTTGTTGATCACGGTCTCCCAGCCCAGCGCTTCTAGCCATTCACGCAGGCGGTGCTCAGGAACGCCTTCTTTCTTGTAGTCGTGAAAATGGTAGGCAACCCCGTTGTCATCCAGCCATTTCATGGCTTTCTTCATGGTATCGCAGTTCTTGATGCCGAAGATGGTCAGTTCCATGATTCTTCCTTTCCAAACCTTTCCGCAGGAGCGTCGCTGGCGGCGCGATTCCTCACCAGGATCAAAAGCAACTTCAGCACAGAGAACACAGAGGCACAGGGGAAAGCCCATTGTCTTATCCCAGTGAACTCGGTGAGCTCTGTGGTAAAGCCGTCTTTAAATGACGGTTGTGATCGCGCCGCGAGCGACGCTCCTACAGCTATGTCAGAGGGTATCCAGCAATGCCTTGATGCGTTTAGCACCCTCGATGCATTCTTCCAGCGGTGCCACCAGTGCCATTCTTATCCGCTTTTCCCCCGGGTTCTTGCCATTGACGGTGCGGGACAGGTAGCGGCCGGGAAGCACGGTGACGTTCTGTTCTGCCTGTAGCCGTTTGGCAAAATCCTCATCGCTGATGGGCGTTTTGGGCCACAGATAAAAGCCGGCCGCCGGGGCGCTAACCTTAAGGGGGCCACCGAGAATGTCCAGCACGGCATCGAACTTTTCCCGGTACAGGGCGCGGTTTTGCTCAACATGGGCTTCGTCATTCCAGGCGGCAATACTGGCCAGCTGGTGATGAATCGGCATGGCGCAGCCGTGGTAGGTCCGATAGCGGAGAAAGCGCTTGAGCACTTCGCTGTCGCCGGCAGCAAAGCCGGAGCGCAGCCCCGGGAGGTTGGAGCGTTTGGACAGGGAATGAAAGACCACGCAGCGGCGGTAGTCGTGACGGCCCATTTCTGCACAGGCTTCCAGCAGCCCGGTGGGCGGCTTGTCACGGTAGATTTCCGAGTAACACTCATCGGAGGCGATCACAAAATCGTATTTGTCCGCCAGCTGTATCAGTGCTTTCAGTTGTGCCTTGCTGAGGGTCGCCCCGGTTGGGTTACCCGGCGTGCAGATAAACAGCAGCTGGGTTCGGGTCCAGGTGTCTTCGCTGACGGCATCAAAGTCAGGCTGCATACCCGTGCTGTCGGTGCACGGCAGGTACATGGGTTCGCCGCCAGCCAGCAGGGTGGCACCTTCGTAAATCTGATAGAACGGATTGGGCATCAGCACCAGCGGCTGCCGCTGGCGGTCGATCACTGCCTGAGTGAAGGCAAACAGTGCTTCCCGGGTGCCGTTCACCGGTAGCACCTGGCTGGCGGCATCCACTTGCTTCAGATGAAAGCGACGGGTTAGCCATTGGCCAATGGCTTCACTCAGCTCGGGAATGCCAGCGGTAGTGGGGTAGTTCGAGAGCCTGTGTGTGTTGTCCTTGAGGACTTGCTGCACAAAATCCGGCGAAGGGTGTTTCGGCTCTCCAATGGAAAGTGCAATCGGGCTCTTGTCAGAGGCAGGCAGGCCGCTGAACAGCGTTTTCAGTTTTTCAAACGGGTAGGGGTGCAACCGTTCAAGATCTGGATTCATGGTTTACTGTTTTCCGTTGTTCTTGTCGTCGAGCTCGCGGGTCAGGGCTTCCTGAAGTTCCAGGCAAAGCGCCGGGTCAGATACCGGTTCACCGTCGAGATCGGTAATAAAGAAGACGTCTTCCGCCCGTTCGCCGAGGGTGGCAATGCGGGCATTTTGCACCAACAGTTCGAAACGCATGAAAATGCGGCCGATGTGGGCGAGCAGACCGGGGCGGTCCAGGGTATGAATGTCCACGGCGGTGCGGTCGTTGACGATGTCGTTGCTGATGAGTACCTGGGTGGGGACATCAAAATGCTTGTTGCGGCGAGGCATCCGCCGGCTGACGGTACTGGCGAAGCGCTCCGGGTATTTCAGGGTTTCCGTCAGCGTCTTGCGAATCTGTTCGATACGGGCCCAGTCTTCGCCGATGGGCGTGCCGTGCTCATCCAGAACGATATAGGTATCCAGACTGAAACCGTCGGCACTGGTGATAATGCGGGCATCCATGATGGTCAGTCCAAGGGAATCGAGCGCATTCACCGTGGCACTAAACAGGTTGCGGGTGTCGGGGGTGTAAATAAAGATCTGTGAGCCACCTGCCAGCACGCTCTGGCTGGATTCGCGGATCAACACCAGCGGGTCGTTGGGGTCATCCCGGTCCAGCAGTGCTTCGGTGTGCCAGGCGATATCCCGTGGCGTTTCACGCAGAAAATATTCGTCACCGATGTTGGCCCACAGGGTTTCGATTTCCGCTGCATCATGATCCTGACCGGTCAGTAGTCGCATGGCCACATCGCGGGTTTCGTCAATCCAGTCCTGCTTCTCTACCGGGTTATTCAGGCCCCGCCGCAGTGCGCGCTTGGTTTCGGTGTACAGCTGACGGAGCAGCGAGGCGCGCCAGGAATTCCAGAGCGTCGGGTTGGTGGCATTGATATCTGCCACGGTAAGCACGTAGAGATAATCCAGATGCACCAGATCGCCCACCTTGCGGGCGAATTCGTAGACCACGTCCGGGTCGGAAATGTCCTTGCGTTGTGCCGTCACACTCATCATCAGGTGGCTTTTGACCAGCCAGGCCACCAGCTTGCCGTCCCAGGCACTCAGGCCATGGCGCTGGCAGAAGTCGATGGCATCCACCGCGCCGAGTTCAGAGTGGTCGCCACCGCGGCCCTTGGCAATGTCATGATACAGGCCTGCTGCGTAAAGCAGCTCCGGCTTGGGCAGTCGGTAGAACACTTCGCTGGCCAGCGGAAATTCGTCGCGCAGGTCCTCATAGCGCAACCGGCGCATATTTTTGATCACCAGCAGGGTGTGCGCATCGACCGTATAAATATGGAACAGGTCGTATTGCATCATGCCGATGATGCCGCCGAATTCCGGCAGGTACTTGCCGAGAATGCCGTAGCGTTTCATGCGCCGAAGTTGTGAAAACAGGGCATGAGGGCTTCGCAGAAGCTGCATGAACAAACCGGTATTGACCGGATTGTTGCGGAACGCCTCGTCAATCTGTCGCCGGTTGTAGATCAGGGCCCGAACAGTGGACGCCCGGATACCTTTCAGGTCCGGGTTTTGAGCCATCAGGACAAAGGTTTCGAGCAGAGCAGAGGGGTTCTTTTCGAAGACGTCGTCACTGGTGATTTCCAGGTAATCGTTACGGACCTGAAAACGACGGTTCAGGGGGCGGACCTTTTCGGGGTCGTCGCAGCGCAGGATCACCTCATCGAACAGCTGTAGCAGCATTTCGTTGAGCACCGACATGGCCAGCGCCACGCGATAAAAGCCTTTCATGAAATGTTCGACGGCCAGATTGGCGCTGGAATCTTCATGGCCCAGGCGGTCGGCGAGCTGGCGTTGGTGATCGAACAGCAGGCGGTTTTCACTTCGCCCGGTCAGGACGTGTAGCTGCCAGCGAACTTCCCAGAGGTAGTCCAGGCATTTGCGCAGCACGGCGTATTCTTCCTTGGTCAGGAACCCGGCATCGACCAGGGCTTCAAGGCTGTCTGCATTGAAATGACGTTTGGCGACCCAGGCAATCATCTGTATGTCGCGCAGGCCTCCCGGGGCATTCTTGAGATCCGGCTCCAGATTGTATTCGGTGTCATTGAAGCGCTTGTGGCGGGCAACCTGCTCCTCCCACTTGGCGGCAAAGAAGGCGGCGGAGTCCCACATGTGCTCCGGGCCGGTTCGCACTTCCAGTTGCTCGCGCAGACGGTCTTCCCCGGCCAGGGTGCGGGCTTCCATGATATTGGTGGCTACAGTGATGTCGTCACGAGCCAGATCCACGCATTCGTCCAGGGTGCGCACCGCATGGCCAATTTCAAGGCCGATATCCCACAGGAAAGCGACAAAACGTTCCAGGCAGTCACACACAGACTGTTCGGGGGTGTCTGCGAGTAACACCAGCAGGTCTACATCGGAGCAGGGGTGTAACTCTCCACGGCCGTAGCCGCCAACGGCAACGAGGGCTACATCGTCGCGCTGCGCCAGCCCGAACAGGGCCCAGGCGCCCACCATGACCTGATCCACCAGTTGGGAGCGGGCATGCACCAGATCGGTAATGTCGGCGACCTCAAAGGCCTGATTGAGTCGCTCCTGACCTTGTTCCAGATACTGGCGGGCATATTGGCCGGGCTGGGCGCTTTCCTGCAGGGCGTCCAGTAGTTGTTGCTGGGTCAGTGCCGGTGAAAGCTGCATGGAGATCCTGTGTGGTTGGGCTGGCGGGCAGCGGTACTGTGTAAATGCAGGTACCGTGCCGCTCGCCAGCTGCAGGCGTCAGTAAAGGTCGTTTTCTTCGTTGCGGGCGGTCAGCACCTGGTAACCGTCGGCAGTGACGGCGATGGTGTGTTCCCACTGGGCGGAGAGCTTGCGGTCCTTGGTGACCACCGTCCAGCCATCGGGCAACAGTTTGTTGGCGGCCTTGCCGGCGTTGATCATGGGTTCAATGGTAAAGACCATGCCTTCTTGCAGTTCCAGCCCGGTATCGGGCTTGCCGTAATGCAATACCTGGGGTTCCTCATGGAAGCCTTCGCCAATGCCGTGGCCACAGTACTCGCGAACCACCGAGAAACGCTCGCCTTCAGCCATCTTCTGGATTCGGTGCCCGATATCGCCCAGCCGCACGCCCGGCTTGACCATGCGAATGCCCGCCATCATGCATTCACGGGTAGTGTCGACCAGTCGGCGCGCCAGCACGGAGGGCTCGCCGACAAAGAACATCTTGGACGTGTCGCCATGCCAGCCATCCTTGATGACGGTGACATCAATATTGATGATATCGCCGCTTTTCAGGGCCTTGCGGTCGTTGGGGATGCCGTGGCAGACCACGTGGTTGACCGAGGTACAAATGGACTTGGGAAAACCCCGGTAACCCAGGCAGGCAGGGATGGCATGCTGCTTGTTGACGATATGGTCATGGCAGATGCGGTCCAGTTCCTCGGTGGTGACCCCCGGTTTGACGTGCTCGCCGATCATTTCAAGGACTTCAGCGGCCAGCTTGCCCGCTTCGCGCATTTTGGCGATCTGTTCGGGGGTTTTGATGACGACATTCATGAGACTTGGAGAAACTCCTGCGTTTTCAGTGTGTTGGGCAGTTTGCGGTGGGGCGCCTTCAGGCCCCAATGGCGCCTTTGGCGTTGCCTGACCGGGGCGGCTGTGGTATAAAGCGCGCGCTTTCCTGCACCAGCGGTAACGGTCACGCATTGTAACCGCCGGAATCAGGGAAGGAAATCACACATGCCCCGACACATAGCCCTGGGTGCCTGAAATTTCCCTATGGAAGCAACAGGTTGGGTTTATGCGGGGGCGTGGAGGCCTAACCCAAAGTGGAGTATTAACAATGTCCAGCGTAACTATGCGCGATATGCTGAAGGCCGGTGTGCACTTCGGCCACCAGACCCGTTACTGGAACCCGAAGATGAACACCTACATCTTTGGCGCCCGTAACAAGATTCACATCATCAATCTGGAAAAGACCCTGCCTCTGTTCAACGACGCCATGTCGTTCCTGAACAAGCTGGCTGCCAGCAACAACAAGATTCTGTTCGTAGGCACCAAGCGTGCCGCGCAGAAGGCGGTTCGTGAAGAAGCCCTTCGTGCCGGTATGCCCTACGTCGATCACCGTTGGTTGGGCGGCATGCTCACCAACTGGAAAACCATTCGTCAGTCCATCAAGCGTTATCGTGACCTGGAAGCACAATCCCAGGACGGTACCTTTGACAAGCTGACCAAAAAAGAAGCGCTGATGCGCAAGCGTGAGATGGACAAGCTCGAGCGTTCCATCGGCGGTATCAAGGACATGGGCGGTCTGCCCGATGCCCTGTTCGTGATCGACGTTGATCACGAAGACATCGCGCTGCAGGAAGCCCGCAAACTGGGTATTCCGGTTGTTGCCGTTGTCGATACCAACTCCAACCCGGATGGCGTTGATTACGTGATCCCGGGTAACGATGACGCCATCCGCGCCATCCAGCTGTACGTGAAAGCGGCAGCTGACACCATTCTGGAAGGCAAGCAGTACGCCCAGACCCAGGGTGGCGGTGAAAGCGAATTCGTCGAGGTAGAAGACGAAGCTGAAGGTGAAAAAGCCGAAGGCTGATCTGTCCGGGCAGGCGCGAGCCTGCCCGTCTTACCGAAACTAACAGGTTTGAGAGGATAATCATGGCTGCTGTAACTGCTGCAATGGTTAAAGAGCTTCGCGAGCGTACCGGTCTTGGCATGATGGAGTGCAAGAAGGCGCTGGTAGAAGCCGATGGCGATATCGAGCTGGCCATCGAAGAGATGCGCAAATCCGGCCAGGCCAAAGCGGCCAAGAAAGCCGGTCGTACCGCTGCCGAAGGCGCGGTTGTTGTTGCTACCAGCGATGACAACAAGACTGCCGTAATGGTAGAGATCAACTCCGAAACCGATTTCGTTGCCCGTGACGACAATTTCCTTGGCTTTGCCAACAAGGTGGCTGCGGCTGCCCTGGCTGCCGGTGAAACCGATGCGGCCAAGATCGCTGAGCTGAAGCTGGAAGATGGCGCGACTGTCGAAGAGACTCGTCAGGCGCTGGTTCAGAAAATCGGTGAAAACATCCAGGTTCGTCGTGCTGCCAAGCTGCAGGCCGAAGGCGCTATTGGTGCCTACGTTCACGGCGGCAAAATCGGCGTTCTGGTTTCCCTGAACGGTGGTGACGCCGAGCTGGGTAAAGATGTTGCCATGCACGTGGCTGCGGTTAACCCGATGGTGGTTAGCGGCGATCAGGTACCGGCTGAGGTTCTCGAGAAAGAGAAAGAAATCATCCGTGCCCAGCCTGACATGGAAGGCAAGCCGGCTGAGATCGTCGAGAAAATGCTGGGCGGTCGTATCAACAAGTTCCTGAAGGAAGTGAGCCTGCTGGATCAGCCCTTCGTTAAGGATCCGAATACCTCTGTTGGTGCCCTGGTGAAGGGTGCTGGTGCCGAAATCGCCGCGTTTGAGCGTCTGGTGGTGGGTGAAGGTATCGAGAAAGAAGAAGTCGATTTCGCTGCTGAGGTTCAGGCTGCGGCCAAGGGCTGAGGTTAGCGTCATTCGATGCTGAAAACGCCTTGCTGGATTACCAGCAGGGCGTTTTTTTCGCCTGTCGGCCGGGTGCGGGCAGGGGAAATGAGGAAAGTGCTTGCAACCACCGTGCTTGGCGGTAGCCTGCTAGCAGGGTGGAAAACGAGGCCGGTAACGGCAGTCACATTTGGATGATGGCGGGTTTTCATGAGTGGCGGAGAGTTAGAAATGCCGACAAACAAGGAGCGCTCGCCGCGCTACAACCGTATTTTGCTGAAGCTTAGCGGTGAAGCGCTGGCGGGAGAAGAAGGATTCGGGATTGACCCGAAGGTGCTGGACGCGATTTCGCTGGAAATCGGCCAGCTGGTTGGCATTGGTGTGCAGGTTGGCCTGGTGGTCGGTGGTGGCAACCTGTTCCGCGGCGCGGCCTTGCAGAGTGCGGGCCTGGACCGGGTGGCCGGTGATCATATGGGGATGCTGGCCACCGTAATGAACGGCCTGGCCCTGCGTGATGCGCTTGAACGCTCGAACATCCGCACCCGCCTGATGTCCGCGATCCCCATGAGCGGGGTGGTGGAGCACTACGACCACCGCAACGCAAACCGCCACCTCAAAAATGGTGAAGTGGTGATTTTCTGTGCGGGTACGGGCAATCCGTTTTTCACAACTGACTCAGCGGCTTGCCTGCGCGGCATCGAAATCAATGCCGATGTAGTGCTTAAGGCGACCAAGGTGGATGGCGTCTATAATGATGATCCGGCCAAGAACCCGGATGCGGTCAAATATGACGTATTGACCTACGACGAAGTGCTGGATAAAAAACTGGGCGTCATGGATCTCACGGCCATTTGCCTGTGTCGTGACCACTCCATGCCGCTGCGTGTGTTTGACATGAACAAGAAGGGTGCCTTGCTCAATCTGATGCTGGGCGAGAACGAAGGCACCCTGGTAGAAGCTGCGGAATAAGCAGCACCTGTACAGAAGGTGAGGAATTACGGTGATTGACGATATTCGCAAAGATGCGGAATCCCGCATGAAGAAGAGCCTGGACGCCCTGGATACGGCCATGAAGCGTATCCGTACCGGCCGTGCGCACCCCAGTCTGCTGGATAACATTACGGTGGATTACTACGGTGCCGAAACCCCGCTGAAGCAGCTGGGCAACATTTCCGTGGAAGAAGGGCGTACCTTGACCGTGTCGCCGTTCGACAAGACGCTGATCCCGCAGATCGAGAAAGCCATCATGGTGTCGGATCTGGGGCTTAACCCGTCCACGTCCGGCGATCTGATCCGGCTGCCGCTGCCGCCGTTGACCGAGGAAACCCGCCGGGATCTCGTGAAAGTGGTTCGCGCAGAAGCGGAGCAGGCACGAGTCTCCATCCGTAACATCCGCCGTGATGCTAACAGCGACCTGAAAGAGCTGCTCAAAGAGAAGGAAATCTCTGAAGATGAGCAGCGCCGTGGCGAAGAGCAGATTCAACAGCTCACGGACAAGATGGTGGCGGAAGTCGAGAAAGTCCTGAAAGAGAAAGAAGAAGAATTGATGACCGTTTGAGTCATGGGTTCAGATAACCGTTGTACCTGCGGGCTGCGTGTCAGCCCGCTTTTATTTTTGGATGCAGTATGGCCAGTGACCAGCCTCAATCCGGCGCGCCAGATATCGATTCGCATCAGGGCGTGATTCCCCGTCATGTGGCCATCATCATGGATGGCAATAACCGCTGGGCTCGCAAACGCGGCCTGCCGGGTGAAGAGGGGCACCGGGCCGGTGAGCAGGCGGTACAAACCATTATCCGCCAGGCGGCAACCCGGGGTGTTGAGGCCCTGACACTGTTTGCGTTCAGCTCGGAGAACTGGCGTCGCCCCCAGGCCGAGGTGAATCATCTTATGGCCCTGTTCCTGAAGGCGCTGGGTGGTCGGGTGGACGAGCTGCACGGCAATGACGTGCGGATTCGTTTTATCGGCGATCGCAGTGCTTTTTCCGGGGACCTTCAGGCCGGGATGCGTGAGGCCGAAGAGAAAACCGCAACCAATCAGCGCATGACGGTATGCATTGCTGTCAATTACGGCGGGCAGTGGGACATTACCCAGGCGGCCCGGCAGCTGGCCTCACAGGTTGCGGCTGGTGAGCTGCAGCCTGAGGCGATTACGGATGAGCTGTTGGGCTCCCATATTTCCATGGCGGACCTGCCGCTTCCCGATTTGCTGATCCGCACGGGTGGTGACCAGCGCATCAGCAACTTTCTGCTTTGGCAACTGGCCTATAGTGAACTGTGTTTTTCACCGCTGTTGTGGCCTGATTTCGATGCGCAAGCCTTTGACGCCGCACTGCAGGATTATGCCGGCCGTCAGCGCCGTTTTGGCCGCTCCGGTGAGGAAGTGGCCAGCCTGAAAGGAGAACAATAATGCTCAAACAGCGGGTGATCACCGCGCTGGTGTTGCTGCCCATCGTACTGGGCGCGGTCTTCGGTCTCGACCGGCTTCCCTTTGCTATTGTCGCCGGGCTTTTCTTTGCGGTCGCGGGCTGGGAATGGTCTGCCCTGATGGGCAAGGTTGGACTGGTGTTTCGGTTACTGTGGACCGCTGTTCTGGTCCTTGCCATGGCGGCCGCTGAATTCTGGCAGCCAGCCTGGTTGCTGAATGCGATGCCGGTGTGGTGGGTATTGGCATTGGTGCTGGTGGTGGGGTACCCGGGCAATGCAGGGTTCTGGTATCGCCCCTGGCTGATGGCGCCTGTTGGCTTGCTGCTGCTGGTGCCCTCATGGGGCGCGGTTGTGCAACTTCAGGCCGCCGGCGCGCTAGGGTTGGCCGGGCCATATGCATTACTGTTTATTCTGCTATGGGTGTGGGCTGCTGATACCGGTGCCTATTTTGCTGGCCGGGCCATGGGCAAGCACAAGCTGGCGCCACTGGTGAGCCCGGGCAAGACCATTGAAGGCTTGATCGGTGGTGTGGCTCTGGCGTTGCTGGTTGTGGCCGGGGTGTTTGCGACAGGGCTGCTGGAGGCCAATCTGGTTCCCTTGATGGCGGTGGCGTTGATGACGGTGCTGGCGTCCGCTCTGGGTGACTTGTTTGAAAGCATGGTCAAGCGTCAGCGTGGGTTCAAGGATAGTGGCACCATCCTGCCTGGCCACGGAGGCATGCTCGACCGTATCGACAGTGTGACGGCGGCCATGCCCATCGCGCTTGCCGGATTTAACTGGTTCGGGCTGCCGGGAGGCAGTTTGTGACACAGCACATTACGGTGCTGGGTGCCACGGGCAGTATTGGCCAGCAGACGCTGGACGTGGTGGCCCGGCACCCTGACCGCTATCGTATTTTTGCCCTGACTGCGGCCACCCGCTGGCGGCGTTTGGCAGAGCAATGTCTGGCCAGTGGCGCCCGCTATGCGGCCATGACAGACCCTGTAGCGGCAGAGCAGCTGCGGAACCATCTACAGGCAGCCGGGTCGGATACAGAGGTGCTGGCCGGCGAAGAAGCCCTGATGGCGCTTGCCGCTCATGAGCAGGCAGATACTGTTGTTGCTGCCATTGTTGGTGCAGCAGGGGTCAGGCCCACTCTTGCGGCGGTAGAGAAGGGCAAGCGGGTATTGCTGGCCAACAAGGAAGCCCTGGTGGTTACCGGTTCTCTCTTCATGGATGCGGTAAAGCGCCACGGCGCGACCCTGTTACCGCTGGACTCCGAGCACAACGCCATTTTTCAGTGCTTGCCGGAGGGCGGCGTGGATGGCGGGGTGGAGCGGTTGTTGCTGACCGCCTCTGGCGGGCCCTTTCGTACCTTTACGTCGCAGCAGCTGGCGCAAGTCACCCCGGCGATGGCGGTCAAGCATCCTAACTGGGATATGGGGCCGAAGATTTCGGTGGATTCCGCTACCCTGATGAACAAGGGGCTGGAGTTTATCGAGGCTTGCTGGCTGTTTGATGTCACGCCTGAACAGATTGAGGTGGTAGTGCACCCGCAAAGTGTGGTGCATTCCATGGTCGCTTACCGGGATGGGTCCGTGCTGGCGCAGATGGGGACACCCGATATGCGTACTCCCATTGCCTGTGGGTTGTCTTGGCCTGAGCGGGTGGAATCCGGGGCACAACGACTGGACTTTACCCGGCTCGCCGGGCTGGATTTTGAAGCGCCAGATACAGCGCGTTTCCCTTGCCTTTCACTGGCCCGGGCGGCCATGGAGAGCGGTGGCACGGCAACTGCCGTGTTGAATGCGGCCAACGAAGAAGCGGTGGCGGCCTTCCTGGCCGGCAAACTGGATTTTATGGGTATTCCCGCGGTGGTGGAGCAGGCGCTGGAGCGCCAGGCAGCACCCGTTTGCGGGGATGTGGATGCGGTGATGGAGATTGATCGTCAGGCCCGCGGGTTGGCGGGGCGATTGATTGAGGAGCGCGGATGCTGACGGTTCTGGCTTTTGTCGTCACCATCGTCATTATTGTGGCCTTCCATGAGTGGGGCCACTTTCTTGCCATGCGCGCCTTTGGTGTGCGCGTGCTGACCTTTTCTGTGGGTTTTGGCCCCAAGATCTTGCGTTTTACCGACAAGAAGGGCACCGAGTGGGTGATCAGTGCCATCCCGCTTGGGGGTTACGTAAAACCGTTGGATGCCCGGGAAGATGAAACCGCCGAGGGCGATGCCGGTGAGTTTTCTTCCAAGCCTGCCTGGCAACGCGTGATTACCTATGCGGCCGGGCCGGTGTTCAACTTTATTCTCGCGGTTTTGATCTATTGGGTGCTGTTGGCCAGTTACGGCCAGAGTGGCATGCGCGCGGTTGTCGGCCCGGTTGAGCCCGGCTCTGTCGCCGAGCAGGCCGGTTTTCAGCCGGGGGACACCATCGAGTCTGTGGGAGAGGTGTCGTTGCGCGGCTGGCAACCGTTCTACTACGAAATGATTCAGCATCTGGGCGAACCTGAGCCGCTGGCCGTGACGGTGACGACGGCGAAGGGGCAGAAACAGGTGCGTGAACTGGATATCTCACCCTGGACAGCGGACCTGGAAACGCCGCCGCTGGAAGCGCTGGGTATCCGCCAGGCTGTGTTGATAGGGGAGATCCTTGAAGACGGTGCGGCGGATCAGGCAGGCTTGCGCAGCGACGATCTTGTCCTTGCACTGCAAGGTGAGCCCGTCACGGGCTGGAAGCCCTGGCAGGAAACCATCATGGCCGCGCCTGGTGAGGCTCTGACCCTGCAAGTGCTGCGTGAGGGCCGGGCCGTCGCGCTGACGGTGGTGCCTCAGGCTGTGACCGAGCAGGGGCGGACCTTTGGCCGAATCGGTGTGGGTCCAGGCGGCATTTATCAGGAAGAGTTCAGCCTGTTAACGGCGATTCCCGGTTCCCTGGCCCGTTTTGGGGAGCAGGTGGATGTGGTCTGGGCAAGCCTGGTGAAATTGGTGACCGGCAAACTGTCTCTGGACAATATTGGCGGGCCGATCACCATTGCAGAAGTGGCCGGTGAGAGTGCGGCTTACGGCATGGCCAGTTTTCTGGCATTACTGGCTTATCTGAGCATTACTCTCGGTGTTATCAACCTGCTGCCGGTGCCGATGTTGGATGGTGGCTGGATTTTCTTTGGAATCATTGAAATGATTCGCGGTCGCAGTTTACCTGAGCGCTTTTTGCTGGCCGCTCAGGGTGTTGGGCTGACACTGGTGATCAGCTTCATGGTATTGGCGATCTACAACGACTTGGTGAAGCAGTTTTCATGAGATTTGGGGACTTCCTGATTCGTCTCTTTAAAGGGACGGTGGCAATGGCATGCCTACTGATGGCGCCATGGGTAAATGCGCAAGATCAATTGCCGTTTCGCGTACACGATATCCGGGTAGAGGGGCTACAGCGCCTGCCCGTGGAGCGTGTCTATTCCGAATTGCCGATTCAAGCGGGCGATACCGTCGACCGCGATGACGTGGTGAATGCGGTGCAGGCCCTGTTTGCCTCTGGCAATTTCGAAGATGTGCAGCTGGGGCGAGATGGTGATGATCTGGTGGTGGTGGTCGCCGAACGGCCCAGCATTGCCAAGATCGAGCTTTCTGGTAACAAGTCCATTGACGAAGAAAACCTCCGCAAGGGGCTCACCGAGGCCGGGCTTGCCGAAGGTGAGGTGTTTCAGCGCTCAACCCTGCAGGCCATTGCCGGCGAACTGGAGCGTCAATATGTGAGTCAGGGCCGCTATGGCGCTGACATCAAGACAGAATCCGTGGCACTGCCCCGTAACCGGGTTGCTCTCAAAATCGAGATTTATGAGGGGAAGGCGGCGCGAATTCGTGACATCAACATCGTTGGGAACCAGTTGTTTGATGATGAAGAGCTGCTCAAGGACTTTGAGCTGCATTCCACGGGCTTCTGGTCATTCATCAAGGGCGATGACAAATATTCCCGCGAGAAGCTGAGTGGGGATCTTGAGCGTCTGTCTTCTTATTATCTCGATCGTGGTTACATCAACTTCTCGATTGAATCCACCCAGGTTTCCGTAACGCCTGACCGCCGTAGCGTGTTTATCACTGTCAACGTGGCAGAAGGCGAGCAGTACACGGTTAATGAAGTGAACCTGGCGGGCGATCTGGTGGTGGATGAAGACCAGTTGAAGCCGCTGATTATCGTCAAGAAGGGCCAGGTCTTCAGCCAGCAGTTGCTGACCTACACCAACGACCTGATCAAGCGCCGACTGGGTAACGAGGGGTATACCTTCGCGGAGGTGAAGGGCAGGGATCACAACCCGGACGATGAAAACCGTACCGTAGACGTGACCTTCTACGTGGACCCGGGCCGCAAGGTGTATGTCCGCCGGATCAACTTCTCTGGCAACGCGAAGACGGAAGATGAAGTTCTGCGTCGGGAGTTACGTCAGTTCGAGAAGGCGCCGGCGAATACCTCACTGGTGGATCTCTCCCGGCAACGGCTCCAGCGCCTTGGGTATTTCAGTGTAGTGCAAGCGGATACGCCGCGGGTGCCGAATTCAGATGATCTGGTCGATGTGGACTACCAGGTCGAAGAGCAACCCTCGGGCTCCATTGGCGCCAATGTGGGTTATTCCGATGCGTCCGGGTTTATCTTTGGCGCTAACGTTACCCAGAATAACTGGCGCGGTAGCGGTAACCGGGTCTCCTTTGCCCTGAGCCGTTCTGATATCCGTGATTCCTACAGCTTCTCGCATTACAACCCGTACTACACGCTGGATGGGGTAAGTCGGGGCTTCAGCCTGTTCTATTCAGAAATCGATTTTGATGAGACCACGGTGGCATCCTATGCCGCAGATCGCCTGGGGGGCTCGGTCACCTTTGGCTACCCGATCTCTGAATATTCCCGGTTGAGCTTTGGTGGCACCTACGAGCGCACTGATATCACCACCGGCGACTTCGTGGCGGTCGATATCTACAACTTCCTGATCAAGGAAGGCACCCAGTTCGACGAATACAAGTTCAATGCCTCGGTTTCGACCAGTACGCTGAACCGCGGGATTCTTCCCGACCGGGGCTGGTCCAGCACCCTTGGTCTGGAAGTGGCGGTGCCTGGCTCGGATTATGGCTTCTACCGGGTCAACTGGACCGGGCAAAAGTACTTCCCGATCAGCCAGAACTGGACCTTGCGGGCCCGTTCGGACATTGCCTACGGTGATGGCTATGGTGATGACGAAGTGCTGCCATTCTTCGAGAACTACTATTCGGGCGGCATCGGCTCGGTGCGTGGCTATGAGTCCCGCTCGCTGGGGCCCCGTTCAGAAGGGCTTAGCTACTTCCTGAATGGCACCACAGACCCGGACCCGGATCCGATCGGGGGTAACCTGCTGACGGAGGCCAGCCTTGAGCTGATTTTCCCAACGCCTTTTGCCCCGGAATCCCGTAGTGTGAGAACCTTCCTGTTCGTTGACGCGGGTAACGTGTTTGAAACCGAACGTGATGATATTTTTGCGGACTTCGAGCCGCAGGACATTCGTACTTCTGCCGGTATCGGCCTGAGCTGGCTGACGGCCATTGGTCCGTTGAGCTTTAACCTCGCCAAGGCGCTCAATGACCAGCCAGGCGACGACACAGAAGTATTCCAGTTTTCTTTGGGACAGACTTTCTAGGAGTTTAATAATGATGAAAAAATGCCTGATCGCTTTTGCCATGCTGCTACCCACTCTGGCGATTGCCGAAACCAGCATCGGTATTGTTTACCCGCTTAAAGCCTTGCAGGAAACGGCTCTGGTCAAGGAGCGCATGTCTGCCCTTGAGAGTGAGCTGGGTGCCGATGAAGAAAAGCTCAAGAAGCTTGGCAAGGAAGTGCAGGACCTGCGCAGCAAGCTGGAGAAGGAAGGCATGACCATGTCTGCTGACCAGCAGGAAGAGCTGCGCACCAAGGGCCAGCAGAAAATGATCGAGATCCAGTCCTTGCAGCGTAAGTTGCAGAGCCGTGCCCAGGCCACTGAGCGTGAAGTGATGGAAGAGATGGGGCCCAAGTTCCAGGAAGCCATTGAGCAGGTGGCCAAGAAGCAGAAGCTGGATCTGGTGCTGAATGCCCAGGCGGCAGTGTATGTCGGTGATGATGCGGTTGATGTGACCGACGCGGTTCGTGACCAACTGAACAAGATGAAATAATGCTGACTCTCGGCAAACTGGCTGAAGTACTGGGTGCCGAGCTGGTCGGAAATGCCGACCAGCCAGTGGATGGGCTGGGAACAATCCAGTCCGCCACGTCCACACAGCTGGCTTTTCTGGCGAACCCGCGTTACCGCAGTTTCATGGAGCAGACGGCTGCGGCGGCAGTGCTGATTACCGAAGATCAGAAAGCGTTCTGCCCGGTAGCGGCATTGATCGTCAAGGACCCTTACCTGTGTTTCGCCAAAGCCAGTGCCCTTTTTGACAACGCCCCAAATCCGGCCGCAGGCATTCATGGCTCTGCGGTGATTGATCCGTCTGCGCGGGTGGATGCGTCCGCCAGCATTGGGCCCAACGTGGTCATTGATGCAGAGGTAACGATCGGGAAGGGGGCTATCGTGATGGCCAACACCGTTATTGGTGCCGGTTCCGTGATTGGCGAGCAGTGCCGAATCTGGCCAAATGTTACAATTTACCATGGTGTGACACTGGGTCCGCGCACTATCATACACGCCAATTGTGTACTTGGTGGCGACGGTTTCGGCTTTGCGTTCAATGGCGCTGGCTGGACCAAAATTCATCAGGTTGGCGGCGTGCGCATCGGTGCCGATGTGGAAATCGGCAGTGGTACCACGGTCGATCGTGGCGCCATCGAGGATACCGTGATCGGTAATGGTGCGATTCTCGATAATCAGATTCAGGTCGCCCATAATGTGGTGATTGGCGAACATACCGCCCTGGCCGGCAAGGTAGGGATTGCCGGCTCATCGAAGATCGGCTCCTACTGCATGCTCGGTGGGGCTGTTGGCGTTTCTGGCCATATCGAAATTTGCGACAAGGTGCAGGTATTGGGCATGACGCTGGTGTCCAGTTCGATCACCCGGCCGGGCACCTATGGGTCTGCCTTGCCGGCAGATGAACAGACCCGTTATCGCAAGAATGTGGCCCGTTTCCGCAAGCTGGATGAACTTGCCCGCCGCGTACGCAAACTGGAACGCTTTAGCGACGATTAACGGCTGCCCAGGCAGCCTCTCTGTGTGGAACACATCATGATGATGGATATCCTTGAGGTCAGGGAATACCTGCCCCACCGTTACCCTTTTTTGCTGGTTGACCGGGTGCTGAATCTGGAGCCTGGCAAGCGCGTGGAAGCGATCAAGAATGTGACGATCAACGAGCCATTCTTTAACGGGCACTTCCCTCATGAGCCGATCATGCCGGGTGTACTGATCATCGAGTCCATGGCTCAGGCCGCAGGCATCCTTGGCTTTGTCACGGAGAACAAGAAACCGGCGGATGGATTCAATTACCTGCTGGTAGGCACCGACAAGACGCGTTTCAAACGTCAGGTTCTGCCTGGTGACACCCTGCATCTGTTTGCCGAGCACGTTACGACGAAACGCAACATTCTGAAGTTTGTCTGCGAAGCCCAGGTGAATGGCAAGACGGTAGCCAGCACCGAAATGCTGGTTGCTGAACACCGTACCTGATCGCCGGTTCCTGCCGTTAAACTAACGGTCGGTTCGAGCCGCCCAGTAACGTATACTTGGCTGACTAACTCTCAAGAACAAGTGAAACCATAATGATTCATCCGACCGCGATTATTGATCCGGCCGCGGAGCTTGCAGAGGATGTGCAGGTCGGCCCGTATTCCATTATCGGCCCTGATGTCACCATCGGGGCCGGTACCGTTATTGCCTCCCATGTGGTGATCAAGGGACCGACCACCATTGGCAAGAACAACCACATCTTTCAGTTTGCCTCTGTCGGGGAAGATTGCCAGGACAAGAAATACAAGGGTGAGCCTACCCGCCTGGAAATCGGCGATGACAACATCATCCGTGAATCGGTGACGATCCACCGTGGCACCATTCAGGATAATTCCCTGACCAAAATCGGCAGCCGCAACCTGTTGATGGCGTATGTGCACGTGGCCCATGACTGCATCGTGGGCGACGATTGTATTTTTGCCAATAATGCTTCCATCGCGGGTCACGCCCAGGTGGGCAATGGCGTTATCCTCGGCGGTATGACCGGGGTGCACCAGTTCTGCAAGATCGGCTCTTACGCCATGACCTCCGGCTGTTCGCTGGTGCTTAAGGATATTCCTGCGTACATCATGGTGTCAGGCAACCCTGCCTCCGCCCGTAGCATGAATTTTGAAGGCATGAAGCGCCGTGGCTGGTCCAAAGAGGTGATCGCCACCCTGCGACAGGCGTACAAGTTGCTGTACCGTCAGGGGCTGACTCTGGAGCAGGCCCTGACCGAGCTGGAAGCGCTGCCATCTTCCAGTGAGCTGCAAATCCTGATCGATTCCCTCAAGGCTTCGGAACGCGGCATCACTCGCTGATATGGGCCAGCGCATGGATGCTCCGTTGATTGCCCTGATCGCCGGAGAGGCCTCCGGCGATATTCTGGGCGCTGGCCTGATGCAGTCCCTGCAGGCTCGTTATCCTGGTGCCCGCTTTATCGGTGTGGGTGGTCAGGAGATGGCGGCGGCAGGTCTCGACAGCCTGTTCCCCATGGAAAAGCTCTCGGTGATGGGTATCACCGAGGTGCTCTCCCACCTTCCCGAGCTGCTCCGTCTGCGCAAGCAGCTGGTCAGATTTCTGCTGCGCGAAAAGCCTGATGTGGTCATTGGGATTGATTCCCCTGACTTTACCTTACCCATTGCCCGGCGCCTGCATGACCGGGGGCTCAAGACGGTTCACTATGTGAGCCCTTCGGTTTGGGCCTGGCGGCAAGGCCGCATCAAGGGCATTAAAAAGAGTATCGACCTGATGCTCTGTCTGCTGCCATTTGAAGCGCGTTTCTACGAAGAACACCAGGTGCCTGTGGCATTTGTAGGGCACCCCTTGGCGGATCGAGTACCACTGGAAACCGACTCTGCGGCGGCTCGTCGTCAACTCGGCCTGGAGGCGGATGCGACCACGGTGGCAGTGCTGCCCGGCAGCCGGGGCGGAGAAGTCGGTCAGCTGATGCCTGCATTCCTCGACGCCATGGTGGTGCTGAATCGTCAGAGACCGGCGCTGCAATTTGTCGTGCCCGCAGCCAATGCGGCGCGCAGGGAACAGATCGAAGCGTTGCTTGCTGGCCATCCCGGGTTACCGGTCACAGTGATTGATGGCGAGAGCCGAACGGTGATGGCCGCGGCGGATGTGATCCTGATGGCATCCGGGACGGCAACCCTGGAAGGCTTACTTGTCGGCAAACCCATGGTCGTGGGGTATCGGGTTGGAGCGGTAACTTTTGCCATTGCCAGCCGGCTGGTGAAAAGCGAATTTGTGTCGCTGCCAAACCTGCTGTGCCGTGAAGAGATGGTTCCGGAACTGATACAGGACGGGTTGACCACGGATGCCATCGTGGCGTCGGTTGAACACTGGCTGGATAATCCTGACAAGGCGAGGGCGCTGATATCGCGCTTCCAGGCGGTTCATCAGCAATTACGTGGTGGGGCCAGTGAAAAGGCGGCCAAGGCCGTCAGCGCCTTGCTGGAGCGTACGCCGTGAACCCCTTTGCTGAATACGCACAGGATGACCCTTTTATCCCATCGCGTTTCCAATGGCAGCCGGGAATGCGGGTCGCGGGTGTTGATGAAGTCGGCAGGGGGCCACTGGTTGGTGCGGTGGTGACCGCGGCGGTCATTCTGGATCCCGCCCAGCCCATTCAGGGTCTGGCGGATTCAAAAAAACTGACTGAAAAGAAGCGCTTGCAGCTGGAATCTGAGATCAAATCGAAGGCGCTGTGTTGGGCGTTGGGGCGAGCTGAACCGGCAGAAATTGATCAGATCAATATCCTGCATGCCACCATGCTGGCCATGCAACGGGCTGTGGCGGCGCTCCCCCTTGACGTCGGCGCAGTGCTGGTGGACGGTAACCGGGTTCCGGATTTCGGCTGTCCGGCGGAGGCAGTGGTAAAAGGGGATGGGCGTGTCCCTGCGATTTCAGCCGCGTCCATTCTGGCCAAGGTGGCCCGGGACCGGGAGATGCAGCAACTCCACGAACAGTATCCCCAGTACGGATTCGATCGCCACAAGGGTTACCCCACCAAGGTGCACCTTGCCGCCCTGAACGAACATGGCGCCCTGGCCGAGCATCGACGCTCCTTTGGCCCGGTGTCTGCCGCTATTGCACAAGGGAAGTTGTTTTGAGCGAACCGCGTTTTGTCCATTTGCGCCTGCACACCGATTATTCCCTGCTGGATGGGGTGGTGCGCGTCAAGGAGTTGATCAAGGCCTGTGGTAGCCAGTCCATGCCGGCTGTGGCAGTGACGGATGATTCTAACCTGTTTGCGTTGATCAAATTCTACAAGGCGGCCATGGGAGCCGGTGTCAAACCGATCATGGGGGCGGATCTGTGGGTTGAGAGCACCCATCTTGAAGAGCCCGCCTACCTGTCTTTTCTTGCCCTGAACGAAGCGGGATACCAGAACCTGACCTTGCTGATCAGTCGCGCCTGGCAGACCAACCAGGATCGGGGACGGGCCCTGGTCAAGGCGGAGTGGCTGGCCGAGCTGAGCGAAGGCCTGATTGTTCTTTCTGCTGCCAGTCAGGGCGAAATCGGGCAGTTGCTGCTGGCAGAGAAAAATGATCTTGCTGCCCAGCAGGCCAGCTGGCTGGCGTCCCTGTTTGGTGACCGTTTTTATCTGGAGGTTCAGCGAACCTCTCGGCCCGGTGATGAAGACTGTCTCCATGCCACGGTAGCGCTGGCCGGCCAACTGGGGATTCCCGTGGTGGCCACCAACGATGTGCGGTTTATCCGCCGTGAGGATTTCGAGGCTCACGAAGCCCGGGTCTGTATCCACGACGGCAATACTCTTGATGACCCACGCAGACCGAAGAAGTATTCGGAAGAGCAGTACCTGAAATCCGAAGAGGAAATGCTGGCGTTGTTCTCGGATTTGCCCGAGGCGCTGGAAAACTCCGTAGAGATTGCCCGGCGTTGTACCCTCGATATCCGCCTGGGCGAGAACTTTCTGCCGGACTTTCCGATTCCTGATGGCATGACCATCGAGCAGTACTTCGAGCAGGTGTCCCGGGAAGGGCTCGAAGCGCGCTTGAAGGTGCTGCTGGATGAAACTGATCCGGAATATGCCAGCAAGCGCAAGGAATACGATGACCGCCTCAAGTTCGAGCTGGATATCATCAATCAGATGGGGTTTCCGGGTTACTTCCTCATCGTTGCCGACTTTATCCAGTGGGGTAAGGACAATGAAGTCCCGGTCGGGCCTGGGCGGGGCTCCGGTGCGGGCTCGCTGGTGGCCTATGCCCTGAATATTACCGATCTCGATCCCATTGGTTACGACCTGCTTTTCGAACGATTCCTGAACCCGGAACGGGTCTCCATGCCTGACTTCGATGTGGATTTCTGCATGGAGAAGCGGGACCGGGTCATCAATTACGTGGCCGACAAATACGGCCGTGATGCGGTGAGCCAGATCATTACCTTCGGCACCATGGCGGCCAAGGCGGTGGTGCGCGATGTGGCACGGGTACAAGGCAAGCCCTACGGCCTCGCGGATCGGCTCTCCAAGATGATCCCCGGCATTCCGGGGATGACCCTGGCCAAGGCGCTGGAACAGGAAGAAACCCTGCGGGAGTTTCTCGAAAGCGATGAGAATTCCGATAAGGACTCTGCCAACGAAATCTGGGAGATGGCCCGCAAGCTGGAAGGGCTGACCCGTAACGTGGGCAAGCATGCGGGGGGCGTGGTGATTGCCCCTGGCAAGCTCACAGATTTCGCACCGTTATACTGTGAAGAAGATGGCACCAATCTGGTGACCCAGTACGACAAGGATGATGTGGAAGCGGCCGGGCTGGTGAAGTTCGACTTCCTGGGTCTGAAGACCCTGACGATCATCGACTGGGCCGTGAAGGCCGCCAATGTGAAGCGTCAGCGGGAAGGGCAGGACGATCTGGTCATCGATCATATCCCGTTGGACGATAGTGGCAGCTTTGACCTGCTCAAGCGTGGTGATACCACGGCGGTCTTCCAGCTTGAAAGTCAGGGTATGAAAGAGCTGATCAAGAAGCTCAAGCCTGACGTATTTGAAGACATTATCGCTCTGGTGGCCCTGTATCGACCGGGCCCACTGGAATCGGGGATGGTGGACAACTTTGTTAACCGTAAGCATGGCCGTGAACCGTTGGCTTACCCGGACCCTCAATACCAACACGAGTGGCTTGAGCCGATCCTGAAACCCTCCTATGGGGTGATCCTGTATCAGGAGCAGGTGATGCAGATTGCCCAGGTGCTGGCCGGCTATACCCTTGGGGGCGCCGACATGCTGCGCCGCGCCATGGGCAAGAAGAAACCGGAGGAGATGGCCAAACAGCGGGCCATTTTCGAGGAAGGGGCCAAAGGGCAGGGTGTGGACCCGACCCTGGCGATGAAGATCTTCGATCTGGTGGAAAAATTCGCCGGCTACGGTTTTAACAAATCCCACTCGGCGGCCTATGCGTTGGTGGCCTACCAGACGGCCTGGCTGAAGGTGCACTATCCTGCGGAATTCATGGCCGCCACCATCTCTGCGGATATGCAGAACACCGACAAGGTGGTGACCTTCATCGATGAGTGCAAGACCATGGGGCTCAAGGTGTTGCCGCCGGATGTGAACTCCTGTGGTTACCGCTTCACGGTGAACCCGGAGGGCGACATCGTGTATGGCCTTGGTGCCATCAAGGGCTTGGGTGAAGGCCCTATTGATGCCATCGTTGCCGCACGGGATGACGGTAAGGGGGAATTCAGGGACCTGTTCGATTTCTGCCGTCGTATCGACTTGAAGAAAATCAATCGCCGCTCGCTAGAGGCCATGGTGCGTGCCGGTGTGCTGGACAAACTGGGCCCTTCGTCAGCGGAAGACGGCGACAGCTTCCATGATCGTGCGTCCATCCTTGCCACTCTGCCAGATGCGATTGCTGCGGCAGATCAGGACGCGCGCAATGAAGCGGCCGGGATGATCGACATGTTTGGGGCGGTGGACGAAAGCCCGGCTACCGCAGTCGAGTGGAAGCTGGCCCGCAACTGGAACGATGACACCCGACTCAACGGCGAGCGAGATACCCTGGGACTGTTCCTGACAGGCCACCCCATCGATCAGTACGAAACGGAAGTGCGGCAGTTTGTCTCTGCGCGTCTGAATTCGTTGCAGCCTACGGCCAAAGGCGAGGCGGCCATGGTTGCCGGCCTGGTGGTCGCATTAAGGATTACCCGCAGCAAGCGCAGCGGCGAGCGGATGGCTTTCGTCACGCTGGATGATAAAACCGGGCGGGTAGAGGTCTCTGTCTTTGGCAAGACCTTTGCTCAATTTGGCGATCTTGTGCAGAAAGATGCCCTGCTGATTTTCAAGGGCGGGGTACGCAGCGATGAATACACCGGCGGCTTCAATCTGGTTGCTGACGAAGTCATGGATATGCGTCAGGCCCGGGAAGCGTTTGCCCGCCGCCTGCGCGTGGCGGTACCGGTAACAGAGGAAACCCCCAACCGGCTGCAGCAAACCCTGTCTCCGTATCAGGGGGGCAGTACCCCGGTCCTGCTGGATCTGGACCATCCGGTGGCGGCGGCCAGTTTCTGGCTGGGGGATGAGTGGAAAATCAGCCCCCATGATTCCCTGGTAGAAGAGCTGCGGCTGCAATTCGGGGATCAGGCGGTTCGGGTGGAGTATTGAGGGGCTCGCCACACTTCACGCGACAACGAAGGACGAATCACCGAACAATGCCTGAGAGGGCATGGTGACCTCATGACTCCTGGGGGCACTGAGGGCGAAGAAAGCGGATATTGTCCGTGTTGCATGCTGCTTCTCCTGTTGAAACAGTTTGCAACCTTCGTCCCGCGACCACGTCTCGACCTTTTTGGCCGGTTGCCGCTACACTTGTGCAGGCTGAAAGGTGTCGGAGCCAGGGAAACAGGCTGCGGCAGTACCCATTTATGATACAGGCTCGACTATGAACCCGAATTTCCTCGAATTTGAACAACCTATCGCAGACCTGGAAGCGAAAATCGAGGAATTGCGGCTGGTGGGCAGCGGCAGTGAGGTCAACATCTCTGAAGAGGTGGCCAAACTCCAGGAAAAGAGCATCACGCTGACGGAATCCATTTTCCGCAACTTGTCGTCCTGGCAGATTTCACAGATCTCCCGTCATCCCCGGCGTCCCTACATGCTCGATTACGTCAAGCGGGTGTTTGGCGAATTTGATGAGCTGCATGGCGACCGGGCCTTCGCGGACGATCCGGCGATCGTGGGCGGCATCACGCGTCTGAATGATCAGCCCGTCATGGTGATCGGTCACCAGAAAGGGCGCGAGGTAAAGGAAAAGGTCCGCCGTAACTTTGGCATGCCCAAGCCGGAGGGTTACCGCAAGGCCCTGCGGCTGATGGAAATGGCCGAGCGTTTCCGCATGCCGATCCTGACGTTCATTGATACCCCGGGTGCGTTCCCGGGGATTGATGCCGAAGAGCGCGGCCAGTCCGAAGCCATTGCCCGTAACCTGCGAGTCATGTCGCAGCTGAAAACCCCGATTATTGCCACGGTGATTGGTGAGGGGGGCTCCGGTGGTGCGCTGGCCATTGGCGTCTGCGACCATCTGCAGATGCTGGAATTCTCTACCTATTCGGTGATTTCGCCGGAAGGTTGTGCCTCTATCCTGTGGCGCAGCGCCGACAAGGCTCCGGAAGCGGCGGAAGCCATGGGCCTGACTGCTGGGCGACTGCACGAGCTGGGCATTGTGGATGAAGTGATCAAGGAGCCTCTGGGAGGTGCCCACCGCGATCACGACATGGCTGCCGAAAGCATTCGCAAGTCACTGGTGCGCCAGCTGGAAATCCTGGGCAGCATGGACACGGATGCGTTGGTCGAGCGCCGCTATGATCGCCTGATGAGCTACGGTAATTTCACCAGTGAGTCCGCTGACGAATAACCATGAATGACCAGGCCGCGTTCTGCCGTCATTTGGCAGAGCAGGCACCTCCCGGGCCTTTGCTGCTGGCTCTCAGCGGCGGGCTCGATTCCTCCCTTCTTCTTCATCTTCTGGTCCAGGCCGGGCTTGCCCCGCGCCTGGCGGTAGTGCATGTCGACCACCAGTTACAGGACCAAAGTGGCGATTGGGCCCGATTCTGCCAACGGCAGGTCGAGGAGTATGGCGTTCCCTTTGCGCTCGCCCAGGTTTGTGTAGACCCCGCTGAAGGACTGGAGGCCGGGGCGCGAGATGCCCGTTACGGGGCGCTGTTGCCGATGGCCTCGGCGCGGCAGGCGACGCTGGTCACTGCTCATCATCGTGATGATCAGGCAGAGACCCTGCTGTTCCGATTGCTGCGAGGAGCCGGGGTGCAGGGCCTCTCTGCCATGCGGGAGCGAAGCGGGCGAGAGGGCGTGCCCCTGTGGCGCCCCTTGCTGGCCATCGGTCGCCCGACACTGGAGAGCTGGGCTGAAGAGAGTGGCATTCAGTGGCAGGAGGATCCCAGTAATGGTGATCAACACCATCGACGCAATTACCTGCGACACCGTATCGTGCCCGCGTTACGCGAACGCTGGCCCGGGGCGGATGCCACCCTGTCACGCACGGCTGAACACATGGCTGAAGCGGCAGAACTCCTGGAAGAAGTGGCAAAAGCGGATGCTGTGGAGGCGGGCGTACAGGGCGCAGTTTTTCCCCTGGAAGGGCTGGCGGCGCTGACAACAGCGCGACAGCGTAACCTGTTGCGCTGGTGGTTGGTCGGCCTGGGCGCTGGCGCACCCAGTGCGGCGGTGCTGGAACAAATACGGCTATTGCAGGCCGCGCTGGAGGATAGTCAGGGCAAGGTAGAATGGGGTGACAACGCCTTGCGGCTATATCGTGGTGCCTTGTATTTTGGGCATCGCTCTCACTTTGCGCCCTGGCAGGGTGAGGCGGTCTGGCACGAGGGGGCGCTGCCGCCGGATATCCCCAACTGGCAGTGGTCGAAAGAACAGAGCCATCACGCCATTGCCGTACTGCGCCCGCCAGGCGATCTGACGGTTCAGCCACTCTTGGGGGCGATGACATTGCGCCGCAACGGCATGCATCAACAGATCAAGGAGCTGTGGAGAGCGGCTGGTGTACCGCCATGGCAACGGCGCCAATGGCCTTTGCTGTGCCGTGACGGGGCGGTCTTGAGCGTGCCGGGCTGCGGCCTGGCTGATGGTCTGTCTGTTGAGCAGGCGCAGCAGTGGTTTCTGACTCCGGCGACCCCCTGAGTCCTGGGGCCTACAACTCCGATCTGCTTTGGCTGACACCCTGTCGAGCAGGGTGCGTATCGCATCCGATGGAGTGTCCTGCCACACTCTGTTGCTCAATTCTGGCGCCTTCCATGGATATAACGATGCATGACCCCCAATCGCTGTTGCAGCGCCCCTTTGGTCTTCAGGCCTTTCGCCCCGGACAGCAGGAGGTGATTCAGGCATTGCTCGCGGGCCGGTCTGCGCTGGCGGTATTTCCCACCGGGGGCGGCAAGAGTCTCTGTTACCAGTTACCCGCCCTGATGCTGGAGGGCGTGACTCTGGTGGTGTCGCCGCTGATCGCGCTGATGAAAGATCAGGTGGATCAACTCAATGCTCTGGGTATTGCTGCGGCGCGGCTGGATTCCAGTGTCGATGCGGAACAGTTACAGGCGATTTATCAGGGGTTGGAGAGCGGCGATATCAAGCTTTTATATGTGGCACCAGAGCGACTCGCCAACGAGCGTTTTCTGGCCCGGCTGCGCAGCATGAATATCAGCATGATGGCGGTGGATGAAGCCCATTGCGTGTCGGAATGGGGGCATAACTTTCGGCCGGACTACCTGAAGCTGGCGCAGCTGGCGACGACGCTTCAGGTGGGGAGGGTACTGGCCCTGACTGCCACTGCGACCCCTCAGGTGGCAGAGCAGATTCGAGACAGCTTTGCCATCGCGCCAGAAGATCATGTCCAGACCGGGTTCTTTCGCCCCAATCTCTTACTCGAGTTGAGGCCGACGCCTGCTGCTGATCGAGACAAGGCTCTACTCGATGCACTGAGGGCGCGGGGGGAGGAGCCTGCCATTGTTTATGTGACCTTGCAGAAAACCGCCGAGAAGGTGGCGGCGTTTCTGGAGAGTCAGGGGCTGGTGGCTAAGGCGTATCATGCCGGGCTAAAAGATGAGGACCGCCATGGGGTGCAGGAAGCTTTCATGGCGGGGGCCCTCAATATCGTTGTGGCAACGATTGCGTTCGGGATGGGCATCGACAAGGCCGATATCCGGGGTATCTATCACTACAACCTGCCCAAGTCGCTGGAAAACTATATGCAGGAAATTGGCCGGGCTGGCCGTGATGGCAAGCCTTCGCGATGCCTGCTACTGGCCAGCTCCGACGACCTGACGGTGCTGGAAAATTTCAGTTATGGCGATACCCCTGATCCGCAGGCTCTGGATGGGCTGATTCGTTGGCTGCTGCAACAACCCGACCGTTTTGATTTGTCTGTGCATGAGCTGTCCTGGCAATTCGATGTGCGCCCGCTGGTGATCAATACCTTGCTGACCTATCTGGAGCTTGAGGGTGTGATTCGGGCAACGGCGCCGTTTTACACGGAATACAAGGTGGGCTTTCAGGTGCCCCAGGATCAGATTTTGGCGAGTTTCAATGAACAGCGAGCGACTTTTCTTGAGCAGCTATTTGCCACTGGAAAACAGGGGCGAACCTGGTTAACGCTGACGCCCGCAGATGCATCCCGGCGTTTGGCGGCAGATCGCACGCGTATTCTCAACGCGCTGGGGTATCTGGAGCAGCAAGGAATGGTTGAGCTGCGGGTTGCCGGTGTGCGTCAGGGTTACCGCATGATGGACAAACCTGCATCACCGGATGCCCTGGTCGCCCGTATGAATAGTCAATTTGTATCGAGAGAAGAGCGGGATATCCAGCGGCTGCACCGGGTTTGTCAGTGGGTCTCGGGTTCAGGGTGCTACCAGCAATCCCTGGTCCGTTACTTCGGTGAGGCGTTGGCGGCGCCATGTGGACAATGTAGCGGGTGTCAGGGCCTGGCAGTGATGTTGCCCAAGCGGCTTCCCGGACAGCCAGACGGCAGCGTGATACAGGCGCTGCAGGCCGAAGGCCATGAGGCGCTGCGTTCTGCACGCCAGCAGGCCCGTTTCCTGTGTGGTATTACCAGCCCCCGCGCCAGTCGTGCCCGGTTGGCGCGGCATCCTGCCTTTGGGGCCCTGGTGGATACGCCTTTCTCCGAGGTGTTGGAGCGCTGCGGCTGACCCCGCTGCGGCCTGAGTTTCGGGCTGCTGGCCGGCTGGTATCCTGGGTGGGAGGATTTATTGTCCCGTCAGGCAGATTCCTGATTGAGGCCGCAGGGCGGTTCTGTTAATATTTTCTCCCGTCCTGATGTAGCGCAAGCCCCTGAATTTTCAGGTGTTCATTCACCATTTGCGTCGCTGGCCAATCCGTACCAAGAAGAGCCCTTGCCCGTTGCTGAACGTGCAGGGTGTTTTTTTTATTGGGCCAGTACACACTTGCTGAAGGCGTTACCAACCCACTATTCACTGGTGAGTGCATGTCTCGTTTCATCTTTGTCACAGGCGGCGTGGTGTCATCTCTGGGCAAGGGGATTACCTCCGCGTCCCTGGCCACCCTGCTGGAAGCTCGTGGTCTTAACGTCACCCTGATCAAAATGGATCCCTACATCAATGTGGATCCGGGCACTATGAGCCCCTATCAGCATGGTGAGGTGTTCGTGACCGAGGACGGTGCCGAAACCGACCTGGATCTGGGGCACTACGAGCGTTTTATCCGGACTCGCCTGAGCCGTCGTAACAGTTTCACCACGGGGCGTGTCTATCAGGACGTGCTGGACAAGGAGCGCCGTGGCGAATACCTGGGAGCCACCGTGCAGGTGATCCCGCACATCACTGACGAGATCAAGCTCAAGATTCGTGAAGGGGCAGGGGATGCCGATGTGGCCATCGTGGAAATCGGTGGCACCGCCGGGGATATTGAATCCCTGCCTTTCCTGGAAGCGGCACGTCAGATGCGTGTCGAGCTGGGTTCGAGCCATTCCCTGCTGGTGCATCTTACCCTGGTGCCGTACATCGCCACTGCCGGGGAGATCAAGACCAAACCCACCCAGCACTCGGTGAAAGAGCTGCGCTCCATTGGCCTGCAGCCAGACATTCTGGTGTGTCGTGCCGACGACCCGATCCCGCAGAGCGCCCGCGAGAAGATCGCCCTGTTCACCAATGTGGAAGCGCGGGCCGTGATCTCCTCTCCGGACTGCAAGACGATCTATCAGGTCCCCCGTGGCATGCACGAGCAGGGCCTGGATGCCATCGTGGTCGACAAATTCGGCCTGGATCTGCCTGAGCCGGATCTGGGCGAGTGGGATCGTGTGGTTGAGGCTCAGCTCAACCCTGAGCAGGAAGTCACCATCGGCATGGTGGGCAAGTACATCGAGTTGGTGGATGCCTACAAGTCTCTTAACGAAGCGCTGACCCACGCCGGTATCAGCAACCGTGCCAAGGTCAATATCCTGTATCTGGATGCAGAAGATATTGAACGTGATGGCCCTGGTGTGCTGGAAAGCCTGGATGCCATTCTGGTGCCCGGTGGCTTCGGTGACCGGGGTACGGAGGGCAAGATTGCCGCGATCCGTTATGCCCGTGAAAACAAGGTGCCGTATCTGGGAATCTGTCTTGGGATGCAATTGGCCGTCATCGAATACGCTCGCCATGTGGCGGGTATCGAAAAGGCGCATTCTTCCGAGCTGAACCCGGCAACACCGGATCCGGTGGTTGGTCTGATTACTGAGTGGACCACTGAAGATGGTCACAAGGAGCAGCGTTCTGCCGATTCCGATCTGGGCGGCACCATGCGTCTGGGCGGCCAGGAATGTGTTCTCGTGGCGGGTAGTCGTGCGGCGGATTGTTATGGCACGACTGAGATCGTCGAGCGCCATCGCCACCGCTATGAGGTCAACAATAATTACTTGCCCCAACTGGAGGCAGCAGGTCTCAAAATTGTTGGTCGTTCCCATGACGGAGAGTTGGTAGAAGTCATCGAAGTGGCAGATCACCCCTGGTTCGTGGCGTGTCAGTTCCACCCCGAGTTTACTTCCACGCCCCGTGATGGGCATGGACTGTTCAAGGGCTATGTGGCTGCGGCCCTGGCCAATAAAGTCGCTCACAAGGAGACGTGATCAGTGAGTCAGCAGAAAACCATCAAACTGGATGGACTGGAATTCGCCAACGACAAGCCTATGGCGTTGTTCGGTGGCATGAATGTACTGGAATCACGAGACATGGCCATGCAAGTGGCCGAAGCCTATGCGGAAGTAACCAGCAAACTGAATATTCCCTGGGTATTCAAGGCCAGTTTTGACAAGGCCAACCGTTCGTCTCTGAATTCCTATCGTGGCCCCGGTATGGAAGAAGGGTTGAAGATCTTCGAGGAAGTGAAAAAGACCTTCAACTGCCCGGTCATCACCGACGTGCATGAGCCCTACCAGGCGGCACCGGTGGCGGAAGTGGCCGACATTATCCAGCTGCCAGCCTTTCTCGCACGGCAAACAGATCTGGTGGTTGCCATGGCGAAAACCAATGCCATCATCAACATCAAGAAGCCGCAGTTCCTGGCCCCCCATGAAATGGGGCATATCCTCCACAAGTGTGAAGATGCCGGTAACGATCAGCTGATCCTCTGCGAGCGCGGTTCCAGTTTTGGGTATAACAATCTGGTCGTGGACATGCTTGGCTTCGGAATAATGAAACAATTCGAGTATCCGATCTTTTTCGATGTCACCCATGCCCTGCAAAAACCCGGGGGGCGTGCTGACAGTGCGGATGGCCGCCGGGCCCAGGTGGCCGAACTGGGTCGTGCCGGCATCAGTCAGGGCATTGCAGGCTTGTTCCTTGAAGCGCACCCTGACCCGGATAACGCCAAATGCGATGGCCCTTGCGCCCTGCGTCTGGATCGTCTGGAGCCATTCCTGGCCCAGATGCAAACCCTGGATAATACCGTCAAGGCCCTGCCTGCCTTCGATAACAACTGAGTTAAGAGAGACTGATCGTCATGTCCAAGATCGTTGACATCAAAGCCCGCGAAATCCTTGATTCCCGCGGCAACCCGACCATTGAAGCCGATGTAATCCTTGAGTCTGGTGCCAGCGGCAGTGCCTGTGCTCCCAGCGGTGCTTCCACCGGCTCCCGTGAAGCACTTGAACTGCGTGATGGCGACAAGAGTCGTTATCTGGGCAAGGGTGTTACCAAGGCGGTTGGCAACGTGAATTCCGAAATTCGCGAGCTGCTGATCGGCAAGGAAGCGTCTGACCAGAAAGGTATTGACCAGGCCATGATCGATGCCGATGGCACCGAGAACAAAGGCAAGCTGGGCGCCAACGCTATTCTGGCCGTCTCTCTGGCAGTGGCCAAGGCCGCGGCAGCGGATCAGGGCAAGCCGTTGTACGAGTACATTTCCGACCTGCAGGACGATGACAACGAATATTCCCTGCCGGTACCGATGATGAACATCATCAACGGTGGTGAGCACGCCGACAACAACGTGGATATCCAGGAATTCATGGTGCAGCCGGTGGGAGCCTCCACGGTGGCAGAAGCGATCCGTTACGGCGCAGAAATCTTCCATGCCCTGAAAGGGGTACTGAAGAAGCGTGGTCTGAACACCGCCGTGGGCGATGAAGGCGGCTTTGCCCCCGACCTGCCCAGCAACGAAGCGGCGCTGGAAGCCATCATGGAAGCCATCGAGATCGCGGGCTACAAGGCGGGTGAAGACGTTACCCTGGCTCTGGACTGCGCCTCCAGCGAATTCTACAAGGACGGCAAATACGTGCTGGCCGGCGAAGGCCGCAGCATGACCTCTGCGGAGTTTGCGGATTACCTGGCCGAACTGTGTGACCGTTACCCGATCATCTCTATCGAAGACGGTATGGACGAGTCGGACTGGGAAGGTTGGAAGATCCTGACCGAGAAGCTGGGCAACAAGGTGCAGCTGGTTGGTGATGATCTGTTTGTGACCAACACCAAGATCCTCAAGAAGGGCATCGATGAAGGGGTGGCCAACTCCATCCTGATCAAGTTCAACCAGATCGGCTCTCTGACCGAGACTCTGGAAGCCATCAAGATGGCCAAGGATGCGGGTTATACCGCCGTGATTTCCCACCGTAGTGGTGAAACCGCAGACAGCACTATTGCCGACCTGGCGGTGGCGACTGCCGCTGGTCAGATCAAGACCGGTTCCCTGTGCCGTTCCGATCGTGTGGCCAAGTACAACCGCCTGATCCGCATCGAGCAGGAACTGGGCCGTGTTGCCTATCATGGCCGTAAAGAGTTCAAGTTCCTCGGTTAATTGACCATGCCAGGCACCCGGGCCAGCAACGCACAGACCAGCGGCACCAGCAAGCGGGAGGCATTCAAACTGTCTCCCGCGCGGCAGGTGGCTCTGGCGTTGCTGGCCCTGGTGTTTTTGGGGTTGCAGGCGCGGCTGTGGTTTGGTGAGGGCAGTCTCCGCCATGTGGCCATGCTGGAGAAGGATGTCGCCACCCTGAAACGCGCCAATGCCAAGTTGGTAGAACGAAACCGCCTGATGGCCGCCGACGTCAACGATCTCAAGCAAGGCACGGAAGCGGTGGAAGAAATCGCCCGCAAGGATCTGGGTATGATCCGCGACGGTGAAACCTTTTTCCTGATTCTTGAACAACCTCGGGGCAGCGAGTGAATCCTGTTATCCGTGGCCCTGTCTATGCCGTCGTGCCCGCTGCAGGCGTGGGCGAGCGTATGAAGGCGGGCATTCCCAAGCAGTACCTTACGTTGGCCGGCAAGACACTTGCCGAGCATACCCTGGGGCGTTTGTTGTCGTTTTCTCCCATCGACAGCGTCATCGTATCGGTGTCCTCCCAGGACCCCTGGTGGCCGACCTTGCCGGTCGCCTCTCACCGTCGGGTTTCAACCGTTGCAGGGGGTAAGACCCGTGCCGAGTCGGTGCGGAACGGGGTGGCTCAGGCGCTAATGGATGGGGGCGAAGAGGCTTGGGTACTGGTGCATGACATGGCCCGTCCCCTGGTGCGCCTTTCCGATATTCAGGCGCTGATGGAGCAATGTGACGAACAGGGGGCGATTCTGGCCTTGCCGGTGGTGGATACCATCAAGCAGTCTGGAGATGACCTGCACATTGATTCTACCGTGGATCGCGAGCGGATCTGGCGAGCGCTGACTCCACAGCTGTTTCCTGCTGCCCGGCTTTATGAGGCCTTGAGCGCTGACCTGGACGGGGTCACGGATGAGGCCTCAGCCATCGAGCGCCAGGGCGGCCGGCCGCGACTGGTGGCGGGGCAGAGTGACAATATCAAGATCACCGTGCCCGAAGATTTGCCGCTTGCCCGTTTCTATCTTGCCCGTCAGTTTGAAACCGGAGAACAGTAGTGGCATTGCGAATAGGTCAGGGTTTTGATGTTCATGCCTTTGAGCCAGGTGACCATGTCATGCTGTGCGGGCTTGCTATCCCCCATGATCAGGGGCTGAAAGCCCATTCGGATGGGGATGTGGCCCTCCATGCCCTTGCTGATGCCTTGTTGGGGGCATTGGCCCTGGGGGATATTGGTCACTACTTCCCTGATACGGATCCGCAATGGAAAGGTGCCGATTCTGCCACGCTGCTAAAGGCGATCTATGCGGACCTCCTCAAGGCAGGCTGGCAGCTCGGTAATGCCGACCTGACCATCATCTGCCAGGCCCCGAAGCTGGCGCCGCACATTACCCCCATGCGCCAGCGCATTGCTGACATTCTCGACTGCACTATCGATCAGGTTTCCGTAAAGGCAACCACCACCGAAAAGCTGGGCTTCACCGGTCGCAAGGAAGGCATCGCCGTACAGGCGGCGGTGCTGATCGAGTCCCGGTGAGCCTTCCCTGTGCCCATGGTGGCCCTGTTGCCGAGGCAACGCTGAAGGCAATCCCGGCAGATTTTCAGGTCTTTGAAGTGATGCATGTCCAGCCGGAGGGTGACGGCGAGCACCTGTGGCTGCATATCGAGAAAACCGGCTGGAATACGGAAGATGTGGCCATGTGGTTGGCGAAATCCGCAGGCGTCCATCGCCTGTCGGTGGGCTACAGTGGCTTGAAGGACAAGCATGCGATTACCCGCCAGTGGTTCAGCCTGCATCTTCCTGGCAAGGCAGACCCGGCCTTCAGCTGGCCAGAGGGGCTGCGTTTGTGTGATTCCGCCCGGCATCGCCGCAAGCTCAATCGGGGCACCCATCGGGCCAACGCTTTCGTGATCAGGGCCACGAGATTCTCGGGGGAACGAGCGGCCGTTGAGCAGCGGCTGCAGGACATCATGGCGGCAGGGGTCCCTAATTACTTTGGCGAGCAGCGCTTCGGCCGTGGGGCGGGCAATCTGGTACGTGGCAGTGAATGGCTGAGTGGCGGAGAAGCGCCACGCAAGAAGTCCTTGCGCGGCCTTTGGCTGTCTGCGGTTCGCAGTGACCTGTTTAACCGGGTGCTTGCTGAGCGGGTGACACGTGGCGTGTGGAATCAGTTGCTAGAAGGGGATCTGTTGCAACCGGTAGGTAGCCGGGGACTGTTCCGTGCCAACGAGGACAGTGATGCGGGGCGCCGTGTTGCCGACGCAGAGGTGCATCCTACCGCCCCTTTGCCGGGCGTGCCGGGCATGGCATCATCTGGCCCTTGTCGCGATCTTGAACAGCAGGTGTTAGCGCCCTTCGAGTCAGTGATTGAGGGGGTGTGTCGCGAAGGCGTGGAGGAAGCACGCCGGGCGACACGGTTGCCGGTACGGGATTTGCAATGGTCCTGGCGGCAGGAAAGGGAAGGGGAAGACTGCCTGGAGTTGGCCTTTGTGCTACCCACAGGCGCTTTTGCTACGACAGTCATGGCAGAGTTGATCCGCTCACCGGATCCGACTGCATAGAAACGAAGTACAGCATGGATATCCAACTTAGCGGCATCGGTATGACCTCTGCGCGGACCCGGGATCGTCTGGTGCAGCGGCTTCGGGATGCCGGTATTCAGGATGAACGGATTCTGGATACCATTCGCAATACACCCCGCCATCTTTTTATCGAAGAAGCCCTGGCACACCAGGCTTATGACGATACAGCCCTGCCCATTGGTCACGGGCAAACCATTTCCCAGCCCTGGGTCGTCGCACGGATGACCGAGTTGTTGATGGCCGGTGATCGACGTCGCAAAATTCTCGAAATCGGTACCGGTTGCGGATACCAGACTGCGGTTCTGGCACCGTATTGTGATGAACTTTATTCCGTTGAGCGTATCCGACCCTTACAGGATCAGGCACGCAAGCGCTTGTTACGACTGGGGCTTGCCAAGGTACAGCTTAAGCACGCCGATGGGGGCTTCGGCTGGAAAAGCGAGGCCCCGTTTGATGGCATTCTGGCGGCCTGTGCACGTGCCGATATCCCCCAAGAGTTACTCGATCAACTGGCCGACGGCGGTCGTTTGGTCATGCCGGTCGGGGATGATCGCAAGCAGATTCTGACTGTCGTGGATCGTGACGGCGACGAGTTCCATAGCCAGTCACTGGATGCGGTGCGTTTTGTCCCCTTCCAGCGTGGGGTGATGCGGTAAAAAAAACTGCAAGCTACAAGTTTCGAGCTGCAAGGCGCGGTCTGGCTTATTGAATGTTGAAACGCCGTGCCCGCGTTCATTCGCTGGGGCGCGGCTGTAAGGCTCAAAGAACCACAAACAGTGATTCGCGTTGTGGCTTGCAGCTTGAAGCTTGCCCCTCCAGGGCTTGAGAACAACAAATTCGAAATCACACTGAGGAGCTTGGTGTGATGCATGAGGCTGATAATGATTCGACCCGGTATTTTCTTTCGTGGCATGGCCATGGGTGCCGCCGATGTGGTGCCCGGCGTTTCCGGTGGCACGCTGGCGCTGATCACCGGCATCTACGAAGAGCTGATCAATACTCTGGGGGGGATCACTCCTCGTCTGTTGGGAGTGTGGCGGCGGGAAGGCTTCGTGGCAGCCTGGCAGCAGGGGAATTTCACGTTTTTGCTGACGCTGCTGGCCGGCATCTTTACCAGCATTGCCTTGTTGGCACGGGTCATTACCTGGTTGCTTGAAGCGCACCCTGTTCCTGTATGGGCGTTTTTCAGCGGCTTGATCGTTGCCAGTATCTTCCTGGTGTTGTATCCGCTAACGCAACGTGGCCCTGTTCAGATTGCGGCCTTTTGTGCCGGGACGGCCATTGCGGTTCTGATTGCGCTTGCACCGGGGGTATCGGCCGATGGCGCTGGCGCTACCGTGTTCTTCTTCAGCGGTATGTTGGCGATCTGCGCCATGATTCTGCCCGGCATTTCCGGCAGTTTTATCCTTCTTTTACTGGGCATGTACCAGCCGGTCCTTGAAGCTGTAAAAAATGGGCAGTGGGCGTTGCTGGCTGCGTTCCTTGTCGGGTGTGGTCTGGGCTTGTTGAGTTTTGTCCATGTGCTCAAATGGACTCTGCAGCGCTTCCATGACACCGTGATGGCGTTGTTGGCGGGTTTTATGGCTGGCTCCCTGGTAAAGCTGTGGCCGTGGCGGGTCGCGGATGCCACCGGTTTGAACGACCAGTGGTTCAGCCCGGCGGGTTATGCGGCAGCGACCGGTGAAGACGCCCGGCTGCTGTTATCGTTGTGTACCGCAGTGATCGCGATCATTCTGGTCGCATTACTGCACCGGCTGGCACCGCTGCACAATGCGGATTCCCGTTGGCAATAGAGGACATCTTCCCGAACTGATGCGTGGTATTGCGGCAATCCTGTTTCTGGTCCTGATGAGCGGCTGCAGCGCGAAGAATTTTGCGCCTGTGGTCGATATCTATGGGCAGGATGCCAGGCAGCGCAAGGTCACTTCCGGGACTCACCATGTGCGTGAAGGTGAGACCCTGTATTCCATTGCCTGGCGCTATGGTTGGGATTATCGGGAGCTGGCCAAGGCCAACCGCATCCCGGCGCCCTATACCATTTATCCGGGGCAGCGTATTTCATTGGCGCTGGCGTCATCGTCAGCAACGGCCCCGGTGACGTCGAGCAAACCGTCATCAACCAGCAAGCCCGCACCGGCTGCCAAGCCTTCTCCGGCGGTCAAACCCGCCCCGAAACCGTCATCGACGGCTTCCCCGACGCCGTCTTCATCACCAGTGGCTGGCCCGGTTACCTGGCGCTGGCCAGCCAGCGGCAGTGTCGTCGAGCGGTTTTCCAATGCCAGCTCCGGTCGAAAGGGCATTGCCATTTCAGGACGCCATAACAGTCCGGTGGTTGCCGCCGCCGATGGGCGTGTTGTTTACCGGGGCAGTGGCCTGACCGGTTATGGCAATCTGCTGATTATCAAACACAGTGAGCGCTGGTTGAGTGCCTATGCGCACAACGACAAGATGCTGGTGAAGGAAGGCGATACGGTAAAAGCTGGACAGCAGGTGGCGACCATGGGCTCCAGTGGGACTTTCCGTACCCAGTTGCATTTCGAAATCCGCAAGGACGGCAAGCCGGTGGATCCCATGCAGTATCTTCCAAAACAATAACCCGACCCGAGTCCAAGGAAATGGCCAAGGATACTCCCCGCGAGCACCGCTTGTTGCATATGGCCGCGGCTGCCTCGGTGCTGACCGCACTGATGTTGATTGCTGCGAAAACGCTGGCCTGGTTGTTGACGGGTTCGGTGAGTCTACTGGCCTCGCTGGTGGACTCTGTCATGGACTCGCTGGCGTCCCTGATCAATTTCTTTGCGATCCGCTATTCCCTGGTGCCTGCAGATGACGAACACCGTTTCGGTCATGGCAAAGCGGAAGCGCTGGCTGGGCTGGGGCAAGCGGTGTTCATCGCGGCATCGTCGCTGTTTCTGATTCATCAATCAGTACTCAAACTTCTTGAACCTTCCCCGATAGAACAAAGCGGCGTTGGCATTGCGGTGATGGTGTTCTCCATTGTGCTGACATTCGGGCTTCTGTTGATCCAGAAATATGTGGTCCGCGAGACGGGCTCTACGGCGATTGAGGCAGATTCGCTGCACTATCTGTCAGACTTGGCGGTCAATGTGGGGATCATTGCGGTGCTGGCCCTGAGTCAGCTTGGCTGGTTGTGGCTGGACGGATCGGTTGGGCTTGTAATCGCGATTTTCATCCTGTTCAGCGCATGGCGTATCGCCTGGGATGCCTGCCAGTTATTGCTGGATCGGGAAATGCCCGATGATGTCCGCACCCGGATTGCTGCCATTGTGTCCTCTCATCCGCAGGCATTGGGATTTCACGACTTGCGTACCCGGCAGTCCGGTCGAACCAGTTTTATTCAGCTGCACGTGGACCTGGATGAAACCCTGACCCTGAGGCAGGCCCATACGCTGGTTTGCCAGATTCAGGACGATATCGTCAGTGCGTTTCCGAATGCTGATGTGATTATCCACCAGGACCCTGTCGCCGTAGGGGATCGGGTGCCTGTGGATGGGGACTGATCCACAGCAGTAGACACGCACTGTGCGAATGTTGTGCTGTGCGGTCAACTCGCAGTGTCAGGTAAACATATTGTATTCAAGTGGGCTTTTCTTTAGCTTGGCCGGAATGCTGTCAGCTCGGGAAATGCCATGAACAGTCACCTTCAGTCACGCCGAATTTCTGCCGTCTGGCAGCAGGGAATGGCCCGCCGCCGTTTTCTGAAACTCGGTCTTTTCGGGGTTGCAGGTGTGGCTGCCGTGGCGGCGGGTGGCTTTGCGCTACTGCGCCGCTCTCCCCTGGACGACCAGCCAGTCCCCCCGTGGGCCACCGGCTTGTCCGCTGCCGAATTTCATCTGTTCGACCGTGCTCGGCAGGCCTTGCTGCCGGTGATTGGCACCGCCCTTGTTCACAGCGATAAGGTACCGGTAGTGCAGAACGTTCAACGGACCCTCAGCTATCTTGATCCTGTAACCCGCAAGGAACTGGGCACCGGCCTGGGACTTTTCGATAACGCGGCGGTGTTCAGTCATGGCTGTCGTTTTGTGGATCTTGACGACGCTCAGGCCTGTGAATTTTTCGACCGTTGGGGGGAGGGCAGTGTCATTCAGCGAACTCTGGCGACGGTCATCAAACAGCTGGTTTACAGCGCCTACTGGCAGGAGGAGCCCACTTGGACGCCGGTTGAGTTCGATGGCCCGGTGAGTGACCGCTGGGGGCTGCCTTATCTGGGCAATGCGCCTATGCCTGAGTCACCCAGCATGGCCTCAACGGTGTCTGAGGGGGATAACGTATGAGTGAAGTGAAGTGGCAGGCCTCGGGCCTGAAGGTCCACGAAGCCAGCGACGTGACGGAATCGCATCTTGAGTTACAGGCCGATGTGGTGGTGGTGGGCTCGGGTGCCGGGGGGGCGGTGGCCGCCTATGAGCTGGCACGTAAAGGCAAGAAGGTCATTGTGCTGGAAGCGGGCCCCTACGTGCCCTCACAGGACTTTACTGAAAAATTCACCAACAGCCTGGAAACCCTTTACCAAGACCATGGTGGTCAGACCAATAGCAGCGGTGACTTGCTGGTGCTGCAGGGCGCCTGTGTGGGCGGCTCTACGGTGGTGAATGGTTGCGTATGCTTTCGCACGCCGGATTTCATCCTGGAGGACTGGCAGCGGGACTTCGGGCTCGATGAGCTGACGCAGGACGAACTGGCGCCTTATTTCGATGAGGTCGAGAAGAATCTGTCGGTGCACGACAACGGCCCCCACGAGATAGCCCGCCATGGCTGGTTGATCCGTGCCGGCGCGAACAAGCTTGGCTGGTCGGTCAAACCGTTGAAACGCAATATTCGCGAGTGTGGCCTGACGGGGCATTGCCTGTCTGGCTGCAAGACAGAGCGCAAACAATCGATGCTGGTCACCTATCTCCCGTGGGCGGTTGCCCATGGTGCGAAGATCTATGCCGATACCCGGGTCGAACGCATTCTGGCGGAAGGGGGCGAGGCGACGGGAGTGGAGGCGGTCATTACCCGTCATGATGGCAGTCAGGCTGCCACCTTGCGGGTGACGGCACCGCGCGTGGTACTGGCGGCGGGGGCTGTGCAGTCACCGATCCTGCTGCTCAAGAGCGGGCTGGCCAACCGTTCCGACATGGTAGGGCGCAATTTTGCCTGCCACCCGTCCTTGCTGGTCGCTGCCCGTTATCCAGAACCTGTCCACCCCTGGCGTGGGGCCTTGCTCGGGGTCTATGTGGATGAGTTTGAGCACCCCGATAAGGGGGGCTTTGTCCTGGAGGATGGTGGTTTCGGGCTGGTGGAAATGTCGATGCTGGCCGAGCCGGGCAGTGGGGCGCCATTCATGGATTACATGGCCAATGCAAAATATCTGGCCGGCTTGGTTACCCTGATTCATGATCACAATGTTGGCCGTATCGAATGGGATGGCGAGAAAAAGAAAATCGACTACCAACTCAGTGACATGGACTTTCCGTCCATGCAGCGTGCCATTAAGGCCGCGGCGCGCCTGCATCTGGCATCCGGAGCCACGGAAGTCTATGTGCCGGCCAGCGACAAACGTGTGATCCGTAATGAGGGCGATATCGACAGGGAAGTAGGTGGGCTCGAAAACCTGCCACAGCACCTGAGAATGGTGAGTTACCACCCGCAGGGGACCTGCCGGATGGGGGCAGACCCTGAGCAGAGCGTGGTCAAGGCCAACGGTGAGACCCATGACGTGAAGGGGCTGTACGTGGCCGATGCCAGCCTGCTGCCGACCTCGATCATCGTCAATCCCCAGATTACGGTATACGCCCTGGCTACCCGGATTGCCCGTCATATGGCCTGATACCTCAAGGCCGGACCCAAATGACCTGCTGTGTTGGCGGTAGCGTCATTGCGGGCTTTGGCGTTTGTTACGGTTTGTTATAGACTCTGAATCTGTTACCGCTCCACCAATAACAACAAGGGCCCGGATGATGGCCTGCCCAGGAGAGGGTGTTGATGAAGAACAATAACCGTGCGCCTTTGCCCGGCTATCTGGCCGGTCTGGAGCCACTCAGCCGTCGCGGTTTTCTGCGCACTTCAGTGCTTGCCGGTGCGGCCCTGTCCAGTGGCTGTTCCAGCCTGTTTGGCCGCCGTGAGGCGCCTGAAACCCTCCAGTACCATAGCCTTACCCCGGATGAAGTCGAGGTGATTACCCGCCTCACGGAAGTCATGCTTCCCGCCGAGAGCTATGGGCTGCCGTCCAGCACGACGGTGGTTCCCACGGTCGAAAACATCGACATGATGGCCCAGCGCCTACCCAAGCAGACCCGGGACCTGATGGGACTGGGCATCTGGGTGTTCAACAATCGGCCCATGGTCAGCTTCAAGTTCAGCAAATTCACTTCTCTGTCGGACGAAAAAGCCCTGGCATACGTCGATGCAATGCAGGAAGGCACCTTTTTTGAGCGTGGTTTGATGACCACCCTCAAGGCGCTGGTGGCGTTGAACTACTGGCGTGATGAGCGCACTTGGCCTGGCCTGGAGTATCACGGCCCGGTAACCGAGATGTGGGGTGTTCGTCGATTGGGCAATGCGCCCTTGCCGCGAGCCTGAGAGGGGGAATTATGGCTTTTGTACGCGTTCCAAGGGATGGGGTTCCCGTTACCCAGGCGAAAGATGTGGCACTGGATGCCAGCCTCGGTAAACAGTTCACCCTGAAAACGGATGTGGTGGTGGTGGGCTCAGGTGCCGCTGGCTCCATGGTGGCCTACGAAATGGCCAAAGCCGGCCGGGATGTGCTGGTGCTGGAGTCTGGCCGTTATTACCCCAGCTCCCAGTTTACCGAGCACCTTGGCGATACCATGACCAAGATCTACCAGGATCAGGTGGGGCAGGTAAATACCACGGCAGACATCATCTTTGTGCAGGGTGCCTGTGTAGGCGGCTCCACGGTCGTGGGCGCTTGCGTAATGGAAGAGCCCGGCGACAAGGTACTGGATGGCTGGGCGGAGAAATACGGCCTTGAAAACCTGTCTGCGAAAAACTTTCGGTCTTATCTCGATACGATAGCGGATCAGCTGCAGATTCATACCAACGAAGCCCATGAGATCAACGCCTGTGCCCACAAGGTGATTCAGGGCTGCGAGAAAATGAAGTTTTCCTGGAAGCCAGCCCAGCGCAACGTGAAACAGTGCGCGCTGACAGGGCATTGCCTGGCGGGCTGTCCCTCCGACCGCAAGATGAGCTCACTGGTTACCCATCTGCCCTGGGCGGCAGCCTACGGCGCCAGGATTTTCTCCGATACCGAAGTGGTACGGGTGCGCATGCTGGATGGCCGTGCCCGCGGGGTCGAGGCCCGTATTACCGATCCTGATAGTGGTGCGCAAGTGGCGACCATGAATGTGGATGCCGACATGGTTGTGCTGGCTGCCGGGGCGATTCATACCCCCCTGATTTTGCAGCGCAGTCAGGTGAAGGACCGCAGTGGTCAGCTTGGCCGTAACCTGGCGATTCAGCCGTTTACCCAGGTACTGGGCAAGTTCAAGGAGCCTCTGTACGGGTTCCGTGGTGCCCTGGTTGGGGTGCAGGTCGATGAATTTACCCACACTGATGGCTATACCATTTTCTCCGGTCTTGCCGAGCCTGAGTCCTTGTTGGCACAGGGAGACATGAAAGCAGGCAAGGCGCACATGGAGTTCATGAAAGACTACAAGTACTACGCTGGCGTGAATGCCTTTAGCCGCGATTTGGGGCAAGGGTACGTGCAATGGGACGGTGACGCTTACACCGGTGACAAGACCATTCACTGGAACCCCAGCCGCGAAGAGTTCGAAAATATGAAGGCATCAGCGACGCTGGCTGCCCGCATTTTCTTCTCTGGTGGTGCCGAGAAAGTCTTTTTGCCAACCTTCCAGAGTCTGGAAGCCAATTCGGTCTTCGAACTGGACGCCAAGATGGATGAGGTGGATTACGGCATCAAGGGTCTGTACACCTTCCGTAGTAACAGCTTCAGTCCCCATGGCACCTGTCGTATGGGCGCAGACCCCTATCAGTCAGTGGTGTCCCCCACGGGCGAGTTGCATGACACGCCGGGGCTGTTTGTGGCGGACTCCAGTCTGATTCCAGAGTCGATCAGTGCACCGATCCAGTGGACGGTTCAGGCTTTGGCGAAATACGTAAGTGACCAGATCAACGACAATGCCGCCAATTATTTTATTGGCTGACGGATCTGGGTTCTTTGTCTGGAAAAAGCGAACCTTGGGGTTCGCTTTTTTTTGCTTCATCACGGGTTAGGGGGAAGCTGGCTGTCCGGCGTCCGACCCGATCAACACGCTTACCCCTAACCCGCGATCCTCTTCTCTCCCTCCACCAACCCGTAGGAGCGTCGCTGGCGGCGCGATACCCAGCGATATTACTTACCCCATAAGGTATTGAGGAAAAGACGGTTTAACCGCTGTGTGTTCTGCGATCTCAGTGATGATTCTCTTTGCGGATGTCCAAAACTGAACGGGGTTGGGCATGCCTGTGACACCAGCGTCACCATTCTCTGAAATGACGTGATCCGCCGCCATGGTGGCGACATTTGCCCCGTAGGGCTGTGCTAGCATATGGCATCCATCTTTCAGGGAGTTATGCGTCATGATGGGCTTCGAATTCGCCACAACACACCGGGTACTTGTAGAGGCTGGTGCGGCAGGCCGTTTGCCACAACTGTGTGCCGAGAAAGGTGCATCCCGCGTGCTGCTGGTGACCGATCCCGGTATCCGCAGCACGCCATTGCTAGGCCCGGTAGAAGAGAGCTTTGCCAGGGCGGGCATGCCGCTGTTCATCTACGATGAGGTGAGTGCTGACCCGGCTGATCGCATCGTGCTGGATGCTACAGACTGCGCGCGGGATAATGGCGCCGATCTGGTGATCGGCTTTGGCGGTGGTTCGTCCATGGACGTGGCCAAGCTGGTGGCCCTGTTAGCTCACCCGGATGCCACCCAGTCGCTGGCAGACATTTACGGCGTGGGATTGGCGACAGGCCCACGGCTTCCCTTGTTTCAGGTGCCAACCACTGCTGGCACGGGCTCTGAGGTCACGCCGGTAGCCATCGTTACCACTGGAGAAACCTCCAAGGCTGGGGTCGTTGCTCCCTCGCTGCTTCCGGATCTGGCAGTACTGGATGCGGAGCTGACGCTCGGCCTGCCGCCGCATGTGACCGCTGCCACCGGTGTGGATGCCATGGTGCATGCCATTGAGGCCTACACCAGTGCCCACAAAAAGAATCCCTATTCCGATATGCTGGCACGGGAAGCCCTGCGCTTGCTCGGCGCCAATCTGGTTACCGCCGTGAAAGATGGCAGTAATCTCCCTGCCCGTGAAGCATGCCTTCTGGGTGCCATGATGGCAGGGCAGGCCTTTGCCAATGCGCCGGTGGCGGCAGTGCATGCACTGGCCTATCCGCTGGGCGGACATTTCCATATTCCCCACGGCTTGAGCAATTCCCTGGTGTTGCCAGAGGTACTCAAATTCAACGCCATGACTGCGGCGCCTTTATACGCAGAGCTGGCGCCAATTCTCAGTGATCGGCCATTTGCCGATCATGAAGACGGGGCAGGGGTGCTGATTGCTGCGCTGGAATCGTTGATTGCAGCGGTCGGGCTGCCGGTTCGGCTACGTGATGCCGGGGTCACCGAAGAGAGTCTGGAAACCTTGGCCTCCGACGCCATGCTGCAGCAACGTTTGCTGGTCAATAATCCTCGCGAAGTCACCGAGGCAGATGCCCTCGCTATCTACAAGGCAGTCTATTAATGACAGACAAGCAGTCACGTCCGGCCCGAGAAGAATATGGCTATCTGTGTCCGGTGGATTCCCGCTGGAGCGATAACGATATTTATGGACACATCAACAATGTGGTGTATTACAGCTATTTTGATTCCACCATCAACCGCTATCTGATCGATGAAGGCGGGCTGGATATTCACCAAGGCGAGCATATCGCTTACGTGGTGAGCTCCGGCTGTGATTACCTGGAGGCGGCCGCCTACCCGGAACCGTTGGTGGTGGGGATGAAAGTGGACAAACTGGGCAACAGTTCTGTGCGCTACGGATTGGCTCTGTTTGGCAACGAAGGCGTGGCAAAGGCCACCGGTTTTGTGGTTCACGTGTTTGTAAACCGTGAGAGCGGCAGGCCGGTGCCAATTCCCGGACCGTTACGCGATGCGCTGGCGGCCTTGAGCTGAATCAGCCGGGTTGATTGAATCCAAACAAAAACGCCCTGCATTGCAGGGCGTTTTTGTTTTCATGAAAGCAGGATCAGTTGGGGAAGAAGTTGAGCTTGTAGTCTCCCTTCCAGACCTCCACATTCATGGCGCCGAAGTCCATGCCTTTGGCGACCAGCAGGATACGACGCTCAAGCTTGTCGTCATTCAGCTGGCTGGACTTGATTTTCACATCGGTAACTTCACCGCTGGGCGCAATCACGAGGTGGAGTACCACGGTACCTTGCAGGGCAGGGTTGCTACGCAGGGCGCGCTGGTACTGGCTGTTGAATTTGCCCGCATAACGGTCAAACACACGGCGCAGCTGCTCCTGGGTACGTCGGCTCTTGCCATCGCTGCCCTTGCGGGTAGTGCTAGCCGCCTGGCCGGATTCAGCAATCTTGCTGTCGACCTGGGCGCCACCACCCACGGTGCCAGAAGACAGAGTGCCACCACCGCCACCACCACTGGAGGCCTTGGCGACCGCGACGCCCCCTGAACCGCTGCCGGCACGCTTACCAATCAGGTCACGCTCGGCCTTCGCCTCGCTGCTGCCTCCGGTCCGCAAGTCGGATCCAGCGGTGACCAGCGGGCCGATGTCATCCAGCCCGGCAAGGGAGTCTCCGAGATCTTCTTCCAGCTTGGCACGGGCGGTTTCCCTGGCCTGCTCACGCTGTTGTGGCGTGGGGTCAGGTTTGGGCTCCGGCTTCGGCTCAGGTTTGGGCTCGGGTTTCGGCTCTTCCGGCTTTGGTTCATCCGGTTTTTCTTCTGGCTCCGGTTCGGGCTCAGGCTCTGGTTCAGGGGGTGGTGGTTCCTTTTTCTTTTCCATCACCAGCTGGGCAAGCCGCTCCGGAATTTTCTGCTGTTCGCGGCGATCCGGTTTCTCGATGGTGACAGATTCCACCAGAATCATCAGGAACAGGGCCAGAATCAACAGGACCAGTACGATGCCGTAAAGGCGCCGGTTTTCCCCCTCTTGCTTGTCCCAGGGCAGGGTGCCATCAATGAGGATGCGCAGCATGTTCTTGTTATTCTGCGTCATTCATCATCCTCCTCTGCCACTTTCAGTACAGCGAAGGCCACCTTGGTATAGGGGGTTTCCATACAGCTACGCATCAACTTCTTGATCACGGCGTAGGGGACTTCTCGGTCGGCCAGAATCATGACTTCCCGTTCTTCGTCGGCAGTGCCGCCCAGGCTTTGTGATGCGCGGAAGTTGAGCTCGTCAACGAGCGCTTGCACTGTGCGTTCTTGCTGGGCTTTCACTGTTTCTGTATCGGCAATTCGCTGGCCCTCGACGATTACATCGTTGGGGCTCACCTGAATGGTCAACACTTCACTGGGCAACTCCTGGGCAATGGACTCCGGTAGCTGGATATCCTTGTTGTCCGGGAGCTTGGCTGCGTTGTTGTTGTTCACCAGCAGGAAGATCAGCAAGATGGTGAAAATATCCATCAACGAGGTCAGGTTCAGTGTGGCCACTGCCTTGTGTTTGCCATGATGGCGAGCCATACGGCGGGCGCGGGCAGATTTCTTCACGCGTCACCTCCTTGCTGGCCAGCCTTGTCGGCGGGAGCTGAACCAATGCTGATGCTTGGGAACAGTTCCTTCTTGATGGTTTGCCCGTTCATTTTTTCGTTGTACAGCCGCACTGCATCCATGGTGTGGATCATCACCTCGTAGGGCGTGTCATCCTCACAGAGCAGGGTAATGGCCGTCTCGGACGGGAATTTTTTCTTCAGCTGTACCAGATAGTCGTGCAGGCCGGACGCATCATGGTCTTCGCCCTTGTTTTGCACGATTTTCAGTACGGCACTGCTCTTGCGGTCTACCACTTCATAGCGGTCACCGTAGATCAGTACTTCCAGTACCAGCTTGTCTTTGTCGTCGTCTTCCGAGGGAGTACTGCTGTCATTCACCGCGGGCAGGTCGAGCTGCAGGATGGAAACCTGCGCGAAGACCGCGTTGATCAGCAGAAAAGGAATCAGCACTACCATCAGGTTCAAAAAGGCAGTGATGTTCAGTTCCACCTCGGTGTCGTGCGAACGTCGTCTGCGAAATCGCATACCAGATCCTTACACCAGGTTGGCGAATACAGGAACTCGGCTTATTGGCCGTCGTTCTTGCGCTCTTGCTGGGCAGATACCTGGCGGAAGACGTTAACGAATTTCACCGAGGCCATTTCCATGCTGTCGACCAGCTTGCCGGTCATGGAGTTAATGAAGGCGAACGCCAGCAGCATCGGGATCGCAGCGATCAGACCGAAGGCGGTGGTGTTCATGGCAACGGAAATGGACGCGGAGAGCAGGTCTGCCTTTTGCGCGGGATCGGCACTGGCGACGGCGGTAAAGGCGCTGATCAGACCAAGAATGGTACCCAGCAGGCCAAGCAGGGTAGCGATGTTGGCGAAAGTGGCGATATATGGGGTGCGGGTCTCCAGGCGTGGAATGATCTCCATTAGCCCTTCTTCCATGGCCAGCTCGATATCATCATGACGGCGTGCGGTTTTGGCACGCTCCAGGCCATAGCCGATGACCTTGGCCATACCGGTGTTGCTGCTGCTGACCACGTCCAGCGCCTGACGGAACTGACCCTTGGCAATCAATGGATAAACGTCTTTCCAGGTTTTCTGGTTCTTGGCCTTGGTGGCCTGAAGGTAAATGATACGTTCCAGAGACAGGGCAAGACCCAGTGCCAGCACGATCAGGATGGGATACATGAAAAAGCCACCATCCTGAATAAACTGGATAGAGGTTTCGATAATGCCAGAGTTCTGTGCGGCAGCAGTGGCAGTGGTGGGCATGGACTTCTCCTGCGGTGTTCCTTGGATGTGTTGTTGTAAATGGCGGACAGCAGTGTAGTCAGAATTATGGTGCTGTTGCCTTCCCCTAAAGGGCTAATATTTATCAGAAAAAAAGCTTGTCTGCATCTGGTAACTTTGACTGATCTGGTTCCTAGTCGAGGAACAGACCGTCATTGTCAGGTTCCTGGGTCAGAAGTTGGTGGTATTCGATCTCACGCATGAGCACTTCCTGATCCAGAGGCTCAAGAACCCGATTGAGCAAACTGGAGGTTGGGTCTTTCTTTTCCAGTTTCACTTCACGGTCCTTCCAGGGCACAACGTTCAACACGGTGGGGGCTTCCTGTGTGCCGATCACGTTGGTGGAGGCACCCTGGTCGGTGGCATCTGCAGCGTGGGCGGGCAGGGCAGCAAACGTTGTCAGGGCAACAAGCGCTGCCACACCCGCCTTGCTGGCGATCCTGGAGCATGCTGCATGAGCGGATGCGGTGGATGCGCTGGACAGTGCAGAGGCTGGAATGATCCGTTTCATCAGTTCACATCTCCATTATGTTGGCCCGCGCCATTACCGGCGACGGGCTGAGTGGCGGGGGCGTCCGGTGCCCGGTTCTGCAAATCCACAATCCAGTTCGCCACATTGGTGTCCGGTTGTTTTTGCAGATCCTGGTAAGCCTGGAAATGTGTCAGGGCAAGATTCAGGTCCTGCAGGTACAGCTCGCCAAGAACCGCCAGATTGAAATGGGCACGGGCATACTTGGGATCGAGCGCCAGGGCGCGTTGATAATGCATTCGTGAGTCATCAAACTTGCCTTGTTCGCGCAAGGCCAGCCCCAGGCCGTTGTGGCAGTAGGGGTTGGAATCATTCACGGTCAGGCAGTCACGGAAGGCCTTGTCTGCCTTTCCCCAATCTTCCTGTTGCATGTAAATCAACGCCACGTTCAGTCTTGGGCCAGACAATTGTGGGTAACGCTCTGCCAGTGACTGGAACATGACCAGCGCCTGTTGATCATTGCCTGCCATTCGGGTCTGCAGGGCGCGTGCATATTCCCCCATGGCTTGCTGGGCCACCTTTTCGACTTTGGGGTCGTGGGGGACCGGGGGGATGTGTACTGCATCGCTGTCCGAGGCGGCTCCACCGGCTTTCTGCCCTTCATATTTGCTGGTATGTCCCTGGGCCGTTTCGCCGTCCAGACCACCACCGGTAGTTGCACAGCCAGACAGCAACAGGGCAGCGGTCAGACCCGACGCCGCCAGCAATGACCTGCCGTGATCAGTAAATAATGTCCACATGGCTCTCAACCTGTTCAAACTTCGCGTAACGGCCAGGGATCAGCTCGGCGAGGGCGCCAAAGCTTTTCTTCACCCACTGGTCGTAAATCTTGTCGGTTACCAGATCCGCATTGGCAATCAGGATATCGATGGCCTGATCCTCGTAAGGCAGGGCCTTGTCTTCCAGCAGCATGGTGTATTCTTCGAGTTCAAGCTCGTCCAGGCCGTTGGGGCGTTCGGAATCGATCAGATCCTTGGCCAGTACCCGATACATTTCGCCGATCTTGTAGTTGGCGGCGGTGGCATACTCAGCGACACCAATGTCAGCCACTGCCTGATAATCCGCCAGGGCGGTTTTCATGACGCCGGTCTTGGCGGCCAGCGAGGTTTTCAGCGGTTGCTCCAGCTTGATGCTGTTGAACTTCTGGAAGTTTGGTTCCGCCAGCGTAAAGCTGGCATAGGCCGCAAGCCAGGCAACACGGTCGGTGGCGTTGCCGCCAGCTTCCCGGTAGCTGGTCACCAGCTGCCTCAGCCAATAGGTTTCCCGCTCGCTGTTCCCGGTTTTTCGATTCAGCTCAACCAGTCGGAACTGGGCCTCAGAGCGGAAGTCGTAGGGTTCCGGCCACTCTTGAAGATACTGTTTGTAGAGGGCGATGGATGCTTCCGGTTGGTTGGCACGGTCTTGCATCTCTGCGGCTTTCCACAGGGCCTGGCGAGATAGCTCTGCGTTTTCTGCCTTGTAGTTGGATGCGATCAGTGCCAGCTCACCTGCAGCGGCGGTGTAATTACCCTGTTGCTCGTAAGCCACAGCCAATTTGTCCGGAATGGTTTCGGTCAGCGCATCGCCTGGGTAGCGCTGACGGAACGCTTCCAGCACCGGGATTGCATCGGCACTTCGGCCCTGAGCGATGAACACAGTGGCAGCATCGAACTCTGCGTTCTTGCGGACTGCGGCTTCAGGCACGGTCTGGCCGACCCGCAGGAAAGTGGCTGCCGCCAGATCCATATCGCCAGCCTGCTGCGCCTGTTCGGCCTGACGATAGATGCTGATCGCCAGTTTTTCACGGTATTGGGCGCGGTTTTCCGGTGTCAATTCCAGTGCCAGCAACTTTCCGTAGGCCAGTTCTGCAACCTTGTAGTTGGCCAAGTCAAATTCGCCGTTGGCTATGGTGGCCCAGCCATATATCAAGTGAGCATTGGAGGGCGCCGGCTGGCGGCTGACGAGAATGCCTGCGGTTTTGACGGCGCCCTCAACATCACCCAGTGCCAATTGGTCTTCGGCCGTGTTCTGCAGGACGTTGGGGACCTCCGGGTGCTGCGGGAAGCTTTGCCCAAACTTTTGAGAGCTGGCAATTTTCTGTTGACGCCATTGCGCCTTTTCTTCTTCCTGTAGCTGCTCGCTTGAGAGTATCTGTTGATATGCGATCAGGGCGGAGAAGGCGGCATTGCCAGACTCGGCATATTCGGGGTAACCGTACGCTGTGCGTTCAAACTCGGTGATGGCTGCGGGGTACTGGTTGGCAGCGTAGAGCACGTCGGCATAGCGATGATTCACGTCGCCCTGATTGGCGCTGACGGGCGGGGTGTCCAGGTACTGTTTGTACCATTGCGCCGGTGCCAGGTAGGCATCGGGTTTGCCGGCTTTCTGGGCCAGTACATGGTGGTATTGCGCCAGATCGAGAATGTGGCCTTTCAGCAAATCAACATACTGTTGGCGAATGTCCGGGTGGCGGTTCCAGTAGTCGCTGGTGATGCCATAGTGCTGAACGTATTTTTCCTTGGCTGGCAGGACCAGAGTGGGGAAGCCCCCTTTCTGGTAAGAATCGATCTGCAGGCTGGAAAATTCAGGAGCCAGCTCGGAATCGGGATAGGCATTCACGTACATGTCGAAGGTTTCCGCGGCATCACGGAAGCGCTCCTGATTCAGGTATACCTGACCCAGCGTACGATAGATCTCCGGCTCGTAATCCCGGCTGCCGTTGCGAGCAAACCATTTGCGTACAGATTCGGCACCGTCCTGGTTGCTGAACGCCAGGCTGACGACTCGCTGGGTGTCCTTGAACAGCTTGCCTTCCATGCTGGTGTCATCATCAAGCGCCGCGTGGCCATTCAGGTTGTCCAGCAAGGTGAAGAAGCTGTTTTGGGCTTCCTTGTAGTCGCCGAGCTTGTAATGGCTCCAGCCGTTTTTGTAGAGGGCCTGGTTATAGAATTCGTTGTTTTTGCCACGACGGATAACGTCGGCATACGCCTTTTCTGCGTATTCGAAATCGCCTTCAGAGAACAGCAACTCACCACGACGGAACTGGGACTCCAGAGCCCACTCACTGTTAGGGTACTGACTCACGAGGGCGTCCAGGCTTTCGCGAGCCTTGTCCAGATCACCGTCCATCGCGTAAGCCTTGGAGAGCAGGTAATACGCTTCGGCACGCTGATTCGGATCGTTGGTGCTGTTCAGAAGCTCCTGGTAGAGCGAAATGGCAGTGCTGTAGTCAACATTTTCATCAGGTACAGACGGCGCAACACTGCCGGCAACATCCAGGAGCGCGAGTTTTCGCTCAGTGTCGTCAGTGGTTTCTACCTGATTCATGGTGTTGTCGTAGAGCATTTGGTCGACTTGTTGCTCAAGGCGTTCGTCTTCTTCCTGGGCAGCATAGAGGTCTTGCTCGGTAGCGGAAGACAAAGCAAGGTCGGCCATGCGACGCAGGGTTTTGGCGCGCCGTTCAGGGTCGTCGAACAGTTCCGCGGCCTGGCGATAACTGTCCAGCGCGTCCTGGGTGGTGGCGTTATCCAGTTGTTGTTCTTCGATGACAATGTCGGTGCTTTCAAGGTCGCCCAGCGTGGTGCCGCCGAAGCGAGCCTGTTGCTCGAGCGTTCCGTTGGTGGGCGCGCTGGCACAACCGCTGAGAGTAATAATGGCAGCAGCGAGACCGTGTAGACGGAAACGGTTCACGATGAAGTCCTCTGATTCTTGTCGCCTGAGACGGAGGTATCCTGAATACGAGCGATGGATAGATGCGCCTCGGCAAGCTGGTCAGCCAGCTTTTTCTGGTTGCTTTTAAGTAGCTCCAGGGCATCGTTCTGCATGCTTTTTTCCAGTGCCTCAAGCGTTTTTATCGTTTCTACACGGATCCGTTCGATCCGTTGGCTTTGTGACGCCAGTCGTGTCCCCAGATCGTCCCGGGTACGCAGGGTGGCATCCCTGATTTGCTGTTTGACCGCGGCAATGCGCTCAGCAAGAACCCGATTTTCATCCTGGAGTGTGGCAGCATCTTGAATCTGTTTTTCGCGCTGTTCTACCGACTGGTGGGCAATATCCCACAATAAAAGACCCCTGACGCGGCGTAGTCGTAGTGCGTTCTGGTGACTGGAGCCCGGGATCGTGCCGAATTTCCGGGCCAACCCGTCTACCTTGTTCCACATGATCGCCTGTTCCGGATTAGCTACGTCTTCAGGGGCGCTCATATCAACAAAGTTGGGGATGTTGTTTGCCAGGCGGTCCGTGGCAAGGGTGAGCTGCTCCTGGCGACGAATCTGTTCGGAAACGGACTGGCGCACGTGAGGCAGGTATTTGTTAAGGCTGGCTTGTTGAATCTTGTAGCTTTCCTGCATGGCGGGCAATGAACGCTGCCAATGCTCGACCATGCTCTTGATCTGGTGAATCTGCCGATAGTGCTCGAAGCGCTGTGAGAAGGCGTTGCTGGAAAACAGCTTGTAAAGATAGGACAGCTCGCCACCGGCAGCCATGTCATCGGTGTTGGCGGGAAGAAAGCCGGTTTCGTTCACATCTTCGGGCAGCAGATTTTCGGCCCAGCCACTTTCCTGAATACGGTTGATGGCTCGCTGGATGTCTTTCAGGGACTCACGGTACTGACTGGCTGCATACTGATAGCCTGCCAGTGCCTGGGGCATACCGCCGAGCTCTTCATAAGCCCGCGGCGCCAGCATCAGGGCCTCTTGCACAGAGGGGTGATTGCTGTTGCGTCGCACGGCTTCCAGCCACAACGGCAGGGCGCGTTTTATGTCGCCGGCACGGTAGTTGGCCAGTCCGAGAGCGAGCAGGGCATCTTCAGAGAAGGGCCCATCACTGCGAACCTGGCGCAGATCGCTACGGGCACTTTCCAGATTCCCGTTGCGAATTTCGGTCAATCCGGCTGCCAGTGCTGCCCGGTCGCGCAGGGCCAGTGCCTGATCAGAATTGCCGCCGGCCTTGAGCAAGGATTTCAGCAGCTGCAGGCCATCGTCTGCGTGGCCTGCACGAATCATGGCGACACCCATGTTATAGGTGGCGTAGCGGCCTTCATCCATGTCGACGGGGACGGTGTTCAGGTAGTCCATGGCGCCAATAAAGTCTTGCTCTGCCATTAAAATATTGGCGAGCATCAGCCGGCGACGGGCTTCGTCAGCGGCTTCCAGTCCCTTGACGTTATCACCATCCAGAATCATGGCGGCTTCTTCCAGATTCCCTTCGCGATAATGCAGTGCCGCCTTGTGCAGCCAGGTCTGGGCGCGGGTCCGGCTGAGAATGTCTTTCTTGAGCAAACGGTTGAAGATGACTTCGGCGTTGCCGGGCAGGCCGTACGTCACGTAGAGATCGCCCAGTAGCAGTTCGGCGTAATCGGTGTCTTCGTTAAACAGTTCCTGATGCTGATTGACCAGCAACTTGTTGATGGCGTCGAAGTTGGCATGCCGGTAGAAATCAAACATGACTTCACCGAAAGCCAGGTAGCGGTGCTCTTCTACGCCAAGGGGAATGGGCCCCATGTCGATGTCATCAAAGAACTCGACTTTGGCAGCGTGAGACGACGCGCCGGCAGTAATGCACACTGCCAGCAGACAAGGGCGAAAAAGTCGCGGGATCATTGCTGATTCCACTCACGGAATTCAAATTTGTGCTGCTGCTTGTTGAGGTCGTCGACTACCTGCATTTCCACCATCTTGCGACCAGCCCCCTTGGTGAAGGTATAGGTGGTGGTTTTCTGATAGTCCTTGCCGAGCGGATCATAGCCGGTGATGGTCGCTTCGAGCACGTGACGGCCACTGGCCAGATTGCCGGTGTAGAGACGTTGAATGCCACCTTTGGTCAGGGATTCGAATTCCTGATCGGTATAGAAGTGGTAGCCGACATGATCACCGTCAATGGTGAGGTTGATGTCCACCAGCCGAATAGGCGTACCCACATCCACGGAGACAAAAATGTTGGTTTGTGGAGAGGCGTAAATCAGCTCCCTTTCCAGCAGGGTCAGGTCCCGGTTAAGGTCCAGCGCTTCGTTTTTGAGCTGGCGGATTTGCTCGGACAGGCCGTCATCATTATTGGCCACGGCAACGGAAGACAGAGCCAGAACCAGGGCGCCGCAAAAAGGCAGAAATGCTTTCATGGGATAGCTATCGCTTCATTTGTTGTTATTCGCCGGTATTTCTTCGGCATCTATGCCGATAGTTGTAATCAGAAGAATGGCTTAAATCAAGGACGAACGTCGGTCATTATTGGCCTTCAGGCACTTTTCAGTGGCTTCTATTGTCAAGGAGAGCCTCGTGTTTGATACGAAAATGCCATTATTTGCGGGCAGCTTGCTGGAAAAAGCCCTGAAAGAGCGCTTTTTTGATAAGAAATGGCGGTTCTGGCCCGCGTCAGGTGGTGATACCGCGTTAAGCGGTGTTCTTCAGAGTGAGCAGCGACGCCTGTTTGCCAAGTTCCATCCTGAAGGCTCCTTGTTGCAGGCTGAGGCCTGCGGATTGACCCAGCTGGGGAGGTGGGTGGATGTTCCTGACGTTATCGCCTGTGTGGAGGTTGAAGCGGGGGCCGTGCTGTTGCTGAGTTTCCGGCAACTGCGATCACTGGAAGGACAGGTGCAATGGCATCAGGCCGGTGAGCATTTGGCGAATCTGCATGCCTGCCGAAGTGAGTGGTACGGTGCGATGCAGGACAACTATGTCGGAGGGAGCGCGCAGTCCAATGCTTCCATGGCCTGCTGGCCTGACTTTTTTCGTGAACAGAGACTTGCCCCTCAATTAACGCGGGCTCGTCGGCGCGGACTCGATGGCATGGCGACACGCTACGTGGAGCAAGTCATGGGCCAGCTCGAACACTGGCTACCGGCTGCGCCTGCCGCCAGCTTGCTGCATGGTGACCTCTGGCAGGGGAACCTGGCCTGGGGGGAGCGGGGGCCGGTGTTCTTCGATCCAGCCTGTTATTATGGCGACCCTCAGGTGGATCTCGCGATGCTAAACCTGTTTGGGCGTGCCCCTGCCGCGTTTTATCACGGGTATCAGGGTAGGTTGCCAGATACGAAGCAGCAGCGTCCCTGGCCAGTCTATGACCTTTATCACTGGCTTAATCATTTCAATCTGTTTGGCGACAGCTATGCCGGTCAGGTGCGGCGCACCGCATTGGGTCTGCTGGATGCCTCTGGAGACACATGAAGATCATTGCTGATGCCAATATGCCTGGCCTTGAGGCCTTTGAGGCTCTGGGGCAGGTAGAGCGCCACGAGGGCCGCCGTTTACAGCGCGAACAACTGTTGGATGCAAAGGTGCTGCTGGTGCGTTCTGTTACCCATGTGGACCACGCATTGTTGGCCGGTACCCCGGTGCGGTTTGTCGGCTCGGCTACCATCGGTACGGATCACATTGATCAGCGCTGGCTGGCGTCTCAGGGGATTGCCTTTGCCCACGCTCCCGGTTGTAACGCCCGGGCGGTGGCAGAATATGTGCTTCAGGCTGTCTTGCTGTTGTGCCAGCAGCGTCAGTGCAGTCCGGTAGGCCTCACTGCGGGCGTTGTGGGTATGGGTAACGTTGGTGCGCGAGTCGCGGACTGGCTGACCGCCCTGGGCATGCGGGTGCGTGTCTGCGACCCCCCGTTGCAGCGCCAAGGGGTAGCGGGGCTGGAAGCGATAGATGCACTGCTGGACTGCGACGTGCTGACACTGCATGTTCCGCTGACCGAGGAGGGCGAGGACGCCACTCATCACCTGTTGGACAGTGCAAGGCTGGCGGCGCTGGGGGCAGACCAGATGCTGATCAACACCTGCCGGGGACCGGTGATTGATAATCAGGCACTACTGGGCTTGCTGGCGACAGGAAAAGGGCCGTTGACGATTCTGGATGTCTGGGAAAGTGAACCGGTTGTGCCCGAGGCGCTGTATCAACAGGTGGCATTTGGATCACCGCATATTGCGGGCTACAGTCTGGAAGGCAAGTTGAAGGGCACAGAGATGCTCCACGATGCCTTGTGTGACTGGCTGAAAACGGCGCGGGCCCCGGCGAGCCGGGAAAAAGCCAAACCGGTACTGGAGCAGTCTGTCAGCTGTGAGAGTGATGTGCTGGCGTTGCTGCACGGAGCCTACATGATCGAAGCGGATCACAAGCGGTTGGGTGAGAGCCTTCGGGAGTCGGATCCGGCAGCGGCCTTCGACCGGTTACGCAAACATTATCCCGTCCGCCACGAATTGCATCATTGGCAACATGAGGGCAGGGTGGCCGCCCAGTGGCAGCCGATCATGGCGCGCTTGTTTGCGTCTTCTTGAGGTTGTCGGTGGCGGGATAGTGGCCGAGATGCTCAAGGCTCTTGCAGGCCTGCTGGATCATGGTTTCAGTGATGGGCACTTCGTAGCCGTCCTCATCAATGATAGCGGCGCCGTTGAAGGTGCCTTCGGGGTGTTGGCTGTGCAGGTTCATGGCTGAGCCCCTGGTGCAGATTGACTTTAAATGTATACCCGGCAGCATGCTGCCAGCAACGCCATTTTTCTATCGGGATATGACCCTTTTATGAAGGTAGAGCAAGGTCTTTGTCTGGGAGTACTGGTAAACCCCTATGCCGGACTGGGTGGCAGTGTTGCCCTGAAAGGGAGTGATGGCATAGCGACCCGTGAGGAAGCGCTGCGCCGGGGCGCGATTGCCCAGGCGCCAGCCCGCATGGCGAGGGCCTTGTTAGCGTTGCAGGGGGTAAAAGGACTGCGTGTGGTGACCTGGGCAGATGACATGGGTGAGCGCAGCTGCCAGGACGCCGGAATCGACTGTGAGGTTGTTGGTCAGTCGGGGATGCCAAGCTCACCGGAGGATACCCGCAACGCGGCGATGGCCCTGGAGCAGGCGGGAGCAGAGCTGATCTTGTTCGCCGGCGGTGATGGCACCGCACGGGACCTGGTGGATGCGATAGGCGAGCGTTTACCGGTACTGGGTGTCCCTGCTGGCTGCAAGATGCATTCGGCGGTGTATGCCATCAATCCGGAGGCCGCGGGGGCGCTGCTGGCCGAGCTGGCAGCCGGAGAGCTGGTGGCTCTGCAGGCGGCAGAAGTGCGCGATATCGATGAAGAGGCCTTCCGTGAGGGGGTGGTTCGCGCCCGTCATTATGGCGAATTGCAGGTGCCTGCTGAGGCAAGGTATTTGCAGCAGGTCAAATGCGGGGGGCGTGAAGTGGAAGACCTGGTGGTGACCGAGGCTGCCGCTTGGGTGGCCGATTCACTTGAGGATGATACCTGGTACCTGATGGGATCGGGGTCTACGGTGGCAGTGGTCATGGAGCAGCTGGGGCTGGAGAACACCTTGCTGGGTGTGGATGCCGTTTATAACCATCAGGTCGTCAAGGCGGATGCAAGTGCCAGTGAATTGATTGCCTTGATCGGAGACCAGCCTGCCAAAGCGGTCATCACCGTGATTGGCGGGCAGGGCCACCTGTTCGGGCGGGGGAATCAACAGTTCACCCCGGCGCTGATCCGCCGTCTTGGCAAGGACAATTTCCAGATTCTGGCCACACGGACCAAACTGAAGACGCTGGACGGGCGACCGCTGGTGGTCGACACAGGCGATGCCCGGCTGGACAAGGCATTGTGCGGTTTGTGGCCAGTGACAACCGGTTACGAAGATCTGATCCTTTATCGGGTCGGTACGGATGCCACCCTTGAGGGAGAGCCTCCTCAGGAGTGAATCAGCTCCGGCATGGGAGCCACCTTGCCGCTGCCCGGGAAAACCCCGTTATCCAGTGTCTTTCTGTCCAGTTTGAGGTGTTGCGCCAGTACCCCCTTGAAAACCCCCCTCAGGTCGTTGGCCGGCAGCAGGTCACGATCATCCTGAAGTGCGGCCAGACCGGGCCATTTACCATGCATTTTGCCGCCATTGATGGCGCCTCCTGCAAGCATTACCGCACTGCCGGTGCCATGATCGGTTCCCTGGGTGCCGTTGATTGCGACCGTGCGGCCAAATTCGGTGGTCACAATAATGGCTGTGTGCTTCCAGCTGGCCCCCAGACTTTTTTTGACCGCTTTGATTCCGTTGTCGAGTTGGCGAAGCTTGTTTTTCAGCACGGCATTCTGATTGGCGTGGGTATCCCAGCCGTTATCCTGAACCATGGCAATATTCGGTCCATCCTGGCGCGAGAGAAATCGCCCGGCGGCTTCCATGACCACGGGAAGCTGATTGATATTTTTTCCTTCGTTCGGTGCGATTTGCTGCGCGTTGAGCGCCTTCTCGTAGGCATCCGACAGCATCGGATCAGCCTGGTAGGCGTCCGCCAGCAGGCTGGCAAGCTCTTCCGGGGAAGATTTGCCGGGTGTGGGTGACCAGGTCATGAACGGGGCCTCGCCGCGGGCTATTAATGGTACTGAGCTGCTGATGGCAAGACCCCGGCTGTCTTCGAGGGCGGCGACGGCACGGTTTAACCAGCCGGTATCCAACCCGGTGGGGCTGTCGGTGCCATTTTCCAGGCAGTCCTGTGCATCGAAATGGGAGCGGCCGTGATAGGGAAGAGCGCAGGCATGAACAGCGGCGAACTCCTTGTCACGGTATAACGAATGGCAAAAAGCCAGAGAGGGGTGAAGCGCAAAAGTGTCGTCCAGTTGCAGCGGGCTGTCTTCACGACGGGATGGGGGGCCGAGGTCAAGGCTGCCGCGACGCGATGAGAACTGACTGTCGCCATAGGGCGGAATAGCTGAAAGCCCATCCAGTGCCCCTCGAAGTACCACAACAACCAGTCTGGGGGCCTGTGTCTGATGCGCTTTTGTCAGAGCTACGCCAGGCCACAGGGTCAGGCTGGCGGTCCCGGCGAGGAGGGAAAGAAACTGTCGGCGCTCCATTATCCTATCTCCACTGAAATTCCGGGCTCGCCAGCACAAGTGCAGTTGCCTGGCGGCGATTGCTGGCTTCGCTGATCGCCACTGCAGTGGCATCTCCCAGGCTCGGCCCGAGGGTGTCTCTGGCCAGTTCCATGGCGTCACGTTCACGGGGCAAGCGAGAGCTGTAACGTTGAGCGATGAACAGCCGCTTCCAGATCGCATCAGCACCGATCCATTGGCTGGCAGTATCTGGCCAACCCGCGGGCGATCCGGGCCGAAAGGCGTCCTGTCCCATCAGGTGCATTTCCCTCCGCCAGCGCCCCGTTTGTTTGGCAATAGGGCGGGTATCCAGACCTCGGTGAATGGCGATCAGGTACTCGTCGGGTCGGCGGAACTTTCGGGTATCGGTCTGCCAGGCCAGATCGGATTTGAAGAGCGCCTGATAGACCGCCTTGAGGTCTCCATCGCTCTTCTGATAGATCCTCGACAGGGTGTGGACCAGTTCTGCTGGTGGAGTATCACTGACAAAGTGCCGACACAGCTTTTCACTGATAAAACGCCCGGTATTGGGGTCTTTCGCGAGTCGTGCGAGCATCGCTTCACCTTGTGCTACTCCTTTCTGGGCAAAATGTTCACCGAGGAACTGGCGCGCGCCAGGCTCGTGGTAACCGATGGCAAAACGGCTGCCATGGGTGCCCATGGGGGTGCCTTTGCGTGCGGCGATCCATGGACGCCATCCGGTGATGCCTTGTGCGAGCGCAATGATATCGTCTTGATCGTATCCGCCATCGCTGCTGAGGGTGTGGAGCTCGAGGATTTCCCGTGCCAAATTTTCGTTGATATCGTTCTTTCGTCCCCCGGCTTTCTGCCGGGCACGCCGCATGGCAACCGGGGAGTCAGGCCCGGTGGATTGCTGGTTGTCCAGATAAAGAAGCATGGCGGGATGTTGCTCCGCCGCAATCAGCAGGGATCCAAAGTCAGCCAGCATACCTTCTCGCAAGACCTCCCTTTCCAGGGTGCCGGCCATGAGTTGAAGGGGGCGTTTTTCATTGGAGAGGGCAAAGTGATTGCTCCAGAACATCACTAACCGTTCCGCAACGGGGTTCTGGGTATCGCACTGCAGGGTGGCTCGCAGGTTGATTTCTGCAAGCATGTTGTCACGAAACCGTTCACCGAATTTTAGCGGCTGATCTGCCATGTCGTTGCTATCGCCAGCGGATTTAACCTGTTCCCGCCATTCGACCATCTGTTTTTGGTAGTCAAGGCTACTGGGCAATGCTGCAAGAGCATCGCTGGGCAGGGGGGGCGTTTCAAGCTGGGCAAGCACCCAGTCCCTGGGAGCATGGGCGATGTCTTTCAGCTCACCCGGTCGGGCGCCAAGACCAAACCGGTTGGCTGCAATCAGGGCAAGATCCAGTTGCCGTGACATCCTTTACTCCTGTGGGGACGCTGCAGATTTGGAGTGTTGACCCATGGTGAGGGTTCCCGAAAAAGAAAAAAGCCCGGTGGAGCCGGGCTTTCGTTTGTCAGACGTGGCGTCGCTCCTGCAGCGCGCGAATCCGGTCGTCCAGCGGTGGGTGGGACGAAAACATGGCCTTCAGGCCCTGCTTGAATCCGGAATTGATGCCGAAGGCCACCAGGGTGTCGGGCATCTGGTTTGGTACCTCGGATTCGGCTTTCAGTCGCTGAAGCGCAGCGATCATGCTGTTTCGGTCCGCCAGTTCAGCACCCGCCTCATCGGCGCGGTACTCTCGGAAACGGGAGAACCACATGACAATGGCGCTGGCAGCAATACCAAAGATAATTTCTGCGATGAATACCACGATGTAGTAACCGAAGCCCAGCCCGCCGGAGCCATCATCGCGGCGCAGGAAGCTGTCCACGACCGACCCGACCACACGGGCGGCAAAGATCACGAAGGTGTTGACCACCCCCTGGATCAGACTCAGGGTAACCATGTCGCCGTTGGCCACGTGCCCAATCTCGTGCGCCAGTACGGCGCGGACTTCTTCGGGGCGGAAACGGTGCATCAGCCCCTGGGATACCGCCACCAGGGCGTCATTGCGGTTCCAGCCGGTGGCAAAGGCATTGGATTGCTGGGCAGGGAAGATGCCAACCTCCGGCATTTTGATTCCGGCCTTGTCGGAAAGCTCCTTCACGGTATCCAGTAACCAGCGCTCTGCCTGGTTGTCGGGCTGCTCGATGATCTTGACCCGTGCGGACCATTTGGCCATGGGCTTGGAGATAAACAGCGAAATCAGGGAGCCGGCAAAACCGAACACGGCACTGAAGATCAGCAAACTGCCCAGGTCCAGCCCGCCGCCGCTCTGCGCGAAATACGTGTTCACCCCGAGCAGGCTCAGGGTAATGCTGGCGACTACGATCACCGCCAGGTTGGTCAGCAGATAAAGCGCAATGCGCATCATCGTCGTGGTTCTCCGTCAATGTAGGGGGGTAAAACTCTCAATGGGGGCGGGGCGTCCTGATACAAGGTATGCGATACTTCGCACCCCCTGTTTATGCGACTGAAATGACCCCCAATGCCTGTCTCTCTCTCTGACCTGCTTGTTTCATATCTGGTTCCATCGTCCCAGCCGAAAATCCGTTATTTCCATGGCCGCGGGAAAACCGTACCAGAACTGGAATGGCTGACGGTGGATTGCTTTGCCCCGGTGCTGGTGGCTACCGTGTTTCGGGAGCAGGACGAGACGTTTCTTGGCGAACTGCGAGATATGCTGCGAACGGTGATGGTCTCTCTGGCGTGCACATCCGTTGTGATACAGCACCGCTACGATGGCAAGGCCGACAACGAGCTCGTCTGTGGTGAATTGCCCGAGCTGCCAGTGGCAGAAGAAGATGGCCTGCGCTACAAGCTGGATTTTCAGCGTGGCCAGAATCTGGGTTTTTTTGCCGACATGGCCGAAGGGCGTCGCTGGATTCGGGGGCGGGCAGAAGGCAAGAAAGTACTGAACCTGTTTAGCTTTACCTGCAGTTTCTCTGTGGCGGCCTTGGCGGGTGGGGCCGAGTCGGTGGTCAATATCGACCTCTCAGATGCGGCTCTGACGCTGGGCAAGCAGAACCACGCGCTCAATGGGTTCCAGGATGCCAGAGTGCATTACCTGCCACACAACATCTTCCGTAGCTGGAAAAAGCTTCACAGCCTGGGCCGCTACGACATTATCGTGATCGACCCGCCCAGCGCCCAGAAGGGTAGCTTCATGGTGGAGAAGGACTATCCGAAAGTCCTTCGTAAGCTGCACAAATTGCTGGCCCATGATGCCGAGATTCTGGCGTGTGTGAATGCGCCCTGGCTCGATTATGCCTGGTTGGAGAACTGCGTTGCAGAGAATCTGCCTGGCGCTGAGCGCATTGCACGGCTACCCGGCACGGCAGGATTCGACGAAGCCGAAGAGCCGGCACTGAAAACCTTGCATTATCGCTATCGTCGGCCGGTGGAGCTGGATCAAGCCTGATCTGCGTTGGGTGAAGGTCAAGCACGGTAAAATACCCAGTTTCGAAGCAAGCTGGCTATAGCAATCTTCGCGATTCGTGCTAAAGCAGGGAGGGTGCGTCGGCCGGTAAGTTGGGTATCAGATCACTGAATTCTTCTGCCTGTACCGGGCTTGGTTGTCTTGACAGCAGGTAACGAACGACCGCAGTGGTGCGCACTGAATCCTGGCTGCGTATTGCCCGCAGGAATTGTTCGGCCAGGGTGGCGCGCTCATGCTGCACGGTGGCAGGCAGTTGCGGGTCGGTAGAGTCAAAACGCAGCTCACTCAGCGCGGTGAGCAGCACAAAAGCCTTGTTGGTCAACACCGCCTGCTCAAGCCCCTCTTCAAAGATGGTGGCTTGATAGCGCAGGTAACCTTCCTCCGCCAGCCACAGCATCGCCCCAAGGCAGGCCATATGCCGGGCGCTGTGCAGGCCCACATCATCGACTTCCGTCGGGCCGATGACATCTTCCACATACAGCGCGCCGGGGCGAGGGAAGGTCATGTAGGCCTGCATCAGTATGCGGGCCACATCATGGCTGAAATCGTCGATGTGCAGATGAGACATAAAGGCAGCTAACAGTTAACAGTGAATAGTTAACAGCGATAAACGCTATTTTTTTCGTACCCGATCCAGATACCGGGCAATGCGCCCGATGGAATCTTCGAGATCATCCACTCGTGGCAGGAATACCACGCGGAAGTGATCGGGATCCGGCCAGTTGAAGGCGGTGCCTTGCACGATCAGCACTTTCTCTTCGCGAAGCAGATCCAGTGCGAAGGCTTCATCGTCCTGGAACGGGAAGACTTTCGGGTCCAGTTTCGGGAACAGGTACAAAGCGGATTTTGGTTTCACGCAGCTGACCCCGGGGATAGATTCCAGCATGTCCCAGGCCAGATCCCGTTGGCGACCGAGTCTGCCGGTGGGCAGTACCAAATCATTGATGCTCTGGTAACCCCCGAGGGCCGTCTGGATGGCGTGCTGGCTGGGGACGTTGGCACACAGCCGCATGCTGGCCAGCATATCCAGGCCTTCGATATAGCTTTCGGCGCGGTGTTTGGCGCCGGAAATGACCATCCAGCCGGCACGAAAGCCCGCAGCACGGTAATTCTTGGACAACCCATTGAAGGTGATGAACAGCAGGTCATCGGCCATGGAAGCAATGGAGGTGTGTTCTTCACCGTCGTACAGGATCTTGTCGTAGATCTCGTCGGCGAACACGATCAGGTTGTTTTCGCGGGCAATCTGCAGCAGTTCCTGCAGCATGGCCGGCTCGTAGTTGGCCCCGGTCGGGTTGTTGGGGTTGATGATGACCAGAGCCTTGGTGTTCTTGTTTACCTTGGCACGAATATCTTCCAGAGACGGTTGCCAGTCCTGTTGCTCGTCGCACAGGTAGTGCACCGGGGTGCCGCCGGACAGACGGACAGAGGCCGTCCACAGTGGGTAGTCAGGGGCGGGCAGCAGAACCTCGTCACCGCTGTTCAGGAGTGCCTGCATGGCCATGACGATCAGTTCGGAGACCCCATTGCCGATGATCACATCATCAACGGTAACCCCTTCGATGCCCTTGGTCTGGGTGTATTGCATGACGGCTTTGCGCGCCGGGAACAGGCCTTTGGAATGGCAGTAGCCAGTGGACTCGGGCAGGTTGCTGATCACGTCCTGAAGCAGCTCTTCGGGGGCTTCGAAACCGAACGGGGCAGGGTTGCCGATGTTCAGTTTGATCACACGGTGCCCTTCGTCTTCAAGGCGATGCGCTTCACGCAGCACCGGGCCGCGGATGTCATAACATACGCCTTTGAGCTTGTCGGATTTGTTGACGTGATAACTGTCGATGGTCATGCCGGTCCTGTTTGTCTGTGTCGGCGTTGGTCGGCCGTGAAATAAGAAGCGCCCAGGGTTCTGTTGCGCAAGGGATCAATTCTACAATGTCGCTTCGCCAAGCACCAAAACGAAATACGGAGAAGAGCGTGACCCCATTCAAGGATTTGCTGGCCCTGGCCGTTAACCGTAAAGGCAGCCTGAAGGCGGTGCAAAGCCAGCTCCCTGAGGTAGCTGATCAGGCCACTCTGCGTAGCCGTGATGACGCCTGGTATTTGTCTGCCATGACCCGACGGGTGTTCCGCGCCGGGCTCAAACATTCTCTGGTCGATAATAAATGGCCCGCATTTGAAGAGGCCTTTTTTGGGTTTGACCCCGAAAAACTGGTGCTTATGCCCGACCCCATGCTGGACGAGCGCATGCAGGATACGCGGTTGATCCGGCACTGGGGCAAGATGAAAGCGATCCGCCACAATGCCCAGTTCGTCATCGATCTGGCCCAGGAATATGGCAGCGTAGGGGAGTGGTTGGCGGTCTGGCCCACGGATGACACGGTAGGCATGTGGCAGTTGCTCAAAAAGCGCGGCAAGCAACTGGGCGGCAATTCCGGAGCGGCCTTTCTGCGCATGGTCGGGCGGGATACCTGGTACCCCACCGACGATGTGGTGGCGGTGCTGAAAGCCCATAACATTCTCGATAAGGCGCCGGCCAGTCAGCGAGATCAGCGGGCGGCTCAGGCGGCCTTCAATATCTGGCAGGCAGAAAGTGGCTGGCCCCAGGCTCACATCAGCAAGGTGCTGGCGTTTACGGTGGGTTGATGCCCCGCAGGCGCGTCTTGATGCGGGCGGGTGCTTTAATGATAATGACTCGCCTTTCTAACTGTGAATCAGGTTCAATATGACCCATACACACTCCCCGGGGCGCCTTTTCCTCGTCCTGGCCGCTTTAGTGTCACTGTCACTCCCTGCCTTTGCCTCAAACCAGACCGCGCTTGTCCAGCTGGTCGAGTACGTTGGGGCCGATTACATCAATGCCGTTGTCGATGGCCAGGTGGTCAGCGAAGAAGAATATGCCGAAATGGCGGAGTTCACCGAGCTGCTGGCAGAGGGGGTAGCGACGCTTCCGGATGCTGATGGCAAAGCCGCGCTTCAGCAGCAGGCGGATGCTCTGCAGCAGGCGGTGACGGACAAGGCTGCTGAGCCGCAGATCAAGGCGCTGGCGCAATCTATCCGTGGCACCCTGGTGTCGGTCTACGGTATCCCCGTATCCCCTAAAGCCGCGCCGGACCTCGCCCGCGCGGCAACACTGTATCAGACGCACTGCGCGGCCTGTCATGGGGCGCAGGGCAAGGGCGATGGCCCTGCGGGTGCCGCCCTTGAGCCTGCCCCCACGGACTTCACCGAGGTCGCCCGTTATAACGGCCGCTCGTTACTGGGTCTGCACACCACCATCACCCAGGGGGTGGAAGGGACCGGTATGGCGGCCTACGGCGACGCGCTTGGCGACGACGATCGTTGGGCGCTGGCGTTTTACGTGGGCAGCAAGGCGGTGACTGAGTCGGTGGCTTCTGAGGGGCGTGCGGCGTTCAACAACGTGCCGGGGATGAAGGCGTCGCTGAATCTGGACACCCTGGTGGCGCAGGCGCCGGAGGATGTGCTCAAGGCGCAGGGCGAGAAAGCCTATGCCGCGCTGGGTTATTTGCGCAGCGAGCCGTCTGCGTTGTTCAACAAGAACCGCTTTATCGCCCTGAGCCATGACAAGCTTGCCGCGGCGGACAAGGCTTATACGGCGGGGGACCAGGCTGGTGCCAAAGCCGCAGCCCTGTCCGCTTATCTGGATGGCTTCGAAATGATTGAGCAGCAGCTGGCGGCGGTCGATGCTGCTCTGATGCGACGTGCAGAAGGCCAGTTTATGGCCGTACGTGAAGCCATCGACCGCGAGCGTGATGCCAGTGAGGTCAGTGAAAAAGTGTCCGCTGCCCAGCAAGGACTGGCGCAAGCGGCTGAGGCCTTGTCCGGCGATGGGTTGAGTCCGGCGGCGACCCTGTCGGCCAGTTTCTTTATCCTGTTCCGGGAAGGGCTGGAAGCCTTGCTGGTAGTGGCAGCCTTGCTCACCTTTACCCGTAAGGCCAATGCCGTACGGGCGACCCGTTATATTCATCTGGGTTGGATGCTGGCCCTGGTGGCCGGGGGTGTGACCTGGTACGTGGCCAATACGTTGATTACTTTCAGCGGTGCCTCGCGTGAACTGACGGAAGGGCTGGCGGGCGTCGTGGCCGCCTTTATCCTGTTCTATGTCGGTTTCTGGATGCACAGCAACAGTCATAGCCAGAAATGGCTGGGCTATATCCGCGACAAGGTGGACTCGGCGCTGGGTAGCGGCACGGTCTGGGTACTGGCGTTTGTCTCGTTTATTTCTGTGTACCGGGAAATTTTCGAGACGATCCTGTTTTACCAGGCGCTTTGGAGCCAGGTGACGTCTGTCACGCAGCCCTACCTTTTCTACGGTATTGCGGCTGCCGTCGTGGCGTTGGCCGTGGTCTGCCTGCTGTTCTTCCGCATCGGCATGAAGTTGCCGCTGAGCCTGTTCTTCCGGGTGACCAGTATTGTGCTGCTGGTGCTGTCGGTGATTCTGCTGGGCAACGGGATTGCAGCCCTTCAGGAAGCGGGCTTGATCAGCGCCTTCTATCTGGGTGTGCCCACCATAGAGTGGTTGGGCATTTATCCGACGGTGCAAGGGGTGGCCGCACAGGCCGTCGCCATCCTGCTGGCACTTGTGCTGTGGTGGAGAAGCCGCACGACAGGCTGACGGCGGATAAGGGCTCCATAAGGAGCCCTTTTTATGACTGTCGCACAGAGGTGCGCACAGATGTCCGAGTTTTCACCGTGGCCTTGATCAGCAATAATCCTGTCTCTTGCGGGTGAGTCCCACCCTGTCTTACAACGTCGTGTGCGACATTCAGACGCCTTTACCCTATGACACTACCGCATATCAGTTTTCTTGGAATCGGTCTGATGGGGACGCCCATGGTCTCCCGGCTTCTGGCTGCCGGTTTCCCCATGACGATCTGGAACCGCAGCCGTGATAAAGCGCAACCGTTTCAGGATCGCGCGCGGGTGGCAGACAGCCCCGCCGACGCCGTGGCTGACGCAGATGTGATTATCACCATGCTGGAGAATGGTTCAGTAGTCGATCAGGTGCTGTATCACAGTGGCGCCATTGCCGGCCTGCGTCAGGGAGCGCTGGTGGTCGATATGAGTTCGGTGGAGCCGGGTACGGCTCGACGGCATGCGGCACGGGTGGAAGAGCAGGGTGGCCAGTATCTGGATGCACCGGTGTCCGGGGGCACCCGCGGTGCAGAAGCGGGTACCCTTTCCATCATGGCGGGGGGCGCGGATGAGGCGTTCGTACAGGCGGCTGACATCTTTCACCCCATGGGAAAGGTGACCCACATTGGTCCGGTGGGCAGTGGCCAGCTCGCCAAACTGGCCAATCAGGCCATTGTCGGGATTACCATTGGGGCGGTGTCCGAAGCCCTGCTGTTGGCTGCAAAAGGCGGTGCCAGACCGGACAAGGTGCGAGAGGCATTGATGGGCGGATTTGCGGGCAGCAAGATTCTCGAGCAACACGGCGAGCGGATGCTGCAGCGTAACTTTGAGCCTGGGGCTCCCGCCCGTATCCAGCTCAAGGATCTTCGCATGATCCTGGATGAAGCCCGTGCCGAAGGATTGAGCTTGCCTCTGACTCAGCGTGTATTCGAGGAATACCGCGCGCTGTTGGCCAGTGGGCACGGTGAAGTGGACCACAGTGGCCTGTTGCTGGAACTGGAGCGTCTCAATGGCGTCCGACTGGTTGAACCCGCCGCCGACAAGGATTCCTGATGCCCCGTTTCGCTGCCAACCTGAGCATGCTGTATACCGAGCTGCCGTTTCTGGATCGCTTTCAGGCTGCGGCCGAGGCGGGTTTCGGCGGTGTGGAATACCTGTTTCCGTACCCTTGGGACATTGCTGAACTGCAGGCAAGGTTGGCCGATCATGGTCTGAGCCAGGTGTTGTTTAACCTGCCACCGGGGGACTGGGAGCAGGGTGAGCGAGGCATCGCCTGCCTGCCCGATCGGGTGGAGGAGTTTCGTGAAGGGGTTTTTCAGGCGCTGGAGTATGCCCGCGGATTAGACTGCCTACAGATCAATTGTCTGGCGGGGCTGCGTCCGGACTCGCTTGCGCTGGAGATCGCCTTCGATACCCTGGTTGATAATCTGCGTTTTGCGGCGGACCTGCTGGCCGCAGACGGGCGAACCCTGATGGTCGAAGCCATCAATAGTCGGGTGGATATGCCCGGTTTTTTGCTGGACCGGTCTGCCACCGCGCTGGCGGCGATCGAAGCGGCCGGGCGAGACAACATTCGTTTGCAGTATGACATCTATCATATGCAGATCATGGAAGGTGATCTTTGCCGTTCCCTTTCCCGACTTTGTCCCCATATAGGACATATCCAGTTTGCGGATAATCCGGGGCGCCATGAACCCGGTACGGGAGAAATCCATTTCCAACAGGTATTTGCGCATATCGACAGCCTGGATTACCAGGGGTGGGTCAGTGCCGAATACCGGCCACAAACGGATACCAGCAGCAGTCTTGGCTGGTTTCATTCACTGAAGTAACGGATTAACCATGCAATTCAATTGGGGCGGCAAGATTATTCTCGGTCTGCTGGGCATGCTGGTGGGTGGCCCCATCGGTCTGGGGATTGGTCTGCTGATTGGGCATATGCTCGATAAGGGGGCCGAACAGGTCCGGACCTTTAACCCTTTCCGCCCGTATGGACCGGGTGAGCAGCAAGCGGTGCAAAAAGCCCTGTTCGATACCGTGTTTTCGATCATGGGGCATCTTGCCAAGGCCGACGGCAGAGTGAGCGAGGATGAAATTGCCCAGGCTCGTGCGGTGATGGACCGCATGCAGCTTGACGAGGAACAGCGCAAGCAAGCCATTGCGTTGTTTAACCGTGGCAAGGAAGCCGATTTCCCCTTGCAGGACACGGTTGCACAATTTGCCCATGCGGTCCGGTTTCGCAAGCAACTGATTTTGGTCTTGCTGGAAGTGCTGCTGCAAATTGCCCTTGCTGACGGCACCTTGCACGAGGAAGAGGAGGCGGTCTTGCTACGGGTGGCAGAGGGGTTGGGCGTGCCGCCCCAGCAGTTCCGTCAGATTCTGAACATGCTGTTGGCACAGGCGCAATTCTCCGGTGCCCGGCCGGGTGGTCAAGGCGGGCAACAATACGGCCCGGGGCCGTCGCGGCCATCGCTCGCTCAGGCCTATCAGGTGCTGGGGGTGGATGAATCGGCGTCTAATCCCGAGATCAAGAAGGCCTACCGTAAATTGATGAGCCAGCACCATCCGGACAAGATGGCCGCCCGAGGTGTACCGGAAGAAATGATCCGCATGGCCACGGAAAAAACCGCAGAGATCAGTAAGGCCTACGAGATGATCAAGGAAAGCCGGGGTTTCAAATAACGCGATCCCGCCGGGAGTGCCCGTGAGGGCTCTCCCTATTGATCTTCACCCCTGATGCTTTCCCTTGAGCCTCAATAGCTGGCGCTGGTGAGTCGGTCCACTTTCGGGATGGACCAGCCACTGCTGACCAGCTCACTTTCGCCGGTCCACCACCGATTCAGCAAACGCGTTGCCAGATCCGCCCGGGCCCGGCCACGCAGCCGTTGTTGTGCTTCCTGGAAAGCGGGCTGGTAGCGCAATCGTTCCGGCAGATTGCGGGTTATGTCCATCAGCCGCTGAAGCTGGCGCTGGTGCTGCCGGTGTCGGTCCAGATTGCGTTGTGGCAGTTGGCAGGCCTGCTGCCAGTGCCCGGGCAACTGATACGTCGCGTGGGGGTAATACGCGCCATAGGGGGTTCTGCCCGGATAGCCCTGCTCCCGGAGTAGTGCATCCAGAACCTGTTGTCGCCGAGGCGAGAGAGAGACGGGCCTGGCCAATCGGTGCTGCCACCAGCGGCGCCAGCGATGCCAGTCTGCGGGAAGGGCCTGTTGAGGAATTCCCATGACCTGGGCAAGTAGCATCGCTTCTTCGAAGAGCCGCTCCTGCAGCGCACTGTTGATCGGTTCAATGACGCTCTGGTGAACCGTCATACAAGAGTCGACCCAGGCGCTCAGTGCGTAAACCAGAGTGTCACTGTCATCCACATCAAATAGCGTCTTGTTGCGAGCCTGCTGGCTGTTCAGTGTCACCAACGCCTGATCCAGATTGCCGAATACGACCTTTAGTAAAAACACCTGAGTGTGCTGGATGCGTTGTACTGCATCATGGTGGCTGGGCATCAGCTGCGACAGCCTGCTGTTGGCGAGAGCCAGTAGCAGCGTGCGCCCCTGGGCAAGCGCGGTCAGGTTCTCACGCAGCAGTTGCCAGATAACAGAGCCTGGGCCGAATAATCCGGCATCAGGATGAGAGCAGCGGTCTGCCGCCTGTTCAAGGCCGGTCTGGATATGTTGACGAGTCAACAGATTTGGTAAAGCCATGATGGACGCCTCCCTGTGTCGTCACTGGACTACCACCCACCTTAGGTGACAACGTAGTACCCTCGAACATTCGATGGTAAGGGCAGGCAGGATTGAATCTAATCAGTCATTGTGGTGATTTGGCAGGGCTGCCTGAAAAGTATGCGGATAGTGGCGTAGTGTCGGTATTCGCAATGACGGAATGTCGCAAAGGAGAAAGGTTCATGTTGGGCGAAAATCATAGCATCCACCACGAATTTCCTGACTTTCACGACCGTATTGATGCCCTCTCGAAAACCGACCCGGACTTTCTTTCGCGGGTACATGAGCATGACAAACTCGACAAGCAGATCCGGGGCCTGGAAATGCGTGAAAGCCCGCTTTCCGATCAGGAAATGGAGCGCCTCAAACAGAATCGTCTGCATCTTAAAGACCTGATCTATCAGCGCCTTACTCAGGGAAGTTAACCGCAACTCTAAACAGGGTATTTCCACTGCGGCCTGTTCAGAACAGCTGTTGGTGTTACCTCATGAATTCTGTTGTCCGAAATGGTCATCAGACGTTCAGCCCAGCCAGGCACTCAGTGCCTGGTAGGGCAGAGAAGGCAGGCTCTACTGCATTTGCAGGGAGGCGCTGGTAGCCGTGATGGTTTGTTGGGCGTATTTGCCGGGTGGAAGGCCGTTGCTGTCCTTGCTGTAGAACAAGCGGGTGACGAAATAGAATTCTTGCCCGAAGGGAATATCGGTCAGTGAAAAGCCTACGTTGGGAAGCTGCCCGGGGAAGCGCTCGGGTTCGTTGACAAGATTTGCGTCGTCCTGATAAAGCAGCCTGACAGGGGTGTTGAAGCCTTTCACAAACGCCAGCTGTGCCAGCAGATCGAAGCCACGACCGGTACCAAACCAGATCCAGTTGTCGCCGGCCAGTGGCATGGTCAGCATGGTTTTTTCGGATTCCGACAGTGTCCCATCGGTGATCGCCACATGGTTACCGGTCCAACTGGTGACCAGCTTGCTGTCGTAGAGCCCGTTGCCATCCAGGGAAATATCCAGGGCAGGGCGCTCCAGTACCGTGTCAGCAATGCCGGGCAGAGTAAAGCGGCTATGGATTTCCACTTGCTGTGGCATGATCAAAAAATAGTTGTGTATCTTCAGCACGGGTACCCGTGCGACCTTCACCGAGGTGGACGCATACACCATTGCCGCCAGTGGGCCATTGATGATCTGTTTGACCTTGGGATCCAGATTATTGTTGTTCAGGGTGACGCGGTTGTTCTCGCCAAAGACGCCGGCACTTAAACGCAGTTTCAGCGTGTCGAGAATACTTTGTCGCTGGCCGTTTTCCCCCTCGAAGCCGCGAAAATAGAAGTTGTTCCATTTGAACAGGTTGTTGTCTGCCATGGTCAGAGCGAAATCCGTGCTCTTGATCGTCATGGTGGACGGATCAAACTGGATGTATCGATCGGTGTTCTGTAGATAGGCATTTTTGACCAGATAGAAAAGACGGGTCTGCTCGCCATGGGTGACGGCAAGTTGGGCAACGACGCTTTCGGTGGTCTGCCCAGACAGGGAGGGGCCACCATCTTCAAAACGTAGCAGTAGACGGTCTTCGGCGTCGATGCGCCTGGGGTCACCCATTCGGTCAGTGCTGCCGTCTTCCTCAAAGAACGGATACCCCTGTTCTGACCATTCCACCCACTGGTGAGGAACGGGGGCGAGGCGTCCTTCTTTCATGGCAAAGAACGAGTACAGGCCGTTCTGCTTGCCAAGCAGCTGGGGAAAGTCCTTGCCGGTGAGGGTCACCACCTGAGCCTGCAGGGCGAGGGGAAAGGCCAGAAGCAGCAAGAAAAGTGTGAACAATCTATTGTTGTTATTCATTGCCGTGTCACAGTAAAACCACAATGCCTCCCATCATGCGCGTTTCGTGATGGCCGTCAATGACCCTGGCAACGAACGGTGCGTCGGTGAGGTGTATGCGGTCAGGCCAACTCTGGCCTGGCGGAGAAGTGTTCCAGTGCCTGTGGGTTGGCTAGTGCATTGCGGTTGGTGACAGGGCGGCCGTGGATGACCTCCCGCACGGCCAGCTCCACGATCTTGCCGCTGACGGTGCGCGGAATTTCCGGCACCGTGAGGATCACCGCAGGGACATGACGCGGGCTGGCGCCTTCACGAATGGCTTGACGAATCTGTTGCTGAAGGGCGTCGGTAAGCGACTTTCCCTCTGCCAGGACCACAAACAACACCACGCGCACATCGCCTTGCCATTCCTGGCCCACTACGATGGCTTCGCGAATGGCACCGAGGGTTTCCACCTGCCGGTAAATTTCTGCGGTGCCGATACGCACTCCGCCGGGGTTAAGCACCGCATCCGAACGGCCATGGATAATCAGACCGTCGTTGCCATCGTGCGGCACCCGTTGGGCATAGTCTCCGTGGGCCCAGAGATTGTCGAAGCGGGCAAAGTAGGCGTTGTGGAAGCGTGTTCCATCCGGGTCATTCCAGAACTGCACCGGGCAGGAAGGGAAGGGCTGGCGGCACACCAGTTCCCCTTTGCGGTCGCTCAGGGCTTGCCCGCTGTCATCAAGCACGCACACATCCATCCCCAGCCCCAGGCATTGCAGTTCACCGCGATAGACGGGCACCAACGGGTTGCCGAGCGCGAAGCAGGAAATGATGTCAGTACCACCGGAGATCGAACTGACCAACAGATCCGGTTTGACCTGCTGATAGAGGAAATCATAACTCTCGTGAAGCAGCGGCGAGCCGGTGGAGAACAGGGTGCGCAGCTCATTGAGCTGATGGGATTCTCTGGGGACCAGCCCGGATTTTTCCACCGCCTGAATGAATTTTGCGCTGGTGCCGAAATGGGTAATGCGCTCGTTGTCGATCAGGTCAAACAGGCGTGCGGTGGAGGGGTAGGCGGGGTTGCCATCGTATAGCACCAGCGTTGCGCCGGTGTGCAGGCCGCAAATCAGCCAGTTCCACATCATCCAGCCACAGGTAGTGAAATAGAACAGGGTGTCATCACGGCCCACATCGCCGTGCAGTTGCAGTTCCTTGGTTTGCTGCAGCAAGGTGCCGCCGGCACCGTGAACGATGCACTTGGGCTGTCCGGTGGTGCCGGACGAGTAGAGAATGAACAGGGGGTGGTTGAACGGTAAGCGCTGAAATTCCGGGGCGGGTGCCGCTGCGTCGAGCCATGCTTGCCAGATCAGCGCCTTCTGCACCCGGCTGCTGCTGCCTTTGCCGGGCACCACCACCAGCAGTTCCGGGCTGAGTGCGCTATGCAGTTCGTGGATGCGGGGTTCCAGATCAATCCATTTACCATTGTAGTGGTAACCGTCACAGGCAATCAGAACCCGGGGTTCGATCTGGCCAAACCGGTCCAGCACCCCGGATACGCCGAAATCCGGGGAGCACGATGACCAGACCGCGCCGATCCAGGCGGCACCGAGGGCGGCCACCACGGTTTCGATACGGTTCGGCATGAAGCCCGCCACCCGGTCACCGGGCTGAACGCCTGCCGCCTGCAGTTGCGCGGCCACCTGGCCTGCGGCAACCCGTAGCTGGGCATAACTGATCACCTGACGGGTACCGTCTTCGAGCTCGCTGACCAGGGCCGGGTGAGCGTCGTTACGCTGTAGCAGGTTTTCGGCGTAGTTCAGGGTGGCTTGCGGGAACCAGCGACAGTCCTGAAAACGCGCTGCGGGTTCGAGCACGGTGCTGCCCGGTTCGCCGATGATGCCGCAGTGATCCCAGACCTGTCGCCAGAAGGTTTCCGGGTGTTGCACCGACCAGCCATGCAAGGCCCGGTAATCGGGGAGGGGCTCGCCACTGATCTCTCTGGCCTGCTGCCAGAAATGGCTCAGCTGGCTGTGTTGTTCGGCGCGTCCTGGTTGCCAGAGTGGTGCGGACATGGGGGGGTCTCCGTTGGGTTTCAGCGGGAGGAATCCGCCTCGAATTCGACCAGTAGGGTGCCTTCGCTGACGCTGTCGCCTGCGCTCACCGGGAAATGCTGCACGGTGCCGGCTTCGGTGGCTCGTAGTGTGTGTTCCATTTTCATGGCTTCCAGCGTAATCACGGCATCGCCGGGTGCCACCGTAGCGCCAGCCTCAACATGCAGGGCCACGATGGTACCGCTCATGGGGGCGACAAAGCCGCCGGCGGCATCCTGTGCGGCGTTGTCGAGGGACGGGTTGAGGGTAACCGTGTAAGCCTGTCCCCCCACAAACAGTCGTACGGTGCGCGTTGAGGTCTGTAAATGGAAATAGCCGCACAGCGATTGCTGGCCCCAGCGCAGGCGAAAGGCGCTGTCGTTCACGGTGAGCTGCACCTGGCTGGTGTGTGCCTCGGCACTGGCTTCACCGTTATTTTCACGCACCATCACAGGATGCTGGTCCACCTGGCAGGCGGTGACGCGCACGCGCTGCCCCTGCGGGCGCCAGCCCTGCAGTGATTCCCAGGGGTGATCACTGGCAGTGGCAGGCAGTGCCGCCAGTCGGCTGGCGGCCACGGCCAGCAATGCAGGCTCGCAGGCATCAGTTTCGAGTAAGTGCGGGCGATGCTCCAGCAGGCGGGTGTCCAGCTCGGCAAGGGCAAAGGCCTCATCCGCCAGCACCCGTCGCAGGAAGGGCGCGTTGTGATGAATCCCTTGCAGTTCGAGCCGATTCAGGGCGTTGATCAGTTTTTGCCGGGCGGCCTGGCGATCCTCTCCATAGCAGATCAGCTTGGCGATCATCGGGTCGTAGAATTCTTCGACCCGGTCCCCCTGTTCGTACCCGGCATCGACGCGGGCCAGTTCGTGGGGCCAACGCAGGTGACTGAGCAGGCCGGAAGAGGGCAGAAAACCCTGTTCCGGGTTTTCTGCGTACAGGCGAACTTCCATGGCATGGCCATGACGCTGAATCTGCTGTTGTGCCTTGGGCAGCGGCTCCCCTGCGGCGACCGCCAGTTGCCAGGCCACCAGGTCTTCTCCGGTGATCATTTCGCTGACAGGGTGTTCCACCTGCAGGCGGGTGTTCATTTCCATGAAATAGAACTGGCCATCAGGAGCGTATAAAAACTCCACCGTGCCGGCGCCACGGTAATCAATGGCCAGGGCGGCCTGAACGGCAGCGTTGCCGAACGCCTGGCGGGTCTGTTCATCCAGACCCGGTGCCGGGGCTTCCTCAATGACCTTCTGGTGGCGACGCTGCACCGAGCAATCGCGCTCGAACAGGTGTACCGCATTGCCGTAATTGTCTGCGAAAACCTGCACTTCCACATGGCGGGCGGTGGGCAGGTAACGCTCCAGCAGCACGCGATCATCGCCGAAAGCACTGCGGGCTTCACGGCGAGCCGCGGCCAGGGATTCGGCAAACGCGTTGGCGCTGTTCACCACCCGCATGCCCTTGCCGCCGCCGCCGGCCACGGCCTTGATCAGCAGCGGAAAGCCGACACTGTCACTGGCGGCCAGTAGCGTCTCGTCACTGGCGCCGTCTTCATCGAAACCGGGCAGTACCGGGACACCGCTGTCGGCCATGAGCTGACGTGCAGCAGCCTTGTCACCCATCACTTCAATGGCGCGGGCGTTAGGGCCGACAAAAATGATGCCCGCCTGCTCACAGGCGGCCGCCAGCTCGGTATTCTCAGACAGAAAGCCGTAGCCGGGATGAATGGCATCCGCGCCAGTCTCCTTCGCTGCGGTGATAATCTTGTGGATCACCAGATAGCTTTCTCGCGCCGCTGCCGGGCCAAGGCATACGGCCTGATCCGCCTCACGGACATGGGGCAGGGTCGCATCCACATCGGAGTACACTGCCACGGTGGCAATGCCTTGTTGCCGACAGGTGCGGATGATGCGACGGGCAATTTCCCCGCGGTTGGCGATCAGCAGTTTTTTTATCGTTGCCATGGTTATGCCTATTTGCGGTTGCAGGCGCGTTGCTGGCGGCGCGATTCCCGGCGTGGGTTGATCGCGCCGCCAGTGACGCTCCTACGGAAAAGTGGGTTACATCCAGTTTGGTGTGCGTTTTTCCAGAAAAGCGCTCAGACCTTCCTGCCCTTCAGCGCTGGTACGCAGGCGGGCGATACGGGCGGCGGTGTCTTCCAGCATGGCTTCATCGATGGCGCCGTCATTGACCCGCGCGATCAGATCCCGGCAGGCGATCTGGGCCGCCGGACCGCCGCTGAGCAGCGCTTCGACCAGACGCCCAACGGCGCTGTCGAGTTCGGCTTCCGCAACCACCTCATGGGTAATGCCCAGTGCCTGTGCCCGGTCCGCCGGGATGACTTCGGCGGTCATGAAATAACGATTGGCCTGACGCGCACCGATGGCACGCACCACATAGGGGCTGATCACCGCAGGGATAATGCCGAGTTTGACTTCGCTCAGGCAGAAACGGGCGTTGTCTGCCGCCACGGCCATGTCGGCGGCACAGATCAATCCCAGGGCACCGCCAAAGGCGGCGCCCTGAACCCGGGCGATCACCGGTTTCGGGCACTGATCTATCGCCTGCATCAGCCTGGCAAGTTTCAGGGCATCGTCACGGTTCTGCTGCTCATCGAGCTGCCCCATGGCCCGCATCCAGTTGAGATCGGCCCCGGCGGAAAAATGCTTGCCCGCTGCCTGCAATACCACCACCCGAATCTCGGTGTCACCGCCAACGTTCTCAAACGCCTGGGTCAGTGACGCAATGATGGTGTCATCGAACGCGTTTCTTTTGTCAGGATTGTCCAGCGTAATGCGAGCAACCCTGCCTTCGATTTGTGTGCTAACGCTCATGTTTTGCTCCAGGGGTTAAGCGTCTGACGTCCGACGCAAAATCACATCCTGAACACGCCGTAACGCGTGTCCTCGATGGGGGCATTGAGGCTGGCAGAGATGGCCATGCCCAGGACGTCGCGGGTATCTGCCGGGTCGATGACGCCGTCATCCCAGAGCCGGGCACTGGCATACCAGGGCTGGGCCATCTGTTCGTACTGCTCGGTCATGTCGGACTGGAACTGACGGGCTTCGTCCTCGCTCCATTGCTGGCCTTTCTTTTTCATGGAAGCCTGCTTCACCTGGGTGAGCACGCTGGCTGCCTGTTCGCCACCCATGACGGAGATACGGGCGTTGGGCCACATGAACATAAAGCGAGGGTCATAGGCGCGCCCGCACATGCCGTAGTTGCCGGCCCCAAAACTGCCACCGGTGATCACGGTGAATTTGGGCACGGTGGCACAGGCCACGGCATTGACCATTTTGGCCCCGTGTTTGGCGATCCCTTCCGACTCGTATTTCTTGCCGACCATGAAACCGGTGATGTTCTGCAGGAACAGCAGGGGAATCTTTCGTTGGTTACACAGTTCGATAAAGTGCGCGCCTTTCTGGGCGGATTCGGAATAGAGCACCCCGTCATTGGCGAGAATGCCCACCGGATAACCATGGATATGGGCGAAGCCGCACACCAGCGTGGTGCCATAGCGGGCCTTGAATTCATCCAGCTCAGAGCCATCGACGATGCGGGCGATCAGTTCCCGTGCCGGCATGGGCTGACGGGTGGTGGTGGGGATGACGCCATACAGCTCGTCGCTGGCATAAGCGGGGGGTAATACGGCGCGACGCTTGACCTGATCCGGCTTGTGCCAGTTGAGGTGGGCGATGCAATTACGCGCCAGCGCCAGGGCATGGGGCTCGTCTTCGGCCAGATGGTCTGCCACCCCGGATTGCTCACAGTGCAGGTTGGCGCCACCCAGGGCTTCTGCGCTGACCACTTCGCCGGTAGCGGCCTTCACCAAGGGGGGGCCGGCCAGGAAGATCGTGGCTTGCTCTTTCACCATGATCACTTCGTCGGCCATGGCGGGTACGTAGGCGCCGCCAGCCGTACAGGAGCCGAGCACAACACTGATTTGCGGAATGCCACGGGCCGACATGTTGGCCATATTGAAGAAGATGCGGCCAAAGTGCTCCCGGTCCGGGAACACTTCATCCTGGCGGGGCAGGTTGGCGCCACCGGAATCCACCAGATAGACACAGGGCAGACGGTTTTCCGCTGCGATGCTCTGGGCACGCAGATGTTTCTTCACCGTGAGCGGGTAGTAGCTGCCACCTTTTACCGTGGGGTCGTTGGCCACGATCATGCATTCCACGCTCTGGATCCGGCCAATGCCGCCCACACAGCCCGCCGCAGGGACGTCTTCGCCATAGACGCCATCGGCGGCCAGAGCGCCAATTTCCAGAAACGGGGAGCCCGGGTCCAGCAAGCGGTCGATGCGCTCGCGCACCGGTAACTTGCCCCGTTCGCGCAAGCGTTGCTCCGCCGCTTCACCGCCCCCGTGGGCAATGTGGGCCAGCTTGTCCTGAAGCTGCTGACGCAAGCCCAGGTTGTGCTCCCGGTTCGCCTGGAATTCCGGACTGGCCGGGTTGATCTGACTGTTAATCTTGGGCATGGCAATTGTGGTCGGACGTCCGGTGTCTGACGTCGGACGTCCCCTCCAGCTGGTCGTGTTTTGTCGTCAGACGTCGGACTTCAGACGTCTGACCCTTTACGCGGTTTCGTTAAATAGCTCGCGGCCAATGAGCATGCGGCGGATTTCGCTGGTGCCGGCGCCGATCTCGTAGAGCTTGGCGTCACGCAGCAGGCGGCCGGTGGGGTACTCATTGATGTAGCCGTTGCCGCCCAGCGTCTGAATGGCTTCCAGGGCCATCTGGGTGGCGTTCTCGGCGCAGTAAAGGATGACGCCGGCGGCATCCTTGCGGTTGGTTTCGCCCCGGTCGCAGGCCTTGGCCACGTTATAGAGGTAGCTGCGGCTGGCGTTGAGCGTCACGTACATGTCGGCCAGCTTGCCCTGCATCAGCTGGAATTCACCGATGGCCTGACCGAACTGTTTGCGTTCGTGTACGTAGGGCACCACCACATCCATGCACGCTTGCATGATGCCGGTACAGCCACCGGACAGTACGGTGCGCTCGTAATCCAGGCCGCTCATCAGCACTTTCACGCCTTCATTTTCCTTGCCGAGGATGTTTTCGGCGGGTACCTGACAATCTTCGAAGACCAGTTCGCAGGTGTTGGAGCCGCGCATGCCCAGCTTGTCGAGTTTCTGGGCACGGGAGAATCCGGGGTAATCCCGCTCGACGATGAATGCAGTGATGCCTTTGGGGCCTGCGCTGGTGTCGGTTTTGGCGTAGATCACATAGGTGTGGGCATCCGGGCCATTGGTGATCCACATCTTGTTGCCGTTGAGGAGGTAATGGTCGCCTTTCTTGTCCGCACGCAGGCCCATGCTCACCACGTCAGAGCCCGCACCGGGCTCGCTCATGGCCAGGGCGCCGATCTGATCGCCACTGACCAGGCCGGGGAGGTACCTGGCTTTCTGGGCGTCGGTGCCGTTCAGGTAGATCTGGTTAACGCACAGGTTGGAATGCGCGCCGTATGACAGGCCAATGGAGGCCGATGCCCGGGAGATTTCCTCCATCACCAGGGTGTGGGCCAGATACCCCATGTTGGCGCCGCCGTATTCCTCGCTGACGGTAACCCCGAGCACACCCAGGTCACCCAGCTTCTTCCACATGGCCAGCGGGAACTGGTTGCTCTGATCCACCTCGGCTGCAATGGGCGCGATTTCCTTCTGGGCGAACTGGCGAACGCTGTCGCGCAGGGCCACCAGGGTTTCGTCCAGATCAAAATTGAAGCTGCTGTTGAACATGGCCTAACTCTCCAAATCATTCATGGCGTCAATGCAGCGTTGCTCCACGTCGTCGAGCTCCTGCTGCATGGCCTGGATATCGTGTAATTGTTGTTCCAGTTGTGCTCGGCGCTGGTGAATCTTTTCCTGCAGGGCAAGCAGCTGGTGGCGGTTGTCGCCCTGGGGCTGGTACATGCCGATCAGCTCCTTCGATTCCGCCAGGGAAAACCCCAGTCGCTTGCCCCGCAGGATCAGTTTCAAGGTGACCCGGTCGGCGGGGGAGTAGATGCGTGTCTGTCCCCGACGAGACGGGCTGACCAGCCCCTGGTCCTCGTAAAAGCGGATGGTGCGGGTGGTGACATCGAACTCCCGCGCCAACTCACCAATGCTGTAGGTCTTCTTTTTGTCCATGGGCCGAGAGTAGGGGAAGTTTACGTTAACGTAAAGCTGGTTTTTGGCCTCTTTGACCGTGACAGCGTGTATACCGCCGAATAGACTTCACCCGTCAGAAAAAGGGGAAGGTAATGAAAGACGCTTGGAGTCGCTGGGTGGTTGCACACCCGGTGTGGGTGTTGCTGGGATGTCTGGTGTTGACCATGGGGATGGCTACCGGGCTCAAGGAATTCACCAACAATAATGATCCGCGGATCTTCTTCACCGAAGACAACCCGGATTTCAAACGGTTTGTGTCACTGGAAGACAGCTTTACCGCCAATGAGGTGGTGCTGTTTGTGGTCCACCCCAAAGACGACAACCTGTTCACCCCGGAGGCGCTGTCAGCTGTTGAGGCGTTGACCGAGGACGCCTGGCTGCTTCCCCATGCTACCCGTGTCGATTCCCTGGCCAACTTTCAGCATACGGAAGTGGAGGGCGATGATCTTTTCGTGGCCCCGTTGGTGGAGTATGCCGATACGCTTTCCGCCGAGGAGCTGGAACGCATTCGTGATATTGCTCTCAATGAACCGTCTTTGCTGGGTCGGTTGGTCTCTGATAAAGGCCATGTCGCCGGGATTGCTGCCACGGTGACCATGGGTGAGGGCAAGACCGAGGCGCCGGAAATTACCCAGGCCGCTCGTGAGATGGCCCAGGAATACAGCCAGCGGTATCCGGATATCGAGTTCATGGTCACCGGCACGGTGATTTTCAATCAGGCGTCTGCCGAGGCCACCGAGCAGTCTATGGGATCCACCTTGCCGCTGGCGTTTGTGATCATGCTGGTGTGCCTGTGGTTGATTCTTCGCAGTGTCATGTTTGTGGTGGTGACGGTGTTCGTCATCAGCTTTTCGATCCTGTCGGCCATGGGTGTGGCCATGTGGCTGGGTATCGAATTTTCCCCCATTGTGGGCATGGCACCGGCCATGATTCTGACGTTGGCGGTGGCGGATTCCGTGCACATTCTGGCGAGCTACCGTCATGAACGACTGGAGGGCAAAGCCAAGGCCCCCAGTATTGTCGAGAGCCTGCGCATCAATATGCAGCCGGTCTGGCTGACCAGCCTGACCACGGCCATCGGCTTTGCCATTCTGAACTTCTCCGAGTCACAGCCATTCCGTGCGCTGGGCAATGTGGTCCTGATTGGGGTGCTGCTGGCCTTCCTGTTCTCGGTGGTCTTGCTGCCTGCGCTGGTGATGTTGCTTCCCCACAAAATCGAGCCGGGCAAGCAACGGGATTTTGCGCCGCTGATGGGGAGCCTGGCGCAGCATTTGAGTCGTCGCTACCGGCCCTGGCTATTGGGGATGTCTGTGGTGGTGGTTGTTCTGATGGGCTGTATCGGTCTGAACCGGATCAATGACGTGTTCAATGAATACTTCGATGAAACGTTCGAGGTAAGGCGGGTCAACGACTTTGCCATGCGTGAACTGACCGGCATGCACCGTATCGACTACGCGATTCCGGCGGCCGACTCCGGTGGGGCCATGGAGCCTGAATTTCTTCAGCAGCTGGACGCGCTGGTCAACTGGCTGGAAGAGCAGGAACATGTGGTCTATGCCACGTCCTATACCAATGTGATCAAACGCCTTAACCGGGATATGCACGGAGGAGACCCCGCCTATTACCGGATTCCGGACTCCCGTGAGCTGATCTCGCAGTACACTCTGCTGTACGAGCTGTCGTTACCGCAGGGGCTGGGCCTCGAAGATCAGCTGGATATCGGCAAATCCCAGGCTCGCCTTGTGGTCATGCTGGAAAACATCGGCTCCCATCCGGTACTGGAATTCAACCAGAAAGTGGAAGACTGGATGGCGGCCAACTGGCCGGATTACATGCAGACCAAGGGGACGGGCATGGATGTGCTGTTCGGGCATGTCACCATGCGGAATATTCAGAGCATGTTGTCCGGTGCCCTGATCGCGCTGATCAGTGTCTCGGTGTTGCTGATCATCGCCTTGCGTTCATTCCGCTATGGTCTTCTGTCGTTGATTCCCAATCTGTTGCCAGCGGGGATGGCGTTTGGCTTGTGGGGCCTGATCAATGGTGAGATTGGTCTGGCGGTGTCTGTGGTGGCCTGCATGACGCTGGGGATCGTGGTGGACGATACGGTCCATTTCCTCAGCAAGTACGTCAGAGCCAAGCGCGAACTGGGTCTCGACACTGGTAAGGCAGTGGAATATGCCTTCCGCACGGTCGGGGTGGCACTGGTGGCGACCTCCGTGGTGCTGGTGGCGAACTTTGCAGTGATCGGCACCAGCCACTTCTATCCCAATGCCAGCATGGGGCTGCTGTCGGCGATCACGATCGCCATGGCATTGATTGTGGACTTTTTCTTTTTTGTACCTTTGCTGGTCGCTTTCGACAAGCGCCGCAAGGCTGCGGGCTAGCCAGCCCGCAGCAGCAGTGCTAACGTAGCGCCACACGGCTTATGACGGCGTCTACGGAACACTCACGGTGACGTACAAGAAAGACAGAAAAGTACTCAAACGGGTCGATTACGGGGCCGCCAGAAATTCCCTGATGGGAGTGCTGGCGGCCCTTCTGGTTTTTGCCCTGGTCTTTGCCTGGGGGCAGGTGTACCAGAGTTTTGAGCTGGAAGCGCTGATCGCGGGCGGTGCGGTACTGGTGGTCACGGCCTATCGACTCTGGCTGCTGGCCCGGTTTGATGCCCTCTACGGGGCAGGTCCTGCCCGCTGGCGCAAGCTGTTTGGCATTGGCCTGGCGTTGCACGCGCTGCTATGGGGGATCATTCCTGCCTGGTTGGCGTGGCGGATTGGTACCGGCTTCAATTTCTTTGCGGTGCTGTTGTACAACGTAGGGGTAACCACGGCACTGGGCAGCTCGTGGATGGCGGGCCTGCGTGTCCGGCAAGCCTATATCGTGCTCATGTTCGTGCCGACGCTGCTCACCCTGTTCGTATCGGGTAGCCTGCACGACTGGGTGCTGGCGGTGCTGATCGGCAGCTATGCGTTCTATCTCTTCCGTTTGTACCGTGGCCAGTATGAGACCTTCTGGCATGCCATGACCCGTGAGCGTCGCGGGGGGCGCCCCTCAGCGGAGGGGCAGTTACCACAGCGCTCGAACACCGACATTCAGCTCAGTCTCGTCTATCGACTTGCCCACGAGCTGCGCACGCCAATGAATTCCCTGATGGGGATGATGTCGTTGCTGGAAGATACCCGCCTTAACGATGAACAAAAAGACTATCTTCAAGTGGCAGGGCGCAGTGGCAAGCTGCTGCTTTCGCTGATTGATGATGTCCTGGATTACTCGCGAATTCTGACCCGCAGGGTCACCCTCAACCCGGAATTCTTCGATTTCCGCGCGGCTATCGAGCAGGCCCTCGAAGCGTTTGGCCCCATGGCACAGTCCACCGGACTGGAACTGACCTGTGTGATTGATCGTATGTTGCCCAAACGCATCCGTGGTGATCGCGAGCGGTTGATGCAGGTGCTCAACAACCTCTTCAGTAATGCCATCAAATTCAGTGACAAGGGTGAGATTCGCCTGGATGTGGATTTCACTGTGGAAGGGGAAAATGCCGGGGTGTTGCGGGTGCGAGTGAGCGACCAGGGCACCGGCATGAGCCAGGACACGCTCCGCCACCTTTTTCAGGACCATTTCATCGAAGATGGTCAGGACCTGTATAGCTCAAGCCATACCGGATTCGGCCTGCTGGTCTGCAAGGGGCTGATTGATGCCATGGGGGGCACTATTGGTGCTGAAAGTGTGCTTGAGGAAGGCTCCACCTTCTGGTTTACCGTTCCCGTGCAGGTACAGCCGGATATGCGTGAGTCGCAAAGCCTGATTCGGGCGCTCAATGGCGCCCAGGGCGTGATTGTGGGCGCCGCCACTGGCACGGTTGCGTGTATGCAGGAAGAGCTTGAGGCCCTGGATTGCCAGTGCTCTTCTGCCATGGGGTACGATCATGCGCTGCAGGCGTTGCGAGCAGGCCACCGGGAGCAGAGTGATTTTGACTTGTTGTTTGTCGACACCTGCTCACGGCCGGAATTGGCCTTGAATCTGTGTCGCAACGTGCTGGAAGACCCCAGCCTGCGGCCGGTAAAACTGGTGTTGCTTGCCACCATCGAAGAGCGTGGGTTGCCGGCCATACAGAAGCTTATCGACAAGCATGATCTGGTCGTGCTGGTGCGTCCGTTGCATCGCAGCAGCCTGCGCCTGGCCCTGTCCCGGCTGGTGGGGCTGCAGCGTCATCAGCCCGTGCAGGACGCCCGAACCGAAACACCGGAAGAGCGTCAGCGTCGCAAGCGTTTCCGTTTGCTGCTGGTAGAAGATAACGAAGTGAATCAGTTGGTGACCCGGGGCATGCTGAGCAAACTCGGTTACCAGGTGAAAACCGTCAGCAACGGGGAAACCGGACTGGCGTTGATGGAACAGGAACCCTTTGATCTGGTGCTCATGGATTGCATGATGCCGGAGATGGATGGTTTTGAAGTGACGCGGCTGTTGCGCGAACTTGAAGAGCGCGAAGCCCGTGATCGCACTCCGGTAGTCGCGATCACTGCCAACACGGCAGAAGGGGTACAGGCCCGCTGCCTTGCGGCAGGCATGGATGACTTTTTGGCCAAACCCGTGCACCTGGATGCGCTGGAAACGGTATTGCGACGCTGGCTCCCTGAAGAGCCACTGCGGGATGGGGACGAAGAATGACAAGAAAGGCCCTGCTACTGGGAGCAACAGGACTGGTGGGCAATGCCTGCCTGGAAAGCCTGTTGGCCAGTAATGAATATGATCTGGTGAGAGTGTTATCACGGCGCGAGCTCGATCTTGAACATCCCAAGCTTGACTGCCGCGTTGTCGATCTCGATGACATGGAAGCCTGCGCCGAGCAGTTCCAGGTCGACGACGTTTTCTGCTGTCTGGGCACAACCATGAAGAAGGCCGGCTCCCGGCAGGCTTTCCGCCATGTGGACCATGACCTGGTACTGCTTGCCGGCAAGCTGGCCTTGCGGGCACGGGTACAGCGTTTTCTGGTGGTGTCGGCGATTAACGCCAATGCGCGGTCCCCGTTTTTCTACTCACGGGTAAAAGGGCAGGTGGAGCGTGGCCTGAAAGAGCTGGGACTGCCCTTGCTGGCGATCTTCCAGCCCTCGCTGCTGCGTGGCGAGCGGAAGGATAAACGCCCGGCAGAAGACTGGGGTAACCTGCTAAACCGGGTTGTGGAGCCCCTGACCCGCTGGACCGATGCCCACTGGCTGCCGGTGGATGGCAGCAAGGTCGCCGACGCGATGGTCGGCATGGCCATCGACGGGCCCGACACGGGGCTCTACACATTGCGCTATCGGGATTTTCTGGTCTATGCCGGAAAGTTCCGCCAGCAACGGGAGGCGAGCCAGTAATTGGCGCGCGATCAAATCTGTTTTAAGGAGTCAGCATGAGCTTTGTGACCTGTGATCTGTGTGATGACAACGCCGACATCGTGTCAGTGGTAACCGGTTTTAACTGGTTCAGTTTTGGCGGGCGTAGTGCATTTGGCGGTGAGATTGTCACCGTGAAATGCTTTGAGGATAACAGTCAGGTCAAAGCGCATCTTGGCACGGATGGCAAGGGTAAAGTGCTGGTCGTCGATGGCGGTGGCAGTCTTCGCAATGCACTGATTGGCGACATGATCGCCGAGAACGCGGTCAAGAATGGCTGGGAAGGTGTCATTATCTATGGCGCGTGCCGAGATGTGGATGCACTGGCAAAGCTGGATCTCGGGGTAGTCACGCTGGGCTGTGTGCCGATCAAGTCGGTGCGTCGCGATGAAGGGCAGCTGAATATCGATATCACCTTTGGCGGTGTCACCTTCCGTCCGGGGGAATACGTGTACGCGGACAACAACGGGATTATTACGGCGCCTAAATCGCTGGTCTGACTTTCAGACGCCGCCGGATGGCTTTGCGGCTATCCGGCGAGGCGTTCAACCGGGCAGTCGCGCAGGGCGAAGCCCGAAGCTCTCGAGTGACTGCATGTCACGCAAATACAGCATCAGGCCGGCTTCTGCTTCAAGCCGACTGTCATAGGGCCCTTCGACCGTGTTTTCCCGGGTGCTGAAGTACCAGTTGGGCCCCTGGCTGAAGAAACGGTCACTACGGAACCAGGTCCGGCTGGCGGCATCGTCTTTTCGATAGTCCATATCTTGCTCCTCTCACGGTCAATGCTCACCGAAATTAGCACTACATGAAATTGCATCACCATCACCGCTTATCCAAACTATCCGTATGGCTAATTAATGCTGATACTGTGTGGGTGAAAGGTGCTAGTTGCCTTCTGCGGAGATAGGCGGAGGCGGAGAGAGGCTTTTGCTGTTGTCCCGTATCACGAACCCGGATTTGATCCCTGTTTTTGTACCGGCAATCTGCTATAAAAAGCGAAAGGAAACGACAACGGGCCAAGCCCGGGAATACACAGGGAACGTCCATGCTCAAGTCTATTCAGGTGGCCGATTACATGAGCCGCCGCGTCATTACCGTTTCGCCTCAGCAAACTGTCCATGAAGCGATCGCTGTTTTACTGGAGCACCGCATCTCCGGCGCACCGGTGGTGGATGAAAATGGCGCATTAGTCGGCATGTTTTCTGAGTCCGACTGCCTCAAGGGGGCATTGGAAGCGAGTTATCACGGCACGGAAATCGGTCCCGTCAGTGACTATATGACGGTGGACCTGCAAACCGTTACCGGCAAGACATCTATTCTGGATGCGGCTGAAATCTTTCTGGCAGACCATCGCCGCCGTTTACCGGTGGTAGAAGATGGCAAGCTGATTGGCCAGATCAGTCGTCATGATCTGTTGCGGGCGATGGATGATTTTGCCCGCAATACGCATTGATTTCTGGACCATGGATCTTCGTGATGGAGATCCTTTATCAACCCAAGGGGGAGCACCATGAACCAGCCTTATCAGGCACCTAACGCAGATGTTGCTGTGACCAGCAACGAGACCTACCAACCCAAATTTCTATCGCTGTCCGGGCGTATTGGCCGGATGCGGTATTTTGTGTATGCCACCGGCCTGACTTTCCTGTTCTACGGGGTGATCGGCATTGCGGCTGCCATCCTGATCCCTGGTCTGGCATCAGGCGGGGAGGCCGCCGCTGGCGTCGGCGCAATGATTTTGGGCCTGATTGCCATCGTCGGTATGATCGCGGTAATGGTGTTTGCCTGGGGCTTTATGGTGCGTCGCCTGAACGACATCAATGCCTCCGGATGGCTGAGCCTGTTGATGCTGCTTCCGTTGGTGAATTTTGTGCTGGCGTTGATCCTGATTTTCAAAAAGGGAACGGAAGGCGGCAACAACTATGGTGCTGCGCCAGCGGATAACAGTGGCGCAGTGAAAGCGTTGTTTGCCGTGTTACTGGTCTTGATGATTGGCTATTTTGCGGTGGTCATGCCCATGTCAATTGCCGCGTACAATGACTACTTGCAGCAAGCCCAGTCAGCGCAGTTTGAGTATCCGGATTACTAGCATGTGTGGCGAGCGGCCGCTTCTGAAGAGCGGCTTGCAGGCCAGGCATAAGTAATCAGTAACAAAAAAGGGGCTCCGAAGAGCCCCTTTTTGTTGAGCGCCTGTGCCTTACGGCAGCAGGTGGGAAACGGCGTCGCGTTCTTCAGCCAGTTCCTGCTCGGTCGCCTGCATGCGGCTGCGTGAGAAGTCGTTGACTTCCAGGCCCTGAACGATAGTCCAGTCGCCATCCTTGCAGGTGCAGGGGTAGGAGTAGATCAGGCCTTCCTGGATACCGTAGGAACCATCGCTGTAGATACCCATGGAAACCCAGTCACCTTCTGCAGTGCCCAGCGCCCAGGAACGCATGTGGTCCACAGCGGCGTTGGCGGCGGAAGCGGCAGAGGACGCGCCACGCGCCTTGATGATGGCGGCGCCACGCTGCTGTACTTCCGGAATGTAGGTGCCTTCGTACCAGTCCTGTTCTACCTGGTCTACCGCTACCTTGCCGTCCACTTCGCAGTGGTGCAGGTCGGGGTACTGGGTAGAGGAGTGGTTGCCCCAGATGGTCATCTTCTTGATGTCGTTGACGGTTTTGCCCAGTTTGGTGGCCAGTTGCGCCATGCCACGGTTGTGGTCCAGACGGGTCATGGCAGTAAACTGACGCGGGTTGATGTCCGGCGCGTTGCGCTGGGCGATCAGGGCGTTGGTGTTAGCCGGGTTGCCGACAACCAGGACCTTGATGTCCTTGCTGGCGTTATCGTTGATGGCTTTACCTTGAGCAGAGAAGATTGCTGCGTTAGCTTCCAGCAGGTCTTTACGCTCCATGCCCGGACCGCGCGGACGAGCACCAACCAGCAGCGCGTAGTCAGCGTCCTTGAACGCCACGTTGGCGTCGTCGGTGCCTTCGATACCGGCAACCAGCGGGAAGGCGCAGTCTTCCAGCTCCATGATGACGCCCTTCAGGGCTTCCAGAGCAGGGGTGATTTCGAGCAGTTGCAGAATGACTGGCTGATCTTTGCCGAGCATGTCGCCAGAGGCGATGCGGAACAGCAGAGAGTAGCTGATTTGGCCAGCGGCGCCGGTGACGGCTACGCGAACAGGTGCTTTCATGAACAATCTCCTAGCTTTAATTCGGGAGAACTTAGTGGCTGAAACCGTAGGAACCTCTGAGCAATGTCGTGTGCATGACATGGGTCAGGGGTCCCGGACGGCGCGCATTATAAAGGAGGCGGCGACTAATCGCACGACCTCACCGGGAGGAATATGACGAACTGGGATGTGATTGTGGTCGGGGCCGGTCAGGCGGGCTGTGCCGCAGCCTGGGATCTGGCCGCTGCGGGCTGGCGGGTGCTGGTGCTGTCCCGTGAGGCTGGCGCCGGAAAGCCCTGTGCCGGGGGGCTGACAGAAAAGACACTGCGGCGGTTGCGCTTTTCCATTGCCCCGGTGGTGCGTGAAACCATCGATACACTATACGTGAGCCGCTATCCGGCGGCCGACAAGCCCTTGCAGGCCCCGGGCCGGTTCTGCGTGATGACGGAGCGTGCAGAGTTGGACCGCTATTGTCTGGATCAGGCGAAAGCGCAGGGCGCCAATTTCATCCAGACCCGCGGGCTGGCCTCAATCAGGCAGGATCACGACGGTCTGACGGTGTCCACCCGTGAGGGAGACCGCTATCAGGCCCGCTGGCTGGTGGCCGCGGATGGTGCCAACAGTGCGGTGCGTCGGCTGTTGGGTGAGCGACACTTTCTGGGTGCCATGGCCATTGAAGGGCATGTCCGCCGTGACGATCTGGATGAATACCCGGGTATGACTCTGGATTTCGATGCGATTCGTGGGGGATACGGCTGGCTGTTCCCGAAAGGTGATCACGTCAATGTGGGGTTGTATGTCTGGCAGCACGGGATCGCCGCACCGGATCGTGCGGCGCTGGATAACTATTGCCTGCAACGGCTGGGAACCGCGCCTTACAAGGTCTCCGGTTACCCGCTAGGGACCTGGTTACCCCGGGTGCGCCTGATGCAGGGACGGGTATTGTTTGCTGGCGATGCGGCGGGCTGTACCGAGCCGCTGATGGGCGAGGGGATCTACGGGGCTGTGCTCAGTGGTCAAATGGCAGCTGAAGCGCTGTTGTCAGAGCAGCCGGGACGGTATCCGCAACTGATGGAGGACTGGCGTGATGAGCTGAAGAAGGTGGAAAGCCTGTCGCGGTTGTTTTACCGACTCTCTCCGGTCTCCATACCGCTTTTGCAGCACTGGATTGGCGAGACTCTGGTGGAGGGATTTTCGCAGGGGCTTACCCTGGGGCAATGCAAGCGCCGTTGGCGTGGAGCCCCCCTGCCAGGAGCCTCCTAACCCTGGTCCCGATAATGGACAGGCGTTACCCCAAACCAGCGCTTGAAGGCACGATTGAAAGCACTCTGCTCCGAATAACCAAGGTCCAGAGCGATCTGGTTCACGGAGCGTTCGCTGTGCAGTAGCCAGTCACAGGCAAGACGCCGACGCTCGTCTTCCAACAGGGAGGAGAAGTCGGTGTTCTCTGCCCGCAGCTGGCGACGCAGTGTCCAGGGCTTGACGCCCAATTGGTCCGCGATGGGTTCCAGCTGGGGTACCCCTTGTTGCAACCGGTTCTGGATTTCCAGTCGAACCTGATCGAGCAGATTTTCCCTGGCGTGGTATTGGGTGACGGCCCGCTGCATGCGTGAGCGCGCGACCTTGTGGACATCCGGGTTGGCGTCCCGAAGCGGCAGGTCAAGCAGTTCGGGGCTTAACACGATGGCATTTTCCGGCTGCTCAAATGCTACCTCACACTGGAAAATGCGCTCGTACTCTTTTTCTGGCCCCTGCGCCGCGTGGTGAAAATGGACCCGCTCGGGATTGTAGCTCTGCCCGAGGATCCAGCGGCCAAAGGTGATAGCCGCCGCGAAGTTGGCATCAATACGGGCGGGAAAAGTCGGGAGTGTGGTCATGTCACTGTCCCAGATCAGCCAGAGGTCCTTGCCGCGCCATTCAAAACGCAATTGGGCATATTCCGTGGTGACCTGCATGAAGGGAATCATCAGCTCTATGGCATCGCCCAGGGTGGCGCTGGACATACTGGCATAGCCCAGCTCGCCCATGAACCGGGGGCGAATACCTTCTCCCATGTGAAGTCCGAACAGCGGATCTTCACTGCCTGCAAGGGCCAGCCGCAACAGCTGATCTTCCACTGTCATGCTGATGCGGGACTGGGGGTTTTCCAGATCGTCGTTACTGATGCCCAGATCGACCAGCGCGCCACTGAGGTCGGTGCCGGCACGCAGGGCGGCATCCAGCAGAAATTCCAGCCAGAAAGGGGCAACGGTGCGATGTTGAAGCAGGGAAACAGCGCTGGCGGACGACATAGGCTCGCGAATTGTTGTTTTCGAGCCCTGTAGATAACGAGAGGTGGCCGGGCAAGTCAACTCCGTAGCCGATTAAACGGCGGGATATTGTGCAGAATCGGTGATATTGGCGCAGTAGCGCGGGAAAACTGTGCAATGAAAGGACATCAGCCGGTGGGCCGGTAGAACAGTGGAGCGCTGAGGGGGAGTCGATGACCCTGGAGGGCGGGAGCGGCAAGCCGCTCCCGTACAGCCTGATGACGGCGCTGGCGTCTTACTTCGCGTCCTTCGCCAGCTTGTTCACCTTGCGGGTGAGGGTAGCCATCTTCTTGTTCAGGGCTTCCACTTCGTCACGGGTAGGCAGGCCGAGTGCCTGGGCGACACGGGCACGGACCTGATCCAGTTGGGTCGGCTCCGCTTTGGTGCTTTTTTTCGCGCCGGTTTTGGCCTGTGCCTTCTGACGCTTCTCACCGGTTTTTACCAGGGAATCGAACAGCTCGGTGCTGCTGGCTTCGGCACGGCTGATGGCGCCGCGCACGGCAGTATTGATTTTGTCGAAGGCATCTTTGGCTTCGGCGCTGACTTGCTCATAGCGTTCGTTGAACTGGGCAATAACGGTATTGCTCATGGGGGGATCTCTCCTTAGATAAAGGTGCATGACTCCAGTTTGGTTGCCCCCTGTTCAAGGGCGAGAGCAGTGTAAGTCAGGTTTATGTCCGTCGGATTAATGTTGTCTAACAATAAAACAGCGGTTATGGCGCAGAAATGACCTACTCATGGGTAGGTTTTTTGCTAGTCTGCTCCCTTGCTTGATCAACAGGGCTGACACGCGGCCCAACCAGAGAAGTGTGAAGGAGCGATTGCATGCCAGCCATTACCCGACAGGGCCGCTATGAAGGCCTCGCTTCATCCGGGGTGATTGAATACCGGGGGATTCCCTTTGCCCAGGCGCCCGTCGGGGAGCGCCGTTTCAAGGCTCCCCAGCCGCTACCTGCAGGTGATAACACGGTGATGGCCAATCGTTATCCCACCGCGTCCCTGCAAGTGGACAATCCCATGATGGGGGTCAAGGGATCCGGTGAGGATTGTCTGTACCTGAACATCTGGCAGCCTGACGGCGAGGGGCCGTTCCCGGTCATGGTGTGGTTCCATGGTGGGGGCTATCTGTCAGGCTCTATTTCACAGCCGCTCTACAACGGTGCGGCGCTGGCCAAAAGTCAGGGCGTGGTGGTGGTGAATGCGGCCTACCGGCTCGGCGCCATGGGCTTTGGCGATTTTGCGGCGGTAGCGCCGGAGTTGGGGGCCGATTCCAATCTGGGATTGCGTGATCAGGTCGCTGCACTGGAATGGGTGCAGGAGAATATCGCGGCCTTTGGCGGAGACCCGGAACAGGTCACGGTGTTTGGTGAATCTGCCGGGGGCTTCAGTGTTTGTACGCTACTGGCGTGCCCGGCAGCGGCTTCCCTGTTCCACGGGGCTATCGTTCAGTCGGGCGCTGCGGATTTTGTGCTGTCTCGCGACGAAGCCCGCAAGGTCACGGACGCGTTTCTGGCTGCCTTGCCGGGGGGCGGCTCTGCCGCAGACAAGCTCAGCGCAGCGCAGCCGCAGCAGTGGCTGAAAGCCCAGAATGCCTCCATCAAGGTTCTGGTGGAGCGGGGCTTGCGCACAACAACCCCGCAGTTCGCCATGAATTTTCTGCCGGTGCTGGACGATGACCTGCTGCCACGCCTGCCCATCGACGCTATCGCGGCGGGAGCGGCCCGAGACAAGCGACTGATGGCAGGAGTGTGCCTTGAGGAGTATCTGTTCTTCCAGTACGCGGGCCTGTTAGCGGGGACAACCACCATGGATGCCCTGCGCGAGATCGATAACAGTGAAATCCTGCGGCGTTTCGAGCGTGGCTTGCCCGGTAATGGGCAGCGAGCCTTTGAGTATTACCAGAATGCGGTAACTCCCGACCCGCGCCGCAGCAATCTCGACTGGCTGGCAGCGATGGAGTCCGATCGCTTGTTCCGTGTACCCACGGTTCGGCTTCTGGACGCCCAGTCCCGCCATAATGCCCAATGCTGGGCGTTCCAGTTCACCTGGCCCAGCGAGCCCTTTGGCATGCCGATGGGGGCCTGCCATGTCATGGATATCCCATTTGTATTCGGGGTCACGGATACTCCGGCGGGTCTTTATTTTACCGGCGGTGGTGATGAGGCCCGCGCCCTGTCGGACCAGGTCCAGGCGGCCTGGGGACGGTTTGCTCGTGGCGATGCACCGGGTTGGTCGGCCTGGCAGGGGGAGCGCACTGCTATCCAGTTTGGCCCCGGTGAGTCCCGAGCCCGTCTCTTGGATGCAGCGGCAGAAGCTTTGTGGGCGGATATTATTCCGTCACCGGCTGACCACTGACGTTTTTCCGCTTCCAGGAAAAGGCGTAGAATACGCGCCCCGCGCCGGTGATCCGGGCGGGGCGCTGTTATTTTGCGACGTTGAGTACTGGTCTGAGAGCGGGAGATGTCCATGAGTGTAGCAACATTGATCGAGCGCAAGGTCTTCGATGCCGTGCCTGTGGCACATTTCGAGCTCGAGAATGAAAGCCACAAACACAGCGTGCCGCCTAACTCGGAAACCCACTTCAAACTGGTTCTGGTCAGCGCGTCTTTTACCGGCATGATGCCGGTGCGTCGTCACCAGTTGCTGTACAAGGTGCTTGCCGACGAGCTGGCTGGGCCGGTCCACGCTCTGGCCCTGCACACCTTCACGGTTGAGGAATGGACAGCAAGGGGGGGAGAGGTGACCCAGTCCCCTGATTGCCTGGGTGGCAGCAAGCATGATCCGGAGTTCAAGGCGTGAGTCAGCATAAAGAAGAAAGAGCAGACAGCATTGTCGTAGCGGCGCTCTACAAGTTTGTACGTCTGGACGATCACCCGCAGCTGCGTGAGCCACTGCTGGCATTGATGCTGGAGCAAGATGTGCGTGGCACGCTGTTGCTGGCCCATGAAGGAATCAACGGCACCATTGCCGGTCCGCGTACCGGAATCAATACGGTGCTGGACTGGCTGCGCAAGGATCCCCGCCTGGAGGATCTGGAGCATAAGGAATCGTTTCATGACGAGCATCCTTTCCTGCGCACCAAGGTGAAGCTCAAGAAAGAAATTGTCACCATGGGCGTGGAAGGGATTGACCCTAACCGGGTGGTCGGGACCTACCTGAGCCCTGAAGAGTGGAATGAGGTCATCAGCGATCCGGACACCCTCCTGATCGACACGCGCAATGATTACGAGGTTGAGGTCGGCACCTTCAAAGGGGCAATCAACCCGGAAACCAAAACGTTCCGGGAATTTCCGGATTACGTGAAAAACACCCTGGACCCGCAAAAGCACAAGAAAGTGGCCATGTTCTGCACCGGGGGGATTCGCTGTGAAAAATCCACCGCATACCTGAAAGAGCAGGGCTTTGAAGAGGTCTATCATCTCAAGGGCGGTATTCTGAAGTATCTTGAAGAAATGCCCCGGGAAGACTCTCTCTGGGAGGGTGACTGTTTCGTGTTTGATGAGCGGGTAACGGTGGACCATGATCTGAACCCGGGAGATTTCGACCAGTGTCACGCCTGCCGCCGGCCCATCAGTGATGCGGACAAGCTGTCCGATCAGTTTCAGTTGGGTGTGTCATGCCCGAAGTGTTTTGACGAATCCACCGCGGAGCAAAAGCGCCGCTTTGCCGAACGTCAGAAACAGATCGAACTTGCCCACCGTCGCGGCCAACAGCACCGGGGCATGAACCCGCGAGACGCGGACACTCCCGGTGGCTCCGGGAACCGCAGCGAGGGCCATGACTGATCGCCCGTCAGCGACATGGTACTGGGGGAAATATTCCGGCTAGACTGTTTCCGTTGTGAACTTTCGGTTCCGTTTTATGCGTTACCTTTTGCTGCTCTCCCTGTTTTTACTCCCGCTGATGGCGAACGCGGATAGCGTTCGCGTGGCGGTCGCGGCCAATTTCGCGTCTCCCTTGCGCACATTGGTCGCGCTGTACCAGCGCAGCTATCCCCAGGCAGATATCCAGTTGACGGTGGCGTCCACCGGTAAACTTGCTGCTCAGATTCGTCAGGGGGCGCCCTACGATATCTTTCTTGCCGCCGACAAGCGTCGCCCCCTGGAGCTTGCCCGCGAAGGCTGGTTGAAGCCTGAAACAGTACGCACCTATGCCCAGGGTGTGCTGGTAGTGTGGACACCGCGCCCTGGCGTACCGATTACACCGCAATCCCTGCGCCAGGGAAGCCTGCACCCGGTTGCACTGGCCAATGCCAGAACGGCGCCCTACGGTCAGGCTGCGCAAGCGGTGTTGTCAGCCTTGCAGGTGCCGAAATCGGTGACGTTGGTACGCGCTGAAAATGTCGGGCAAAGCTATCACTTCGCCCATAGCGGAGCGGCGGCTGCGGCATTTGTGGCACTCAGTCAGGTTCTGGGGCAGGGCGGCAGCCAATGGCGGGTTCCGACGTCACTGTATCCCCCGATTCTGCAACAGGGCGGGCTGCTGAACGATACGCCTGGCGCGTCGCAGTTCTATGACTTTCTGTTTTCTGCAGCTGCGCAGCAGCAGATTGAGGCCTCTGGCTACCGGGTGATGCATGCTCAGTGATGGTGACTGGTTGGCACTCTGGGTCGGTATCAAGCTGGCCCTGGTAACCACCGCGATCCTGTTGTTGCTGTGTACGCCGCTGGCCTGGTGGCTGGCTCGCCGGCGTGTGCCCGGCGCGGCATTGCTGGAGGCCATTTTTGCCTTGCCTCTGGTGTTGCCGCCGTCGGTATTAGGTTTTTACCTGCTGATTGTCCTGGGGCCGCAAGGGCCAGGGGGATGGCTGGCACAGCTGGCCGGCATGCGCTCGCTTGCGTTCAGTTTCCCCGGTCTGGTGATCGGTTCTGTGGTGTATTCGCTTCCCTTTGTGTTGCAACCCCTGAAGAACGCCTTTGTGGCACTGGATCAGCGGCAGCTGGACATGGCGGCGGTCGCCGGGGCGCGGCCACTGGATCGGTTCGTCAGTCTGGTATTGCCTCAAGCCAGGCCCGGTTATGCCAGTGCTGCCATGCTGGGCTTTGCTCATACCCTGGGGGAATTCGGGGTGGTGCTGATGATTGGCGGCAGTCTCGCGGGGCAAACCCGGGTGGCATCCGTCGCGCTTTATGAGCACGTTGAGGCGGGGGATTACGCCAGCGCCCATCGATTGGCGGCGGTATTGATGGTGATCTCGGTGGTGTTGCTGTGGGCGTTGTTTCGCTGGCAACGCCGGGCCGGCGCCCAGGCCCGAGGCAGAGGGGACTGGCTGTGACACTGGAATTCGACATTCACGGCCGGGTTGGCGACTTTCGGTTACGTGCCAGCGGCGTGTTGCCCGGCAGGGGGGTCACCGTCCTGTTTGGTCCTTCTGGTACGGGCAAAAGTTCGTTGTTGCAGATGTTGGCTGGACTCCTGCCCTGCGAGGGGCATGTACGTTTTGATGGCCATTCCTGGCAGAGCCGTCATGCCGCCTTGCCCGTCTGGCAGCGACCGCTGGGGATGCTGCAACAGCAGCCCGCGCTGTTTTCGCATCTGACCGTGGCAGGCAATCTGGAGTATGTGCGCAAGCGACGTGGCGGCGGGGTCGATGTACCGGCGATTGTCCGGGAAGTGCGCATTGAGGGTTTGCTCCATCGCCGCGTTCAGGGGCTTTCTGGCGGTGAGGCCCAGCGGGTTGCACTGGCCCGTGCCCTGGTTGGGGATCCCGCCTTGCTGTTGCTGGACGAACCCCTGTCAGCGGTGGATTTGCCCCATCGGGAGTCCCTGCTGCAACGAATCGCGATGATTGCCCGCCGCATCCCCGTTCTCTATGTCACCCACAGCCTTGATGAGCTGTTATATCTGGCGGACCAGGTCTGGCTGATGGACAGCGGTCTGCTGCAGGATCAGGGACCCGTGCACCAGGCACTGGCGAGCCTGGATGGCCCTCTGGCCACACGCAGTGACGCCTGTGCACTGCTCAATGGGGTGATGGGTGGATTTGATGAGGAGGATCATTTGCAGGCGGTGAAAACCGGCCAGCATGTGTTCTGGTTGCCTGCCGCCCAGTCTCGCGTAACGGGAGAACCGGTTCGCCTGCGCATCGCTGCGCGGGACGTGAGCCTGACCCGCTCTGTGCCGGAGGGTTCCAGTATTCTGAATATCTTGCCGGTCACCGTTGTCGCGGTGACCCCCTGCGGGCCGGGTCAGCATGTGGTGCGTTTGCAACTGGATGAACACATTGTACTGGCGAGAATTTCATCGCGTTCATTACGGGAGCTGGCGATCCAGTCCGGCCAGCGCCTGTATGCCCAAATCAAGGCAGTGGCACTGGCGTAAGCGGTGACGTTAGTGGATCACTCAGCAGCATGAGGGTGCTGGCACCCCGCCTGATGCCGCCAGTCCTCGGCCAGCCCAAAGCGCAACTCGCCAGTGGTAATGGTGCTGGTGCCGGAAAAGAAGAACATGATCACCGTGATCAGTTGCAGGCTCAGTATGACTCCCGGCGTCCACAGCCCTGCAAACCCGGCTGCCAGACTGGGGGCAAGATCCGCATGGGCTGGCAGCACTATACTGATGATCACGCCATAGAGTGCGGCCAGCATGGCCATGCATTGGTAGGCCGAAAACAGTTTGCTGCCACCGCGATAATCGGCCCGCAAGGTCTCGGAGTACACCCGCCACAATTGGCTGCCGACCAGCGACAGGGCAAACGCCAGTGCAAACAGCCCATGGAAGAACAGTGACATGCAAACCAGGGCGAGGCTGGTGTAGACCACGCAGGTGACAGCCTGAATCGGGATAACGGGCACCGCTTCCATCTCACCGGCGAAGGCAATTTTCTTGGTCTTGCCGATAAACACATGGTTGAGGGTGGCGAACATCCGTTGTGCCCAACGGGGAGCTTTGCCGAGCGCCTGACCATAGCAGCAGCCAAAGCTGATACAGGCAAGACGGCCGATACCTTCCCCGACCACATAGGCAATGGACATGGCTGCCAGCATGGGCAGGGCAGGTAATGGGGTTTCCCACCAGCGTTGGCTAAGGGTGTCAGCCAGCCACAGGAACAACGGAGCAATCAATATACCTACAAAGCTGGCTCCGCCCACGGTGAAGCCGTGGCGGTTCTTTTCAACGATGGTGGCAATGATCTTGGCCGCGGGCAGACAGATCACCAATACCCCGGCAGTCAGGGCCAGCGCGGTCAGTAGCGACACTCCAGCGGCGGAGGTGAGCAGGATAAAACAGGCGACGCCACACCCTCCTGCCAGTCCGGTGAAGAGTCCATAGAAGGTCAGGTTTAACCCCTGCCAGGCACCGTCATGCCGTTTCTTGAGGGGAAGAGAGGCCACAAATTGCCAGCGTTCCTCCGGCAAGTGCCGAAACAGGAAACGAAAAGCCACGGCAAGAAACAGGGCAACACCGAGCAGGAATCCGTCTGCAGCTGTCATCGTCAGTCTCCATCACGATTTCTGCACAGCGTGAGGGCCTGGCGGTGCAGGGCCGTGACAATGAGGTGACGTTTGGATGAAACCCCAGACACAAGGGACAAGGGGGTATCGAGGGACGCCTCAGTCGCGGTTGCGAAGAAAGCTTTCTGCAGCCTGCACGATCAGTTCGGTCACTGAGCGATCTTCCATCAGGGCCTGCATCTTGAGGCGCTTGTGCAAGTCGGCAGGGATATCAGCAGTAAGGCGACGGTAACCTTCGCGTACTGCACCCTGTCGGGGACGGGCTGAGGGCTTACGGTTTTGGGCGGAAGCGCTAGAGGGAGTGGCAGCACGGCGTTTACGCGGGCGTTGCTGTTCTTCAATACTGACGAAATCAATCTGTTCCATGGGCTGTGCCGGCACCGGTAAAAACAGCGCGAAGGGTACTGGAAAGCCCCTGAAATAGACAGGATTGACAGCAGATTTTATAGTGCAAAATCATGATTAAAAAAACGAAGTTGGCACTCAGCGACTGAATAAGCAGGGACGGCGCCAATTTCACCATTTGGGTTGGGGAGAACATGGAAAAAGTTGACGTGCTGGTCATCGGCAGTGGTTTCGGTGGCGCAGTAATGGCTTGCCGTATGGCAGAGAAGGGAAGCAAGGTTCTGGTACTGGAAAGAGGCCGTCGCTGGCTGGCGTCGGAATATCCGTCGGTCACTCAGCGCGATTGGTTCTGGGACGAAGACGAACCGGAAAAACAGAACGGTTGGATCGACTTCCGTTATTTTGGTGACATGAGTGTAGCCATGGGCGCCGGTGTGGGAGGTGGCTCACTGATCTATGCCAACGTCAGTATCGAGGCAAAGCCGCAAGCATTCGATCACGGCTGGCCGGAAGCCATTGACTACGCGACCCTGAAGCCGCACTACGACACTACCGGGGTGATGCTCAACGTACAGACCCTGCCTGAAAACCAGTGGACGCCGCGCACGCATTTGATGAAAGAGGCCGCTGAGGCAACCGGGGCCGGTGAACGGTTTATGGTTGTGCCCCAGGCGATCACCTTTAATCCCGACTGGTCCAGTGATCTTGATGATGCCTATGATGCGCGGCACAGCAAGCAGTGGACCAATGATCAGGGCAAACAGCAGGGGACCTGCACCCATTGCGGTAACTGCGATTTGGGCTGCCCAGTGCAGGCCAAGAACACCCTGGATCTGAATTATCTGGCAGCGGCTGAGAGTGCCGGAGCCGAGATTCGCCCGCTTCATCATGTGCGGACGATTCGCCCGTTGACTGGCGGCGGCTATGAAGTCCGCGCGCGAGATCTGGATGGGCAGTGCTGGCGTGTGTTCCGGGCAGAAAAAGTCATCGTGGCAGCCGGGTCTGTGGGATCTACGGAATTGCTGTTGCGCAACCGGGATCAGTACAAGACCCTGCCAAAACTTAGCCGGGCATTGGGGCATCAATGGTCCTGCAATGGTGACTTCGCCACCGCAGCAACCTACAAGGGCCGGTCGATTTCTCCGACCCGGGGGCCGACAATCTCTTCAGCCATTGACTATCTCGATGGCAGTGACGGTGGGGCCCGGTATTTTGTCGAAGACGGCGGCATCCCTGATGTGATGGGCAGCATGCTGGACCGACTGGGCAAGGACCCGCGTTTCCGCGGTACCCGGCTTGGTAAGGCCATGCTGAAATACGGGCAAAGCAGTGACCCGTTTTCGGAAATGATGCCCTGGTTCGGGCAAGCCATGGATGATCCGGGCGGCCGCTTTTATCTTGGCCGTCGCTGGTACTGGCCCTGGAAACGAAACCATTTGAAACTCAACTGGGATTACCGTAAGGCAGAAAAGGCCGTCAATGGTTTGTCCGAGCGTCATCTCGCGCTGACTGCTGCCACAGGTGGGGATCCGTCAACACCCCCCAACTGGACCCTGTTCAAGGATCTGATCACTCCGCACCCGCTGGGCGGCTGCAATATGGCCGATAGTGTTGATACCGGGGTGGTGAATCATCGCGGGGAGGTGTTCAATTATCCCAATCTGTTTGTGATCGACGGCGCCATGGTACCGAGGGCTCTGGGGTTGAACCCGTCTCGAACCATTGCGGCACTGGCGGAATACGCTGCCAGTGAGATGCACTAAAAGAAGAAGGATTTGGTTATGAGCGATGCCCGTTTCAACGTGGTGTTTTCCGGCCAACTGGTTCGTGGTGCGGACCCGGCCACAGTGAAAGCCAATCTTGGCCGGGTGTTCAAGATGGATGCCGCCCGGGTTGAAAAGCTGTTTTCCGGCCAGCCCGTGGTGCTGAAGAAAGAGGCGGATCAGGCCACCGCCATGAAATTTCGGGCGGTGTTGAAGCAGGCGGGGGCGGAGTGCGAACTTAAGCCTTCTGCCCCTGCGGCGGCGCCGACATCACCACCACCAGTCGAACAGGCAGGAAACGGCGCGGCGAAAACGACCGAGTCCAACGCACCCGCTGTAGACGCAGATCAAGAGAGTGGAGAGTTGGAAACCGTTGGCACGATCCGCACTGGCGGGACAGGTTTCTCCGGGGCTTTTACGGTGGCCGATGTGGGGGCTGACATGGACAACAGCGATCACCGGCCGCCACCGGATGCACCGGATGTCAGTCACTTGAGCATGGCAGCTGCAGGTGAAGATCTTGGCCAGAAAAAGGATCAGAGAGCAGAGGTCAAACCGGATATCAGCCATCTCTCTCTGAAGGACGACTAGTTGAGGTGGCACCTAGCGATCAACGGCGGTCTCAACCATTGGTTGTAGCTGCCTGAAACCCCTCGCTGCCTTCCGCAGTGCCGCCCAATTGCTCCAGTAACTGCCGACGACTCTTCAATGCGGGGTACACCGGGCTGTTTTCCGAAACACTGATCATGAGTTGGTCCAGCAGCTGCCTGGCACCGGCAATATCCCGCTGGCGGATCAATTTGCTCAGTTGAGCGAAGGCTTCGTTATCATTTTCCAGTGCTTCCAGTTCAGCAAGCTGGTCGGGATTGTTGGTGCGTTCCCGGGCCAGTTTGATCGCGCGCCGTGCGCCGCTGGTGTCTCCCAGCTCCAGTAATTCTTCAATGGCTGTATAGTTTTCCTGCAGGTCTACAGGTGAGTCGTTATGGCGCTTGGGAGGCGAGGGAGGGGCGACGGCAGTCACCTCTACAGTCGTTGTTTGGCTCGCTACAGGCTCGCCAGCGCTATCCGCATCGACCAGATCCAGGGTCCATTGCCCCAGTTGGCAGCCGGACTCGGTGGTGACAGCAACCTGCCATTGGCCGCCGGCTTCCACGGCCAGGTTGGCAAAGCTCTTGGAAGACCAGGTTCGCCAGAAATCTGAACCGATGCTCAGGCTGACGTCGGCCACCAGTTCATTGTTGTAGCTCCAGCGGTGGTGAAGTTCGCTGCCCTTGCCGTCGGTAACTGCGGTATAAAAAAGCAACTCTTCTAGACTCACGGGGGCCTGGGTCAGTTCACTGACGGGTTGGCGGTCTTCCACTGCTGCGGTGAAGGTCGCGGTTGTTAGGATGGGGCAGGCCTCGTCGCTGTTTTGCGCCGTTTCGGCAGACCCGAGCACAGGGGCCACAATGGCTGCCGCTACTGTCAAAGACCGCCAAGATCGCGCCGTGAAATATCGCACCGTCTATCCCCCTGATCATCACCGTTGCCCTGACTCACTGGGCCCTGTGAGTAAAATTTCGTAGTTGTTGTTGAGCCTCTAGAGTAGTGGCTGGGTGATGGCACGGCGTGGAACTGGATCACGCCAACAGGGCTTTGGGACGGAAAATCGTGCCGTTAATCGGAATCGTCGTTTTCGGGGCCGTGGAATACCAGAAACAGCTCTTCCAGCAGGTCAGGGATACTGAGTGCCATCTGTCGAACCAGCTGTGTGTTATTCCAGATATCGTCCAGCGCTTCATCTTCATCGAGGCCGGAGATCAGTACAAAGGGCAGGAGCATTTCTGCCATGGTGGACTCGTCGTCCTGATACCAGGCGCCTTCATCGGCGAAAACGCCCGTCATGAAACCGGCGCACCAGCTGGCCAGATCCTGGCCATCTTCTTCCTGGTAAGGATCCAGAAGGCAGGGCAGGTTGATGGGCTCGCCACTGGTGAGCTGTGACTCCAGCCGTTGGCACAGGTCATCAAGTGCGGTTTTAACGGTCTCGGGTACGTCCAGCTCCAGAAGCTCGGCGTAATTGATGTCCTCAAATGCTGGCCCCACAGCAAGTGCGCACAGCAGGCCGTGCACTTCAGTCCAGGTAGGAGCGTCTTCGCCAAGGCTCTGGAAGTGTTTGCGAACAGTGTTCTTGAGGCTGGGATTGGTTATGTCTGACATGGGCCCTCCAAGGTCAGCAAGGATAGCGGCACAGGCGTGTGCAGGAAACCGCAAATTGCTCAAGGTGCATTCTGTGAGCACGACGGGAAGAGTGGCGAGGCTTGGTGTCAGATTACGGCGCCAAGCGTCGGATCCGTTTTCCTGTCAGCCATTGCGCTACGAACCTTATTCCCGGGCCAGGATAATTCGGTTTCGGCCAGCCGCCTTGGCGTCGTAAAGGGCGGTATCCGCCCGATGGGTAAAGGACTCAGCGGATTCGCCACTGTGATAGGCCGCAAGCCCGGCAGAAAATGACGTCTTGATGGCGTCGGAAAAGCCGAAATCCTGGTCGCTAAAGCGTTCACGCAGGCGCTCCAGGGCGGCCATGCACGCTTGCCGGGAGGCATGGGGGAACAGCACCACAAATTCTTCCCCGCCGTAACGTGCCAGCAGGTCTGAGCGCCGTAACCCCTGACTGGCCAGTTCGCTGAAGCGGCAAAGTACCTCATCCCCAGCGGCATGGCCGTATTGGTCATTAACCTGCTTGAAGTGATCCAGGTCGATAATGGCGAGATGCAAGGGGCTGGCGTTTCGGTCTGCAAGGGACATCTCTTCTTCCAGTCGCTCAAGGAAGTGCCGACGGTTGTACAGGCCGGTAAGCTCGTCACGGATGGCGATTGCCGACAGCCGTTCATGCGCTTCCCGCAGGCTTTCACGCTGATCCCTGACCCGGGTCTGGAGATTATGAATATAGCCGCCCACATAGATGAACCAGCACAGGCCAAGCGCGAGAATAATCCAGTGCCCGATCAGGTAGGAAAACACCACGGAATGTGGGCTGGTGACTAATTCGTACACGAGCAGGGCGGTGAAACAGGTCAGGGTAAAAAGCGCCATCAGCATCAGGCCTCGGCGGTCCAGTGCGAAGACTCCGAAGGTCATGACCATGAAATAGATACTGAGCATGGCACCGCGCAGCTCTCGGGAGTAATACAGAATGGCGGTGGTGGCCAGGATGCCGGTGGCCATCTGCAGGAAGGTGAGGCTGGGATCCCTCAGTCGTTCGCTGAAGCCGCTGCGGATCATGAGATAGAAGAGGGCGTTGATCCCGTAGAGCCAGCCAAAGATCAGGGCGTGGGGGGTGCCAGGCTCAAAAGCGCTCAGTTGAACACCGAGGAAGGTGCCCACCCAGAGCAACAGATAGGAATACAGCGCCATAAACTGGCGGCGCAACCGGATGGCCCGCTCCGGCGGATCGCTGGGAATCAAGGTAAACACGAAGCCACAAAATCCTTGTGAAGAGTGTTGTTTTATTTTTCGACAACTTTACCGTTTTTATCGTCCGAGGTCACAGTCCTTGTCATTGTTCACTGTAGACAATCGCTGGCAGACTGTGGACATCAAACAAACGTTTGATTGCTGACGATAATCACTATGAGGTTCGGTATGGATTCAGCTCCGTTCGATCTAACACTCACTGAAGAGCAACGTATTACCCGCGAGAACATGCTCCGCTTTGCGCGTGACACGCTGTCACCTGCGGCCAGGGCTGCCGATGATTCCGCCAGTCCTGACGCTGCCCTGGTGGCAGGCATTCAGGAATTCGGTCTGGCGCTGATGCCCATTCCCGAAGCGCTGGGCGGGGTCGGTATGCCGCGTTCCCCGCTTTCCAATGCGTTGGCGTGTGAGGACCTTGGGCAGGGCGACATGTCCCATACCCTTGCTGCCCTGCAGACTATGGGGGTGGTGAATGTGCTGGTCGAAGGGGGCAGCGAGGAACAGCAGGAGCGCCTGTTGCCCGGGCTGGCCAGCGGTGAAGCGGGCCAGGCCGCCGTTGCACTGACCGAGCCCCGGGCAACCTTCGAGCCTACGGAGTTGGCCACCCAGGCTGTGAGCGAAGGTAGTGAGTATCGTCTAAATGGCACCAAGAGCCTGATCCCCATGGGGGAGGCGTGCGGATTGTTTGTGGTAGTGGCTGCCACAGAGTCGGGCCCGGCCGGTTTTCTGGTGTCCAGCGATCTTCCCGGGGTCAGCGTCAAGGCCGAGCCGGCCATGGGGCTTCGCAGTGCCGCACTGGCCACTCTGGAGCTACAGGATGTGGCGGTCAGCGAGGCAGACAGGCTCCCGGGCTTTGATTTGCCGCGCCTGCAGGCGTTGTCATGGATCGGGCAGTGTGCCTTGGCGGTGGGGTGCTGCCAGGCGGTGCTGGATTACAGCATCCCCTATGTGAAAGAACGCAAGGCATTTGGCGAGCCCATCGCCTGGCGTCAGTCAGTGGCGTTCATGGTGGCGGACATCGGTATCGAACTGGAAGGCATGCGCTTGTTGATGTTGCGGGCGGCCAGTCGGGCGGAGCAGGGGTTGTCGTTCTATCGCGAGGCCTACCTGGCCCAGCTGCAATGCATGGAGAAAGCCATGCAGATCGGCACCAACGGTATGCAACTGTTCGGCGGAGCCGGCTTCGTCCGCGATTACCCGCTGGAAATGTGGTACCGCAACCTGCGCAGCATTGCCGTGCTGCACGGCAGCCTCGTCGTATAAGGAGACCGACATGATCAATCTCGAACTTCCGCAAAAATTGACCCAGGTACAGCAAATGGCCCAGCAGCTGGCCAGTGGTGTCTTCCGACCGATCTCCCGCAAGTACGACGCCATTGAGCATTGCGATACCCCGGAAGAACTCAAACCGGTGGCGCAGATGATGGCCGCCATGAGTGGCGGCGGCAAAAAGGGCGGTGGCAGTGGCTCCGATGGCATTAAAAACGGGGCCAACATGATGGGGATCATGGGCGTTGAGGCCATGTGCTGGGGGGACGTGGGCTTGATGCTGTCTATCCCCGGGAGTGGTCTGGGTAACGCGGCGATCTCGGCGGTGGGCACGACGGAGCAGAAGCAGCAGTACGGCAAACTCTACTGTGCCATGGCGATCACCGAGCCGGGGGCCGGGTCCGATTCCGCGGCCATCAGCACCACGGCGGTGCGTGACGGCGATGAGTGGATCCTGAATGGCGAAAAGATCTATTGCACGGGCGGGCAGCGTTGCGATGCCGTGGTGGTGTGGGCAACCCTGGACAAAGCGTTGGGCAAGGCGGCGATCAAGTCATTCATTGTGCCCCGTGATAACCCGGGCATGAGTTTGGTGCGGGTGGAAGACAAGATGGGGCTGCGGGTCTCGGATACGGCGGCATTGTCACTCAACGATTGCCGGATCCCGGTGGACCATGTGCTGGGCTCAGCGGAGATCGCCGACACCGAAGAGGCGCGCAAAAAAGCCTTTGGTGGGGTCATGCAGACCTTCGATAACACCCGTCCCCAGGTGGCCGCCATGGCATTGGGGGTTGCCCGTGCTGCACTGGAAATTACTCGTGAAATCTATGAAAAAGAGCAGGTTATCGCTGATTTCTCGAAACTGCCTTACAACTCCACGGCCCGAGAACTGGAGCTGTATCGGCTGGAGGCGGATCTTGAGGCTGCACGGTTGATGACCCTGAAAGCGGCCTGGATGGCCGACAACGGCCAGCCCAATTCGAAGGAAGCCTCCATGTGCAAAGCCAAGGCGGGGCGCATGGGCAATGAGGTGACCCTTAAATGTGTGGCGCTGTGTGGTGAGCTTGGGTATTCCGAGCGCACCCTGCTGGAAAAGCTGGCCCGTGACTCCAAGATCATCGACATCTTCGAAGGCACCCAGCAAATCCAGCAACTTATCGTGGCGCGGCATCTGCTGGGGTTGTCGTCCAAGGAGCTGAAATAGCTGGCCTCGAACGGGCTCCGCTTGCCGGGTGGGAAAACCGGTTCGTCAGACGTCTGAAGTCGGACGTCTGACGCGAAAGACAGAAAACCCGTCGTCCCGAGCAAGCAGGCCCTGAAGATGTACCCTTGCGAGTCGGGTTGGCGCGTCAGATGGCCGACGTCTGACGCCCGACCAGAGCAAACCACATAAGCGTCCCTGAAATCCGCGAAGAACCTTTGGTTTTCCCTCCGATCCCATTACCCTCTGCGGTACTCATATTCTGGGAGACGGCAGTATGTCCAACAGCCTGGCAGGCAAGATTGTCTGGATTACCGGTGCCTCTTCGGGCATTGGTGAAGCAGTGGCCAAGTCCTTTGCCCGTCGCGGGGCGCGGCTGGTGTTGTCAGCCCGTCGTGAGGCGGAGCTTGAGCGGGTTCGTGAAACCCTGGTCAATGCGCAGGAACATCTGATATTGCCATTGGATCTGGCAGACAGTGGCGCCATGCCAGCCGCGGTGCAGGCCGTGCGCGAGCGCTTCGGTCGGCTGGATATCCTGGTGCACAATGGCGGCATTTCCCAGCGTTCACGCGTGGCAGACACCGATCTGGCGGTAGACCGTCGCATCATGGAAGTGAACTTCTTTGGAACGGTTGCGCTGACCAAGGTGGTATTGCCCTGGTTCCGTGAGCAGGGAGAAGGGCGCTTTGTGGTCATCACCTCCCTGGTCGGCGAGCTGCCCACACCGCTGCGTAGTGCTTACAGCGCCAGCAAACATGCCTTGCACGGTTTCTTTGAATCCCTGCGAGCAGAAGAATACGACAATGGCTTGCGGGTCACCCTGGTGATGCCCGGTTTCGTGCGAACCCAGGTCTCTGTCAACGCGCTCACTGCGGATGGCTCAGCCCAGGGCAGCATGGATGATGCCCAGCTGAGTGCCATGCCGGCGGAAGAATGCGCTGAACGGTTGCTCAAGGCCGTGCAGCAAGGCCGTGATCAGGTTATCATCGCCGGCCGTGAAAAGGCCGGTGTGTACCTGAAACGCTGGTCTCCGCCCCTGTATCGACGACTGATCCGGAAGATGAAGGTCACCTGATGTCAGATAGCCTCGACGCCAAGAAAAAGACGCGCTTCAACAAGCTGCAGAAAAAGCTGCGGCGGGAAGTGGGTCGTGCCATTGCCGACTTCAACATGATCAGTGAAGGCGACAAGGTGATGGTGTGCCTGTCTGGCGGCAAGGATTCCTACACCATGCTGGAAATCCTGCGCAATCTGCAGCATTCCGCGCCGGTAAACTTCGAGCTGGTGGCGGTGAACCTGGACCAGAAACAACCGGGTTTCCCCGAGCACATCCTGCCAGAGTATCTGGAGAAAGAGGGGGTGGCGTACCACATCCTGGAAAAGGACACCTATTCCATCGTCAAGGAGAAGGTGCCGGAGGGCAAGACCACCTGCGGTCTGTGCTCGCGCCTGCGTCGCGGCAGCTTGTATGGCTTTGCCGAAGAGATTGGCGCCAACAAGATTGCCCTGGGCCATCACCGTGACGATATCGTCGAAACCCTGTTCCTGAATATGTTCTACGGCGGCAAGATGAAGGCCATGCCGCCGAAGCTGCGCAGTGATGACAATCGCAATATTGTTATCCGTCCGCTGGCATACTGTCGCGAGAAGGACATTGTGGAATTCTCCGGCCTGAAGGATTTCCCGATCATTCCCTGCAACCTGTGTGGTTCCCAGGAAAACCTGCAGCGTCAGGTGATCAAGGAGATGCTGCAAAAATGGGATCGGGAACAGCCGGGGCGGATCGAGAATATCTTTGCTGCGGTACAGAACATTGCCCCGTCCCAGCTGGCAGATACTCGCCTGTTTGATTTTGAACATCTTGAGCAGGGCCAGCAGCGGGGTGGCGAGCAGGCACATCGCCTTGACGTGGTCAACCTTTTCGGTTGATCGCAGACTCGCCAGTCACGCTAAATTATGTCACTAAACATGATTCGTGGCCGCGTTTCCGCTAGAATACCCACCGATTTTTTCGCGAGCAGCCGTGTCTGGCTGTATTCTCGCAGTAGCACCCCCCGGGCTTGATATGGTTGCCTGATCCGCTCACTGGACAGGCCTGACAATACATTGAGTCAGCACCATGAAAGCGCCGTTTTATTGAAGATTCTCTGGACCAGAAGGGTAGGAGCACCATGACCGATCGTATTCAGAAGGGTAGCCTTGAAATCGCTGCTGAACTCCATGATCTGGTAGTCAACGAGATCGCGCCGGGTACCGGCGTCGACCCGGATCACTTCTGGGGCGAGCTGGAAGCCATCCTCAAAGACCTGGCGCCCAAGAACAAGGCGCTGCTGGAAAAGCGTGAAGCGATCCAGGCACAGATGGATGAGTGGTACAAGGCGCGCAAGGGCCAGGCCATCGACATGGCTGAATACAAGCAGTTCCTGTCCGAGATCGGCTACCTGCTGCCGGAAGGCGATGCGTTCAAGGTGACCACCGAGAACGTGGACGAGGAAATCGCCACTATTGCCGGCCCGCAGCTGGTAGTACCGGTGAAGAACGCCCGTTTTGCCCTGAATGCGGCTAACGCCCGCTGGGGCAGCCTGTACGATGCCCTGTACGGCACCGACGTAATTTCCGATGAAGGCGGCGCCGAGAAAGGCGGTGCCTACAACCCGAAGCGTGGTGCCAAGGTGATCGCCTGGGCGCGCGACTTCCTGGATAACTACTTCCCGCTGGCCAACGGTTCCCACAAGGACAGCACTGGCTACGCGATTGTCGATGGCAAGCTGGTTGTGTCCCTTGGCGGCGAAAAGACCGGCCTGAAAGACGAATCCCAGCTGAAAGGTTTCCTGGGCGACGCCGCGGCTCCCACCGGCGTACTGGTCAAGCACAACAACCTGCATGCTGAGCTGCAATTTGACGCCAGCCACCCGATTGGCGCGGATGACGCTGCCAACATGAAAGACGTGCTGCTGGAATCGGCCATCACCACTATTCAGGACTGCGAAGACTCGGTTGCGGCGGTTGACGCTGAAGACAAGGTCGAGGTGTACCGTAACTGGGCCGGCCTGATGAAAGGCGACCTGCAGGAAAGCTTCGAAAAAGGTGGCAAAACCCTGACCCGTTCCATGAACGGCGACCGTGAGTACACCGCGCTGGACGGCTCCACCCTGACCCTGCACGGCCGCTCTCTGCTGCTGGTGCGTAACGTGGGCCACCTGATGACCAACCCGGCCATCCTCATGAACGGTGAGGAAACCCCGGAAGGTATCATGGACGGCATGGTGACCGTTCTGGCTGCCATGCACGACCTGAAAAAGATCAACAAGCTGAGCAACAGCCGCACCGGTTCCGTGTACATCGTGAAGCCGAAGATGCACGGCCCGGAAGAAGTGGCGTTTGCCGTTGAGCTGTTTGGTCGTGTTGAGAAGGCGCTGGGCCTGGCCGACAAGACCCTGAAAATCGGCATCATGGATGAAGAGCGTCGCACCACCGTGAACCTGAAAGAGTGTATCCGTCAGGCCAGCGACCGGGTGATCTTCATCAATACCGGTTTCCTCGACCGTACCGGCGATGAAATGCATACCTCCATGGAAGCCGGTCCGTTTGCTCGCAAGGGCGACATGAAAGGCATGCCGTGGATCAATGCCTACGAGGCGTGGAACGTGGATATCGGTCTGGAATGCGGCCTGCCGGGCCACGCCCAGATTGGTAAAGGGATGTGGGCCATGCCGGATGAAATGGCACAGATGATGGCCAACAAGGCCGGTCATCCCAACGCGGGCGCAAACTGTGCCTGGGTACCGTCCCCGACGGCGGCCACCCTGCACGTGACCCACTACCATGAAGTGAATGTGGCCGAGGTTCAGGCCAAGCTGGCCAGCCGTGAGCGTGCCTCCCTGGACGACATCCTCACGCTGCCGCTGCTGGACCGTGAATTGTCTGCTGAGGAAATCCAGCAGGAGCTGGACAACAACGCCCAGGGCATCCTCGGTTACATGGTACGCTGGATTGACCAGGGTGTTGGTTGTTCCAAGGTGCCGGACATCAATGATGTGGGCCTGATGGAAGACCGCGCTACCCTGCGTATCTCCAGCCAGCACGTGACCAACTGGCTGCACCACGGCATCACCAACAAAGACCAGGTGATGGAAACCCTGAAGCGCATGGCTGAAGTGGTTGATCGTCAGAACGCCAACGATCCGCTGTACACGCCCATGGCCAAGGACTTCGACGGCTCCGTTGCCTTCCAGGCAGCAGTAGAGCTGGTATTCGAAGGCTGCTCCCAGCCGAGCGGTTACACCGAGCCGGTTCTGCACCGTCGTCGCCGTGAACTGAAAAAGGCAATGAATAATTAATAGTTAATAATGAATAGCGGCGCGCTTGCGCGTCGTTGATTGCCTGAAAGTATAGAGGCCGCGCCCAATGGTTGGGCGCGGCCTCTTGCGTTTGAGAAAAGACGAAAGCTGCTCGCGCAGCTATTAATTATTCATTATTAACTATTCATTAACTTCCACCATCACCTCAATGGGCAGCACCAATGTACTTCGCTGGTGGCTGCTACCGCCTATGCCTCGCTGCTGCCGGGATTGATCAATCCGGATGCTCCCCATGGGGTGCCATTGGCCTGGTGTGACGCGCAGGGTGGTAGCGCTGTGCTGGGTATTGGCTGTGGTGTTGCCGGAAACAGTGTCGTGTTGCTGCTGAATACTGAGTACCACCTGGCCGTCCGGGAGGCTTTGCGGGGTGACCTCTATGCCCTGATCGAGTGCGGCCAGCTGGGTTCCGTAGGCGCCGTTCGACAGTGCCAGTAATGTGCCTCGACTGATGCGTGCGGGATAACCGGAGAGGGTGCGTATCTGATAGTGATCGTGCTGCTGCTGTCGGGACTGCTGTGCTCCAATCTGTACCTGTGCGTCGAGATCTCCCTCACGATTGCGGCTCACCGTGCCCTCAAGGGTCTGCTCTTTGCCAGTGGAAGAACCGCTGCGCCGCAGATGGACAACAACGGTCGCCGGTTCGGCGTCCAGATTACCCAACACGCCTTGCAGGCTGCGCAGGTTTTCCGCTGTGGTGCGGATGATCAGCTTGCCGCGATAGGCCTGAACTGAACCGCCAGCAGGCAGTAACGGCTCAATGACAGGCAGCAGGGCGGCAGCATCAGGACGAGAAATGACATGCATCTCCATGGGCTGGGCCCGCAGTGTGGCTGTCAGGCTTAGCGTCATGATCAGGATCGCAATAGTCAGCAGATTGGGCATGGCGTTGCTCCAAAGGGGGCCTGATATCAGGGTGCAGGACGCCAACGCATTGTGAAAGTGAAAATCCATCTGTGACGCCATTCACGGCCGGGATGAGGACTGCCTCTGTGGGGTGAACCTGAGCCACTGTTGAACGGCAAATGGCGTCGGTGCCGTTATATCGGCCTATCTGCTGCCGCGACAGAATCGGTGCTGCCTGTCGGGAATCTTGTGTGTTTTCCGGGGCGGGTCGGGGCAGCCTGAACCCGCATTGGCAGTGTAAAGATAACGGCTGATGGCTTGGGAGAGCGATCGGGCAGGGCTGCCCCGCACATTAATCGATCGAAAGGGACCAATAATGAAAATCCATGATCGCGTTACAACGAGGAATATCTCCACTCTGCTTCGCGCGGGTGCAGCCCTGGCGGGGCTGTTGCTCAGCGCTGCCGTATTGGCCGGCAATGGCAGTGACCCCTTGGCCCCGTATGAGGAAGACGGGCCCTATACCACGACCCGTCATTCAGGCGGCCTTGGCTGTACCATTTACCGCCCTCGCAACCTGGGTAGCAACCACCCATTGATTGTCTGGGGCAACGGCACCGGTGGTACCCCCACGACCTACGGTTCAGGTCTTGAGCATTGGGCGTCATGGGGCTTTGTGGTGGCGGCGGCCAACACCAGCAATGCCGGCTCCGGCGATGAAATGCTTGATTGTATTGATTACCTGCAGAACAGCAGTTACGCAGGAAACATTGATTTCAGCAAGATCGGTGCGTCCGGGCATTCCCAGGGCGGCGGCGGCACAATCATGGCAGGTCGCGATGCGCGTATTACGGCAACCGCCCCGGTGCAACCGTACATCCTCGGTCTTGGCCACCAGACTTCATCCCAGTATCAGCAACATGCGCCTATGTTGCTGTTGTCCGGCTCGCTGGACACGCTGGCAGGACCGACGTTGAATCAGGCGCCGGTATTCAGCCGTGTAGACGTGCCCGTGTTCTGGGCGACGCTCAACGGCGCCAGTCACTTTGAGCCGGTGGGAGACTTCGGGGACTACAAAGCCATGACCACTGCCTGGTGGCTGTATCAGCTCAGCGGCGACAGTGACGCGGCCAGCCTTTTCACTGGCGCTTGCTCTGCCTGTGGGCTCTCTGATTGGGACGTAGAACGCAAGGGGCTGTAAAGCCCAACGGTCACAGGCAATCCTGGTGGTTGCCTGTGACGACACTGCCCCCGGAATTGCCATGCTGATTTGTTCGCATTGTGGTGCTAGCCTTGATCCCGTAGCCGCCTCGTGGAGGCCTCGGCCGCCGTGTTGTGGTGTGCTGCCGGGCAGTCATGAGCATCACAACAAGAACAATCTCCGGGAGTCTCCGATGGATCTGGACCCCAACAGCGGGCTGGTTCCCCTTCATCGTCATCCTCTGGGTTTTATCGAGGCATTCTGTCATCTGGGAGCACCGCTGGAGCGTCTCCTGGAAGGGACCGGTTTATCCGCCCCCATGTTTGAGATGCAGGAGGTGATGATCAGCTACCGGCAGTTCCAGCGACTTCTGTATAACGGCATTCATCTGTGCCAGAGGCCGGGTCTTGGACTCGCGGTGGGCATGCACTTTGACTGGAGTTACTGGGGGCCGGTGGGGTATGTCGTCCACTGCAGCCCCAGTTTGAAACACGCCGGCGAGGCGTTTCGCCGTTATCTGGTTACGGCCCAGCCGTTATTCGCCGAACATGCGGCACAACCGAATGCCTATCTGGACGCGGATGGGCGCATTGTCGAACCCATTGATTACATGACGGGCAGTGATGATGACCCGTTGATGCGTGACTTTATCCGTGAATGGCGCCTCGCCATCACGTTGCGAATCTGGGATCAGTGTGGCAACAAGTCGGTGGCAGATCCTTCTCTGCATGTCCGTCTTGGTTTCCCTGAACCCGCGGATCGCCGCCCTTATGAAATTCTCCCCTGTGACAGCCTTACCTTTGGGTGTCAGGAATACGCTATTTCTGCGCATATGGACTATGTGTTTCAGCGCTTTCGTCCGTTTCGCAAACGGGCTTTTGAAAAACTGATCCGGGAATGCGAACGGGAGCTGACCCACAGGGTGGAGGCGGTGACGTTTACCGAGCGGGTGTTCTGGCACGTGCGGGCCTATTTTCGCCCGGATCTGGATTTGAATGCGGTGGCACGCCAGATGCGGCTGACGCCCCGTAGCCTGACCCGCCGGCTAGCCTGCGAGTCCGCTTCCTTCCGCAAGATCCTCTATGAAGTGCGGATGGAAATTGCCAGCCATCAGCTGCGTCATTCGAGTCTCGACGTGGATGAGGTGGCGGCACTGGCCGGGTTTTCCTGTGGCTCCAGCCTGCGTCGGGCCGTGAAAGGCTGGGCGGGAATGACCGTCAGTGAGATGCGTAATCAAGAGGGGATAGGTAGTCGGGGCAACCTGACATGACCTGGCGGGTTATTCAGGCGCTGCTGCTGGTGACGCTGTCGGCAGCGGTATCAGTGTTGTTGTTCTTCGCGGTGAGTGAAGGTAAGGGGGATGGCCGCAGGCTGGCGACTCATGACCCTGGCGCTCCGGTCGTACAAACCCGCGCTGAACTTGCCGACAGTCGCCGTGCGGGTTCGAACGTCGCCTTGCATCCACAGCAGCCATCCGGGCGGCTGGATAGCCCATCGCAGCGGCGTTGGAGCGAGCAACAGGTGGAAGCGACCCTGGCGGGGTTGCCGGTGGATGAGCAGGGCAACCTTCAGCCAGGGCGCGAGTTACGTGCTGTACTGGATACCGTTTTCCTTGGTGGCGATGCGTCACTGACCTTGGCTGAGCTTGCCTGGCTGCAACAGCAGGTCATCGCGGTCATGCCTGACACCGCCGGTCGTCAGGCTGCTGACGTGATGGAGCGTTACTTTCACTACAGCAATATGTACCGGGATCTGTCCGGCAGTTTCCAGCAGCGCAGTGGGGTCGAAGCCCTGGCCAGCGGGCAGCAGCAGCTGGCACGTCTGCGGCGCGATTATCTGGGGGAGGCGTTGGCCAATGCCTTGTTCGCGGACGAGGAGCGCATGGCTCGTGTCACCTTGCACAACATGCGTACCCAGATGAATACCCGGTTGGACGACACTGAAAAAGCAGAGCAGTGGCAATGGCTCACCGGGGAGCCGGCCGACCCCGAGGGCGATGAGTAACTATTTCGCCCCTCAAGGCCACCACCAGTATCAGACCTGCAAGCGCGAGACAGAGCGCTAAAAAGACGTTGGGGTAGCGACTGTGCAGGGTCGGGCCATGGGAAGGGATGGGGACCTCGGCGAGGTAGGCCGCTTCTGTGCCGTAGGGGCTATGAACCCAGGGGCGACCATCAGGGAGAAAGACACCGGAAGGCCCGTTGTTGATCACATGCAGAGCGGGGCGGCCGGTCTCCACGGCGCGCAGGGCTGTGGCACGCCAGTGTTGCCAGGGTTGAGCCGTGTTACCGAACCAGGCGTTGTTCGACACGATGACCAACAGTTGCCGGTCGGCTCCCACCCGGCTGGCATCGGCGACCAGTGAGGGGAACATGACCTCGTAGCAGATCAGCGGTATGAGCTGAGTGTCGGTACCGGCGATCGGGAGCCCGGCAGGCTGGTGGCCAGCGGCAATATCACTGAAAAATCCGCTTAACCATTGTCTGGCCCAGCGGGAGCTGTCAGGCAGGTACTCCAGAAGGGGCAGGTATTCACCAAAGGCAACCCGTTTCTGTTTCCGGTATCGGCCGGCCTCGAGGCCACTGGCCGACACCCAGGCCACGGTGTTGAACTGCCTGCCATCCGCTACCTCAATGCCTTGCAGCAAGAGCGGGGTGCGCATCGCTTTTGCGGCGCGGTGGATGGCCTGTCGAACCCGGGGCTGCTGAAAATAGGCACTGAAACCGGTCTCCGGCCAGATGATCACCTCGGCGCCCTCCACGGCCAGTTGTCGGGACAGGGCCAGTGACCGCGGGTCGCTATCGGTGTATCCGGGTGTCGATGTGCGGGTTTCACCTGCCGGCCCATTTTCCTGCACCCACCCAACCCTGAGGCGGGTGCCCGGCGGGCTGGCGCTCAGCAACACCACCGCGCCATAGCCCAGCCAGAGGACGATTAACAGGCCGCTCACCACCTGGTGGATCCTGTCGCGCCGTGGTGTCGCGGAGCGGGGACGCAGGTACTGATAGAGCAGGGCGTTAGCCAGTGCGATGATCGCATCCAGGCCATACACCCCGGTAAGACTGACGCCTTGAATGGCGACGATGAAACGGCTCTGGGTTTCTCCTAACTGGGCATTGAAGAGGGTGGGAAAACCGGCAAAGGCCAGTGTAACGATCACCGGGAAGATCAGCAGGCAAGGCCAGCCAGTGCGTTGTTGCAACCCGAGGTACACCACAGACAGCAGCGCCAGCTGCAATGCGCCATAACCCCAGAACAGCGCAGCGATTAGAGCGGTGATGACAGTCCCGGCATCCCACAGCGCCTCAATAAAATGCAGTACCCAGTTTGCGGCAATCACCTGAAAGACGATCCCTGCCACCAGACCGCACCGCCACGCTTGCCTGACAGGCCTGGGCGAAGGGGAATGCAGTGCCATCAGCAGTGGTACAAAAGCCACCCAGACCAGTAAATACAGGGAACCAAAGGTGAAACCGAGGCCCAGTAGTGCCCCGGCCAGCAGTGACAGGCCAAGGGGGGTGGGTTTGACTGGTCGCAATGCCATCAGGGCATATCCTGCTGCAGGGCTGCCTGCATCAGGTTGTGTTGTCTGAACAGGGAGGATGCGTGTTCCCCGAAATGGTCCGTTTGCAGTTGTTGCCGGGCTGGCAGGGCGATTCCGGGTTGTTGGGCAATGGCGACCTGATAGTTTTGATACTGCTGCCACAGGCGCTCGATGGCCGTCGCTGTCTCAGCGGAGAAAGTGCGTACCAAGATAGCGTAGGTGCGGGCCTGTTCGTCCGGGGTGAGCGGCCGGTGTATGGCCTGGGTCGCATGTTCCAGTGCGACCAGGGTGCGGGTGTCATAGAGCAGCGCCCCCTGTTTTCCTACTGGCAGGTACTGGATCATCTTCTGCAGGGCAGGCCAGTAAGCGGGATTGTCAGCGTTGGGCCATCGCGGCAAGGTGTGGGTTTGTTCTGCTTTGGCCTGACTGCTCCACTGACTCAGCGACACCACCGACAGCAGGCAGCTTGCCAGAAGAGTGCAGATGAGCACACAGATCAGCAGGCGCAGCCCTCGGTTGTGGACAGCGTATCGGCTTGACTGGCGGCGGGATTCCATTCGCATTCCGTGTCGTCTGATGGCAAAAGCGGGCTCGAAGAAGCCGGCGAAAGATGCCGAAAAGGGAAAGACTAGGCCCCCGTCGGGCAAATGGCTGTCACATGGCCTGCCTGATTACGTCCATTGCGGCCGCTCGGGTTATCGGCGGGCTTGGTGGCAGGCATAATGCACTGCCCGTTATCGCGATCTCAGCCGCAGGAGCGCCATGTTCGCCAACAGCCGTACCGTGACCAGCAATCAAACCGGGCAGCACCAGGATCTCGCCCTCACGGTCAGGAAGCATCTTGATCACCCGTGGCAGGCACCGGTGAGCTCTCATGACCGGCAGGCCTTCAATCAGCTACAGACCTGGCGCGATGAGAATGGGCCTGATCACCCTCTGATGCTGGACTCCGGCTGCGGGACGGGGCGTTCCTCTGTGGCGCTGGCGCTTTCTCAGCCGCAAGCATTGGTTGTCGGTGTGGATCAATCGGAGGCGCGGCTTGGCCGGGCGCTGACGCGGTTTTCTCCGCTGCCTGCCAATCTGCTGTTATTGCGGGCGGACTGTGCCGGACTGTGGCGGTTGCTGGCGGAGCAGGGCATCGCGGTGGCGCGTCATCAAATTCTCTACCCCAATCCCTGGCCGAAGAGCGCCCATCTCAAACGCCGTTGGCATGGCCACCCGGTGTGGCCCTGTCTGCTGGCCATGGGAGGCGTGCTCGAATACCGCAGCAACTGGCGGGTGTATCTGGAAGAAGTCGTTAGTGCGCTGGCAATGACCGGCGTCAGCAGCGAACTGCAGGCGCTGCCTGAGCAGACATCCCCGCTGACGGATTTTGAGGAAAAGTACCAGGCCAGTGGGCAGCCCTTGTGGCGTCTCACGGCAACACTTTAAGTTAGGGAACCTCTGAATAACTCCTTGCATGCTCAGCGTGACCTGGAGCGTGCAGCTGTTGTGTCTTGACTCGACGGTAAGGGTGGTTCCCTTTCCTAGAGGCAAGGC
>Ga0310345_10000112_pt1 | contig 170150 bp, 172 predicted proteins | sample HC15DNA20500_MG_FD_204667 | JGI IMG/M metagenome (GOLD analysis project Ga0310345, IMG submission 204667) | Marine microbial communities from station ALOHA, North Pacific Subtropical Gyre - HC15-DNA-20-500_MG | ecosystem: Environmental > Aquatic > Marine > Oceanic | place: Pacific Ocean... | reverse complement strand
GATAAGCGCTCCGGTCATTGATCATATTGTTCCGAGCAATCAGGCTCACACCGATTTCCTGATCTCAGAGATCAAGCGACGCGCCCCGCCCCGCTCACGCATCCTGCTTGTCGGCCTGAGCTTCAAGCCTAATACGGATGATATCAGACAAAGCCCCTTGGTGGATCTGGCGCAACGACTTTTGAGTGACGGTTATGATCTGGCCGTTTACGATTCCGACCTGATCGAAAACAATGGAATATCCCGGCTTGCGCCATGGCTGGCGGAGGTCACCTTGCCTCACATTCGCTCGAATGACACCTGGGATCTCGCGGTGATCGGAAAAAGCCAACCCGGCGCGATGAAGATGCTGAACAGCTCCATCCCGATGTTCAAAATTGATCGGCTTTAGCAAAGTGCGCGGGCGCATTCTGATCGTCGATCATTCAACGCCGAAGCCTGATCAGGACAGCGGATCGGCGAGTACATTCTCGTATCTCCAAATTCTTGCCCGATCCGGTTACGAGGTCACGTTCGCGCCGTTCGACCTTCAGAAAGCCGGACGCTACACCCGAGCGCTCCAGCAATTGGGCATTGAGGCGTTATCATCACCAAAATGGCCCTCGATCTACGACATCATCGAAACCCTTGGCCCGTGTCACGATATCATCCTGTTTTATCGCGCCCACGTTGCGGTCCATTTGTTCGATCTCGCCCGCAACGCCGCGCCAAACACGAAAATCCTCTTCCATCCCGTCGATCTGCATTTTTTGCGGATGGAGCGGGAAGCTGCGCTCAGCAACGATCCCTCACAGATACGTTCCGCCCGCGAGATGCGGGTCACCGAACTTGATCTCATCCAGCGGGCGGACGCGACAATTGTCGTGAGCACTTACGAAAAGGAGCTGCTGAAAACACTCGCGCCCGGCGCTCCGGTTCATCAGATTCCAATTCTCCGCGAAACGCCTTCTGTGGGGTCCGCAGTGAGCGGCATCGGATGGTTCGGAAATCAATGGGCAAAACTGCGCGGCAAGAAACCGCAATCGGCTTCCTCGATCGCAGGCTTCGATGATCGACGGGATATTCTCTTCATCGGCGGTTTTGGTCATACACCGAATGCCGACGCTGTGTTGTGGTTCGCGCGCGAGGTCTGGCCGCACCTGCTCGCGAAAGGATTTAGAGAACGCCTCGTGATCGTCGGCTCGAAAATCCCAAGCGAGATATCGGATCTGGCCAGCGACAGCATCGACGTGCGCGGCTATGTCAAAGATCTCCAGCCGCTATTTGCGGGTTGCCGGCTGAGCATCGCTCCGCTCCGGTTCGGCGGCGGAATCAAGGGAAAGATCGTGACAAGCCTGAGTTATGGCGTTCCTGTTGTTGCAACCAAGATCGCTGCGGAAGGGATGCAACTCGTGCACAATGAGAACATTCTCATTGCCGATTCCCCTCTCGATATGGCCGACCAGATTCTGGCGGCTTGTAGCGATCCTGTCCTGTGGCAAAAGCTGTCATCAAACGGGCACGCCGCATTCGCCAGCCAGTTTTCTCACACGGCCGGTAAAGACAGAGTGTTGGCAGTTATCGAAGGCCTCATAACTGCCCCGCTAAAGAACGCGTCCGTGAGAGAAATCAATACTGACCGCGCCAGTTAGAGTTTTCGCGTCATCGCCGCGAGCCAAAGCGTGTAGGTCGCCGGCAACGTTTGACGGTACACACCAGACTTCCAAAGCTTGTAGAGACGGGTAGCGAACTGTGCGTCTCGCGCGGCTGCAAAATCATCAAGAACCATCTGACTTTTATTCGTGAGATGCGCTCTCGATGCCTGCAACGCTTGAACGTTCAAATCCATCATCGCGCTGAGACCCCCGGCGAATATCGCCCTGACACGCCCCCACCGAGACCAAAGTGTCGTTTCCAGTCCGACAGCATTTCGGCCATGCTGGCGATATTTCATTGTTGGCTCCGGATCATAAAACACGATGCCGCCCACACCGCTCACGAGCTGATATCCCCACCAGTCATGCGAATTCACCTCGATATCAGGAGTTGTCTCGAACAGGCGCTTGGCATTGCGGTTAAACACCATGGTGTTTCCGCTCGCGATGTTTTGCACCAGGGCATGCTGGAAGGAAGGGGGTTTTCTGAACAAAGGCGAGAACCCAATATGGCGCCCGTCTCCATCCACCAGTTCCGTGCGCGAGCAATAAATCGCAGGAATGTCCTGAGAGATCGATTCGAGCCGGCGAACGGCACGATCCAGTTTGTCGGCATACCAAATATCGTCCTGGTCGCTGAACGCAAAATAGTCAGCGTGCCAATCCTTACTTCGCGCGAGCGACATGAAGTTTGCCGAGAACCCTGCCCTCGGTCCCGAGCGAATAGCCACCGGCGACCCGCAGCTATTAACGAATTGTCTTACGACATCGACGGATCGGTCCGACGAACCGTCATCGGAAGCGACCAAAGACCAATTCCGGTGGGTTTGCGCTTGAATGGACTGGAGCTGCTCACCGAGATAGCTCTCCCCGTTCTTGATGCCCATTAGAATGCAAACGTGTTTCGACGCAATCGACATAACTAAATATTCTTAAAAGAAACGGCAGTATTACAAGCTAGTCAGATGGATTATGCGGAAAAGCTAGCAGACCATACCATCCATATATATCGCGTGGGGTGTATCTATAGTTGAGCGAGTTCACATTAAGTCTAATTCGCCCGCTAGACCCATTTATACTGCATCTTTTTCGTGGAGTTCTTCCGGTATTCCGATCACACTACGAGCAAATTGAACGATCTTTTTGTTTTGACCAAATCACATGGCATCCGAAGTCAGCCATGTCTCATTTTGCGCAAATGCGCTGAAACCGCCCGGACGCGGCTTCAACGCGGAACTGTTTGAGAGAAGAGATTTATGAAATCGGCGGCGGACATTTATTCTTACGAGATCGACAAAAGCAGTAATACCGCACCGGCGAACGTGTTGCGTTTTGTGGGCAACAACAAGACGGTACTGGAAATCGGCGCAGGCCCGGGCTCAATCTCGCGTGTGATGGCTGGCAGCAACGGATGTGAGGTTACCGCCATCGAGCGCGACCCGAAATGCGTCGAACTCCTTCGCACGTTCTGCAAAGAAGTGTTTCATGCGGATCTGAATGAGCCTGACTGGCCAAGCGCCCTCAACGGAAAGAAATTTGACGCTGTCGTCATCGCTGATGTTCTCGAGCATCTTTACGATCCATGGACAACGCTCAGGCTGGCCGGCGATCTTCTCAACGCGAGTGGCAGCCTCGTCGTTTCCATACCTCACGTGGGCCACGCGGCGGTTATGGCATGCCTCGCCGATAACGACTTTGAGTATCGTGACTGGGGTCTTCTCGACCGCACCCATATCCGGTTTTTCGGCATCAAGAACATACAGGACTTGTTTGCGCGGGCACGGCTCAAGATTACCGAAGCCGCTTTTGTGGTTGTCCCGCCCGAAGAATCGGAATTTTCAGAGCGATGGGAACAGACATCGCAATCGAAACGTGACGCATTCGAGTCGACCCAATACGCACATGTGTATCAAGTCGTCGTGCGCGCCGAACCGATTGATCGAAACCCGGGTCAGAAAGGCATCGACTTGACCGAGCAAACGGTCGGGCAGGCGAACAAGCTGAAATACATTGCTTTCTATCTTCCGCAATTCCATCCCATTCCTGAGAACGACGCGTGGTGGGGCAAGGGGTTTACCGAGTGGACAAATGCCACCAAGGCCCGGCCTCTATTTGACGGACACTATCAACCTCACCTGCCCAGCAACGGATTTTACGATCTACGAGACCGGCACGTTCAGCATCAGCAAATTCAGGAGGCCAAGGCCCACGGCATAGATGCGTTCTGTTTCCACTACTACTGGTTCGGTGGCCGCCGTCTGCTCGAACGCCCTGTCGATGAATTTCTCTCCGACAAGAAAGCAGACATCGAGTTCTGCCTTTGCTGGGCGAATGAAAACTGGACGCGGGCATGGGACGCATCCGAGCGCGAGATACTGATCGAACAGACATATTCTCCCAAAAACGACATCGACTTCATCGAAAGCCTGCTGCCCTTCTTCCGCGATCGGCGCTATCTGCGGGTCGATGGAAAACCGCTGCTGGTGGTTTACCGGCCACAGCAGATTCCCGAGCCCGCCGCGACGGTCCGGCGCTGGCGCGAATTCTGCCGGGGAAACGGAATCGGCGAGATCCATCTGGTTGCGGCTCTGACCCACGGCAACACCAGCTTTGAACATTTCGGCTTCGACGCCGGCGTTGAGTTTCCACCGCACAACTGTCTGGTCAAGAACTACGCCAGCGATCTCCCCGGTATCGGAAGCACGACGGAGGCCGTCGCGCTGAAGTTCAATGACGTTGCGACCCAGTATCTCAGCCACGACTATCGCAAGCGGCGTGTTTATCGCGGCCTCTTCCCATCCTGGGATAACACCGCACGAAGGAAGACCAATCCGCTGATCGTTCTGGACGGGAACCCCGACAACTACGAACGCTGGCTGAACGAGGCCAGCGAAAAGACGATCGCTGAACGAGACCCGAACGATCGTCTCGTTTTTATCAATGCATGGAACGAATGGGCCGAGGGTTGCCACCTCGAGGCAGACATCAAGTACGGCAACGGCTTCCTGGACGCCACTTACCGATCAAAGCGCGGGCGCTCGAGACTGAGCGACGGCTTCACAAGCAACACCCGCCTCAAGAACCGAAAAAAGCGTGCTGACCGCATTGAAAATCTCAGGTTGTGGGCGCACCGCAGTTTGCGCGGATATCCAACAACATTTGCCGTGGCGCGGTCGGTCTATCGCGCCCTCATGAAACCGTTTCGATGAACTATTCAACTATCGCGGCCGATGAGTGGGCCGGTCAGCCGCTGACCCGGGATGAGGTCTTCTGGACATCGAAACTTGGGCACTGCTCGTTTCCGTCTCGTCTGATTCAGCGCTCGACTCCTTTCGAGATTTTCCAGCGTACCAGCGCCCCCTCCCCATCCGAGATATCGACGATATTCGGCGACAGGGACTTCACGTCTGCGGACGTGAAGTTCGCTCGAATAAGCGACATAACAATCGACGATCAACTAGGGGTCTGCATCGACAGGGCCGGCCGCGTCTTGCACGAAACCGCGTCGATAGCCGAAGCTATCGATCCTGGCCTCGCGAATACACGGGCGCTTTCACCACGGGCGTCGAGGCAAATGGTCGATGAGCCGGTCATCCACTGCTTTCACCGCGCCAGCCCGGCATATGGTCATTTCATTTTCGACTGTCTCGCGCCTATCCTGTTGTTGCGGGACGTGATCCTGTCAGGGCGCGCAAAAATTCTGATTCCGTCATTCTTCCCGGCATGGGGCCCACGTATTCTCAGCGCGGTGGGTTTCGACATCGCATCGCATGTAAGATTTATTACAAAGGATGTTGCGGTCTGCCGTGAGGTAATGTTGTCGACAGCCATCGACTCGCGGAACTGTTTCCGCCCGGTTCGAGAAATTTGCCAATCGCTCACCAGGCTTCCAGAAGCCGTCCACCCGTCATCGAGGAAGATGATTTATCTGACGCGACGGAATCAGGTCACCTACTCGGATCGGACAATTTCCAATGAAGACGAGGTTGTTCGCGCACTCATGAAAATGGGCTTTGCGATTATCGAGCCCGGGAATCTCGCATTTGAGGAGCAAGTAAGCTTGTTTCACGGTGCGGATATTGTTGTCGCTGCGCACGGCTCCGCGTTCGGAAACCTTCCGTTCTCCAGACCCAGGTCAACGTTGATCGACCTGATGCCTACGACGTACATCAATTACTGGTCGCGGCGGAACTTTGCACCGGAGCGCTGGGCGCTCAATCTGACGACGTTTTTTCAGCTCAACTACCTTCTGGTCTTCTGCCAATCTCATACCGTGGAGGCAGCAGCCAAAGGCGCCAGCAGTCCGATCGTCTCGACAGTCGACATCGATCTGCTGGAACGCGCTGTGAACGCGGCGAAAGCTTTTCCGCATCCCGCCTGAAGCCAGATCAGCGTCCGCCGTAACCGCGCGAGAACATGTTCTTGAGCTGAACCAGGAACGTGAACACCCAGGCGAGCGCATAGAGGCCGGCCAGCCCCAGGGCCGTCCTTCGGTCCATCAGCGACAAGCCGGCCCAGTACCAGACGCGGTAAATCCAGAGCCCCGCAGTCGCGACGCCGAGCAAGCAGACAAGCAGCTTCAGGCCAGGGCTGTTGGCCACGCCCACAGCCGCAAATAGGATTGTCGCCGGGATGAGGAACATCTGGCAGGCGGAAATCAAGGTCTCGTTCATGGAAGCTCCCGGCGAATCGAGCAGAGAATAGCTCATCCGCTTGTCAGGAGCCTGAATGGTCGGAGCGAGAGGATTCGAACCTCCGACCCCTAGTCCCCCAGACTAGTGCGCTAACCGGGCTGCGCTACGCTCCGAACCGTGCCGTGAGGCCCCGATCCTGTAGCCCCGTTCGCGCCATGGTGCAAGAAGAGGCTTCCCCCCGGGGGGAATGCCTGATTTCCAAGCTTTAGGTCGACTGGCAGACCCCGCAGGACCAGCGCCCTGCGGCCGAAACAGCAACAGGTTAGCCTTCCTTCAGGACCTGATCGATCAGCGCTCTCGCGCCGATCAGATCGTCCAGCGCCGCCTGAAGCTTGCCGCGATCCATCGGCCGCGCGCCCTTCCGGATATTCGGGGGGGCATAGGCCTCGGCGCCGGATAGGCCGTTCAGCGGAGCCGGCTGCACCGGCTTCTGCACCACCGCTTTGGGTGCCGAGATCTCCGTCAGCGGCGGTCCGAGATCGCGCAGCGACAGCGTGGAGGGATATTCCTCTTCGTGGGCATCAGGTTCGTCGGCGGCGGCGAGTTCGTCCTCGGTGTCGATCTCCACTTCGTCGGCTGCCAGGTGTGGGGCGTGTTCGCCCTTTTCCGGCCCAAACGAGGGTCCATCGAACAGCGCGGTAGCATGATCGGCTGACCCGTCGGTGAGGCTCTGGACCGATTTCACGCCATGCTCGCGCAGAATGCGCTGCACACCGCGTATGGTGTAGCCCTCGCCGTAAAGCAGCCGGCGGATGCCACGCAACAGGCTGACATCATCGGGGCGATAGTAGCGGCGTCCCCCGCTCCGCTTCATCGGCTTGATCTGATTGAAGCGCGTTTCCCAGAACCTCAGGACGTGCTGCGGCACATCAAGGTCCTCAGCGACCTCGCTGATTGTCCGAAACGCATCCGGCGCTTTGTCCAAAATGCTGGCTCCCCGTTGAAAGCCGCCGTCCTAGGTCCGTCTTTGTCCTAAGTCAGTCAGTCGTCGGCGCTATCGGCGCTACCGCCGCCACTGCCGTTGCCGTTGATACGCTGCTTGAGAATCGCTGACGGCTTGAACACCATAACCCGCCGCGGAGAAATCGGCACTTCTGTTCCGGTCTTTGGATTACGGCCGATACGCTGGCCCTTTTTGCGCACCATGAAGGAACCGAATGACGACAGTTTCACCGTCTCGCCCTTCTCGAGGCAGTCGGTGATCTCTTTCAACACCAGTTCAACGAACGCAGACGACTCCGTACGCGACAGCCCTACCTTTTGGTAGACGGCTTCGCACAGATCAACGCGTGTGACTGTCTTCCCGGTTCCGGTCATCGCCTGCCCCGCTCACGGCGAACAAATTTATGTTCTGAAATTATGAGCTTAGCGACCGAGGGTCAACCTTGCTCATCGATGCAACAGCATGAAATTGTTTTCAATTATCGACAGACTTTAGCAAAAGACTCACCAGCGCAATAGCGCCGATCCCCAGGTGAAGCCGCCTCCCATGGCTTCCAGCATCAAAAGATCGTTCTTCTTGATACGTCCGTCGTCGGCCGCAGCCGCGAGCGCGAGGGGGATCGACGCTGCCGAGGTGTTTCCGTGACGGTCGACAGTGAGCACCACTTTCTGCGGCGCAATATGCAGCTTCTTCGCAGATGCATCGATGATGCGCTTGTTGGCCTGATGCGGAACCAGCCAGTCGATGTCGTCAGCCGTCGTCCCCGTCGCATCAAATGCGTCGACGATGACGTCGGTGATCATGCCGACGGCGTGCTTGAACACTTCACGGCCTTCCATCCTCAGGTGGCCGACGGTCTGGGTGCTCGAGGGGCCGCCATCGACAAACAGCTTGTCCTTGTGACGGCCGTCAGAACGCAGATGTGTGGTCAGGATGCCGCGGTCCGCAGAAGTTCCGGCCTGCGATTGAGCCTCAAGGACCACCGCGCCGGCGCCGTCACCGAAAAGCACGCAGGTTCCACGGTCGTTCCAGTCCAGGATACGCGAGAAGGTTTCCGCCCCGATCACCAACGCCCGCTTGAACGCACCGGTCTTCAGAAAATTGTCGGCGGTCGCCAGCGCGAAAATGAAGCCGGAGCAGACCGCCTGCAGATCGAACGCGGCGCCGTGATTGATTCCCAGACCGTTCTGGATCGCAACCGCAGTCGCCGGAAATGTGTTGTCGGGTGTCGAGGTCGCCAGCACGATCAGATCGATCGACTGCGTGTCGATCCCGGCGTTGGCGATCGCCGCCTGTGCGGCCTTGAGACCGAGATGAGAGGTGAACTCACCCTCCGCCGCGATGTGGCGCTGCTTGATGCCTGTGCGCTGGATGATCCACTCATCCGAGGTGTCGACCATCTTCGCCAGTTCGGCGTTGGTCAAAATGCGCTCCGGCAAATAAGAGCCGTAGCCGAGCACAACCGAACGCATCACAGTCACGAGACAGCCTCCTGCGCGTTCGGCACGATCGAAAGAGCGTGGCCGTCGCGGTTGAGTGTTTGATTGATCTTGGGCAGGAGATCGTAGCGAACCATGTCATAGCCAACGTCAACTGCCGACGCAAAGCCTTCGGCATCGGTGCCGCCATGACTCTTGATGACCACGCCATTCAGTCCAAGGAAGACCCCGCCATTGACCTTGCGAGGGTCCATCTTGTCGCGCAGCGCATTGAAGGCGCCGCGCGCGAAAATGTAGCCGAGCTTGGAACGCCAGGTCCGGCTCATGGCGCTGCGGAGATATTCCGCAATCTGCCTGGCCGTTCCCTCGGCGGTCTTGAGGGCGATGTTGCCGCTGAAGCCTTCGGTCACGATGACGTCTGCAGCACCCTTGCCGATGCCGTCGCCTTCGACGAAGCCGATGAAATCGAGCTGCGGCAGGTTCATCGCCCGGAGCAGTTCGGCAGCTCCCCGGACGGCCTCGACGCCCTTCACTTCCTCGACGCCGATGTTGAGCAGACCCACGGTCGGCCGTTCGAGATCGAACAGAACGCGTGCCATGGCGCTTCCCATGATCGCCAGCGACGCGAGATGGCGGGCATCCCCGCCGATCGAGGCGCCGACATCGAGCACGACCGACTCGCCGCGCACGGTCGGCCACACGGCCGCGATGGCCGGTCGGTCGATGCCAGGCATCATGTGCAGGTTCAGCCGCGACATCGCCATAAGCGCGCCGGTGTTGCCGGCTGAGACTGCGACGTCGGCCTCGCCCTTTTTGACGGCGTCGATCGCCAGCCACATCGAGGATGACTTGCGGCCGCGGCGCAGGGCCTGACTGGGCTTCTCATCCATGCTGATGGCGATATCGGCATGAAAGACCTTTGAGACGGCTTTCAGTGCTGGATGAGACTCAAGCTGCTCGTCAATCAACGCGCTGTTGCCGAACAGCAGAAATTCGACGTCGGTGTGCCGCATCAAGGCGAGTGCCGCCCCCGGGACCACCACCGATGCACCGAAATCGCCGCCCATGGCGTCAAGCGCGATTCGAACCTTTTGCGGCATAAGCGTCCCGGAAACCTGATCGTTGCGGCCTCGAAGCAACTGGCCGCGAGCTGGATGCCATCGTTGTGACAGCGGTAGGCGGAAGTCTTCGCCAAAAACAGCGCAGCCCCAGCCGGGCAGCGACAATAGCGTTTTTGTGGTGCGATACAACGGCTTGACCCCGGCCGCAGGTTCAGTCAAGCGCTCCCCGCAGCCGCGTCATTTTCCCTTGGGTTTTTTGCCCTGAGAGCCGCCCGGCGTGGCCTTGAGCGCCTTGAGGGCTGCAAAGGGGTGCTCATCAGGGTCTTCAGGGGTTTCGGGCGGAACGAACGAGACCCCCGGCTTGCGCGGATAGGGATCTATTCCCAGAACGAGAAATTCTGTGGCCAATTGGCCAAGGTCGATCGCGCCATGGACGATGGGTTCAGGCAGATCGGGAATCTCCGCGTCATCCCCTTCGTCCTTCTGAACCGATTTGGCGCCCGCCGGGATCTGCGCGGGTGGTGCGAAAACAACCGCAATATCTTCGTCGATATCATTCTCGACGGGATCGAGCGAAACCACGCACGTCTGTTCGACCCGGGCCGTGACCTTTCCGGTGACGCTCACCCGGCCTTCGGTTTCAGCCACGACATCGAATGACGCAGTGGCGCGCAGCACCGCATTCACGCCGGCGGCCTTGGCGATCAGATCGCGCTGAGCCGCGCTGGCTTCCAAAGCCTGACGCAATCCCGCTTCAGGCAACTGGGAAACCATCACCGGAAAGCTCCAGGGAAGGTCGCTGCCAGTCGTATGACCCTTGCTCATGGCGTCGCTCGCAGTTGATCAGTTTCAACCTTTGGAAAGGTCCAGGCCCCCGTGCGAACGGCCGCATCGTCCAGAACCGCCAGACGGGCGCTGACATCGCGGACATATCCCGCGAGCGCCTTCGCTCTCTCCAGGGCCTCTCCGTTGAAGACATTCTTGGACAACGCCTGCGCCAATTCCGCCTCGCCCGCTTCTAAGGCCAAATCATAAGCCGTCGAGCGTCCGTAGAATGCCTCGCCGAACGCCTGCATGCGCTTCGGGACGGTCAGGTCTCCCACCCCCATTTCGCGCAGGTTGTCGTCCATGTCCGAACAGAAATGGTCGAAAAGCGCCTGGGACAGGACGCTTCCGCCCTCCACCGGCCGCACCCGGCGCAGCACCAGCCAGAGGTGCAGGATCAGCATGTCGAATCGGCCATTAACCGTGTCCCGGACACCGAGGTCCGTGTAAAACACCGGTTCTCGCGCTTGCGCCACGATCATGCCATAGATGGCTTCAATGGTGCCGCGCGGGACGGTGGGGTTCCTGAAGCGATTGAATGGCCAAAGCATTTTTGGGTTCCACGTCGGAGCCAGCGGCGACTCCTGATCGCGCTGATGGCTCCCGGTGTGTTGAAATCCGAGGCTCTGCCCGGTACGTCAACGCTCAAGCTGATGCAAGAGGCAAGAGGAAGATGACTGCTTTCAGACAGTCCGCTGGGATGCGGGGATTCGCTGCCAGTCTCCGGGTGGCGGCTGCTGCCCTGCTTGTCGGCACCATGCTGGCGGCCTGCACCGGTGAGCAGTTCCAAAAGGGCTACATCCTGCCCCCGGGCGCACTCGAGCAAATTCCGATCGGCGCCAGTCAGGATCAGGTCCTCATCGTGATGGGCACGCCGTCCACCGTCGCGACCCTGAGCGGCGAAGTGTTCTACTACATCTCGCAGCGCTCGGAGCGCAAAGTCGCCTTTATGCAGCAGCAGGTCGTCGACCAGCGCGTAATCGCGATCTATTTCGACAAGAACCGGACGGTCCAGCGTATCGCGAATTACGGACTTCAGGACGGCAAGATTTTCGATTTCATCAGCCGCACGACGCCGACCAGCGGTCAGGAAATGAGCTACCTCACGCCGATCTTCAAGCTCCTCAGCCCGCGCTGATCCCTGAATCATACCGGCGGGCAAACCGCCGGTATTTTGCTGCGCGAAACTCTCGTCCGTCGTGCGTAGCCGCGGCGCTTGCCGCCCCCAAACCCGACCGATACGCTTTCCTCCAACAATATCTCGAAAACGAGATGCAGTTGGGAGGACTACCGATGACACGTTCACTCTCTCGCCGCGCCGTCCTGTCGGGCGCCGCGGCTCTTTCGACAAGTCCGCTCTGGCCGCGCCCGGCGAAGTCTGCCGACTGGCGTCCGAATGAAACGGTTCGCATCATCGTGCCCGCGGCCCCCGGCGGCAGCACCGACGTGATCGGCCGCTACCTTGCGCAGCACCTGCAGCAGTCATGGGGCGTCACTGCCGTAGTCGAGAACAAATCCGGCGGCGGCGGCACCATCGGCACCGCCTACTACGTCCAGCAAAAGCCGGACGGCAACAGCATTCTGGTGGGCAACCCCGGGCCCAATGCCGTGGCCTACAGCATCTTTCGCTCCCTGCCCTACAAGGCGGATCAGTTGCAGCCGGTCAGCAATGCCATCCGCATTCCGAACATCGTCTCCGCGCATCCTTCCAGCGGCATCAAGTCGATCAAGGAACTGATCACCTACCTCAAGGCCAATCCGGACAAGCTGAACTACGGCACGTCAGGCGTCGGACAAAGCCCGCACCTCACCGCCGTCTGGTTCATGCAGTTGACCGGTGTGAAGATGACGCACATCCCGTTCCGCGGCGCGGGCCCCGCCTTGACCGGCGCGCTCGGCGGCGACGTGGCGATCCTGTTCGACAATCTTTATCCGTCACTGCCGCAGACCGAAGATGGCAAGCTCGTCGCACTGGCCGTGACGACGCCGGAGCGCAGTTTCAAGGCGCCCAACGTCCCGACAATGCGCGAGAGTGCGCCGGAACTTGCCAACTTCGACGTCTCGTCCTGGTTCGGAATGTTTATGCAAGCCGGAACGTCGCGCCCGATCGTCGACGCCTACAATGCCGAGATCAAAAAGATGCTGGAACGCGACGATATCAAGAGAAACATCGCGGCGATGGGTGCCGTGCCCGATTACGGAACGCCGGAACAATACACCGCCTTCGTCGAAGCCGAGATCAAGAAGTTCGCGGGCATCATCAACAAGGAAGGCCTCAAGATGGACGTCAACTGACGTCGGACAACGCCTCAAGCAAAACGGCCGCCCTCAAAGGCGGCCGTTTTTCGTTTCGACGCAAAGGGTCAGACTGACATCAAACCCTGCTCTACAAACCTGTAGCCCGCCTCCCAGCGCTCGTGCTGCTCGGTGTTTTCCGGATAGGGATTGTCGTGCGGCTCATTGTTGAAGCGTGCGAGCTTCCCCTGCTCGAACGGATCTCCATCGTCGGCTGCCATTCGTTCGCCTCCCGTGGTGGAATGAGTAACAACGCACAAGGATGTGTTGGTTTCCCGACCTACCGAAAATTTTCAGCGGGGACAAAGATTCAACCTGTCATCAAATCGCAATAATCGTCTGCGGCAACCGCGCAAAGAAAAACCCCGCAGCGCAAGCCGCGGGGCTTTCCAGTTCTAGATTGCGACGATCAATGCGCCAGGATCGCGAGCAACAACAATGCCACGATGTTGGTGATCTTGATCATCGGGTTCACGGCAGGACCCGCCGTATCCTTGTAGGGATCGCCGACGGTGTCGCCGGTCACGGCTGCCTTGTGAGCATCCGAACCCTTGCCGCCGAAGTGGCCGTCCTCGATGTACTTCTTGGCGTTGTCCCATGCGCCGCCACCCGAGGTCATCGAGATCGCGACGAACAGACCGGTCACGATCACGCCGAGCAGCATCGCGCCGACGGCCGAGAACGCAGCCGACTTACCAGCCGCGCCGCCACCCGCGATCGCATAGATCACGAAGTAAACGAAGATCGGAGACAACACCGGCAGCAGCGACGGAATGATCATTTCCTTGATCGCGGCCTTGGTCAGAAGGTCAACGGCCTTGCCGTAATCCGGCTTGTCGGTGCCCTTCATGATGCCCGGCTTTTCGCGGAACTGGCGACGAACCTCCTCGACGATCGCGCCGGCAGCACGGCCTACGGCCGTCATGCCCATTGCGCCGAACAGGTACGGCAGCAGGCCGCCGAACAGCAGACCGACCACGACGTACGGGTTGTTCAGCGAGAAGTCAGGAATGACCCCCTGGAAGTACGGATACTTCGCAGCGTTGGCGATGAAGAACTTGAGATCTTCATTGTACGCAGCGAACAGCACCAGTGCACCCAGACCGGCCGAACCGATGGCATAGCCCTTGGTGACGGCCTTGGTGGTGTTGCCGACTGCGTCGAGCGCGTCGGTGGCCTTGCGCACTTCTTTCGGAAGGCCAGCCATTTCGGCAATGCCACCGGCATTGTCGGTGACGGGTCCGAAAGCGTCGAGCGCGACGATCATGCCGGCCAGCGCCAGCATCGTCGTGGTTGCGATCGCGATGCCGAACAGACCAGCGAGGCTGTAGGTGATCAGGATGCCTGCGATGATGACGATGGCAGGAAGCGCCGTCGACTCCATCGAGATGGCGAGACCCTGGATCACGTTAGTCCCGTGACCGGTCACCGACGACTGCGCGATCGACTTCACCGGGCGGAAATCGGTGCCGGTATAGTATTCGGTGATCCAGATGATGAGACCGGTCACCACCAAACCAACGACGCCGCACTCGAACAGGGCGAGGCCGGTGTACTTCACGCCAGCAAGCGGACCGAAGCCGATCAACTGGTGAATGACAATGGCCACACCGATCAACGACAGAACGCCGGTGGCGATCAGCCCCTTGTACAGCGCTCCCATGATCGACTGGCTGGCGCCGAGCTTCACGAAGAAGGTGCCAGCGATCGAGGTCAGAATGCAGATACCACCAATGGCGAGCGGCAGCGTCATCATGTTCACGAGCAGCGGCGACGTGGCGAAGAAGATCGCCGCGAGCACCATGGTCGCGACCGCGGTCACGGCATAGGTCTCGAACAAGTCGGCCGCCATGCCGGCGCAGTCCCCGACGTTGTCACCGACGTTGTCGGCGATGGTGGCCGGATTGCGCGGATCATCTTCCGGAATGCCGGCTTCGACCTTGCCGACGAGATCGCCGCCGACGTCCGCACCCTTGGTGAAGATGCCGCCGCCGAGACGCGCAAAGATCGAGATCAGCGAGGCGCCGAAACCGAGCGCCACCAGTGCGTCGACAACAGTGCGGCTGTTGGGGGCAAAACCTGCGCCCTTGGTGAGGTACATGAAGTACAGCGTCACGCCGAGCAGCGCGAGACCTGCGACCAGAAGGCCCGTGATCGCGCCCGCCTTGAATGCGAGTTCAAGACCACCGGCCAGCGACTTGGTCGCCGCCTGCGCGGTGCGGACGTTGGCGCGCACCGAGACGTTCATGCCGATGAAGCCGGCAGCGCCCGAGAGCACCGCGCCGATCAGGAAGCCGACCGCGACAAGAATGCCGAGGAAGTAGGCCAGCAGCGCGAAGATCACGATGCCGACGATACCGATCGTCATGTACTGGCGCTTGAGATAGGCCTGCGCGCCTTCGCGCACCGCTGCTGCGATTTCCTGCATACGGGCATTGCCCGCATCAGCCCCAAGCACCGACGAAGTTGCCCACGCGGCGTAGACGATAGAAAGCGCTCCCGCGAGCACGATCAACCATAATGCTGTCATTGATGTTGCCTCAGTCCCCTGCTGTTTCCCCAGAAACGCTCCACGGGTCGTAACAGGGCGACCGGGCGCGCAAAAAAGAAGTCATGCGTTTTCGAAGGCGAAAAGCTGCCTCAATTCGGCGCGGACAATGCCAAAATCATACCCTTGACGCAACGCCACCGGTGTTTGGGGGGCTGGTTTTTGGATGATTCAACGAACGCTGCACAGGGAGTTTTGGTGCAGCGCGAAAAGCATCAGAAATGGCTGTAGGACAGGCGTTTCAGCACGACCGGCTGGCCTGCTGCATCGAGGAACCGGGGCGCTGCCGCGCCCGCCTCGATCCTGCCGATGGCCGATACCGGCACATCGGCCTTGCGTGCAGCGGCGACGAACGAGTCCCACCGATTCTCCGGAACGGTGCACAGCACCTCGTAATCATCCCCGCCGGACACTGCGGCTTCGATGTCCGCACTCCCCTTAGCAAGCAAGGCGCGTGTGGGAGCGGAGAGCGGAACAGCCGTGAGGCCGATCGCGGCTGACACGCCAGATGCGACACAGAGCTTTGTGAGATCGCCGGCCAATCCGTCCGATACATCCATCGCAGCATTGGCATGTTCGCGGATCGCAAGACCAAGCGCATTGCGCGGCTGAGGCACGCGATAACGCTGAATGAGGAAGTCGCGCGTGGACGTATCGAGCCCCTCGCCCGCGATCTTGCCCTTGAGAACGCGCAAGCCCAGCGCCGCATCGCCGATGGTGCCGGTGACCGCGATCCGGTCGCCCGGCTTCGCACCGGTCCGTCGAACCATCTTGCCCGGCGGCACACGGCCGAACGCCGTGATCGAAATCATCAGCGGTCCCGGCGTCGAGACCGTATCGCCACCGAGCACCGGACATCCGAAGTCCGCCGCGTCCTCGCCGAGCGCGCAGGCGAACGGTGCCAGCCATTTGTCCGCCGCGTCCCGTAGCGCAAGCGTCAGCACAAACCCCGCAGGCGAAGCGCCCTTGGCTGCCAAGTCCGACAGATTCACCCGCAGCGCCTTGCGCGCGATGGTGTCGGGAGGATCATCGGGAAGGAAATGAACGCCTTCGACGATAGCGTCCGTGGTTACGACAAGATCATCGCCGGAGTGATTCAGCAGAGCCGCATCATCAACGAGACTGAAAGCACCCGGATCGGTCGCGAGCGGGCGGAAATAGCGCGCGATCAAATCGTCCTCGCCCGATGCTCCGGCACCCGGCGCCGTCATAACTAGTGACCCGCCCGCGTAAATTCGCTTGCGCGGAACTGCCGTGCGATCTGGTCGAGCACAGCATTCACCATGCCGGTTTCATCCTTGTCGACGAAGGCATGCGCGACATCGACATATTCCGACACCACGACGCGCGCCGGAATATCTTTGCGATGTTCGAGCTCATACGCGCCTGCCCGCAATGTCGCGCGCAGGATCGCGTCGATACGCTTGAGCGGCCAGCCGCTTTCGAGCGCCTTGTCGATCAGCGGATCAAGCTTGCCCTGGTCGCGCACCACTCCGGACACGACATCCTTGAAGAAAGCCGCTTCAGCGGGAAGGTAGGTGTCACCCTCCACTTCGTTCCCGAGCCAATGGCTCTCGAACTCGGCAAAGATGTCGCCGATACCCGCGCCTGCGATGTCCATCTGATACAGCGCCTGCACGGCAGCGAGCCGTGCCGCCCCGCGGCGATTGGCCTTGCGGTCGCCCGGTCCTTTGTCGCTGGCTTTCTTGGTGTCGCTCATAGTGGTTTCGCCAGGCGCTTCTTGATCCGCATCATGGTGAGCGCCGCGCGGGCCGCGTCGCCACCCTTGTTCAGCTTGTCACTGCGGGCGCGTTCCCACGCCTGCTCCGTGGTGTTGACGGTAATGATGCCGTTGCCGAGCGGCAGGCTGCGCGCCACGGCAAGGTCCATCAGCGCGCGCGAGGATTCCATCGAAACGATCTCGAAATGAATGGTGTCGCCGCGCACAACACAGCCGAGTGCAATCGCGCCGTCATACTGCCGGCCATTCTTCTTCGATGCATCCATGGCAATGGCGATCGCTGCCGGAATTTCGAGAGCACCCGGCACGCTGATGACGTCGTAGCCGACGCCCGCGGCCTCCAGTTCCTTGATCGCACCCTGAAGCAGCGCTTCCTGAATATCGTCGTAAAAGCGGGCTTCGATGATGACGACGGTCGCGCCGCTGATATCGGTTTGGTCCTTGAGCTCTGCGCGCCGCGGTTCAGCCATCATTCCATCCAGTCAAAGGGTTCCGTGTTTGCGCGTTTGTAGTCGCTGAGCGCTACAAAGCCAAGCACAACGGGCCCCTTTCAAGGCAGGGATGCAGCTTTGAACCCGGCTCAAACGGCCTGTGCGACCTTGTAGTCGAACAAATAGCCCTCCAGCGCCTTCTCGACCACGCCCTGCTGACCAGATTGCGCCGCAGCCAGCGTTACGGTGACATCAATGCCACGCTTGCCGCCGGCCGCGACATCAATCCTCGCGCTGTCGGACCCAACGGCATCCGCCACCACCTGCTCCACCAGCCGCTGCACGGCGTCGGTCCGCAACTGCGGCTTGAAGATTTTGCCCACGCTGGTCATCGGAATGGCGTCGATGACGATCACCTGCTTCGGCCAGGCCGGGCGTTCCGCGATCAGCGGCTCGGCAAACGCTTTCAACTCATCGGGCGTTGCCTGCGCGCCGGGCTTGAGCGCGACATAACAGACCGGCAGTTCACCGGCATACTTGTCCGGCTGGCCGACGGCTGCCGCCAATGCAACTGCGGGGTGTGATTGCAGGGCGTCCTCGATCAGAACCGGATCGATGTTGTGGCCACTTCGGATGATAAGATCCTTCGAGCGGCCCGCAATGAACAGGCGTCCCTCCTCGTCGGTATAGGCCAGATCGCCGCTGTCGAGATAGCCGTCACGCAGCGCGCTGCCGTTCTGGCTCTGATCCTTGTACCCCGGTGTAACATTGGGGCCGGATACGGTCATCACGCCGACCTCGTGCGGCGCGCAGGCCTCGCCCAGCGAACCGTCCGCCGACAGCCTGCGCACCACGACCTGCGTATACGGCAGCCGGACGCCGACAGAGCCCAGCACCGGCTCCGCCGGCGCGGGATCGATCGAGACAAGTCCGCCGGTCTCGGTCATGCCGAGAATTTCGTGAATCTTCGTTCCGGTCATCTTTTGATACTGCACGGCCACTGCGCGCGGTAGCAGCGACGCACCAGAGATGCTGTAGCGCGCCGACGAAATGTCGGCATCGACCGGCACATTGAGCAACGCGGCCAGCGCCGTCGGCACGCCGCCGATCACGGTCGCGCGATAGCGCTCAATAATCTTCCAGAAATTCTTGATGATGACCGGATTGCGCATTCCCGCCGGCGAAAGAACGATGACGTTCGCGCCTGCGATGAAGAACGACAGTCCGCACGAAATCGTCGCGGCCACATGAAACAACGGCAGACCGTTGGTGATGACATCGGTCTCGCTCAAGTCCTGCAACACCGTTCCGCCGAACCCCGCGGCGATCTGCATGCGATGGGTATGGGTGACGAGCTTCGGCGAACCTGTGGTGCCGCCGGTGTGAAAATAGGCCGCAACGTCATCGCCGCCCCGCGCCTTGCCGAAGGTGAGCGCGCTGCCATCCTGTGCCTTGAGACCGGGCGCAAAACCGAACACGCCGTCCGGCAGCGGTGCATCGGACAGGGAGACCTGCACCAGCTTGACGTCGGGCAGCAGCTTCTTGACCTCAACGGCCTTCTGCCAGATGTCGAGTTGCGGATGCGGGCCGAGCGCGACGAGAATCTTTGCATCGGCCGCGCGGACCAGATCGGCGATGTTCTGCGCCTGGAGCAGGAAGTTGATCGGCACGGCATAGCCCTGCGCTTCCGCGCCCCAGAGCGTGAAATGCGTCTCGACAAGGCTCGGCAGGATGTAGGCAACTCCCGCCCCCGGACCGCCAAGGCTTGCGAAGAAATTCGCCGCGCGGGTTACGCCATCGAGCATCTGCTTGTACGTGACAACACGCGCCGTCTCGTCATCAGCGCCGGTCATCAGCATGGTCAGCGCAGTGCGATCAGGGTGACGTGACGCGCTCTTCGTAAAAATATCGTAGACGCTGCGCGCGTCATAACGCTGCTCCAGCGTTTTCTCGGTTTCGAACCGGACGACATCCTGGAGCGTTGCAACCGGATATTCGCTGAAAAGCGGCATGTGTTTCCCCTTTTGAACTGTTCTCATCCGGCCGCGGCGAAACGCGGTCCGTTTTTGGGCGGCACGCTATTTAATTAATTTAACACCGTCAAGTTTTGCGGGTTGCGCGCCCGGTTGCGGCGATCCTGATCGGCTTTTTCGCAGCCCCTTGCGGGACATCGGACATGCCCGCCCCCCTTGCGATGAGGCGCATGGATGCGCGGTGCAGGTCGTCCCGCGCCCGGACCGTTTTCAGAAGACCGCTCATGTGCATCATGACAATGCCATGCGCGGCGGAGAAGAACGCTTCGGCCAGCGTCTCGACATCGCCTTCGATATATCCGGCGTCGAGAAGCGCCTGCACATAGGTGGTCATGGTGGCGCGAAAGCGCGTCATGATCGCGGAATACTGCGGAGCAATCGCCCGTTCGAGATTTTCGGTGAAGAAAATCAGCCGATAAGTGTCGGGATGTTTCAGCGCGAAATCGAGAAAGGCCTGCCCCACCGCACGCGCGTTCTTGCGCGCATCGCGCGCCGGATCGAATGCCGCTTCCAGACGTCCGCAGAAGCGATCAAGTGCAGCCGCACGCATCGCAAGCAGGATTTCGTCCTTGTTGGCAAAGTAACGATACGCGGCCGTCTGGCTGTAACCCAATGCCTGGGCGATCTGACGCATCGAGACGCCGGCGACGCCATGCTTGGCAAACAGCTTTTCGGCGGCGCGCAGCAACCGCTCCCGGAAGACCTCGACCTGCTGATCGGTGAGTTGCTTGCGCATGCCAATCCCGCCGCTGTGCATCGCCTGCCTGCGCCATCTGGCGCTCAGGCAGATTCTATTTCATCTCGATCAATCGCGCGGCATAGCGCGCCATCAGATCGATTTCGAGATTGACTTCCGACCCCGCATGCCAGTCGCTCAGCGTCGTGACCTGCAACGTGTGCGGGATGATGAGAACGGAAAACGTATCGTCAACGGCAGTATTGACCGTCAGCGACGCGCCGTCGAGCACCACCGATCCCTTCGCCGCAATGAACTTTGCAAGATCGCGCGGCGCACGCAACTCGAACCGGGCCATGTCGGGCAGGTCTTCGCGCGAGATGATCGTGGCTATTCCGTCGACATGCCCGGCAACGATGTGCCCGCCGAGTTCGTCGCCGATCTTGAGCGCACGCTCGAGGTTGAGGCGCGTTCCCTTGCCCCAGCCCTTCGCGGTTGTCAGCCGCAGCGTCTCGGCAGCGGCATCGACATCGAACCACGTCTTGCCCTGATCGACGCCCGACTGCACCACCGTGAGGCACACGCCGTTGCAGGCGATCGACGCACCGTCTGCGATGGTCGTCTGGTCGTAGCGGCATGCGATGCGCAGCCGGTGCAACTGCCCTTGCGCCGTCGGCGTGATGCTGGTGATTTCGCCAAGGTCCGTGATGATGCCGGTGAACATCTAGATCTCTTTTTAATTGATCATGATCTGATCGGAAAACCGGTTTCCACTTTTCCGCATCATGATCGTTCGTAAACCGTAAGCGTGTCTTTATCCAAAGTCTCGGTAGCACGCGCGCGCCAGCGAGGCGACTGGGTGACCACCGACAACGGCTGCGTATCGAGCGCCGGACTACCATCCATGCCGATAGCGCCCTGCCCCCGCAGCAGCCAGACCTCGTCGACTAGCCCCGCACTCAGGAATGACGACGCCACGCGTGCGCCGCCCTCCACCATCAGCCGGGTGATGCCGCGCTCAGCCAGCGTGTTTAGAACCGATTTCAGATTTAGGCCGGGCGGCGATCCATCGCTCACCGGCACGCGCATCACCTGCGCGCCCGCAGCGCCGAGCTTCATCGCGGCTGGCGCGTCCGACAGATCGGACGTCATGATCCACAGCGGTGTCTGCCGCGCCGAATGAACGAGCTTGCTGTCGCCCGGCAGGCGCAGCGCGCGATCCAGCACCACGCGTACCGGAGACTGCGCTTCCAGCCCCGGCAACCGCACGGTGAGCAGCGGATCGTCAGCGAGCACCGTGCCGATGCCAATGAGGATCGCGTCGCTTTGCGCGCGCAGCAGGTGCACGCGGGCTTTCGCCGCTTCGCCGGTGATCGCGACAGGCCGATGGCCCGCGGCCGCGATCTTGTCGTCAGCGGAGACAGCAAGCTTCAAAATGACGAACGGGCGCCTCGCACCAACGCGCAGGAAGTGCCCGGCATGATCACGCGCCGCTTCCTCCCGGCACAGGCCGATTTCGACCTCGATCCCCGCAGCCCGCAGCCGCGCATGACCCTGCCCGCCGACTTCAGGATTTGGATCTTCGATGGCGGAAACGACCCGCGCGACACCCGCGGCAATGATCGCGTCCGCGCACGGCGGCGATTTTCCGAAATGCGAACACGGCTCCAGCGTCACATAGAGCGTCGCGCCGCGCGCCGCATCGCCCGCGCGCTTCAGCGCCTCCGGTTCGGCATGAGGCCGGCCACCGGGCTGGGTCCAGCCGCGCCCCACAATGACGCCGTCCTTGACGATGACGGCGCCGACAGCGGGATTCGGCCAGGTGCGGCCCTGCCCCCGCCGGCCGAGCGCCAGCGCGAGCTGCATGTAACGAAGGTCGTCAGGGTCTGGCCGGAATTGCATCCACTGCTTTCAGGTATGCCCGCCACGGAATGAAGGCACCTTGTCCCGGACGCGATGCAGCGTGCAACGGTGCATCGCAGAGCCGGGACCGCGACAGGGTCTTACACGTTCTCCAGCGGTCCCGGTTCAGCAACGCACCGCTTCGCGCTGCATTGCGCCCGGGACACCAGAGAACAACGCGCGCTGCGGGAAAATCACTTGCGCACGGCCACCGGACGCGGCGGCTCATCCTCACCGGACAGTTCGCCGAGCACAGCCTCGAAGTCCTTGGCCTCACGGAAGTTACGGTAGACCGAGGCGAAGCGGACATAGGCCACGTCGTCGAGCTGACGCAGATGCTCCATCACGGTCTCGCCGATGACCTCCGAGGAAATCTCCGCCTCGCCGCCGCTTTCAAGCTCGCGCACGATGGCCGAGACCATCTTCTCAACGCGCTCGGGATCGACCGGACGCTTGCGCAGGCTGATCTGGAGCGAGCGCACCAGCTTGTCGCGGTCAAACGGAACCCGGCGGCTGTTGCGCTTGATGACGGTGAGTTCGCGAAGCTGCACTCGCTCGAAGGTGGTGAAGCGGAAGTTGCACGCCATGCAGACGCGCCGCCGCCGGATCACGGCCGAATCTTCCGTCGGCCGCGAATCCTTTACCTGCGTATCGAGACTGTTGCAGCTCGGGCAGCGCATTCCGCGTACCCCTTACTGATAGATCGGGAAGCGGCTGGTGAGTTCCTTCACCTTCTCCTTGACCGCTGCCTCGACCAGAGGCGCCGAACCTTCGCCCGACTGGGCAACGGCGTTGAGCACTTCCGAAATCAGCGCACCCACCTGCTTGAATTCGGCAACACCGAACCCGCGCGTGGTCGCCGCCGGGGTGCCGAGACGCAGGCCCGAGGTCACGAACGGCTTTTCGGGATCGAACGGAATGCCGTTCTTGTTGCAGGTCAGGCCCGCACGGACCAGCGCCTTCTCGGAGACGTTGCCTTTGAGGCCCTTCGGCCGCAAATCGACCAGCATCAGATGGTTGTCCGTGCCGCCGGAGACGATCTCGAAACCATTGGACCGCAGCGTTTCTGCGAGCGCCTTGGCGTTCTCGACCACGTTCTTGGCGTAGATCTTGAAGTCCGGCTGCAACGCTTCCTTGAACGCGACGGCCTTCGCCGCAATCACATGCATCAGAGGGCCACCCTGCAGACCGGGGAAGATTGCCGAGTTCAGTTTCTTGGCAATCGCCTCATCATTGCTGAGGATCAGGCCGCCGCGCGGGCCGCGCAGCGACTTGTGCGTGGTCGTGGTGGTGACATGCGCATACGGCACCGGATTGGCATGAACGCCGCCCGCGACGAGACCCGCGAAGTGCGCCATGTCGACCAGCAGATACGCGCCGACGCTGTCGGCGATCTCGCGGAAGCGCTTGAAATCCCAGGCACGCGAGTAAGCCGAGCCACCGGCAATGATCAGCTTCGGCTTGATCTCTTCCGCCTGCTTCGCAACCGCGTCCATGTCGATGATCTGGTCTTCGCGGCGCACGGTGTAGTGCATCGGCTTGAACCACTTGCCGGACATGTTGACGGGCGCGCCGTGGGTGAGATGTCCGCCCGCAGCGAGGTCGAGGCCCATGAAGGTATCGCCCGGCTGCAACAGCGCCAGGAACACAGCCTGATTCATCTGGCTGCCGGAGTTGGGCTGCACGTTGGCGAAGTTCGCGCCGAACAGTTTCTTGGCGCGCTCAATCGCCAGCGTCTCGGCGACATCGACGAACTCGCAGCCGCCGTAATAGCGAGCGCCCGGATAGCCTTCCGCATACTTGTTGGTCATCACCGAGCCCTGCGCTTCGAGAACGGCGCGGCTGACGATGTTCTCCGACGCGATCAGCTCGATCTCATGCTGCTGACGACCGAGTTCACCCTTGATCGCATTCGCGATCTCGGGATCGGCCTGCGCGAGCGAGGCCGTGAAAAACGAATCGGGAGCGGAAGCAGTCTTGGCAGATGAGCTCATTGCGGAATGTCTCCACCGCCGCAGCTTTCAAGATCGGCTACGGGCGGCCTGATTGGGAGCATTTTCGGACGAAACCCGGTTTCGGGCTTCCCTGAAACTGCTCCGGTGTCATCTAAGGGCGGCAGGCGCGAGATACCATATCTGGCGGGGGCGGCCAAGTTCCAAGCCCGTGGGCCGCAATTTATGCCGGGCAGCCCTGTTCTGCGCTGGCGCTGTGGGCTGCATGCCACCGGCCCGTCCCGAAGGCTTCGAAACGGCGGTTTTGGCGGGTTCAGCGCGGTCGGGCCCTCCGCAACCGCCCTTTTTGCCCACATTCCGGGTTCCCGATTGTCAGGGTTGGGCAAGATTACCTGCCCAGGGAGCGCCAACGCCTCAAACCAGCTTTTTGAAAGCGCACCGGCCTACAGGCGCGCGCAGAGGAACATCACGTTCAGCGAGCACGCGGCCAGCAGCACGAGCATCAGCGCGACCTGCAGGCGGTCGCCCGCGAATTTGAGAATCGGCCTCATGATGTGAGGATGATGGAAAGAGTCCGCGCAAGAGTCTCGGACGATATTTTTGCCTTCCGCGGGAGAGGATTCAGGACTCGTTTACGAGTCGATTCTCGGAAGACGACCACGCGAGGCGTAGCAAAATCCTTGAGCCTGAAATCGCGAGCCGAGCTTTCTCTACCGTGAAAGCAGCCGCGGAAGCTGCAATTTATGGCTGCTCCCGCATGTACAACCTAAGCCTGTATGCTAGTTTTGGATTTTTGGGGTTGGGAGGCACCATTGTTCGCAAAGGTTATTGTGACGTCTGCGCTTTGTTTTTTTGGCTTTGTTCAATCCGCGAAAGCACTCGATCCATCAGATCCGCCAAGCGACGCGGTCATAAATAATACCCTGCAATGTGAAGCGGGACGTGTGGGCGCTGCACTTAAGAAGAGAAGCCTGCCGCAAGATTTGCAAGTGGCCATCTCGTGGACGATCTCCAAAACGCATGACAGCGGTTGGGGGTTCGGCCTGAAGATACCCTTCTTTGAGATAGGATTTGACGCCGGAACGACGCAACAAAATTTGGACGAAGCAATTTCGACCGGCGTTCCATTCAATATGCATCCCGATAACATGTCGGTTTGTCGAGGATATAACATTGAGATCATCAAGACTGGGATTGGTCTTCAGGATTGCCTGTTGAACAAGAAATTTCCCAGCCTGAAAAACGTGATTTTAGGAAAATCCGGCACCACCGGCTGCCATTCCAAGGTGACGCTGACAAAGAAGCTTAGCGGAAGCGCAAAAATACCCGTATGGGTCGTGGCTGTGGGGCCGAGCGGTAACTACGGCGACACCTTCGTCATGGACTTCACTGTGGTCGCCCCGCTGCGAGCGAAGTAATCGACAGCCTCTACTCAGCCTGACCGCGAGAACGCGAAAAGGCGCCCGAAGGCGCCTAGTCGCATATCCCACACCAGGGGAAACTCGTGCGGAATTCTTCCGCGTGCGTCTTGTGCGCACTTCGGTAACAGCCGGAGGGCACCGGCGTAAAACTGCAAGGAAGAACGATAGGCCGCCGGTCTTTTTAAATCTGCCGGCTGACCCGAATTTGTGAAAGGCTCAGAGCCGATACAGGATCTGGTCGGTCCAGAAGCGCTCGAGGCGATGCAGCGATTTGTTCAGCGTCGCGAACTCGGCGTTCGAGATGCCGCCCACCTGCTCCACCGTCTTGACGTGCTTCTGATACAGCGCGTCGACGATGTGGCGGATTTCCTGGCCTTGCGCGGTCAGGCGGATGCGGACCGAGCGGCGATCGACGCGCGAACGCTGATGATCGAGGAAGCCCATCTCGACAAGCTTCTTGAGATTGTACGAGACGTTGGAGCCGAGGTAATAGCCGCGTGTGCGCAACTCGCCGGCGGTCAATTCCTTGTCGCCGATATTATAGAGCAGCAGAGCCTGCACCGAATTGATGTCGGCGCGGCCGCGGCGATCGAATTCGTCCTTGATCACGTCGAGCAGACGGCGATGCAGACGCTCGACAAGCGTAAGGGCTTCGAGATAGAGCGGCTGCACCGGTGCAGCGGAGTTGTCGCGTGCGGGCTCAATGGCCGTAGCGGCTGTTTTGATCATGACACTTCCCCTGTTGTCGTTTTTACGACTTATTCGACGAAACTTTTGTCTCGCCTGATAGGTTCAAACTAAGGGAGGCGTTTGAAGATCAGCTTAAATAACAGCATAAAGAGATGGTTTATTTGAAACGGTGAATCGTATGTTACATCGATAAAATAAGGGCTTTTTGTTAGTTTTGATTCACCCAAACAGCCCGATGTTCACGCTTCGTCACAGGGCCTGTCGCATTCCAGAACATGTTCGTTCGAATTTGAAAGATTCCGTCAAGCATCAAGGCGAAGTCGCCCTGCCGCGTTGCACTATGGCGGCCGTTCCCGGGCCGAAAACCACGCCAGGACGAGGTAGGCCGCGAGCAAAATCAGGGAAACGAGAACCGCGAACAGGTTGCCACCATAGATCGTGGGAAACATCAGTTCGATCACGGCAGTCGAAACAATGGTCGTGAGCCACACCACGGCGCCCCACGGCGTCGCGAGCCACAGTCCCACCGCCGCGACCAGTTCGATCACCGCGAAATAAACCGTGGCGGTCTGCCATTGCGTGGTCTGCGCCTCGAACGCGCTCTCCTCGCCGCCGATGAAGCCGGTGATCTGCGCCCAGTGATAAAGGCCCTTGATCATCGACAGCACGGCCATGACGCGCAGGAATAACACGAGCCGTGTGGTCCATGTGCTCTCGCCTGTCTCGGCGTCCGGCGACGTCATCGCAGTGACCAGGTTGACCTGATCGCGCGGCACGTCGTCATTCGCGCCTCGGCCCATGCGCGCGGCCATCGATTGCCGGGTGTCTTTGTTCATGCCGTGTGTTTGGCGCTTTATGCCGGTAAAATCAATCCGCCGATGACGTCCCCGTGCGGTGACGGACGGCCCGGCAGATGCTACATGTAGGACATCTTTTCTGCGCGGGAGTGGCATCAAGATGGCGATCAAATTCGGGCGTCCGATCGAATTGCGGGATACACCGCACCGGGACACGGCCGCCGCCCCTTCCCTCGATCTGACCACGCGCATGCGCCGCAACCGCAAGTCCGAATGGGCGCGGCGCCTGGTTCGCGAGAATGTGCTCACGACCGACGACCTGATCTGGCCGCTGTTCGTCGTCGACGGCAGCAACCTGCGCGCGCCGATCGCTTCGATGCCGGGCGTCGATCGCCTCAGCGTCGATCAGTGCGTTCGGGACGCCGAGCGCGCCATGAAACTCGACATTCCCTGCATCGCGCTGTTTCCCTACACCGAGCCGTCGCTGCGCGACGAGACGGGCTCCGAAGCGCTGAACGCCAACAATCTGGTCTGTCAGTCGGTGCGCGCGATCAAGCGGGAGTTCCCTGATCTCGGCATTCTCTGCGACGTGGCGCTCGATCCGTTCACCAGTCACGGTCACGACGGCTTGTTGCAGGACGGCCGGATCCTGAACGACGAGACCGTGGCCATTCTGGTCCAGCAGGCGCTGGTACAGGCCGAAGCGGGCTGCGACATCATCGCCCCAAGCGACATGATGGATGGCCGCGTGGCTGCAATTCGCGCCGGCCTCGACCGTGGCGGGTTCGGCGACGTGCAGATCATGGCCTATGCGGCGAAATACGCTTCCGCATTCTACGGTCCGTTCCGCGACGCCATCGGCTCGGCGAAAACACTCACCGGCGACAAGCGCACCTATCAGATGGACTCGGCGAATTCGGATGAAGCGCTACGCGAAGTCGAACTCGACATCGCCGAAGGCGCCGACATGGTGATGGTCAAGCCCGGCCTGCCCTATCTCGACATCGTGCGGCGCGTGAAGGACACCTTCGCGATGCCGACCTTCGCCTATCAGGTCTCCGGCGAGTACGCGATGATTGCCGGCGCCATTAACAACGGCTGGCTCGATCGCGACCGGACGATCATGGAAAGCCTGGTTGCGTTCAAGCGCGCCGGCGCCGACGGCGTCCTGACCTACTTCGCGCCGGAGGCGGCGGAAAAGCTGAAGGCCGGGCGTTGATACCGTTCCGCAACCCGCCGGATAACTTTTTCTCCATGTGAGCCTAAGCCGCCTTGCGCCCGCCATATGGCGGGGCCATGTGCGCAGCGAGCGGCCCGGGCAAATGGCCGCTGAGGAGGGTTTCCATGTCTGACACGAGAAACACCGGCGGCACGACATCTGGTGCGACCTGGCGCAACAATCCATCGGCCAGCGCCGCCTATGACCCGTGGCTGCAGCCCGAACTGTTTCGCGGCGTGCTGACCAAGCGGTCCTTCGCGTTTCTGATCGACCTCGTGATCCTGTCGATTCCGATCATCCTCGCGGTCCTCTTCGTCACCCTGTTCGGTATCGTCACGCTGGGGCTGGGCTGGTTCCTGTTCTGGCTGATTTCGCCGTTCTCGGTGATCTGGGCGCTGCTCTATTACGGCATGACGCTGGGCGGTCCGAACGGCGCGACCGTGGGCATGCGGATGATGGACATCGAGATGCGGACCTGGAGCGGCGAGCGGCCTTACTTCATCCTCGGTGCGGTTCACGCGGTTCTGTACTGGGTGTCGGTCTCGTTCCTCAGTCCGCTGGTGCTGCTGGTGGGTCTGTTCAACGGCCGTCGCCGGCTGCTGCACGACGTCGTGCTCGGCACGGTCTTCATCAACAGCAATGTCCAGCCTTCAACGGTTCAGACCACCCGCGTCTAGACGGCTTCCAATGCGGGCAGATCACATCCGTGTGGTCTGCCCGTGTTGTGCATAATGCGGTCTGAAAGCCGCGTCATACCTGCCGTGGCGCGTTCAAATCTGTTGACCCCCGGGCCTCCCCGGCGCGATGCTGTGGAGGGGAATCGCGCAGACCGGAGACATACGGCCACACGTGACACAACACTCGCGCAATACGCCGCAATTTTACCTGACGGCGCCCTCGCCCTGCCCCTACCTGGAGGGGAAGCAGGAACGCAAAGTGTTTACGCATCTTGTCGGCGACAAAGCCGGCGAGCTGAACGATCTCCTCACCCATGGCGGGTTCCGCCGCAGCCAGTCCATCGCCTATCGCCCCGCCTGCGACCAGTGCCGCGCCTGCGTTTCGGTGCGCGTCATCGCCAACGAATTCCGTCCGTCGCGCAATTTCCGCAAAATTCAGGCACGCAACGCCGACATCGTCAGTGAGCTGCGCACGGCGGTGCCGACATCGGAACAGTACTCGGTGTTCCGCGCCTATCTTGACGCGCGCCACCGCGACGGCGGCATGGCGGACATGACCGTGCTCGATTACGCGATGATGGTCGAGGACAGCCACGTCTCGACCCGCATTATCGAATACCGCCGGCGAACCGCCGACAGCGGCATCACCGGCAAGGGCGGCGACCTGATTGCCGTGGCGCTGACCGATATCCTCAGCGACGGATTGTCGATGGTCTATTCGTTCTTCGAGCCCGGCGAGGAAAGCCGCTCGATGGGCACGTTCATGATCCTCGATCACATCGCCCGCGCGCGGCGGCTCGGTCTTCCTTACGTCTATCTCGGCTACTGGATCGAAGGCTCGCGGAAGATGGACTACAAGGCCCGCTTCCTGCCGCAGCAACGGTTGGCGCCCAGCGGCTGGCTCCGCGTCGAAGCCACCGGGTCTATGGCGCCTGAGCCGCAGGACTAGCCTCCCGGCGACAGCGGAAACTCAGAACCATCACGTTTGCGGATCGCCATCATCCCCGCGAAAGCGGGGACGAGCGGAGAGATTGCGCGCAGCGAAATGCAGGACGAACATCGCCCGGTCCCGGGTTTCGCTGTGCTACATCCGAACTACGATCCAACGCAAAACTGCGGTCTTTCCTTGCGTCATTCCGGGATGCGCTGAAGGCGCAGGCCCGGAATCCATAAATGTGGAAAATCTGGTGTAACAATGGATTCCGGGTTCGCTCGCAAGTGTGCGAGCGCCCCGGAATGACGGTTGTTGTATCCCCGCCTCTCAATATTTCGGCCCGTTATCCCGAGATGCGTGCATCATCATGCATAAAGCCGTGCCCCGGACGCGGCGCAGCGTGAAACGGTGCGCCGCTGAGCCGGGGCCGTTGCGAAGACGGGTTCTTGTTGCGGTCCCGGTTCTGCGAAGCAACGCTCTCGCGCGGCATCGCGCCCGGGACAACGTCTCTTGACAACTTCCCAATATAGGAATATAGTCCGCTTTGTCCTGTTCACGAGGGGCGCTTTCTAGAGGCGTCTTGAGAGCGGAGCAGGTTGCGGCGCCTGCGCGCGTGTCTCGCACACACGTCGCCCGGGAGGCTGGGGTCAGCGTCCGGGCCAACTACGTGGCTCTGCCTTCAATGGCTGGACGCGGACAGGCACGAACGCGGCGAAAGCCGCCGGATCGGGGCGTGAAAGCGTCCGTCCTGTCCCGGAAGAACGCTCCCCTCGCCCAAAATCGCCGCCAATGGAGCGCCGTGAGGCGACGCGCTTTCGGACAACATCATCGCTCGCACGCGATGCCGGAAGCGAAACTCTATCCCATGCGCCTTACGGCGCTCCATGCCCCTCAGTATGACGGAGCAAAACGACAGCTCACCTCGCGCCAGGCGCGAGAACGATGATGCGTGCGTGAATGAAGGTGGCTGTTTGAAAATTGAATCGGGAATGAAGCGGGGGTGATCGTCAGCCCGTCACGAAATCGATCAGCAGCTTCACGTTGAGCGCGATCACCACTGCCGCGATGATCGCTGCGATGAACGAAAGCCAGCGCGGCGCGACGAACGTCCCCATCTTCGCCTTGCTCGCCGTGAACATCACCAGCGGCACGATGGCGAACGGCAATTGCAGGCTCAGCACCACCTGACTGAGAATGAGCAACTGTGCGGTGCCCTTCTCGCCGTACCAGATGGTCACGATCGCCGCCGGCACGATGGCGATCATGCGCGTCACCAGCCTCCGGAGCCACGGCGCGATCTTGATGTTGATGAACCCTTCCATCACGATCTGGCCGGACAGCGTGGCCGTAACGGTCGAGTTCAACCCGCAGCACAACAGCGCGATGCCGAACAGCGTCGGTGCGATCGACGATCCGAGCATCGGCGACAGCAGCGTATGGGCCTGATCGAGTTCGGCGACGTCGGTCTTGCCCGCCTTGTGGAAGGTCGCGGCAGCCAGAATGAGGATCGACGCATTGATCAGCAGCGCAAGACACAGCGCGATGGTGGAGTCGATGGTGGCAAGAGTGATCGCTTCCTTCTTCTCCGGGACAGAGTCGCCATAGCCGCGCGTCTGCACCAGACCGGAATGCAGATAAAGATTATGCGGCATCACCGTCGCGCCGAGAATGCCGAGTGCGAGATAAAGCATGTCGCGGTTGGCCACGATATCGACGGTCGGCGCGAAGCCGCGGATCACCTGGCCCCAGTCAGGATCGGCCATCGCGATCTGCACGGCGAAGCACGCCGCGATCACGCCGAGCAATGCGACCACGAAGGCTTCGATCCAGCGAAAGCCAATCGCCTGCAACGCAAGAATAAGGAACACGTCGGCCGCCGTGATCAGCACACCGATTTCGAGAGGAATCCCGAACAGCAGATTGAGACCAATCGCAGTGCCGATGATCTCCGCAAGGTCGGTCGCACTGATCGCGATTTCGGCCAGCAGCCACAGCGGCCAGGATACCCACTTCGGGTAAGCGTCGCGGCAGGCCTGCGCGAGATCGCGGCCCGAGCCGACGCCAAGCCGCGCGCACAGCGCCTGAAGCACGATGGCCATGATGTTGGAGATCAGCGCAACGGCGAGCAGCGCATAACCGAATTTGGAACCACCCGCGAGCGAGGTCGCCCAGTTGCCGGGATCCATGTAGCCGACGGCGACGAGATAACCCGGCCCGAGGAACGCCACCAGCTTGCGCCAGAACGAGCCGCCCTTGGCCACCCGGACAGAGCCGAACATATCCGCCAGGGAGGGCTCGCTACGGGCCGCACGCCATCCTCCCGGCGCAGGCGGGGTGGCAGCCTGGTCAGGCGGCATTGACGGAGATCGTGCATCCATACCGCCAATATGCACAGCGGCATCCCTAGTTGCAAGTGATTTGCAACAGCAAATCTTGACCCAGCGCGAAATGGCATCCGGGGATCAATCCCCTCCTGTAAGAAGGTGTTCAAGAAAATGGAGGCAGCGACCGATGGCAAAACTCGAACACCCGCACCCGACAGGACTTTTCCAGAACCCGGCCTATTCTCAGGTCGTCGCGGCGTCGGGAACGCGCACGATTTACATCTCCGGGCAAGTCGCGCTGGACGAGAAGGGTGCGATTGTCGGCGCCGGCGATCTTTCGGCGCAGACAACGCAGGTGATGAAGAACATCGGCCTGGCCTTGGCCGCGGCCAATGCGACGTTCTCGGATGTGGCGAAAATCACGACCTATGTCGTCAACTACCGGCCCGAACACCGCGCAATCATCGCAAAGGCGCGAACGCCGTTTTTCGCGAACATGCCGCCACCTGCCAGCACACTCGTCGGCGTGTCAGCTCTCGCCGCTCCGGAATGGTTGATCGAGATCGAGGCCATCGCCGTCACCGGCTGAGACCTTAGGTTGCCCGGTTCAGGTTGTCTCGAAATCACCCGGCTGCGGCGGAGCGATCGGCGTGAACTGGCAGCGGTCCGGCTTGAGGTCGACAAGCGGCGTGCCGTCGAGACAATCGAGCCCGCGCACCAGAACGGTGTTGCCTTCGATGCCGACAAGTTTCGTCACTGACGTCCCAAGCGGATTGGGACGCACCGGCGATCGCAAGGAAAATGTGCCGTGCGTATTGGTGTCACTCGCCGGACTTTGCAGAACGAGGTCGCGGCGCGACTCGTGCAGCCAGTAGATCACTTCGACCTGTGTAAACCTGTCGAGACCCTTCAGCGCCGGCACCCATGGATCGAAAACCTCGATCTTGCAGATCGGACCGTCGTGTTTGCCCTGACGCGGCGTCATCAGCCTGTCGGTCCATGGCGTCCGGATTCGGCCGATGAACACAAGCCCCGCGTCAGTCGGCGGCGGCGGATTCACAGCGACCTCGCCGTCGCGGATTTCGTTATAGCGGACCATTTTGCTCACCGGCTTCTTGGACGTGGCCGGTAATGTAGCTCTGCTACGGAGGGGAGCAAGCGAGGTCAGCGAGAGCGCCGGCCTGTTGCTCCGCCGCTCTCATCTTATTCGATCACCTTGCCGAACTTGTTCGACTTCGGGAACCCGTGCGCCAGACGGCCCGCATCGGCGCGATTACCCCGCCAATCGGCGAGTTCTTTCCACGTCGAACTCTGGTCGCGCCCCGCCGAGTCCTTCCAGGTCATGCCGTCCTTGGCGGTGAAGGTCATGACGTCGGACAGCTTGCCGCCGCTGTACTTCTGCAACCGCACGCCGCGCCCGCGCGCCATTTCGGGCACCTGCTCGAGCGGGAAAATCACCATCTTATGGTTGGTGCCGATCACCGCAACGGTATCGCCGCTCACTGTCGCAAGCGCCACCGCCTCGTTCGGCGCCGTCACATTGAGAACCTGCTTGCCCTTGCGGGTATTGGCCACGCAATCGTCTTCGTTGACGACAAAGCCCTGCCCGTCGCCGCTGGCCACGAGGAATTTCCGGCCGCCCTTCTGCACAAACATGGAAACGATATTGGCATCGCCCTCCATATCGATGGTCATGCGGATCGGATCGCCGTGACCCCGCCCGCCCGGCAACTTCTGCGCATCGAGCGTGTAGAAACGTCCGTTGCTGGCGAACAGCGTCAGCTTCGAGGTGCTCTCGGCAAAGAATGCAAAGCCGAGACGGTCGTCGGTCTTGAAGGCGAGATTTGAAAGATCCTCGACGTGACCTTTCAGCGTGCGCACCCAGCCCTTCTCGGAAACAACCACGGTGATCGGCTCGCGCTCGATCAACGCTTCCTCGATGGCGGCGAGATCATGCTCCGGCGCGTCGGCGAATTGCGTGCGCCGCTTGCCGAGCGGGGTTTTGGGGCCGAAGGTGTCGCGCACCTTCTTGACGCCTTCGGCGACCTTCTTCCACTGCTCCTCTTCGGACGCCAGAACGCCCTTGATGCCCTTCAACTCGTTGCGAAGATCCTTGTCCTCGCCGCGAATTTCCATTTCCTCCAGCTTGCGCAAGTTGCGCAGGCGCATGTTGAGAATGGAGTCGGCCTGAAGATCGGTGAGCTTGAAGGTCTTGATCAGCACCGGCTTTGGCTCATCCTCGGTGCGGATGATCTTGATCACCTTGTCGAGGTTCAGGTAGGCGATCAGGTAGCCGCCCAGCACCTCGAGGCGATGTTCGATCTGGTTCTTGCGATAATTGGAGCGCCGGATCAGCACATCGCGCAGATGGTCGAGCCATTCGCGCAGGCATTCGCCGAGGCCGAGCACCTTGGGAACGCGGCCCTTCACCAGCACGTTGAGGTTCAGCGGAATCTTGCTTTCAAGCTCGGTCTGCTTGAACAGCGTTTCCATCAGCACTTCAGGATCGACGTTACGCGACTTCGGCTCGATGACGATGCGCACGTCTTCCGCCGACTCGTCGCGAATGTCGCCGACCAGCAGCAGTTTCTTTTCGTTCAGCAGTTCGGCGATACGTTCGATCAGCCGCGACTTCTGCACCAGCCACGGAATTTCGGTAACGACGATGTTCCAGGTGCCGCGCGCGCCCTCTTCCTGGGCCCACTTCGCGCGCACGCGGAACGAACCGCGCCCGGTCGTATAGGCTTCGGCGATGCTTTCGTGGGAATCGACCACGATGCCGCCGGTCGGGAAATCCGGGCCCTTCACATATTTCAGAAGGCCGCGCGATTTGGTGTTCGGCTTGTCAATCAGATGCAGCGCAGCGTCACAGAGTTCCGCTGCGTTGTGCGGCGGGATCGAGGTCGCCATGCCGACCGCGATGCCCTGAGCGCCGTTGGCGAGCAGGTTCGGGAATGCACCCGGCAGCACGAACGGCTCTTTCGACTGACCGTCGTAGTTGGGGCGGAATTCGACCGCGTCCTCATCAATGCCCTCGAGCAGCAGCCGCGCGACTTCCGTCATGCGCGCTTCGGTGTAGCGATAGGCGGCCGGATTATCGCCGTCGATGTTGCCGAAGTTGCCCTGCCCGTCGACCAGCGGATAACGCGACGAGAAATCCTGCGCGAGGCGCACCAGCGCGTCGTAGATCGACTGGTCGCCGTGCGGATGGAACGAGCCCATCACGTCGCCGACGATCTTGGCGGATTTCTTGAACGGCGTGCCGGGGTCGAGCCGCAGCAGCCGCATGCCGTACAGGATGCGGCGATGAACCGGCTTCAGGCCGTCGCGTGCGTCCGGCAGCGCACGATGCATGATGGTCGAGAGCGCATAGGCGAGATAGCGCTCTTCGAGCGCCTCGCGGAGTGCGACCTCCTGAACATCCATTGGCTCCGGTGGAATCAGTCTTTTGCCCATGGCAAGGGGTTAACGTCCCCGGGCAAATTGAACAACAAATGAATTAGGCGGACATCACCTGTTCGTAATTGTTCCGCCATAATTTGCCCTGCTACATCATGCGGATAGGTCTGGGTATGGGTCGGCCCGGGCCATCCTCATCAGCCGGTCAGCCGAACAGGCGAGCCGGTAACAGACCCCGGAGGGAACTGGAATGCGTCGTTTTGTTTTGGCGGCTGTGGCCGCGTTGGCGCTCATCGGCGCCGGTTTGTTTGCCGGAAGCCGGGCCGAGGCCATGCCGCTTGCCGGCGGTCTGGCCGGAGTTGCTACCGGGCAGGCTGAAACCGTCGCGGTGGTCTGCAACCCGGTGTGGAACGGCTATGCCTGGGTGCGCACCTGCTATCGGACCGCCCCGCGCTATTACGCGCCGCGCCCCTATTACGGTTATGGCTACGGCGGATATTATCGCCCGCGTGCGCGTTACTATCGCTATTATTGATTTTCGATCTGTCGATAAGCGCAAACGGGCCGGAGCAATCCGGCCCGTTTCGTTTATTCGGCAACAGCCCTCACGCGCGGCCGGATCACCGCCGCAATGAAGCCGTCCCGCGCGTCCGAATGGCCCTGCCCCCGCGGCTCCAGCACATTGCGCAGCAGGAACAACCCGGTCAGCCGGAAGCCGTCCTCGATGTCCTGCCCGGACCAGCCGTTGGTCCCGTCATCGCTCTCACGCAGGAACGGCGGCAACCGCAACAGCCTGTCGCGCCACGGCTCGCCCGCCTGCCGGGAGACCGCCGCGCCCGACTTCGGCGAGACATAAATCAGATCGTTCACCGCGCCGCTCGCGGCGCAGGACGACAGGTCAAGGCCGAAGCCAAGCTCGGTCAGCATCGCCAGCTCGAACTTCACCAGTTGCACGCCCGCCATGCCCGCATCGTCGAAATCGTTGAGGATGGCTTCCAGCATCTCGTAGATATCTTCGTGCGGGTCCCGCTCGGGCAGCAGCCGCACCAGCGACGCCATATGCGTCACCCCGTAGACCGCATGCGGCGATCCGAACATCGTGGCCGCGCGCAACCGCGTGCCCTCGACGGCGTAGTATCCGAGATGCTCGTCGAGCCGCGCACGCCAGACCGCACTCACCGTATTTCCCGGCTGAAGCAGTGGGCGCATCCGTGAACCTGCCCCGCCGCGTACAAGTCCCAGATGACGGCCATGGCTGCGCGTCAGCAGTTCGACGATGGCGCTGGATTCGCCATGCCGCCGCACGCCCAGAACGATGCCTTCGTCAGTCCATTCCATAGCTGAAGCTTACAGGATTCTGGGCGCATCCGCAGCAGCATGGCTGCGGAAAGCGCCGCCTATTCCGGCTGCCGGAACCAGTCCTTGGCATCGCCGGTGAATGAGAACGACAGACCGAGCGCCGTCAACGCTGTCGAAACGATGTCAACGAACGTGCTGAATTGCAGTCCGGTTTCGCCCATCGTCGTGACGATCGACGCCACAGACAGCATCAGCGCCACGACCAGGATCATCCGCGCCCAGCTTTTGCGCCGGTGCGCCGTGAGCCAGACGAGCTGAACAAATCCGAGCGTCATCATGACTGCGATGAAATTGACCGCCAGCTTCGTAGACTCGGTGACGTCATCAGGCATGCGATCCAGAAAGGCAGCCGAGAGCACGTCGATCAGCAGCGACAGATACAGCAGCACCTCGAAATAGAAGATGTTGGTCGGCACCTTGACGTCGGGTCCGGTCATCATTCCTTGGGAAACTCCAGCCCCATCTCTCGATAGCGCTCCGGGTCATCGCCCCAGCCGTCGCGCACCTTCACAAACAGAAACAGATGTACCGGCTGGCCGACGATCTCCGCGATCTCCTTGCGGGAATCTGCGCCGATTGCCTTGATCGTCGCGCCGCCCTTGCCGAGCACGATCTTGCGCTGGCTATCGCGCTCAACAAAAATCGTCTGCTCGATCCGCACCGATCCGTCCTTACGATCCTGCCAGGAATCCGTCTCCACAGTCGATTGATACGGCAGTTCCTGATGCAGATGACGGTAGATCTTTTCGCGCGTGATTTCCGCCGCGAGATGCCGCATCGGCGCGTCCGACATCTGGTCTTCGGGATAGTGGAACGGGCCCGGGGGCACGTCTCTGGCCAGAGCACGGCGCAGATCGTCAACGCCGTCGCCTGACAGCGCCGAAACCATGAAGGTCTGCGTGAATTTCAATCGTTCGTTGGCCTTCTGGGCCAGCGCCAGCAGCTTTTCGCGCGGCACCAGATCGATCTTGTTCAGCACCAGAACTTTCGGATGATTGACGGATTCGAGCTTGCTCAGGATCGCGTCAGCTTCGTCATCAATGCCGGCACGTGCATCGATCAGCGCGCAAACGAGGTCGGCGTCATGCGCGCCGCTCCATGCGGTGGACACCATCGCGCGATCGAGGCGGCGCTTGGGCGCGAAGATGCCCGGCGTATCGACAAGAATGATCTGCGCATTGTCTTCGATCACAATACCGCGGATCAGCGCGCGCGTGGTCTGCACCTTCTTCGAGACAATCGTGACCTTCGATCCGACCAGCGCATTGACCAGCGTCGACTTGCCGACATTCGGCGCGCCGATCAGCGCGACGAAGCCGCAGCGCGTCTCGCGGGGTGAATTCTCTTGCAGTTCGTCAGGCATCATTGCCGCCCGTTACGCCTTCCCGTTTCAGCAGCGCTGTCGCCGCAAGCTTCTCCGCGGCACGCTTGCTGCCGCCAATACCTTCCGCCGGAGTCAGTCCCGGCAATTCCACCGCGACGCGAAACTGCGGATCGTGGTGCGGGCCGGTCCGTTCGACCTCACGATAGACCGGCGTCGGCAATCCCTTGCCCTGCGCCCATTCCTGCAAAATCGTTTTCGGATCACGCAGTGGGCGAACGGGCTTGCGCATCCGCTCGGTCCAGTTGCGCTCGACGAATTGCGCCGCCGCCGCATAGCCGCCGTCGAGGAACACGGCGCCGATCACAGCTTCGCAGATATCCCCCAGCACCGAATTCCGCAACCGTGCCCCGGCGCCAGCGCCCACCGATCCGAGCTTGATGGCTTCATCCAGCCCAAGCGACTTGGCGACATCGGCGCAGGCTTCGCGGCGCACCAGATCGGCGAGACGCTTCGACAATTCGCCTTCGTCCGCCTTCGGGAACGCCCGATAGAGCATGTCCGAAACGATCAGGCCCAAAACGTGATCGCCGAGAAACTCCAGCCGCTGATAGCTGTCGCCGCGGCGAGCGGACTTCAATGCCGAGACATGGGTGAAAGCGGTCGCCAGCAGCGCGGGATCGGCGAACGTGTGCCCGATCCGCTCTTCGATAATCTTGGCGGCGGCCTTTGCGCTCGGCCTGCGCGCCTTTTTCTTCGCAGACTTGATCTCCACGGCGCCAGCGCTCGCGGCGTCGTCTGTATTCGGGGGAGTTTTGGCGACTGCGGGGTCGCCGCTCATCGCACAATGGAGAAAATGCGATTCCAGCGCACCGAAACCGGCCAGCGCCAGAACTGCCAGGCCTGTTCGCCCTCGGCAATGGAGAAGAAGATCATCTGCGCCCGGCCGATCAGGTTTTCCGCCGGCACATAACCCACCGCTGACAGGACACGGCTGTCGGTGGAGTTGTCACGGTTGTCGCCCATCATGAAGAAGTGTCCGGGCGGCACCGTGTAGACGTTGGTGTTGTCGTAGAAACCGTTATCAACGCAATCGAGCGACTTGTAGCTAACGCCGTTCGGGAGCGTTTCCTTCCACTGCTTGACCCGCGCCGTGGCATCCGAGCCGCACGGATCTTCGCCAACAAAGTCCGGAAGCCGTTCACGCTCCACCGGCTTGTCGTTGATGTAGAGAAGCCCTTCCTTCATCTGGATGCGGTCGCCCGGCAATCCGATGACGCGCTTGATGTAGTCGGTGGTGTCGTCCTTCGGCAGACGGAACACGACGATGTCGCCGCGGGCGGGATCGGAGCCGAAAATGCGGCCGGAGAAGAGCCGTGGCGACAGCGGGATCGAATAGTGGCTGTAGCCGTATGAGTACTTCGAGACGAACAGGTAGTCGCCGACCAGCAGCGTCGCCTTCATCGATCCCGAGGGAATATTGAAAGGCTGAAACAGGAAGGTCCGGATCACCAGCGCAATAATGAGCGCGTGAATGACGACGCGGACGGTCTCGCCGACGCCGCCTTCGGATTTGGCCGGTGTTGTCACGCTCATCTGCTCTTTCGAATCCTGGTTTTTCATGCCTCGGAACTGGACCTTTGTGCCCATCAGAGGCGAAGACGCCGCCCAAATCACCCGCGCGGGTTTTAGACCGTTGTCGCAAGGGGTGCAATCAACGGGCTCATGAAAACTTGCTAATCATCTGACAGTTCAATGAATTTTAGATTTTTGAGCAATTCGGAACCGTGCCCCCAGGAGGCTCAGACCTTGGCGGCCGGGACGGCCGAAATGATGACAAACGCCTGCGCGAGCGGCCAGTCATCGGTAATTGTGAGGTCAATCCGGGCCTCATGCCCCGGGGGAAGCAGGGATTCGAGCCGCGCCAGGGCTCCGCCGGTCAGTTTCATGGTCGGACGGCCGCCCGGCAGGTTGACCACCCCCATGTCCCGCCACCACACCCCGCGCCGGATGCCGGTGCCCAGCGCTTTCGAGCAGGCCTCCTTGGCAGCGAACCGCTTGGCGTAGGTCGCCCAGATCAGTTTGGGCATCTTGGAGCGCCGCTCCGCCTTGGCCCGCTCAGCCTCTGTGAAAATTCGGTCGATAAACCGGTCGCCGTGACGTCCGATCACCTTCTCGATGCGCGTGATGTCGATGATGTCCGACCCGATGCCGATGATCATGATCTCACATGACCCCGGAGCGACTTTCTCCCGCGGTCCATCGCCGCGCGCATATCGCGAACGGTTTGCGGCAGGCCGACGAACATCGCCTCCCCCATCATGAAATGCCCGATGTTGAGTTCGACGATCTCCGGCAGCGCGGAAATGGTTTCCGCCGTGACGTAATCGAGGCCATGCCCGGCATGGACTTCAAGCCCCGCAGACTGAGCGAGCCTGGCGCCGGTGACGATGCGCTGCCATTCGGCTTCGGCTTTTTGTTTCTGCCCCTCGACCACGGCGTCGCACCAAGCGCCGACGTGGATCTCGATCACAGGCGACTTCAATTTGGCGGCCATTTCGATCTGGGCCGGATCGGCAGCAATGAACAAGGACACGCGAATACCGGCGTCGGTCAGCCGCGCGATGAAAGGACCAAGCGCATCGCGCTGCCCCACCACATCCAGTCCGCCCTCAGTCGTCACTTCCGTGCGCCGTTCCGGCACGAGGCATGCCGCATGCGGCTTTGTCGCGAGCGCGATTTGCAGCATCTCGGCCGTTGCGGCCATTTCAAAGTTCAGCGGCTTGGAGATTTCGGCCTTCAGCCGCGCCATGTCGTCATCGCGGATATGGCGGCGATCCTCGCGCAGATGCGCGGTGATGCCGTCCGCGCCCGCTTCGATCGCGAGTAGCGCAGCGCGTACCGGATCCGGCGTGCGTCCGCCGCGCGCGTTGCGCAGGGTCGCGACGTGATCGACATTGACCCCGAGACGAAGCGGCGGAATTGCGGGCATGGAAAACCTGAAGTGATGCGGTTAGCCGTTTATGCGGTCGACGCTGGCGACGACCGCCTTGGCGCGAAGCTGAGCGATAATACCGTTCAAATGTTTCAGGTCATAGACCTCAAGATCGATGGTGAGCTCTGTGAAATCAGGAGAGCGGCGGCTCATGCTGATGTTGTCGATGTTGCCGTCATGTTCCGCGATCACCGACGCGACCTGCGCAAGACTGCCCGGCTCGTTGACGTTCTGCACGTGCAGCCGCGCCGGAAAGCGCCGCGGCGTTGCTTCGTCGGTGTCCCACCGGACGTCGAGCCATCGTTCCGGCTCCTCCTCGAAATCCTTCAGTGCGGGCGACTGGATCGGATAGATCGTAATGCCCTCACCCGGCGTCACGATGCCGACGATCCGGTCGCCCGGCACGGCGCCGCCGTTCGGCGCGAACTTCACCGGCAGATCGCTATTGATGCCGCGGATCGGAATTGCATTCGACGCCTTTGCGTCGCCTGACGGTTTGGGCTTGGCGCCCGCGGTTTTCTTGCCGCTGAGGCGCGCCTCTTCCTTGTAGTCCGGATACATCGCGCGCGCGACGTCCGACGCTTTCATCTCACCGCGTCCCACCGCCGCCATCACGTCGTCGATAGATGACCGCGCAAGGCGCGGAAGCGCGCCCTTCAGCTTGTCGTCGGCGTAGACGATCTTGGCTCGCATAAACAGGCGCTCGACAATACGCCGGCCGAGACCCGCGTACTGATCGCGCACGGCGGTACGGGTGGCGCGGCGGATCGCGGCCTTGGCTTTGCCGGTGACCGCAAGTGATTCCCATGCCGTCGGCGGCGCCGACTGCGCCTGCGAGGTCAGGACTTCCACTTCGTCGCCGTTCTGCAATTCCGACGACAGCGGCGCGAACTTGCCGTTGATCTTGCAGCCGACAGCGCTGTTGCCGACATCGGTGTGCACGGCGTAGGCGAAGTCGATCACATTGGCATGACGCGGCAGCGCGATCAGCTTTCCCTTCGGCGTGAAGCAGAACACCTGATCGTGGAATAGCTCCATCTTGGTGTGTTCAAGGAATTCTTCCGGGTTGGCGCTTTCCGACAGAACCTCGACGGTGTGGCGCAGCCACGCGAACGCGTTCGACTCCAGCTTGAGCCGCTCGGTGGGCGAGCCGACTCCATCCTTGTAGATGGCGTGAGCCGCGATGCCGTACTCGTTGACCCGGTTCATCTCCTCGGTGCGGATTTGCAGTTCGACGCGCTGTTTGCCGGGACCGATCACCGTAGTGTGGATCGAACGATAATCGTTCTGCTTGGGCGTCGAGATGTAATCCTTGAACCGTCCGGGCACCACCGGCCACGTCGTATGCACGATGCCGACAGTGCGATAGACCTCCGCGATGCTGTTGACGATGATGCGGAATCCGAAGATGTCGGACAACTGTTCGAAGCCGACGGATTTGCGCTCCATCTTCATCCAGATCGAGAACGGCTGCTTGCGCCGCCCCTTCACGTGCGCATTCACGCCGTTCTTGGCGAGCTTGGCGGAAAGCTGGGCTTCAATTTCGCCGATCAGATTGCGGTCGCGCTCTTCAAGCGCATCCAGGCGCTGCACAACGACGGCGTGCGCCTCGGGATCGATCACCTTGAACGCGAGGTCTTCCAGTTCCTCGCGCATTTCCTGCATACCCATGCGGCCGGCGAGCGGCGCATAGATGTCGAGGGTCTCTTCCGCAATCCTGTGCCGCGACGCCGGCGGCACGAATTCCAGCGTGCGCATGTTGTGCAAGCGGTCAGCGAGCTTGATGAGCAACACGCGCACATCGTCGGCGATCGCCAGCAGCAGTTTGCGCAGGTTCTCGGCCTGCTTCGCTTCGCGCGACACCAGTTCGAGCCGCTTCAGCTTGGTCAGCCCATCCACCAGCGCACCGATTTCGGAGCCGAACATCTGGTCGATCTCGGCGCGGGTCGATTCGGTATCTTCGATGGTGTCGTGAAGCAGCGCCGCGACAATTGTGGCGTCGTCCAGCTTCAGGTTGGTGAGGATCGCGGCGACCTCAAGAGGATGCGAAAAGTAAGGGTCGCCAGAGGCGCGCTTCTGCTCGCCATGAGCCATCATGGCGTAGACATAGGCCCGGTTGAGCAGGTCTTCGTCGGTGTTCGGATTATAGGCGCGGACCCGGTCCACCAGGTCGTACTGGCGCATCATTTTGGTCCGGACGGGCTTTTTGGCCGGCAGCGGCGGGGGCTCAGCCGGGGCCGTCGCCGCCGCTTCGGTCGCCGCTTGCATTTGGGGCTGATTTCGCCGCCAGATCGCCATTCTGCTTGCCTGCCTTATTGGCGGCCCTCGAAAAGGAACCGCCATTCACAATATCGCCCGCTCGCCGATAATCGCAAGGAAGACACTAAAAATATCAATAAATGCAAAGGCCCGGACAATCTGCCCGGGCCTTTGAGAAAAACAGTGAAGAACGCTGGAAAGCCGGTCCGATGGACGACCTTATTCGTCTTCCTCGGGCTGCTCCTCAGGCGGAGCAAGGCCTTCCAGGCCCTTCAAAAGCTCTTCTTCCGTCATGCGCTCGACGGCCACTTCGGTGTCGTCGGCGTCAACGGAGGCGCCGGCGGAGCCGATCAGCGGCACAGTATCGGGTTCCGGCTCGTCCACTTCGACGAATTTCTGCAGGGAATGGACCAGTTCTTCCCGCAAATCCTCGGGAGAAATGGTCGTATCAGCGATTTCACGTAGCGAAACCACTGGATTCTTGTCATTATCCCGGTCGATGGTCAGGGGCGACCCTGAGGAAATCATCCGCGCACGGTGTGCGGCCAGCAATACGAGGTCGAACCGGTTGTCGACCTTATCGATACAATCTTCAACAGTGACGCGCGCCATCGGCTGCCGCTCCGGGTCTGGATCTGAGAATATGTCGCTATGCGCGCTAGGTATAGCGACCAGCGCCTTTTCGCAAGCATGTTTTTCGGATTGGTCCGTAAATCGCCGTTGCCGGAAGGGCCCCGCCAGAGCATAGCTGAGGGTCAAATAGTCCCATGGACAAGAAATCGCTTCATTGCTTCATCACGGTGTACGGCGATCTGCGCCGCTGCTTCAGCCGCGCGGAATATTTGCGTCCTTTATCCTCTCTAAACCTTCTAGCGAATAACAACTGAATTGAATGGGAATGCGCGGTGATGGATACGCGCCAAGAATACATGCGATAACAACGATGCGAGTAAAAACTGATGCCTTCTGCCACGAACAAGATCGCGCTGTTTATTGACGGTGCAAACCTTTACGCAACAGCGAAGACCCTTGGTTTCGACATAGATTATAAGCGGCTGCTCCTTGAATTTCAGAGTCGTGGCACTCTCGTTCGGGCATTCTACTACACGGCCATCATCGAGGATCAGGAATACTCGTCGATCCGTCCGCTGATCGATTGGCTCGATTACAATGGCTATACGGTCGTGACCAAGGCAACGAAGGAATTCATCGACGCCTCCGGACGCCGCAAGGTCAAGGGCAACATGGACATCGAACTTGCCGTCGATGCCATGGAGCTGGCTGAAAACATCGACCAGATGGTGCTGTTCTCGGGCGACGGCGATTTCCGCTCGCTGGTCGAGGCCGTGCAGCGCCGCGGCGTTCGCGTGACGGTCGTTTCCACAATCGCCAGCCAGCCCCCGATGATCGCAGACGAATTGCGCCGCCAGGCGGATGTCTTTACTGATCTGGTCCAGCTACAAGCAAAGCTTGGCCGCGACCCGAGCGAGCGCCCTGCTCCTCGCGAACCGCGCGAACCTCGTCAGCACACGCCGCAATTCCTGCAGCGGGCGACGACCAGCTCAATGGCGCCAAGGGGCGATGACGAATTCGACGATTGAGCAGAAAACCAAGGAGAGCCGGCGCAGTAGCGCCGGCCCTTCCTCTTCTGTTTCAGGGCAGTCGAACGAACCCGGCCCGGATTGCCCGCTCTGCCCCCGCCTGAAAGACTATCGTGAAGCCAACCGCGCTCAGCACCCGCATTGGTTTAACGCACCCGTTTACTCTTTTGGACCGATCGACGCACAGCTTCTGATCGTAGGGCTCGCGCCCGGTCTTCAGGGTGCCAACCGCACGGGACGGCCCTTTACAGGGGATTTTGCCGGCGACCTTCTTTACGCGACGCTGCTCGATACCGGTTTTGCGCAGGGTTCATACGAGGCGCGCCCCGATGACGGGCTGACGCTGATGGATTGCCGCATCACCAATGCGGTGCGCTGCGTGCCGCCGCAGAACAAACCCCTGCCTGCTGAAATCAAGACCTGCCGCCCATTCTTCAATGCAACGCTGGACGAGATGCCGCGCCTGCGTGCAGTCGTCATGCTCGGCCGTGTGGCACATGATACGACGTTAAAGACGCTCGGCGTTCGCGCAGCGGATGCGCCCTTCGCCCACGGCGCGCAGCATCAGACTGGCTCTCTTCGGCTGTTCGACAGCTATCACTGCTCCCGCTACAACACGAACACAGGCGTTCTCACGCCCCAGATGTTCAGGGCGGTGTTTGCCAGCGTGCAGAGCTACCTGGGTTAGCGCGGATTGGCCTGCAGCCAGGCCAGCACATCACCCGCATTCCGGTCCGGCGGAAACACCGGATAGAACACGTGAGTGATCGTCGCGTCGTCGACGATCATCGCAAGCCGCTTGATCAGCGTCAGTCCGGCGACGTCCATCGACGGCAGCTTCAGCGCGCGGGTCAATTCAAGATCGCTATCCGACAGAACCTGAAACGGCACATGCAGCCGCTCGACCATGTCGCGCTGATAGGCACTGTCCTGCGTGGAAACCCCGAACACGTGCTGGGCGCCCGCATCTTTCAGATCCTTGAACAGATCGCGGAAGGCGCAGGTCTGCGGCGTGCAGCCGCGCGCGCCGGGGATCATGTCCCAATCATCGACGAGACTGATCTTGCCGGGCTCTCCCGTGCGCGGATAGGCGAACAGCACCACCCGCCCCGGCAGCGATGCCAGCTTGACCGATGATCCATCGGTGGCCGGCAACACAACCGGCGGCATTTTCATGCCGATCAGGTGCTTCGCCGCGCCGTCATCGACAGGCGCCGGGATCTTGCTCCAGTCCACATCCATCAAGTTCGGCTGATTCATCGCAGTATCCTTTGCATCCTGGAGGCTGAGTTGTCCGAGCCCTTTCGGCGTTAACCCCGTGCTCTCAGCAAGCGACCCTTCTCGCGCGCCCAGTCACGCTTCTTCTCGGTGTCGCGTTTATCGTGCAGCTTCTTGCCCTTCGCGAGAGCCAGTTGAAGCTTCACCTTGCCGTGCTCGTTGAAATACATCTTCAGCGGAATGAGCGTCATTCCCTCGCGCTCGATCGCACCGATCAGCTTGTTGATCTGCTTCTTGTGCAGCAGCAGTTTGCGGTCCCGCTTCGGTTCATGGTTGAAGCGGTTGGCTTGCAGATATTCCGGGATGTTGGCGTTGACGAGCCAGATTTCGCCGTCCTTGGAATCCGCATAGGACTCCGCAATCGTGGTCTTGCCGTTACGCGTCGACTTGACCTCGGTGCCGGTCAGCACGATGCCCGCCTCGACTGTGTCCTCGATGGCGTAATTGAACCGCGCCTTGCGGTTCTCGGCGATGACCTTGATCGTGGGTTCTTTTTTCTCGGCCATCAGGTGCCTCGGTGCGCATACACGCGAAAAATACGGCTCGCGTGAACACGCAATCCTTCAGTACGGCTGACGGCGCTGAGAGCTTGCCCCGTCAGAATGTCTGCTGGTGACAGATAGTGATTTATTTCGCTTTCAGAAGATCGCGGATTTCGGTCAGCAGTTGCTGGTCCTTGCTCATGGCCGCAGGTTCGGGCGCCGCTTCCTGCTTCGCCTTCAACTGGTTCATCAGACGGATGACCAGAAACAGGACGAATGCGACGATAATGAAGTTCAGCGTCAACGTGAGGAAACTGCCCCATGCCAGCACCGCGCCCTGTTTCTTGGCGTCAGCCAGGTTGGTTGCCGTGACCGACTTGGACAGGCCAGTGAAGTAATTCGAGAAATCGAGCCCGCCGGTCACCGCGCCGATGATCGGCATGATGATGTCCGCCACCAGAGAGTTAACGATGGCTCCGAACGCCGCGCCGATGATGACGCCGACCGCGAGATCGACGACATTGCCTTTCAGGGCAAATTTCTTGAACTCCTCAAGCATCGGCTCATTCCCTTTCCAAGATCGTCAGTTGAGCAATCCGGCATACACCATCGCGTCGTGAATGACCTTGCCGGTCGGCGGCGTCACCGGCACCAGCGGCAGGCGCACCTCTTCATGCACGCGGCCCAGCAGCTTGAGGCCATGCTTGGCGCCCGCAAGACCCGGCTCCTTGAAGATCGCGTCGTGCAGCGGTGTCAGCCGGTCCTGGATCTTGAGCGCGGCCGCATAGTCTCCCTTCAACACGGCGACCATCAGGTCGGCGCACTGCTTGGGCGCCACGTTGGCGACGACTGAAATGCAGCCGTGCCCGCCCGCCGCCATATAGGCCAGCGCGGTCATGTCCTCACCCGAGAGCTGGATGAAGTCCGGTCCCATGGCGTGGCGCTGCTGCGACACGCGTGCGAGATTGGCAGTGGCATCCTTCACGCCGGCGATGTTCTTCAGTTCAAACAGCCTTGTCATGGTCTCGACCGACAGATCGACGACCGAACGCGGCGGAATGTTGTAGATGATGATCGGAATTCCGATCGCGTCGTTCACCGCCTTGAAGTGATGATACATCCCCTCCTGCGTCGGCTTGTTGTAGTAGGGCGTCACCACCAGCACGGCATCGGCGCCCGCCTTCTCGGCGTGCTTCGCCAGAGCCACAGCTTCCCGCGTCGAGTTCGAGCCGGCGCCGGCGATAACCGGAACGCGCCCCTTCGCCTCCGCGACGCACCACTCGGTGACCTTGTTGTGCTCTTCGTGGCTCAGGGTCGGGCTTTCACCGGTGGTTCCAACCGGAACCAGACCGTGCGATCCCTGCTCGATCTGCCAGTTCACGAGCGCGCGCAGCCCGCCCTCGTCCAATGCACCGTTTTTGAACGGCGTAACCAAGGCGGTAAGGGACCCCCTGAAATTCGTCTTGGTTGCCATTGCTCTGTCTCCGAACGCTTCGCACGCTGCGATTAATGATTGATACCGAGTCCCGGAACGCGATGAAAGTCCCGGACAATACGGACCGCCCCGGAGCCAGGAACGCCCCGTATCAGCCGCTATTTTGCCGCGGTGTTGCGGCATTGTGCCTGTTCTAACACATTTGGTGTTTTGTCCACATATTCAATGAACTACACCTGAAGGCGAAGGTCTTGAATGATTCGCCGCATAGGCCGCCCGTGATGCCATTTGCTCCTTCAACTGCGGGATCAGCCCGGCTGTTGCGCTGGAGTGCTGCACTCTTCGGCGCTGGCGCGATTGCGCTGGTTTCATATGCCGCGTCCGCCGTTCCGCTGCCGAAGCCCCGGCCGATCTCCCGCCAGGCGCCGCAGACCGCACCGGCAAAACCGGATCAGCAAAAGGCCCCGGCTTCCGCAACAGCCACGCCGGCCGCGCCTGCGCCGAAAGCTCTGGCTGCGCGCCCTGCCCCGGCCCGAAAGCCGTCGGTGGCGCTGGCGCTGTCGAGCACATCGTCCACGTCAAAGGCCGACATGGATACGCTCGAGCAGATCATTGATCTCGTGCGTAAGCGGAAGCCGGCCGATGCTACGCAGCTTCAGGCTTCGCTCTCCGATCCCGTTGCGCGCAAACTTTCCGAATGGCTGATCCTGCGCAGCGACGACAATGGTGCGCCTGTCGAACGTTATCGCGACTTCATTGCGGAAAATCCGAGTTGGCCCAGCGTGACGTTCCTGCGCCGCCGCGGCGAAGCAGCCTTGTGGGACGACAAGCGCGACGATTCCACCGTCCTGGCGTTCTTCAATGGCGAACAGCCGATCTCCGCCAAGGGCCGGTTCATGCTCGCCCGCGCGCTGCTGGCCCGCGGCGATCGCGCAAGTGCCGAACGGCTGGTGCGCGAAGCGTGGCGCGGCGATCCATTCTCGTCTGACACCGAAGACACCGCGTTTGAGCGGTTCGGCACGCTGCTGACTCCCGGCGACATCAAGATCCGGATGGATATGCTGCTGTATAGCGGCGACAACGCGGAAGCCGCGTTGCGCTCCGCCAGACGGCTCGGCAGCGGCCATGTTGCGCTGGCAAAGGCGCGTATCGCCCTCAACAAAAAGGCCTCGAATGCGAAGGCCCTGCTCGATGCGGTACCAAGCGACCTGCACAACGACCCGCTGTATCTTTTCAGCAAGGCACAATGGCTGCGGCGCGAGGACAAATTCCAGGAAGCCGCACGTGCCATGCAGGCAGCGCCCCGCGATCCGGCGCGGCTGGTGAATGCAGACGAGTGGTGGATCGAACGGCGTCTGCTGGCGCGCAAACTGCTCGACACCAATGAGCCTCGCCTCGCCTATGCTGTCGCACGCGATGCATCGCTGCCCGCGCGCGATATTTACAAAACGGAATCGGAATTCACCGCCGGCTGGATCGCACTGAGGTTCCTCAACGATCCGAATCTCGCAGCCCAGCATTTTGCGCGCATCGGGGTCGGCAGCGTCAATCCGACGGCGCTGGCCCGCGCCGGTTACTGGCAGGGCCGCGCGGCGGAAGCCGCCGGGCGCCCGCAGGAGGCGCGCAACGCCTATGAATCAGCCGCGGCGCAATCGACCAGCTATTACGGCCAACTCGCCCGCGCGAAGCTTGGGCTGCCGCAGATCGCACTGAACGGCGTGCCCGGCCGTTCGCGTGGCGGAGAGCGGCTGGAGGTCGTTCGTGCCGTCGAGCTTCTTTATGCACTGGATGAGCGCGAGATCGCCGTCCCCATCCTCGCCGATATGGGCGAGCGCGCCGACATGGACGGCCTGCTCGCGCTTTGCGAACTGACCCAGCGTCACAACGACGCGCGAGGCATGCTGCTCGTCGGCAAGGCTGCGTTGAACCGCGGCATGCCGTTCGACCATTACGCCTATCCGGTGATCGGAATCCCGCCCTACAAGGATTTCGGGCCTGAGGTTGAGAAGGCGATCGTTTACGCCATCGCCCGGCAGGAAAGCGCGTTCAATCCCTCTGTGGTGTCACCAGCGCAGGCTTATGGCCTGATGCAGGTCACGCCGGCCGCCGGCAAATACGTCGCCAAACGGCACGGCGCGACATTCGATCTCGCCAGGCTGAAAACCGATTCCGCCTACAATGCGGCGTTTGGCGCCGCCGAACTCGGCGGCCTGATCGAAGATTATCGCGGCTCCTACATCATGACCTTCGCCGGCTACAATGCCGGGCGTGGCAGCGTGCGCAAATGGATCGAGCGTTACGGCGATCCCCGCGATCCCAAGGTGGACGCAGTGGATTGGGTCGAGCAGATTCCGTTCTCCGAGACCCGCAATTACGTTCAGCGCATCATGGAAAACCTGCAGGTTTACCGCGCACGGTTTGGCGGCGGCAGCAAGCTGCTGATCGAGGCGGACCTGCGCCGCGGCGCGGGTCCGGAATGATTGAGGCGTAATTGCCCGCAGTTCTCTGCCGGATTCATCACCGGGCTTGACCCGGTGACCCATCTCAAGAAAACTTTTGGCCCAATAGACCGCCAGCCTCCGGTGGCTCGGCTGCATCACGCCTGTTCGCAAGGAACGTTATGTCCGCACAATTTCGCGACGTCTTCTGCCAGTCGGCCGACGGGCTGAAGCTCCATGCCAAGGTCATCGGCCCGGACAACGGCTCGGCCTTGCCCGTCCTCTGTCTGCCCGGCCTGACGCGAACGGCAGACGATTTCGATGACATCGCGCGTGCGATTGCCACCAACCCTGCCGCGCCCCGCAAGGTGATCGCGGTGGATTATCGCGGCCGCGGCCTGTCTGACTACGATCCTGATCCGGCCAAATATGCGGTACCGGTGGAGCTTGGAGATGTGCTTGCGATCGCGGCGTCGCTCGGGGTTTCCCGGGCGATCCTGCTTGGCACATCGAGAGGCGGCCTGATCTCAATGGCGATGGCGGCAGCCCAGCCGAAGCTGCTGGCCGGTGTCATCCTCAACGACATCGGTCCGGCATTGGAGATCGGTGGCCTGATGAAGATCAAGGGCTATATCGCCAATCCGCCACCCCGACAGACCTGGGATGAGGCCGCGCGCGGCATGAGAGACCTGTTCGGCGGCGTGTTTCCCTCGCTCACCGACGCCGACTGGATGGCGTGGGCGCGCCGCGCGTTCCGGGAGAAAGCCGGCGGCGGACTGGAGCGCACCTACGATCTCAACATCGCGCGCACGCTGGATGGTCTCGACCCGGCAAGTCCGTTGCCGCAGGTTTGGGAGCTGTTCGACAAACTCGCCGGCATTCCACTGATGCTGATCCATGGTGAATTGTCTGACCTGCTCTCGCCTCAGGGTGTGCAGGATATGATCACCCGGCGGCCGGACATCGATCTGGTCAAGGTGGCCGACCAGGGTCATGCGCCCCTGCTGGCGGACAAGCCAACGATGGATCGCATCATCGCGTTCTGCGCCCGATGTGATGGGGCATAACGGCCCGCGCCTTAACAACAGAAGTCATTCGCAACCCCCGCGCCGTCCCGGCGAAGGCCGGGGACCCATACGCCCTGAGTTCTTGTTGTGGAGATGCTGGAGCGATCCTGCCGCCTTCACGGCGTCGGGTGGTTATAGGTCCCCGCTTTCGCGGGGCCGACACAGGTACGTTTGGCAAGCACTCCGTCATCGCCTCTCATTCGGGAAAGAAGATTGCACGACAAAAAACCCCCGGCAGTTTCTTGCCGGGGGTTCTTTTAGTTCAGGTAACAATCGCCGTTAGGCGGTTGCTATTACCAGGTGCGGCGAACGCGGAGGCTGCCGGACAGGATGCCCTGGTCCTTGTAGTCGTACACGCCGTTCGGCTTGAAGGTGCCGATCACGTTTGCAGCAGCAGCACCGGTGGTGGAGATCGAGCCGGTGTTGTTCTGGTCGATGAAGCTGTACATGAACTCGCCCGAGAAGGTCAGGTTCTGAACAGGGGTCCAGGCGGTGCGCGTACCGATCTGCCAGATCGCGAAGTCCGGGTTACAGGTGAAACCGTTGGTGGCAGCACCGCCGCCAACTGCAGTACGTGCTGCACCCTGGAATGCGCAGATCATAGCCGACGCATTGGTGTTGTAGTCAACCTTGGTGTAGCTGCCGAACACGCTGGTTTCCCAATTCGGGGTCCAGTTGTGCACGTAGCCGCCGCGGAAGCCCCAAACCTTGGTCTTCTCGATGCCGCTGCCGTTCGCGTAAACGCCGTCATACAGGTTCACAGCCGCGAGCGACTGATAGCTGCCGACGAAGTTCGTGTCGCCGCTGAACTTGTCGAAGGTGTTGGCGGTAACGCCGCCGATCACGTACTTCGGAGCGCCTTCCGAGTATGTGAAGTCCAACGAGATCTTGTCGCCAGGACCCGTCGGCAGCTGCTTCAGCTGCAGGCCGCCAGCGATAGCCCAGCCCCAAGCGTCGCCCGGATGGCCAAGGGTTTCGTTGCCGATCGTGCCAGCAGGCGCCGCGTAGTAGTTGGCGGAGATGTTGTGCACAGCGCCGGACAACTGAGCGGTGAACGCAGCCTGATCGAGGCGGACGTTACCGACGAAGTCTGGCGAATGCTGACCGGCAGTGCCATTCTGAGCACCAGCGATCGTGCCGTTGCCGAGGTAAGCACCAGCAGCGGCAGCGGCAGCGGCAGCTGTCGCGCCGAACACGTTAGCACTCGTGTTCAGCACCGGAGCGCGGGTGATGACCTTGTTGTCTTCGACCGAGACTTCAGCCGACAGGCCGTTACCGAACTGCCAGGTGTAGGCAGCCTTGGTGATGCCGGTCAGGTTGTCCGAACCGCCGAGGAGGAACGAGGTGTTGTTGTTCGCACCAACCGAAGCCCATGGGGTCTGGAAGGTCGAAGCGGCCTTACCGAAGGTGAAGCCGGCAAACTGGACGAAGCCGTAGTCCATCGTCAGGTTGCCCGACGACGGGCCGAAGCCGGTCGAATGCTCGAAGTTGCTCGACCAGTAGGTACGAACAACGCCGTATTCGGTGGCGGTGCGGGTGTCGATGTTCAGCTGAACGCGCGAACGGGTGGTGAAGTAGTCCGAGTTACGGCTGCCCGTACCGAACACGCCAGCACCAGCGGTGCCTGCGGTTTCATCCCACGCTGGCTTGTTGTAGTTGCCGGCGTTGATGTTCGCGTCAGCCTGGACGTAGCCGCCCAGCTTGATGCAGGTGTCGGTGCCGGGGATGTAGTAGAAACCGGCGCCGTAAAGGGAGCAGATCTTCACGTACTGAACGGCTTTCGCCTTGACGGGAAGATCGGCTGCCTGTGCTCCAGCGGATGCTGCGATAACCGCAGCCGATCCGAGGATAAGGCTCTTAATGGTGCTCATAAAACCTCCAAGTTTTGCTCTCTAGGGAAGGTTCCAGGCCGGTGGTGTAAGTCACACCACGTGGTAGGTTCCCTTGATCCCCGCTAACCGCCCGGTCGCCTCGCGCTTTCGGACACTCCCGCTGAACGCGAGCGACTTAAGCGAAACTCCCAAACGGGACGACCTCGGGATGCCCCCCTCCGTCGCTTCGATGACCATTGCCCAACAGTCGTAATCACGCAACAAAGGACCGCCTTGAAACGGTGCTGTTCCGGCCGTTTTTAGGGAGGTGTTGCACAAATAGCACGCAAAATCCCCCATGGAACATCTGTAAGCGGCTGGAAACGTTGTATTTTTGCGGTTGCCCCAAAATGTTCCCCTGGAACGCGGATGTGGCAGTGCAAACGGCGCTAGCGCCCTTGAGGCTGTGAATTCGTCGAATCGCTGACACAAAAAAAGTCAGCCATCCCCGCCTCTGTCGCCCGCGAAATCCAGCAAAATGGGCGGCCGTTAAATCCGTGTTCCCCAACATTTTAGGCTGCCACAGCGCATTTGGCGGCCTTCGGCCGGCTCGGAACCGCCTTGAGGAAACCGAGGACATTATAGAGTGAGAGAAAGGAGCGGCCCGAACGGATCTGATTGGGGCCAAATCGGGGAAAATTCCTCAGCGACTTGCGGCGCGTGACCGCGTAAGGCATATCGAGCCTGTGGAGACGTGGCCGAGCGGCTGAAGGCACTCGTTTGCTAAATGAGCATACCTTGAAAAGGGTATCGAGGGTTCGAATCCCTCCGTCTCCGCCACCCACATTCAAATCATCGACGTCACCAGATGAACCGCCGGCGAACCCGCATCAATGGCGAGATATATCGCGCCGGGTAGACGGAATTTTCGGAACACTTCGAAGCCGAGACTCAAAGGCGAGGTCTGTGCGCGAGTGACAGATCACCAATCGCAAAAGCGTAGCGACAAATCACAGCAACGAGTGTGCGAAAATGTCGATAAATGGGGGACTTCTTGGCGAGTCACCTCAGTGCGTCGCGATCCATGCCCGAGCTTCACGTTGGGCAGTTGCGATCTCGACATCCGACATCAAGCCCGCGATTTCCTGGCGAAGGGAAATGGCATCCACCCTGCCCTTGAGCGCGGCAAGGTTGAACCATTTGTGCGCGGCGACCAGGTCGATCAGGCCGCTGCGGCCCGTCGAATAGATCATGCCGAGCTCGAACAGGATGTCGCCGTTCGCCGTGGCTTCGATCGGCAGTGCGCTGCCGGTATCAATCGTTCCCTGAAACATCTGGCTCTCCCGATTCCTCGCCGCGGCGAGCGCGGCTCCTGTCAGTATCTGTTCGATGCGACTGTTGCTTTTGTTGGCGCGTATTCCGCAAAACCGGTTTGCCAATTCTGCGGAATACGCGTTCGCCGTTTGCCGGCTTGTTGGGACCATATGATCCGTAAAATTTGAATCGCAGTTTAAGCATCGCGATGAATCGAACGTGAACGATGCGGCGGGGCGCTGCACGGCGAATTGCGAGAAACGGGCTATTTGCAGGGGGTTATCGGCATTCGTGAAGATCGATTCACCTTCGTATTTGGCGAAGCGATAACCATTGCACGAACTGTCCTCCCGCGAGCGTTCCCTCACCCATCGTGAATCGGCGATCGCAGGGCTCTGGCCGCGAAGACGCCGCGTCAGGCCCGCCGCGTGCGAATGCGAACATTCACCGGCCGAAGCTTCAATCAGAAATTGTTTTGGAGAACTTCGATGACCGCGACCGCGTGCGCCCAACCAGCAGATACGCAGGGGTCAAAAAAACGAGGGCGTCGGTGAACACGCCAGGACTGAGATCTCACCGGCATAGTCTTACCGGGAAACTGCGGGGTCATCCCCCGCAACGAACGAAGAGCTCTTGAACTCTTCTGCCTGACCGGTTGGCCGGGCCGTCTCGCCTGATGTCTCGCCGACACCCTCTTTCGTCGACCGGAGCCGCCGGTTCAAATCCGCTTTCGCGAACTGGATTGTCTGGCGGCTCTTGTGACGGTGCCGGCATCATGTGCCGGCAATTCCATAAGGCGTAGCCTTACTTCTTCTTCTTGGCGACCTTGCGGGTCTTCTTGGCAGTCTTCTTCACTGCCGACTTCGCCTTCTTCGCCTTCTTCGCTTTCTTGGCCATGTTGCCCTCCTAAGTTCGTGAGATGGCTTAATCGCTGTGTGCACTCGGGAATCGAAATGCACTTCATCTGGATTACACCAACGCGTTCAAAAAAACAGTGTCCCGCTTAAGGAAGTGTTTACGCACAAGGCGTCGCGCGCGCTGCAAACACAAAACGGAAGCGTTGCGACGCATCCGCACGGCACGCCATCGCGGGCAAGAAACGATCGAGCGAAGAAACATCGCGCATCAAAGAAATGCCTGTGCCGCAGCGGCTTCTTTCATCACAAAGCAGCACGCATCATAACGTCAATAAAACCGCATGTAACTTCGCAGCGCGCGAAAAACGCCTTTCGCGGACTCTGAGTCGTAAATTTTGGCAACAAAAATATTTTCTGGAAAATTTGGTTTTGGCGCGATCATCGCTCGCGCCGGAGAACTTTTCCCGACCTTTTTGCGAATCTGATTCGCAAATTGATTCCGCGTCGAGAGGCGCTCACGTCGTCTTGCGGCACCGTTGCGAGGGTTCGTCGTGACATCGAAAACGGAAAGCGAGACGTCGGAACGGCGCGCGGGAGCGACGCCGCGCGCACGATGTCACTCGCATTCAGATGCCGAGCTTGGCCTTCAGCAGGTCGTTCACTGCCTGCGGGTTCGCCTTGCCGCCCGATGACTTCATCACCTGACCGACGAACCAGCCCATGAGCTGAGGTTTGGCGCGCGCCTGCTCCACCTTGTCGGGATTGGCGGCGATGATGTCGTCCACCACCTTCTCGATGGCGCCGAGATCGGTCACCTGCTTCATGCCGAGGCTGTCGACCAGCGCCTTCGGATCGCCGCCCTTGGTCCAGACGATCTCGAACAGGTCCTTCGCGATCTTTCCGGAGATGGTTCCTTCTCCGATCAGATCGATGATCGCGGCCATTTGCTCCGACGACACCGGCGACGAGGCAATATCCTGCCCTTCCTTGTTAAGGCGGCCGAACAATTCGTTGGTGACCCAGTTGGCAGCCAGCTTGCCGTCGCGCGCCTTGTCGGCAAGCCTCGCCAGCACCGCCTCATAGAAGTCCGCACTCTCGCGCTCGGCGACCAGAACGCCGGCATCGTACGGTGTCAGGCCGACTTCCGCGATGAAGCGCTCGCGCTTCTCATCCGGCAGTTCCGGCAGCTTGGATTTCAAAGCCTCGACGTAGTCCGCAGTGAACTCCAGCGGCAGCAGATCGGGGTCCGGGAAGTAGCGATAGTCATGCGCCTCTTCCTTAGAGCGCATCGATCGGGTCTCGCCCTTGTTCGGATCGTACAGCCGGGTCTCCTGGTCGATGGTGCCGCCGTCCTCAAGAATTCCGATCTGGCGGCGGGCTTCGTAATGGATCGCCTGCCCGATGAAGCGGATCGAGTTCATGTTCTTGATCTCGCAGCGGGTGCCGAGGCCCTCGCCAGGACGCCGCACCGAGACGTTGACGTCCGCGCGCAGGTTGCCCTTCTCCATGTCGCCGTCACAGGTGCCGAGATAGCGCAGGATCGAGCGCAGCTTGGCGACGTAACCCTGCGCCTCCTCGGCCGAGCGGATGTCGGGCTTTGAGACGATCTCCATCAGGGCAACGCCTGAACGGTTGAGATCGACAAAGGACATGGACGGATGCTGGTCGTGCTGCAATTTACCGGCGTCCTGCTCCAGATGCAGCCGCTCGATGCCAACCGTCACGCTCTCGCCGCCGGGAAGATCGACGACCACCGCACCCTCGCCGACGATCGGCGACTTGTACTGGCTGATCTGGTAGCCCTGCGGCAGGTCCGGATAGAAATAGTTCTTCCGGTCGAAGGTCGATTTCAGGTTGATCTGCGCCTTGAGGCCAAGCCCCGTACGCACCGCCTGCGCAACGCACTCCTCATTGATGACGGGCAGCATGCCGGGCATCGCCGCGTCCACCAGCGAGACGTGATCGTTCGGTGCGCCGCCGAATTCGGTCGAAGCGCCTGAGAACAACTTCGAGTTGGAGGTCACCTGGGCATGGACTTCCAGACCGATGACCATTTCCCAGTCACCGGTGGCGCCCTTGATGAGTTTTGACGATTTGACGGGTGCGTTCATGGGCCGCCTTTTACCTTGATGGCGCGGGCGAGAAAACCCCGAATCAGATCACAGGTTCGCTGCGAAACTGCGGAAAACCGGGCTCGCCCGCAGCGCGTCGCGCCCCGCCTCGATGACACTGTCGACCTGCTCGGGCGGCAGATGGAAGCGCGTGGGGACCCGTTCAAGATCCGCCGCGCGCGCCTGATCGAGCTGATCGAACCCGATCCGGCCGACATAGAATTTGAGATCACGGCAATTCCAGTTCGCACCTACGCCGTACTTCGCGCGATCCGCGGCCGACAATCCGCAGCGCCACCTCACCAGCGAGCCCTGCCAGTCAGTCATGGTCGCGGTGAATGCGGTGAAGCTGCCGGCGACGCTGGCATCGATAGCCGTATCGGCGGCAGCCTTGACGAGGTCCGCCCCGGACGGCCCCTCAATGGTATTGATCCAGTTTCCCGACAGGCCGGTCTTGGCGTCGACCACCAAAATCAGAGCACGCCGCAGCTTGACCGCCTGTCGCGGGCTCAGCGGGCCATACGGCGTATCCGACGACAACCGCGCGATGGTCATGCCGGCCAGGCCGTAGTTATCGACAAGGCCGCCATCGAGCAGCTTGATGTAAGGCATCGAGCCATCGTGGTAGCGGCTGATCGCCTTTGCGAATGAGTTCAACATCGGAGGCGCGTTGGCATTGTCTCGCGCGCGCACGATCCACGGCGGGAGACGTTCGTTGCACTTTCCGGGGAACGTCTGGATCACGACCGGCGCGAACGCCACGGGCACCGCCGCCGAAGCGGCGACGGCGTTTGCGAGCGGATATTCGGACAGGTTGCTGCACATGGCGCCGAATGCCACCGCACCGAACACGAAAGGTGTCCTGTTATAAATATCGGAGGCATTGATCCAGACCTGCGGCCGGCTGGTCAGGCCCAGATCGCGAAATGTCGCCCCCTGAAACAGATTGGCGTCGAGCCAGCGTGGAAATCCGGTCGAGTCGTTGATGCCGCCAGCGATCGCGCGAGAGAGAGTCGCCAGAGTGAGATTTGTCTGAAGTCCCTCCTCCGCGTTACGCAGGAGAAACCGTTCGCGAAAATCGGCAAGAGCAGCCCGCTTCCGCAAACCGTAATAGGCCGCCGTAACGGAGCCTCCCGAGACGCCAGAGACGAACTCGACCCGGTCGATCATCGGTCCCTGCGCGCCCCGGACCGGAATGCGCTCCATCTCCTGCAACACGCCGAAGGAAAACGCGGCGGCGCGGGTTCCGCCGCCTGAAAAAGACAGTCCAACGACCGTGTCGTCGTAACTCGTCGTCTCGCCGAAGCCGATATTGCCTCGGTCAGTGAGATTATCAGATCCCGGGAGATTGACCGGCGCGTTCTGAATCGACGCACAGCCCAGCAGCAAGCCGGACACGAACGCAACATTGGCGAGAGGACGCACCCAACGCATAATCACCGATCCCACCGGCCGTTATCGCCGCTGGCAGTTAATGAACACATACCGCCGCGGATCAGGCATTGGCCACCAGAACGGTGAATTCAAGGCAGCGGCACGGCATACCGCCGTGCCCGCAAAGCGTCACGCCCACCATTTCCTGGCGGTGAAGTGGCCTGCCGACTGCTCGATCACCTCGCCGAGCGAGAACAGCGTCTCTTCATCGAACGGCCGGCCGATCAGTTGCAGGCCGAGCGGCAGCCCCTGCCCGTCGGTGCCCGCAGGTACTGCGATGCCGGGCAGACCCGCCATGTTCACGGTCACAGTGAAGATGTCGTTGAGATACATCTCGATCGGATCGGCTTTGCCCTTCTCGCCGATACCGAATGCCGCCGATGGTGTCGCCGGCGTCAGGATAGCGTGGACGCCTTTCGCGAACACGTCCTCGAAGTCCTTCTTGATCAGGGTGCGGACCTTCTGCGCGCGCAGATAGTACGCGTCATAATATCCGGCCGAGAGCACGTAAGTACCGATCATGACACGGCGGCGAACCTCCGCGCCGAACCCCTCTGCGCGGGTGTTCTCGTACATCTCGACAATGTTCTTGCCGTTGACTCGCGCGCCGTAGCGCACGCCATCGTACCGCGCGAGATTGGATGAGGCTTCAGCGGGCGCGACGACGTAGTAAGCCGGCAGCGCATACTTCGTGTGCGGCAGCGAGACCTCGACCAGTTCGGCGCCCGCGGCCTTCAGCCAGTCGGCGCCCTGCGCCCACAGCTTGTCGATTTCGCCGGACATCCCGTCGAGCCGGTACTCTTTCGGAATACCGATCTTCATTCCCTTCACCGACTTGCCGATGGCGGCTTCGTAATCCGGCACGGGCCGATCAACCGAGGTCGTATCCTTCGGATCGTGACCGGCCATCGAGCGCATCAGGATCGCGGTGTCGCGCACCGTGCGCGCGAACGGTCCGGCCTGATCGAGCGATGAGGCAAACGCCACGATGCCCCAGCGCGAGCAGCGGCCATAGGTCGGCTTGATGCCAACGATGCCGGTAAACGCCGCCGGCTGGCGGATCGAACCGCCGGTGTCGGTGCCCGTTGCACCGAGACAGAGATTGGCCGCGACCGCAGACGCCGAGCCGCCCGACGAGCCGCCGGGGACGAGATTGGCATCCGAGCCTTCACGCCGCCATGGATTGAGCACCGGTCCGAAGGCCGAGGTCTCGTTGGACGAGCCCATCGCGAACTCGTCGCAGTTGAGCTTGCCCAGCATCACCGCGCCGTCACGCCAAAGCTGCGAGGTCACGGTGGACTCATATGGCGGGATGAAGTTGCCGAGAATTTTCGAACACGCCGTCGCGCGCACGCCCATGGTTGCGAACAGGTCTTTCACCCCGAGAGGGATGCCGGCGAGCGGACCCGCATCGCCCTTGGCGATGGTCGCGTCCGCCGCGCGCGCCTGTTCGCGCGCCTGCTCCGGTGTCTCTAGCACATAAGCGTTGAGCACACGCGCCTTTTCCATCGCGGCGAGATGCGCGTCGGTCAGTTCCAGTGCCGTGAAGGATTTCTGCGTCAACCCCTCGCGGGCGTCGGCGAGCGTCAGTGAAGTCAGGTCGGTCATTTATTCTTCAATCGGATCGCAAATAAAGGGAGACTTGTTTTTCTTGGATTGCGCCGCCTCGGCTTCGAGCATGTCGATCACCGCGTCGATGGCCTTGTCCGGATCGACATTCTTTCCCTGCCGCTCCATCTCGTCGAGATAGGTCATGTAGGCCGCATAAGCCTTCTCGTCGCTGCACAACAGGCACATGGCGTTTGCCTCGGGTTCTATTCGACGACTTTGGGCACCAGGAAGAAGTGATCTTCGGTGGCGGGCGCATTGGCGAGGACCTTGTCCGGTATCTCGCCGTCGCTGACGACGTCCGCGCGCTTCTTCATCTCCATCGGCGTGACAGAGGTCATCGGCTCGACGCCGTCGATGTTCACCTCGGACAATTGCTCGACGAAGGCCAGCATCGCGTTGAGCTCCCCCTGCAGATGGGAAACTTCGTCTTCCTTCACGGCGATGCGCGCAAGATGCGCAATCCGGCGGACGGTGGCGGCATCGACTGACATATTCCGGAGACTCCAGGGACGGCGGCCCAATTCAGGCTGCCGTATAGAGCATTTTCCGGCAAAGTGGAATCCGGTTTAGGGGCCGAAATACGCCAATAAAACGAGCGGCTTGCCGGATGCCACGGACCTATAGAGGCAGCGCCGGCAAGGCGGCCACGCCATCCTTCACTTCCGGCGGCGTGTGCGCGACATTCAGCACCAGCGAAACGGTGATGAAATAGCCGATCAGGCCGGTGAGATCGATCACTCCCCGTTCCCCGAATCGCTCCACCGCGGCGGCATACGTGGCATCGCAGACACCGTGATGGGCCATGAGTTCCTGCGTGAAGTCATAAACCAGGGCTTCGTCGGCATGCATGTTGTTTGGCCTGCGCCCGCAGCGCAATGCCTCGATGGTCTCCGCGCTGGTGCCTTCCTTCATGGCCAGAGGGACATGCGTGAACCATTCGAACTGCTGGGTGCAGGCGCGCGACACCACGCACATCGTGAATTCCGAAATCCGCGGCGGCAGGCTGCTGTCGAAACGGATGTACTCACCCACACGCTGCAACCGGTCCATCAATAGCGGGCTGCGCAACAGGGCAATGAACGGACCTTTGACCGCCTTGCGCGGCCCGGCGATCAAAGCTTCCGCGGCCGTCTTCTGAACGGCGTCCATATCCTCCAGCTTGAGGGGCGGCATGCGGTCGGGATGTTGGTGCATCGATCTCTCCTGCGAATTTCAACCTGCGTCGCCCGAGGCACGTGCGCTCAGGCCAAGTGTAAAACTGCTTGCCGCCAGCGCAAACGCTGCGATCAGGCTGGGCCATGTGAGACCACCGTGGAACAGATTCACGGTGAGAGGTCCAATGATTTGCCCGAGGGCGAACGCGGCGGTGTAGACAGCGATCAGCCGCGGCGCCTGCGTGCCGCCCAGACGACGCGCCTCCTGAACGCCCGCCATGGTGATGACCATGAAGGTGCCGCCGACACAAAGCGCCGAAAACAGCAGGACGTAGAGATTGACCGCCAGCACCGGCGCGATAACGCCGATGGCCAGCACCCATTGTCCGTAAGCCCAAAGCCGCCGCGGCGAGTGTCCCGGAAAAAAGCGTGCGGCAAGAGCGGTCGATATCGCAGCCGCAGCCCCGAACACCGGCCACACCCAACTGAACACCGCAGGATTCGTGATCACCTCGCGTGCCAGCGCCGGCAGGAAGGTCGCAGGAATGATGTAGCCGAAACCGAAAGCGCCATAACAGAGCGCCGCGAGCCATGCCTGAGCGGACAGCGGCGTATGCCCCGCCCCGACCACCGCTGGAGCGTGCGCGCCATCATTCGCAAGCCGGCGCCATAACGTGAATGCGAAAACCGCAGCCGTTGCGCCAAGAACGATCCACGTCGCGCGCGATCCCCACGCGGTCACGCCCGCGACAAGGCTGATCAAACCGGCGAAGCAGATTCCCACGCCAACGCCGGAGAACACCCTCCCCGACCATGTCGCCTTGCCCAGATGCACGAGAATAGGCATCGCCCAAGCGGATACACCGACCAGAACGAAGGCGCTCGCCGCGCCCGCAAGAAAACGCAGCACGAGCCACAGCCAGAAATCGTTCGTCGCCGCCATGCCGAGCGTAAACACTGCAATCGACGTCAGGCCCCATTGAATCGCGCGCGCCGGCGCGGGCGGTGCGGAAATGCAGATCACCGCTCCGACCAGATAACCCACGTAGTTCGCGGTCGCGAGCCAGCCTCCTTGCACCAGGGTCAAGCCGGCATCCTGCTGCATCAGTGGCAGCAAAGGTGTGAAGGCGAAGCGGCCAATCCCCATCGCAACGGCGAGGCCGATCAGCCCGGTCCATACAGCCGTGACGGCTGTGGGTGGCGTGGAAAAAGCAGCGGGTGCGGCGGTAGACGACATGGCGGACCTGATTGGCAACATTACGCGGCTGATGTTCAGGAGCCGCGGCTTGAATCTAACCCCCAGAAGAGTACGCTGATTTTCAATTCCTGAATAATGAATAATTGAGAACACCTTGTTCTCGATTTGGAAATATCGACGGTCGCACCGGAGAACAGAACGATGAACTTCGCCGATTTGCAGATCTTCAAGACGGTTGTCGAGGAAGGCGGGATCGTCAAGGCGGCGCAGAAGCTGCACCGCGTTCCTTCCAACATCACCACGCGTATCAAACACCTTGAGAGCGCGGTGGGCATCCCGCTGTTCCACCGCAACCGGCAGCGCCTGCACCTGTCGCCGAGCGGTGAATTGTTGCTGGGTTATGCCGCGCGGCTGATCGATCTTTCCGAAGAGGCGCGCCATGTTGTCTCCGGCACCGCGCCGCAAGGCTTGCTGAAACTGGGATCGCTGGAAAGCACAACCGCCAGCCGCCTCCCCGCTGTGCTCGCCGAGTTTCACCGCCGCTATCCCGATGTGCGCCTCGAACTCACAACCGGCACCAACGATGCCCTGGTCAATGCGGTGACCGAACGGCGGCTTGATGCCGCGTTCATCGCCGAACCTCCGTCGTCGCGGACGCTTTCCCATCTGCCGGTGTTTCGCGAGCGATTGATGGTGATCTCAAGTCTTGACCACGAGCCGATCAGAAACGCGCGCGATGCCGAAGGACAGAGCCTGATCGCCTTCCCCGACGGCTGCGCCTATCGCCGCGTCCTGCAGCGCTGGCTCAGGCGCGACAGCCTGACCACCTCACGGGTGCTGGACTTAAGTTCGTATCACGCGATCGTCGCCTGCGTCGCGGCAGGCGCAGGGATTGCCCTGATGCCGGAGGCCGTGCTCGACGCCATGCCGCTGACACGCGTGCGCCGTAACCCCATCCCCCGCGCCCAAAGCGATATCGTCACGCCGCTGATCTGGCGGAAAGATGAAGTCTCGCCGCCCGTGCTGGCGCTGCGTACGCTCATGGCCTCGGTCGGCACAGCCCCGAAGCGACGCGTTAAGCAGAACGCCTAAGCCGGCTGACCCGGACGCCTGCCTGAGGCTTTGCAACGCAAGCACCTCGCGTGATAAGCGAAGCAATGCCTGCATCCATTCACCCGCTGATCGAGGCCGCCGCGCTCTGGCCTGCACGAGGAGCCCTGATCGGGCTCGACCTCGGCACCAAAACCATCGGCGTTGCGGTGTCCGACCCGGATCGCAAACTGGCGACCGGCATCGAGACCATTCAGCGCAAGACCTTCACCGCCGACGCCAAACGGCTGCTCAGCCTGTCCGCCGAGCGCAATGTCGTGGGATTCATCCTGGGTCTGCCGATCAACATGGACGGCAGCGAAGGACCGCGCGCGCAATCGACACGAGCTTTTGCCCGGAATTTCGCGAAGCTTACGGATCTTGCCATCGGCCTGTGGGACGAACGGCTGTCCACTGTCGCCGTCGAACGCGAACTGATCGACATGGACATGAGCCGCGCCAAGCGCGCCAAGGTGATCGACGAACACGCGGCGATCTTCATTCTGCAAGGCGCGCTGGACCGGCTCGCGACATTGCGCAAGGCGGCCGGAGACCTTTGATCGATGCTAACGATTATTGCGGCTATCGTGCCGATCTTCCTGCTGATCGTGATGGGCTTCGTTCTCCGCCGCGTTCTCGTGAAGGAAGAGTCCCACTGGGTCGGCACCGAGCAGCTCGTCTACTACGTCCTGTTCCCCGCGCTGCTGTTTCGGACGTTGAGCCGCGCGAAACTTTCCGAGGTTCCGCTGTTCGGTGTCGGGGGCGCGCTGCTGATCGCGGTGCTGCTGATGGCAACGCTCTGTCTGGCGTTGCGGCCGGTCCTGATGAAGCGGCTTGGCGTCAGCGGCCCATCGTTCACCTCGATCTTTCAGTGCTCCTGCCGGTGGCAGACCTATGTCGCACTGGCCGTCGCCGGAAATCTCTATGGCGATATCGGGCTCACCCTCGCTTCCGTGGCGATGGTGGCGATGATTCCCATCCTGAACGTGCTGTCGGTCTGGGTGCTGGCGCATTACGCCGCGCCGACGCGGCTGTCATGGGCGCGCATTCTGCTCACGATTGCGCAAAATCCCTTCATCTGGGCCTGCGCGCTCGGGCTGGCCGCCAACCTGATTGGCCTCAAGCTTCCAACATGGATCGATGAATTCATCGATGCGCTCGGCCGCTCCTCGCTCGCCATCGGCCTTCTCGTTGTCGGCGCGGGACTGCAACTCAAGGGCGTGCTGCGGCCCGACGCGCCGGCGCTGCTTTCATGTGCGCTGAAGCTTGTCCTGATGCCGATCTTCGCAATCTCGCTCGGGCTGGCTTTTGGACTGTCGGGAACGAACCTCGCGATTGTCGCCTGCTGCGCCTCGGTGCCGACCGCGTCAAGCGCCTATCTGCTCGCGCGGCAAATGGGCGGCGATGCTCCGCTGGTTGCGGAAATCCTGACCTTGCAGACGGCGCTCGCCGTCATCACCATGCCCATCGCGATTGCGCTGGTGACGTGACGCTCAGGAATTGTTCGCCAGCCAGATGGTCTGGATCGTTGCGGCAAGATTGTTGAGCCCGTGCAGGATCACCGTCAGCCATGTCGAGTTGCTTCGGTAGCGCAGATAACCGAGCAGCAATCCGATTGAAAACACCTGCGCCAGAAAGAACCAGTTGTATTGCAGGTGCATCAGCGTCCACACGGCCGATGACAGCAGGATTGCGCCTGCCGGGCGCAGAAACGATTCCGACCAGCCGCGATAAAGAAACCCGCGGGCGAAAAACTCTTCGACAATCGGCGCCGCCACACAGAATGCGAAAACCAGAAGCCACAGTGCGCCATCAGCCCGCGCTGTTTTCAGGACATCCGTCATGAAGCCGGGTGACGACTCGCGTCCGGCTACGCGGCTGACCACCTCCCACGCCACCATCAGCAGCACCATGCTCACCACACCGGTTGCGAGCATGCGCCACGACGGCCAGCGCAACGCCAGATAGTCCGCGAACGGCGTCCGCGACAGCCACGTGGCAAGCCACAGCATGGCTAATATGGCCGGCAATCCCATAATGACCGAGAGCGAAATGATCCGCCCGTTCGTCAGCAACGCCGTCATGGCGCTGGTGTCCATCGGTTCGCCGCTGGTGACGAGAAAATAAGCGACCACCGCGACCTGCCCGGCGAACATCGCACCGAACAGCGCCACACCCCACAGGCTGGTGCCGATGAATTTCCAGACCCGAGGCTCGCGGCTTTTGCCCGGCGGCGACACGGGAGCGGCGTCGGCAGGGCTTTCAGCAGCAGTCATCGTCAAATCTCCGGTTTATTGGTCGCCTCGGAACCGATTCTGACGAGCAGTGATTAATGATCCATTCCGTGATTGCGGAACAATCACGTTGGCAAGGCGCGATCGAGCAGCCCGCGAATGTCGTCGCTGGCGAGATCGACTGCACCGTAGAGATTGCCGTGGTTAGCATCGAGCCGCGTCGCCGCGAACAGTTCGGCATGCTTCGGCGAGACCTCATTGAGCGCAGCGGTTGCCGCGACCAGCGCAAGCGTTTCCACGGCAAGCCGCGCAACGCGCTCCGCATCGGGCTGACGGAACGACTTCGCGATGAAGCCGACCGCCCCGACCACACCCGGAAGCCCCTTCGTCTGCTCGACAAGACCGCGCAGCACATCCGCCGCTGCGTCCGCCTCACGCGACAGCGCGCGCAACACATCGAGGCACATCACGTTGCCCGAGCCTTCCCAGATAGCGTTGACCGGCGACTCCCGATAATGCCGCGCCAGGATGCCCTCCTCGACATAGCCGTTGCCGCCGAGGCATTCCATTGCCTCGTAGAGAAATCCCGGCGCGCTCTTGCAGGTCCAGTATTTCACCACCGGCGTCAGCAGCCGCATATAGGCAGCTTCTGCCTTGTCGGTGGGCGCGCGGTCGAACGACCGGCACACCCGCATCACCAGCGCGGTGGAAGCTTCCACATGCAGCGCCATGTCGGCGAGCACGCTGCGCATCAGCGGCTGGTCGGCGAGATGTTTCTGAAACACGCTGCGATGGCGGGCGTGATGCAGCGCATGCGCCAGACCGGAGCGCATCAGCCCAGCAGACGCCAGCGAACAATCCTGCCGGGTCAGCGAGACCATTTGAATGATTGTGGGCACACCACGGCCCTCTTCACCGAGGCGCAACGCGTAGGCGTTCTCGAACACCACCTCTGACGAGGCATTAGAACGGTTGCCGAGCTTGTCCTTCAGGCGCTGGAAGTGAATGCCGTTGACCGAACCGTCCGGCGCAAAACGCGGCATGAAGAAACAGGTCAGCCCGCCTTCCGTCTGCGCCAGCACGAGGAATGCATCGCACATCGGCGCCGACATGAACCACTTGTGCCCGGTGATGCGATAGGCGTCGCCGTCACGCACCGCCCGCGTGATGTTCGCGCGCACATCTGTGCCGCCCTGCTTTTCGGTCATGCCCATACCCATGGTCATGCCGCGCTTGGTCCACCACGGAACGAATGAGGGATCGTAGCTGCGGGTGCCGAGCACCGGCATCACCTTTGCGCGTAGCGCCGGATCGACCGCCAGCGCGCCGACCGCGGCGCGCGTCATGGTGATCGGGCATAAGTGCCCGGTCTCGACCTGCGAGGCGATGAAGAACTTTGCGCCGCGAACGACCTCGGACGCTCCGCCCGCGGTCTCGCCATTCGCGTTCCAGGTCGAGTTGTGAATGCCGGCGTGGGCGCTGTGCGCCATCAGTTCATGATAGGCCGGATGAAACTCGACCTCGTCTCGGCGGAAGCCGCGCGCATCGAAGGTCTTCAGCTTCGGTGTGTTTTCATTGGCGATGCGGCCACGCTGCGCCATCGCCGCCGAGCCCCAGTGCTTGCCGAAATCGGCAAGCTCCGCCGCTGCACCCTCACCGCCATTCGCCGCAACCGCTTCCGTGAGCGGGCGATCGAGCGAATACAGATCGACGTCCTCGAACGGCGGCGACTGGTTGAAAACTTCGGTCGTGGCGGACAGGATCGATTGCGTCATGTGTCGTTCTCGCAGTTGAGAACAACAGGTTACACCGGAACGCGGCGCGTTTCACGCCATCCTGTTACGGAATATTGTGCGGAGCCGGTTCTTTGCTGGAGGGCTCTTTCGCCTGCGGAAGATCGTCATAACCGCGACGGCTTGAATAGAACGTCAGCGCCATCAGGCCGAAACCGATCACAAGCGAGAAGAAAATCCCCAGTCCCATGGCGATGTAGCCATGGATCGACATCTGCACATCGGAGTGTGCAACCCAGCCTTGCCACGCCCACCATATCGTGGCCGCCAGGATAGCCAGAAGAACTGTCGTGACTGCAATCGCGCCCCTGCTCATGGCGAGGCCTTTCTGCATTCGGCACACGGGTCGTGCGTCTTCATCAAAGCTATGCTGGAGGAGTGGAAATTCAAGCCCGAAGGGATGATCATCAAACGTCTTGAGCTTCGTGCTTTCGCGTCGGTGATGGCATGGCGTCGAACTTCGCGCCGATCGCGGTCGGCAATTTCTGCCGCTCGGGTTCCATCGCAACTGCGACAATTCGCGCGCAATAGAACCGCGTTTCCGCTCAGGCTTTTACCGCAAATTCAGGGTTCCCGAGAGAGACTGCCCGGCATGAAAACCATTCAGCGTTTCATCAAAGACGAATCCGGCGCCACCGCCATAGAATATGGGCTGATCGCTGCCGGCATTGCATTAGCAATTATTGCTGCCGTGAACGGCCTGGGCACGAAGCTCAATACCAAGTTCACCAACATCAACGCGTCGATCAAGTAACGACGCTCAAACGCGCCGACCTTTACGGCCGGCGCGTGACCGGGAAATCGAAAGCCGTATTCCCAGGTCCAGGCAAAGAAAAGTGCCACCATTCGAGCCTGTAGTTGACGAAGCCATGCCTGGCCATCGCCTTCACCAGCGTCCCGCGCCACTTGCGCTGCTGCGCAGTGATTGCCGTTGAGACCGTATGCGCGATCTCGTCCGAGCAGTCGTAGCCAGTGCCCATGTCGACGCTGTTGTCAGGCGCGCGGCGGTTTTGCGGTCCGGTGCAATCGGCATAGTCGGCCCTCGGATCGAACGGCGCGGCCTTTGACACGGGCAATTGCACCAGCGTGAGATCCACCGCCTTGCCGGTCGAATGGCCGGAATGTCTGGCGATATAGCCTAAGCGAAACAGATCGGCCTTGCGCATCTTCGGATTGTAGCGGCGCTGCGCCGGTGTCTCCTGGCCGTCCTGCGCCCACGCATACATGTCGTCCACCGCGCGCTGCGGGCGATAGCAGTCGTACACCTTGAGCGACAGCCCGCGCGGCTTCAGATCCTGCTGCACACGTTTCAGCGCGGCGCCGACGCTGCGGGTGACAATGCACTCGCCCGCCTCGTAGCCGTTCAGCACGCGTCCGACGAAATTGTTCGCTGTGGCGTAGCGCATGTCCTGCACGATGGTCGAATCGACATCGCGCAGATAGACAAAATCCGCAGGCAACGGCTGCGCCGCCGCCGCAGACACCCCAAGGCCACCCAGCAGGATTGCAGTTGTAAGTCTCATGACCCGGCGTCCGTTATTGTGCCGCCGGGTCGAACCCGGCCACGACGGCGAAAATACGATAGAAGCAATGCTCCGCAGCATGCTTTCGAGCCATTTACCCTGCCCGGACATCAGCGGGGGAAAACTCTCCAGAGGCCGAATCCGCCTTGCTCCCCCGGGCAACTCTGCCTATAGCTCTTGCTTTAATGACAACTGCATCGAAATCGACTTTCGTCCTCGGACACCGGCATTTGCTGGGCATCGAGGGCCTTTCCGCGGCCGATATCAGCGGCCTTCTGGACCTTTCCGAAGAGTTCGTCGAACTGAACCGGCAGGTCGACAAGAAGCGCACCAATCTGCGCGGCCGAACCCAGGTCAATCTGTTCTTCGAAGCCTCCACCCGCACCCAGTCCTCGTTCGAAATCGCGGGCAAACGCCTCGGCGCGGACGTGATGAACATGTCGGTGTCGTCGTCCTCGATCCGCAAGGGCGAGACGCTGATGGACACGGCGGTGACACTCAACGCCATGCATCCGGACATTCTGGTGGTGCGCCATCATGCGTCCGGCGCAGTGGAACTGCTTGCCCAGAAAGTCGACGGTTCGGTCATCAACGCCGGCGACGGCGCGCATGAACATCCGACCCAGGCGCTGCTCGACGCGCTCACCATCCGCCGCAACAAGGGCCGGCTCGAAGGTCTGCTGGTCGCCATCTGCGGCGACGTGCTGCATTCGCGGGTCGCGCGCTCCAACATCATCCTGCTGAACGCCATGGGCGCGCGCGTCCGCGTGGTCGCGCCCTCCACGCTGCTGCCGCCCGGCATCGAGCGCATGGGTGTCGAGGTCGCCCGCGACATGCGCGAAGGCCTCGAAGGCGCCGACATCGTGATGATGCTTCGATTGCAGCGCGAGCGCATGAACGGCTCGTTCATTCCCTCGAGTCAGGAATACTTCCATTATTACGGCCTCGACCAGAAGAAGCTCGCCTATGCCAAGCCGGACGCGCTGGTGATGCATCCGGGGCCGATGAACCGCGGAGTCGAGATCGACTCCATTGTGGCGGACGGCGCGCAGTCGCTGATCCGCGAACAGGTCGAAATGGGTGTGGCGGTGCGCATGGCAGTGCTCGAAGCACTGGCCCGCAACCTGCCCAACGCGTAACTGATGCGCCGAATGCGAAGTTCCTGCCGCCAGTGCGGCGAGCTCTTCCAGGAACTTCGCATTCAAAGGCGCACCAGAATTATAGATACTCGTGTCCCTTTGGTTCTGGCGTTCGTAAGAGCAGCCGCTGAAAAGGGATACGAACGCCAGAACCGGGACACGAGATGAGAACCGACAGACGCCCCATCCTGCTCGCCAACGCCCGCCTGATCGACCCCTCGCGGGATCTCGACGGCCCCGGTGACGTGCTGATTGCCGACGGAACTATCCGTGACGCGCGCCGCGGCATCGGCGCAGCGGGCGTTCCCGAGGGCACAGACATTATAAATTGCGCGGGCAAGGTGGTCGCCCCTGGCCTGATCGACATGCGCGCCTTCGTCGGCGAGCCCGGCGCTGGCCATCGCGAGACCTTTGCCTCGGCGAGCCTCGCGGCTGCCGCAGGCGGCATCACCACCATCGTCTGCCAGCCCGACACCAATCCGGTGATCGACAACTCCGCGACCGTGGATTTCATCCTCCGCCGCGCCCGCGATACCGCGATCGTCAACATTCATCCCATGGCCGCACTGACCAAGGGCATGAAGGGCGGCGAAATGACCGAGATCGGCCTGCTCAAGGCGGCCGGCGCGGTCGCTTTCACCGATGGCGACAAGAGTGTGATGAATGCGCTGGTGATGCGCCGCGCGCTGACCTACGCCCGCGATTTCGATGCGCTGATCGTGCAGCACACCGAAGACCCGGACCTCGTCGGGGAAGGCGTCATGAACGAAGGCGAACTCGCGTCACGGCTCGGCCTGTTCGGAATCCCGAATGCGTCCGAGGCCGTCGTGCTCGAGCGCGACATGCGTCTCGTCGCGCTGACCGGCGGGCGCTATCACGCAGCTTCGCTGACCTGCACCGACTCGCTCGATATTCTCAGGCGCGCACGCGAGGCCGGCCTGAACGTCAGCGCATCGGCCTCGATCAATCACCTGACCCTGAACGAAAACGACATCGGCCCTTACCGCACGTTCCTCAAGGTGTCGCCGCCGCTGCGCACCGAACAGGATCGCACCGCGCTCGTCGCCGCCGTCGCGTCGGGGCTGATCGACGTCATCATGTCGGATCACAATCCGCAGGACGTCGAGGTCAAGCGCCTGCCCTTCGCCGAGGCGGCCGCCGGCGCTATCGGTCTGGAGACCATGCTGTCCGCAGGATTGCGCCTGGTTCACTCCGGCGACATCGAGCTCAAGACGCTCATTCGCGCTATGTCCACCCGCCCTGCCGAACTGCTTGGCCTACCCGGCGGCTCGCTGCGTCCCGGTTCTCCTGCGGACATGATCGTGATCGATCTCGATACGCCGTGGGTGCTCGATCCGGCCGACCTGAAATCGCAATGCAAGAACACACCGTTCGACGAGGCGCGTTTCACCGGCCGCGTCGCGCGCACCATCGTCGACGGACGCACCGTCTATGAGCATGTGTAAGTTCGGCCGGCAGCAGCGCTTGATTACGATATGTGAGGCATCATGAGCGGCTTTCTGACGGCCTTCGTGCTCAGTTTCGTGCTGGCCTTCCTGTTCGGCTATTTGTGCGGATCGATTCCATTCGGGTTGATCCTGACGAAACTCGCCGGCACGCAGGACCTGCGCTCGATCGGCTCAGGCAATATCGGCGCGACCAATGTGTTGCGCACCGGCAACAAGGGCCTCGCCGCCGCGACGCTGCTCGGCGATATGCTGAAAGGCACGATCGCCGTCATTGTCGCCGGACATTTCGGCGGACCTAACGCCGCGATTGCCGCAGGCATCGGCGCCTTCATTGGGCATCTTTTTCCGGTGTGGCTGAAGTTCAAGGGCGGCAAAGGCGTCGCGACCTATATTGGCGTGCTGCTTGGATTGTTCTGGCCCGCCGCACTCACTTTCTGTGCAATCTGGATCGCGGTCGCGCTGATCTTCCGTTACTCGTCGCTGGCCGCGCTGGTCGCAAGCGTGGTTGTGCCGGTGATGCTGTTCTGGGCTCAGCACACAGCTCTCGCTGCCGTTTTCGCACTCATGACCGCCGCGCTCTGGATCATGCACCGCGCCAACATCCAGCGGCTGATGAACGGCACCGAGGGCAAGATCGGCAGCAAATAACGGAGCCTTTCAACCCCGACACACTACAGCGACGTCCGATCAAGCCTGAAGATTTTGGCCTGCCCGGCGGAGAACACCATTTCAAGCGGCGGGCATGTTTCACCGGCCGGAATGTCTCTGTTTTCCAGCAGCACGTGCGTGACGGGATACAACCGCACCAATCTTCCAAGCGCAGCACAATTCAACGGCTCTTTTCCGCCCTGACCACCGAAGACTTCGCGCGCCAGCAGGACGCGCCGACGCCACTCCAGCACCTCGCGATCAAGATACGGGTGGGTTTTCCACGACACGAATTGCGCGCTCAGCGCATCGAGCCGAAATTTTTGATTGAAAGGATCGGTCAGATAGACATCACCCGGCCTATGGTTGCGCTGCAGGAACTCAACGTATTCAGGCACTCCTTGATCGCGGTAGCTTTTAAACTTCGCCACCGCTTCCTTTCCTGCAACAAATAGCGCGAGCAGGATAACCACGGCACCTGCCACTGCCATACCCCGCCGAAATGGTGACGATCCAAACGACAGTTCTCCAAGCCGCGCCAATATGACAAGCGTCGAGACAGGGACAAGAATGATCGACGCGCGCCAAGGCGCGACAAGCGCGAGACCAGCCGCGCCGGTTGAGATAACAACGAGAGTTCCAGCTACTGCCCAGACAAGAAGTGCAGCAAGGGTGTTTCGGAGCAAACCGCGCGGTGCCAGCCATATGCCGACGATCACCAGACCAAGCTTCGCGTAAGCCTCGCCTCTCAACCAGCGGGCAGGATCGGAATGCTGCGGTATACGCTCAAACGCGAGAATGCCCGCAGCCTCCCGGAAGGTCGCGTAATCGGTGGGCACAAACCGTAAGGCCAGATCAACCTGCGGGACGATGATTAACGCGATGGCCACGAGTTTCGTACTCAGGTTGAGTCGCGACGCACCATCTGACAGCATCATGCTTCCGGCGACGATGAGCGAAAGCATCGCATACCCTCCGTGGATCGCGGCAGGGACAGCGGCTGCAACAAGCGCAAAGTTTCTAAATCCGGCAAGCGCAAGGGCGAATGAAGCAAGAAAAAGCACGCCGAATTCCGAGGGCTGAAGATATCCTCCGATGAGATACTGATCAGCGACGCCATATCCAAAAAGAACTGGCGCGCTGGCGTGTGCGAGGAGCACAAGTGCTCCAGTGAGCAACAACTGGAAGGAAGCGGACTGACCAGCTTGTCCCGCGAGGCGGAGCGCCAGAGAGAAGCATGACCAAAAGAGGCAGGTCAGCAATCCGATCTCAACGACATAGAACAGGATCGGGTGACCAAAACGAGCGACTAAAAAAACAAGACCTGAGAAGACGGGAAGCCCGTCGACAGTCCCCGCGGTCCAGTCTGCGCCAAGCCGTTCTGGAAAGGCCCTGGCCATGCCATGCAGAAACTTTGTGTTCTGGTTTGATTCATAAAGAAGATAGGTCGCTGTCGCCAGGCAGAACAGAACACTGCCGATCACGCATATCCATACCTTGACGAAACCGGCAGAAATCTGGCCGATGCCTGATAGTTTGCGAGTTGGGTGATTGGGATTAGGAAAATACTCGGGCGCAGCATTGGATACGCTCATAAGCAATTCTCAGCATTCCAACCGAATAATTCGGCTTCACCGAAATAAAAGGCAGCCAGGACAACCGTTCACAAAGCATCGGTAAGGCTTATGCGATCTGGCCGCAATCCTCAAAAGATTGCCCGTTTGTCGCGGTTGATCCGCTCGAACGCGCAAGTCGGGATTGTCCGGCCAGCCAAGTTGCGCGACACTCCCGTCCACGGGGGGCCGCGTGGACATCAGGACTTCAGCCACGACCAGACTGACCGACGCGCAGCGCATCGACTGGCTGCGGCTGATCCGTTCCGACAATGTCGGACCACGCACATTTCGCTCGCTCGTCAATCATTTCGGCAGTGCACGCGCCGCGCTCGATCGCCTGCCCGATCTAGCCCAGCGCGGCGGCGCCGCCAGGGCGGGCCGCATCTGCACGCAGGCTGAGGCCGAGCGCGAGATCGACAACAGCCGGCGGATCGGCGTGACCTTGCTCGCTCCAGGGGAGTACGGCTACCCGCCGCGCCTCGCCCTGATCGACGACTCCCCGCCCCTGCTCGGCGTACGCGGCGTTTTGAATGTCCAGACCCAGCCGATGATCGGCATCGTCGGCTCGCGCAACGCGTCCGGCGCGGGACTGAAGTTCGCGCAAACCATCGCGCAAGATCTCGGCAATGCCGGCTTTGCGATCGCCTCCGGTCTGGCGCGCGGCATCGATCAGGCCGCGCATCGCGTCACGCTCGATACCGGCACAGTCGCGGTGCTGGCCGGCGGACATGACAAGATCTATCCGGCGGAGCACGAAGATTTGCTGGCGGCAATTATCGCGTCAGGCAGCGGCGCGATTTCCGAAATGCCGCTCGGCCATGGGCCACGCGCGCGCGATTTCCCCCGCCGCAACCGGCTCATCTCGGGTGTCTCGCTTGGAGTCATTATTGTGGAGGCTGCGCATCGCTCGGGCTCGCTGATCACCGCGCGCTTCGCCAATGAACAGGGCCGCGAGGTGTTCGCCGTGCCGGGCTCACCGCTTGATCCGCGCGCGGCAGGAACCAACGATCTGATCAAACAGGGCGCGACGCTGGTGACGGAAGCTAACGACGTGATCAACGCGGTTCAGCCGATCATGGGGCGTCCGGTCGAATTGCCGATGAGCGAGCAGGAAGACGGCCGACCGGTGGATGACGAGCCCGCCGCCAGTGACCGCGCGCGGATTCTCAACCTGCTCGGTCCCTCGCCCATCGGTATCGACGATCTTATCCGCATGAGCGATGTTTCCCCCGCCGTGGTCCGCACCGTCCTGCTCGAGCTTGAGCTGGCAGGAAGGCTGGAACGCCACGGCGGCGGAATGGTCTCGCTTTTATGATTACCCGCGATAGATCGGCGCGCCGGCGGGCGATGCGGTCGAACCGCCGTCGATGAAGATTTCCTGGCCCTGTACATGCGCGGCGTCGTCGGACGCGAGGAACAGAACGGTCTTCGAGATGTGGTCGACCTCGCCCATCCGTCCGAGCGGCGTGCTGGCGGAGATACGCTTTTCGAGCATCTTCTCGGCTTCAGGCGTCGCGATGCCAGGCCCCCAGATCGGCGTGCGCGTGGCACCTGGCGAAACCACGTTGACACGGATGCCGCGGGGCGAAAGTTCGGACGCCATCACGCGCGCCATCGCGCGTACGCCGGCCTTGGTCGCGGCATAGGCCGAATAGCCCGGATTGCCGAGAACCGAGATGACCGAACCGTTGAGAATAATCGAGCCGTTGTCGTTCAGGTGTGCCACGGCCGCCTGCACCGTGAAGAACACGGCCGTGAGATTGGTCTTGATGACATTCTCAAACGCCGCGAGCGTGGTGCCGCCAACCGGCGTGTTGCCCGCGATGCCCGCATTGGCAAACACGATGTCCAGCTTGCCGAATTTCTTCACCGCCTGCGCGACCGCGCCTTCGAGTTGTGCAACATCCGTGGCATCGGCTTTAACGCCGAACCCGTTCGGCCCGAGTTCCTTCACCGCAGCATCGAGTCTGGCCTGATCGCGGCCGGTGATCACCACACGCGCCCCTTCGGCCACGAACAGCTTTGCGGTCGCCAGACCGATTCCGCTGTTGCCGCCCGTGATAAATGCCGTTTTTCCCTTAAGCCTCATGGAACGCTCCTGTTTTGATCAGCTTGGTTTCTGGTTTCATAATAAAACTACTCTTGCTGACTAGCGCTTCTGGTTCTATAATGCAACCACAATTGCGTGATCGGAGGTCAAGCTTTGAAACGAAAGAGTCTTGAGGGCGATGTATGCCCTATCGCGCGGACGCTCGACGCCATCGGCGACTGGTGGTCGCTGCTGATCGTTCGTGACGCGCTGATGGGAGCACGGCGCTTCAGCCAGTTTCAGAAAAATCTCGGTGTGGCGAAGAACATTCTGGCCGTGCGGCTGAGGACGCTCGTGGCACAGGGCATTCTTGAGGTGAAGCCCGCTTCTGACGGCAGCGCGTATCAGGACTATGTGCCGACCACGAAGGCCCGTGCGCTGTTTCCGGTGCTGGTCGCAATGCGCCAGTGGGGTGAGGAATATGCCGTTAAACCGGGCGAAAGTTGCAGCTCAATGGTCGACAAGCAGGACGGATTGCCGCTCAGCAAGCTTCAGATCCTGGCCCATGACGGCCGCCCGATCGATCAGGCGGACACCAAGGTCATTGCTCCCGCGGCCACCTAGAATTTACCGCCGGTCAGTTGCCGGCGGACAATGTCATCCGCTTCGAGTTGCGCCATGTCGAGCAGGTGCGCCAGCATATCGAGGCGGTGCCGGCGCGAGAGCTGGACCAACTCCGCGACCGCCCCTGAAATGAAGCTCGCCGCCTCGGCCGGACCGCCATCTCTGGCGACGGAATCGGCCTGCACGAAATCGCTGCGACTGTCGCGAGCGGCCATCCGCACCGACCCCTTCCAACGCGAGAATCGATCAATTTAAGAGTATTCTATAACAATACACGCATAAGATGCACAATCACAAGTACCCATAAACTACAACTTATGCGCGAAATTCGGCTCCGGTTCCGGCCCCATCACCGGATCCCCATTTGACAGCGGACCCCCTTTTACCCATGTATCGGCCAAGCCAGCCTGATGGAATCTTGCGATTCCGGCCCGCGTACCCCCGTTAAGTTATTGGAATCAAATGAATCTCGTCATTGTCGAGTCGCCTGCCAAGGCCAAGACGATCAACAAGTATTTGGGCTCCTCCTACGAGGTTTTGGCCTCGTACGGTCACGTCCGCGACCTTCCGGCCAAGAATGGATCGGTCGATCCGGAGGCCGACTTCCAGATGATCTGGGAAACCGACCCCAAAGCCGCCGGCCGTCTCAACGATATCGCCAAGGCGCTCAAGGGTGCCGACAAGCTGATCCTCGCAACCGACCCTGATCGCGAGGGCGAAGCGATCTCCTGGCACGTTCTGGAGATCATGAAGCAGAAGCGCGCGCTCAAGGATCAGAAGATCGAGCGCGTCGTCTTCAACGCAATCACCAAACAGGCCGTCACCGAGGCCATGAAGAATCCGCGCCAGATCGACGGCGCACTGGTCGATGCGTATCTGGCGCGCCGCGCGCTCGATTATCTCGTCGGCTTTACCCTCTCCCCCGTTCTCTGGCGCAAGCTGCCCGGCGCACGCTCCGCCGGCCGCGTGCAGTCCGTCGCGTTGCGGCTGGTCTGCGACCGCGAACTCGAAATCGAGAAGTTCGTCCCGCGCGAGTACTGGTCGCTGCTTGCGACATTGGCGACCCCGCGTGGCGAATCCTTCGAGGCGCGCCTTGTCGGCGCCGACGGCAAGAAGATTCAGCGCCTCGACATTGGCAGCGGCGCGGAAGCCGAAGATTTCAAGAAAGCGCTTGAAACTGCGAACTTCACCGTCACCGCGGTCGAGGCCAAGCCGGCACGGCGCAATCCGCAGTCCCCGTTCACAACATCGACCCTGCAGCAGGAAGCCAGCCGCAAGCTCGGCTTCGCGCCCGCGCACACCATGCGCATCGCGCAGCGACTTTACGAAGGTATCGATATCGGCGGCGAGACCACCGGTCTCATTACTTATATGCGTACCGACGGCGTGCAGATCGACCCTTCGGCGATCACGCAGGCACGCAAGGTGATCGGTGAAGACTACGGCAAAGCCTATGTGCCCGACTCGCCGCGCCAGTACACGTCGAAAGCGAAGAACGCGCAGGAAGCCCACGAAGCCATCCGCCCGACCGATCTGTCGCGCCGTCCTTCATCGCTGAAATCCAGACTCGATAACGATCAGGCCCGGCTCTATGAGCTGATCTGGATGCGCACCGTCGCAAGCCAGATGGAATCCGCCGAGATGGAACGCACCACGGTGGACATCACCGGCAAGGTCGGTGCGCGCGTGCTCGAATTGCGCGCCACCGGTCAGGTCGTCAAGTTCGACGGCTTCCTCGCTGTGTATCAGGAAGGCCGCGACGACGATCCGGAAGACGAGGACTCAAAGCGCCTGCCCGTCATCAACGAGGGCGAAGCACTCAAGCGCGAGGCGCTCAACGTCAGCCAGCACTTCACCGAACCGCCGCCCCGCTTCTCGGAAGCCTCGCTCGTGAAGCGCATGGAAGAACTCGGCATCGGCCGTCCTTCCACCTATGCCTCGATCATTCAGGTGCTGAAGGATCGCGGCTATGTGAAGCTCGAGAAGAAGCGTCTGCACGGCGAGGATAAGGGCCGCGTCGTGGTGGCGTTCCTCGAGAACTATTTCGCGCGCTACGTCGAGTTCGATTTCACCGCCGACCTCGAGGAAAAACTCGACCTGATCTCGAACAACGAGATTTCCTGGAAGCAGGTGCTGACGGATTTCTGGAAGGACTTCATCGGCGCGGTCAACGAGATCAAGGACGTCCGAGTCACCGAAGTGCTCGACGTGCTCGACGCCATGCTCGGCGAACACATCTACGAGCCGCGCGCCGACGGCGGCGACCCGCGCCAGTGCCCGAGCTGCGGCACCGGCAAACTCAATCTCAAGGCCGGCAAGTTCGGCGCCTTTGTCGGTTGCTCGAATTATCCCGAGTGTCGTTACACGCGCCCCCTCGCCGCATCGAGCGGATCGAGCGATCGCCCGCTCGGTAAGGATCCGGTGTCGGGCCTCGAAGTTGCAGTCAAGGCTGGGCGCTTTGGCCCCTACATCCAGCTCGGCGAGCCCAAGGACTATGGCGAGGACGAGAAGCCGAAGCGTGCGGGCATTCCGAAGAACATGTCGCCTGCCGATGTCGAACTCGAGCTTGCGCTGAAGCTGCTCTCGCTGCCGCGCGATATCGGACCGCATCCGGAAGATGGCGAAATCATCACAGCCGGCATCGGGCGCTTTGGTCCGTTCGTGCGCCATGGCAAAACCTACGCAAGCCTCGAAGCTGGCGACGAGGTGTATACCGTCGGCCTCAACCGTGCGGTGACGCTGATCGCCGAAAAGATCGCCAAGGGTCCGAGCCGCCGGTTTGGCGCTGATCCCGGCAAGGAGATCGGCGACTACCCCGCGCGCGGCGGCAAGATCATGCTCAAGAAGGGCCGCTACGGCGCCTACGTCACCATCGACGGCATCAATGCGACCATCCCCGACAGCATCGAGCCGGAGAAGCTGACGATCGAGGAAGCCATCGCGCTGATCGAGGAACGTGCGGCAAAGACCGGCGGCAAGCCGAAGCGCGCCGCCAAGAAGGCCGCGAAGAAGAAGCCCGCAAAGGCCGCCGCCGCGAATGGCGCAGCCGAATCCGAGGCACCTGCGAAGAAACCCGCGGCCAAGAAAGCCGCAGCGAAAAAGGCTACTCCGAAGAAGGAAGCAGCGGAGCCTGTGTCGCTGACAGAGGCGGCCAAGGCGAAGGCATCGAAGGTCGCCGCAGCCAAGGTCACGAAGGTCGCTGAAAAGAAGAGCGCCGGTAAAGCACGCGGATAATGAAAAAGAAAAGCGACGCGACGACTGCCTTTCCCGACAGAGAGAGCATCGTCGCGTTCGTCAAGGCGCATCCGGGCGAGGCCCGGACGCGCGACATAGCAAGGCATTTTGGATTGAAGAATGAATCGCGCGCCGAGTTGCGGCGCGCATTGCGCGATCTCGCCGAGGAAGGCGCGATCGCGACAGAGGGCCGAAAGGTCCGTGAACCCAAATCACTCCCACCCACCCTCGTCGCCGATATCACAGGCCGCGACAGCGACGGCGAGCTGCTCGCTGCCCCCGCCGAATGGTTTGCCGAGGTCGATGGTCCGGCACCGGCCATTACGATCCATGTTCCGCGAAAGCCGAAACCCGGCACTGTCGCGGGTGTCGGCGACCGCGTGCTGCTGCGCGTGGAAAAACCGCGCAACAAGCATGAGACCTACAGCGGCCGCGTCATCAAGCTGCTCGACAAAACGCAGCACCGCGTCCTCGGAATTTACCGCGAGATGCCGAACGGCGACGGCCGGATGATCCCGGTCGACAAGAAACAGGCCGGACGCGATCTCGCAATCGCCGCCAAGGATTCCGGGGGCGCGCAGGATGGCGACCTGATCAGCGTCGAACTGATGCGCTCGCGCGGCTACGGACTGCCGTCCGGCCGGGTGAAGGAACGCCTCGGCTCGCTCAAGACCGAAAAAGCGGTAAGTCTGATTGCGATCCACGCGCACGACATCCCGCAGGAATTTCCTGCCGACGTCGTCCGCGAATCCGAGGCCGCGAAACCCGCGACGCTTGCAGGCCGCGAGGACTGGCGCGATGTTCCGCTCGTCACCATCGATCCGCCGGACGCGAAGGACCACGACGACGCGGTTCATGCCGAACCGGACGCCGATCCGAACAACAAGGGCGGCTACATCGTCAATGTCGCCATCGCCGATGTCGCGTTCTATGTGCGGCCGCACTCGCCGCTCGACCGCGAGGCGCTCAAGCGCGGCAACTCGGTCTACTTCCCGGACCGCGTCGTGCCGATGCTCCCCGAGCGCATCTCCAATGATCTGTGTTCGCTGAAGCCAGGCGAGCCGCGCGGCGCGCTCGCCGTCCGCATGGTGATCGACAAGGATGGCCGCAAGCGCTCGCACACTTTCCATCGCGTGCTGATGCGCTCGGCGGCAAAACTGAACTACGCGCAGGCGCAGGCTGCCATCGACGGACGCCCCGACGACACCACCGGCCCCCTGCTCGATTCGATCCTCAAGCCGCTCTGGACGGCCTATGCGCTGGTGAAGCGCGCCCGCGACGAGCGCGATCCGCTCGACCTCGACCTTCCCGAGCGCAAGATTCTGCTGAAAGCCGACGGCACGGTCGACCGCGTGGCAACGCCGGAACGGCTCGATGCGCACCGGCTGATCGAGGAGTTCATGATCCTCGCCAACGTCGCGGCTGCGGAAACGCTTGAAAAGAAAACGCTGCCGCTGATCTACCGCGTGCATGACGAACCGACGGTCGAGAAGGTCCACAACCTCCGTGAGTTTCTCAAGACGCTGGAAATGCCGTTCTCTGCCACCGGCGCGCTGCGCCCCGCCGTCTTCAACCGCATTCTTGCGCAGGTGAAGGGACGCGACGCGGAGCCGCTGGTGAATGAGGTGGTCCTGCGCTCGCAGGCGCAGGCGGAGTATTCAGCGGACAATTACGGCCACTTCGGCCTCAATCTACGGCGTTACGCTCATTTCACATCGCCGATCCGCCGATACGCCGATCTGATCGTGCATCGCGCGCTGATCCGCGCGCTCGGGCTCGGTGAAGGCGCCCTTCCCGAAACCGAGACGTTTGAAACGCTTAGCGAAGTCGCTGCGGCCATTTCGCTCACCGAGCGCCGGGCGATGAAGGCCGAACGCGAAACCGCCGACCGGCTGATCGCGCATTTCCTCGCTGACCGCATCGGCGCGACATTCGAGGGGCGAATCTCGGGCGTCACCCGCGCAGGACTGTTCGTCAAACTGGCCGATACCGGCGCGGACGGCCTGATTCCCGTGCGCACCCTGGGAAGCGAGTATTACAACTATGACGAGACCCGCCATGCCCTGATCGGATCGCGCAGCGGTGCCATGCATCGATTAGGTGACGTGGTGCAGGTTCGTCTGGTAGAAGCTGCGCCTGTGGCTGGCGCGCTGCGGTTCGAACTGTTGTCCGAAGGACGAACCGCTCCCCGTGGCGGCCGTATGCGCGACACCCGCGCCAGACCGCCCAATACCGGCGGCAAGGCACGGCCAGGGCGCAACAGCAAGAACGGAAAGAAATTGCGCAAACCTTCCCGCAAAAAGCGCAAGTCGAAGAAGGAAGGCTAGTGGATACGAATGCTAGAATCGGACCACTCACGCCTTTCAAAGGAGCTGAACATGGAAAGCCGAACTATGCCCACCGAGACGTGGACGTCAGCCTCGCAGCCGCTGCCGAAGCGCGATGTTTGGCAGGCAATGGCGCGCGGGCTGCGCTGCCGCTGCCCGAACTGCGGCGAAGGCAAGGTCTTCCGCGCCTTCCTGAAAGTCGCCGACAACTGCTCGGTGTGCGGACAGGATTTCAGCGGACACCGCGCCGACGATCTTCCGGCTTACCTCGTCATCGTGATCGTCGGCCATATCATTGTGCCGATCGCGCTGTGGATCGAGACCGACTATGCACCATCCATCGCCCTTCAGCTTTCGGTCTATCTGCCGGTCACTCTCATCATGTCGCTCGTGTTGCTGCAACCCGTGAAGGGCGCTGTTGTCGGATTGCAATGGGCGTTCCGCATGCACGGCTTCGATGAGAGCCGCCCCGCGGACGTCGAAGAAGGTACGATTGCCAAGCTAACCGTGGTGAAATGAGCGAGCCCGAGAAGGAAGATAAGGAAGACGACAGTCATCCTTACCGCCGCCCGAAAGATGCCGCGACACTGATCCTCGTCGATCGCAGCGGAAGCGTGCCCAAGGTCCTCGTCGGCAAGCGGCATGACAAAGTCATTTTCATGCCGGGAAAATTCGTGTTTCCCGGCGGCCGGGTCGATGCCACCGACAACAAGATTCCGGTGGCCGCGGAAATCCCCAAGGGACTTGAGAAGAAACTCATCGGCGGCAGTCCGAAGATCGCCCCTGCCCGCGCCCGCGCGCTGGCGGTGGCCGCCATTCGCGAGGCCTGTGAAGAAACCGGTCTTTGTCTGGGACGCAAAGTGGCGCGCATGAATGGCGCGGCGGCGAAACTGACCGGCGAATGGAAACCGTTCGCCGAGGCCGGCTTGCTGCCAGATCCGTCAGGACTGTTCCTCATCGCCCGCGCGATCACTCCGCCCGGCCGCGTCCGGCGGTTCGACACCCGATTTTTCACCGCCGATGCATCGTCGATCGCGCACCGGGTTGAAGGCGTCGTCCATGCCGATGCCGAACTCGTCGAACTGGTGTGGGTCGAACTCGGATCGCTTTCCCTCGCGGATCTTCATCAGATGACGAAGATGGTGCTGCGCGAACTGGACAAACGCCTTGCACTGGGGCCGCTTTCCCATGCCGCCGAGGTGCCGTTCTTCCACTTCTACGGCGGAAAGATGCAGCGGGACGTCATTTGATCGCGCGCGGGTTCTCCGCGGCGCGCGGAGGCCTGAGGCTATCATGACAACCGCCGTTGCGCCGGAACTGTCGGTCTCGGAGTGGCTCAACTCCGACACCCCGCTCACATTGGTTGGCCTTCGCGGACGCCCCGTTCTGCTTCACCTGCTGAGCGAAACCTGACCTACGGGTGGTGGTTTCATGCTCGCGTGCGAGCTGATATGTTGGCGTCCGACGGCGGAACGCCCGCCGGGGGATGAGCGAACCACCGTTGTATGCGTACCGGCGCCGCCATATCGGTCGCCGCACATGTTGCGGCCCTGACAGCCTGGCTTTTGCTGGCGGGCGTGCATCCGTTCGAGCCGACGACTGCGGAGGCCATCACCGTCGATATCGTCACGCCCGAGGAGGCGCCGCCGATTCCCAAAGAGCCCGATTACGATTTTCCCAAGTTTGACGAAAAATCCAACGAGCAGGCTGCGGAAAAGCAGGCTGAACGGGACTCTTCGCAACCAGCAGCCCCGGAACAGCCTTCTAAACAAGCCTCCACTCCCGCTTCAAATGCGAAACAGGATTCGCGGCAGGCCGCGCTCCAACAGCAGCAGCCTGCCGAACCGCCCAAACCTGCGGAGCGGCCTCAGTCTCAACAACAGGCGCAGCCTCAAACGCCGCCTCCGGCGCAGCAGCAGGAAGTGCCGACCGCCGCCCCGGATATCACCAGCAAGTTCGGCATGATGTTCACTCTTCCGGACGCCGGCGCAGCCGGCGACTTCGATGCCAAGGCGACGGCAAAGGCGAACATCTCCAGCGAGGACGCCGCGGCGCTGCGGGCGCATCTGAAATCATGCTCCGTCCTGCCGCGATCGATATCCCCTGCCGACAACGTCTCGATCATTTTGCGCGTTGCATTTCAGCGCGACGGACGACTCGCAGCGGAGCCGCTGCTGATCGAAGCCAGCGCATCTGAAAAAGGCCCGGCCCTGATGCGCAGCGCAATGGATGCACTGGACAGGTGTCAGCCCTACGCCATGCTTCCGGCAGATCGCTACGACCAGTGGCGCATGCTGGATCTCCGCTTCTCGCCGAAAGACTTCAAGGGCGGGTAACCCCAGCCCACCGAGAAGAAACGCCCTCGCGCCCAACTCAAAAAACAATAATCTTCCGTGGCGAGACGCATCGCGCCACCCCATACAATCTCTGATCCTTTTGTATCGCCAAGCGACACTTTTTAAGTGCCGCCTCAAAATCGTCAGGGGAAGAGTCCGATGAGCCTACGCCAGTTGCGCCTCGGCGCTTTCATGCGCCCGGTCAGCATTCATACCGCCGCATGGCGCTATCCCGGCAGTTTCCCCGACGCCAACTTCAATCTCTCGCATCTGAAGCGTTTCATTCAAAAACTTGAACACGGCAAATTCGACGCCTTCTTCATGGCCGATCATCTCGCGGTGATGAATATGCCGATCAACGCGCTCAAGCGCAGTCACACCGTCACATCGTTCGAGCCGTTCACATTGCTGGCGGCGCTGGCCGGCGTGACAGAGCGCATCGGGCTGGTTGCGACCGCCTCGACCACTTACGACGAGCCCTATCATGTCGCGCGCCGCTTCGCCTCGCTCGATCATATCAGCGGCGGCCGCGCCGGCTGGAACGTCGTCACCACCGGCAACCCGGAAACCGCTCTGAATTTCGGTCTTGAAGAGCATGTCGAACACGGTGAACGCTACAGGCGTGCGCGTGAATTCTTCGATGTCGTCACAGGCCTGTGGGATTCCTTCGCCGATGACGCCTTCGTGCGCGATGCCGAGAGCGGCATCTATTTCGATCCCGCGAAAATGCACACGCTGAATCACAAGGGCCAGTTTCTCTCGGTCAAGGGTCCGCTCAACATTGGCCGGCCGGTGCAAGGCTGGCCGGTGATCGTTCAGGCCGGCGCGTCCGAACCCGGCAAGCAGCTTGCGGCAGAAACCGCCGAAGCGGTGTTCACCGGCGGCGGCACGCTTGCCCAGGCCCAGGCGCTCTACGAAGATATCAAGAGCCGCATGGACACGTTGGGACGCGACCGCGACCACCTGAAGATTCTGCCGGGCGCATTCGTTGTCGTTGGCGACACCCTCGAGGAAGCGCAAAAGAAGCGCGACCTGCTCGACAGCCTCGTCCACTATGACAGCGCTATCGCGGGGCTTTCCGTCATCCTCGGCACCGATGCATCGAAATTCGATCCCGAGGGCCCTCTTCCGCCGATCCCGGACACCAACGCCAGCAAGAGCGGCCGCGACCGGCTGGTCGAATATGCGGCCAAGAACAACGTGACGGTTCGGCAGCTTGCGCAGCGCGTCGGCGGCTATGGCGGCCTGTCGTTTGTCGGGACGCCCGCCACCATTGCCGATCGGATGGAAGAATGGCTGGTGACCAACGCCTCCGACGGTTTCAACATTATGTTCCCGTTCCTGCCGCAGGGGCTGGACGACTTCGTCGACAAGGTGGTTCCGGAACTTCAGCGGCGGGGCATCTTCCGAAAGGACTACGAGGGCCGTACGCTGCGCGAAAATCTCGGCTTGCCGCGGCCCAAAAACCGGTTTTTCGAGCCTGCCGGGGCTGTGAAAGCCGCTGAATAGCCTCTCAGGCCCATCGAACCGGGGGCCTTCGCGGGCGAAATCCGGGGTATCCGCTTTTCGGAATAATACGGCCTAAAACCTTGACTTTGGGGCGTTCGAAGCTAGGTTGCGCCCCAAATGCAGCTCGATCTGTCGGGTCTGCTCGTGATTCCTGACATTCGAGGTTCTGAAACATGGCCAAAGCGGTCACCATCAAGGTCAAGCTCGTTTCCAGCGCGGACACCGGCTTTTACTACGTCGCCAAGAAGAACTCGCGCACGATGACCGACAAGCTCGTGAAGAAAAAGTACGATCCGGTCGCGAAGAAGCACGTCGAGTTCCGCGAAGCCAAGATCAAGTAATTATTTCAATTGCTTATGTACGAAAACGGGGCCTCGCGGCCCCGTTTTGCGTTTTATCCCCTCCCGTCGGTCACTACCGGTCAGTGGGACAGCAGGACCCAGCACGGCGGGTTGGCCAGAATTGAGCGCGTGGCTCCGCCCAGAATGAACTCGCGCAACCTCGAGTGGCCGTAAGCGCCCATCACCAGAAGATCGACACCACGGGAGGCGACATAGGCTTCCAGGAAACTGCCGATTGAATGCTGATCGGTTTTCTTGACGTCCTCATGGATCGCTTCAATTCCGAATCCTGCCAGGTACTCGACGAATTGCTGCCCTTGAGCAGACGACAGTGGCTTGTCGTCAGTCGCCGTGAATGCCCTCACCGTCCTTGCGCGCCGGAGAAACGGCAACGCATCGCCGACGGCTCGTGCAGCCTGACGGCTGCCATCCCACGCCACGGCAACAGTCTGGATAGCCGTCGCCAGCGGCCGCAGCGGCTCTTCCGGAAAGATCAGAACCGGACGGCCTGATTCGAAGATGAGCTGCTCGGCGAGATCAAACTGGTCTTCGGTGTCCTTCCTGAGGGGCTGAACAGTCACGTGGTGCAGCCGCGCCGACTCCACCAGATTCCGTGTCATGTCATAGGGCGCCCTGCGCTCAAGGCGACAGCGGTGCATCACATTGTGATGCGCGGCAACCTCCTCGAAACTATGGACGAGCTGCTGTGCATTCGCTGCGCTCTTTCTTTCCTCCCGTTCGAGAAACTCCCCCATATGGGCGCCTTCGAAGTAAAGGCCCGTCTCGATTTCGATCTCGTACACCACCGCAGAAACGCGTTGCGAGATGGTCGAATGATTCCCGTTGCGGGCTCCTGCCGATAAAAGACTTTCGCTCAGTTGAAACACCGTCTCGATTGCAGCCTTTGTCGTCGGCTTCGGATAGCTGACAAGCGGAAGCAAGAAGTCCCTGGTGGCCATGACAATCTCCTTAGGGCTCAACTTAGCCGGAGCCGGAACCTTCTGGCTTGATATGGCTCAAAGCAGCGGGAGAACCTCCGCCATTTGATGTGCATCAAGGTGATTGAAGGAGAAGCGATCACACTTAACGAGTGAACGCCCATTCCCGCGTGCAAAGGTGATTTCATGAAAGCCCATCACATCATGACCCGTAAAGTCATCAAGGTTGCGCCTGATGACCCGATCACTGATGCCGCTCGGCTTATGCTCGACAACCATCTGAGCGGCCTTCCTGTCGTTGACCTGAAGGGCGCACTGGTCGGTATTGTCACGGAGCGCGACCTGTTGCGCCGGCGTGAAATCGGTACGCAGCGCAACCGGCCACGCTGGCTTGATTTTATCCTTGGCCCGGGACGTCAGGCCGCGGACTATGTCCAGACCGCCGGACGCCGCGTTGATGAGATCATGACGCGCGACGTGCAAACCGTGACTGAAGACACTCCGCTCTCCGATGTCGTAGCCATCATGGAAAGGTATCGCATCAAGCGCGTTCCCGTGATGAACAGCAACAACAAGCTCACCGGAATCATCAGCCGCCAGAACTTCGTCCGGGCTGTCGCAGGCCTCGCTCGCGATGTCCCCGACCCCACTGCGGACGATTCACACATCCACACCCGCATTCTCAAAGAGATCGGGCGTCATGACTGGGGCCCATCCGGGCTGGAGGTGTTTGTCCGCAACGGTGTGGTCGACATCTGCGGCGTCATCACGGACGAGCGCACGCGGCAAGCCATCATCGTAGCCGCCGAGAATGTCGCGGGCGTCAAGCAGGTGCACGATCACCTGTGCTGGGTTGACCCCTTATCCGGCGCATATTTCGAGCCGAAAGAAGAAAGAACGAAAGCGAGTTAAGCCGCCGCAGCCACTACCCGGTTCCGGCCGTCGTGCTTGGCGCGGTACAGCGCCTGATCGGCGCGTTTGAGGACGGCGCTGATTGCCTCGCCCTTGGTTTCGAGCGTCGAGATGCCGATCGAAATGGTCACCTCGATGCGCTTGACGCCCTTCTCGATCGTAAAGGGCTCGCCGGCAATGGAGCGGCGAAGGCGTTCGGCAACCATTCCCGCCACATGCAGGTCGGTTTCCGGCATCACGATAACGAATTCCTCACCGCCGTAACGGCAGGCCAGGTCGATCCCGCGGATCGACTTGCGGATACGCACCGCGAATTCGCGCAGCACGTCGTCGCCGGCATCGTGGCCGTAGGTGTCGTTGATCGACTTGAAGTAATCGATGTCGAGCATCATCAGCGCCAACGGCTTGGCCCGCATCGCCGCCTGCTCCGCCAATGTGGCGAGATGGCTTTCCATATAGCGGCGGTTATGCAGCCCGGTCAGCGGATCGGTGATCGCCATTTCGATCGAGTTCTGCACGTTGTCGCGCAGGTGATCGGTATAGCGGCGCTTGCGAATCTGGGTGCGCGCCCGCGCCAACAGTTCGTTCTTGTCCACCGGGCGCAGCAGGTAATCGTTGACGCCGATCTCCAGCCCCCGCAGCAACCGCGCGTTGTTGTCGGCATCGGCAATGGCGAGGATCGGTACGCTGCGCGTCCGCTCCAGCGAGCGCGCCTGGCTGCAAAGCCGCAAGCCATCGAAATTCTCAAGCCCGAGCGACACAATCAGCAGATCGTAATTGCCATCGGCGGCATGAAACACCGCTTCGGCGGGATTCGGTTCGACGTCGACGCTGTGCTCGGTGGCCAGCACTGGAGCCAGCCGCTCGTAGGACGACGGCCGGTCGTCGACCAGCAGAATGCGCCCGCCCTTGCCCGTATCGGCAACCGCGTCGCGCTCCGGCGCATTGACGCCAATCTCGAGCGACGTGATCGCGCGCATGCGCAGTTCGTCGGTCATCATCTTCAGCCGGGTCAGCGACCGCACGCGGGCGATCATCACGACATCGGATACCGGCTTGGTGAGGAAATCGTCGGCGCCGGCATCGAGCCCGCGCACGCGGTCGGATGGACTGTCGAGTGCGGTCACCATGATGACCGGGATGAAATGGGTCTTCGGATTCGATTTCAGGCGGCGGCAGACCTCGAAACCGTCGATGTCCGGCATCATGACATCGAGCAGCACGATGTCGCATTCCGCGCGCTCGCAGATCTCAAGCGCCTGTGTCCCGCAATTCGCCGTCACCACGTCGAAATATTCCGCGGACAGACGCGCCTCGAGCAGCTTTACGTTGGCGAGAACGTCGTCAACGACCAGAACGCGCGCGGACATCGAATTCTCCAAACTTTCCTAGCCGACAAACCGTCGAACCGTCTCAATAAACTTCCCAACCGAGATCGGTTTGGACAAATACGCTTCGCACCCGCCTTCGCGAATACGTTCTTCATCGCCCTTCATGGCAAAAGCCGTTACCGCGACCACGGGGATGGCACGCAAGTCGACATCCGCCTTGATCCAGCGCGTCACGTCGAGACCGGAAACTTCGGGTAGCTGAATATCCATGAGGATGAGATCGGGCCGGTATGTGCGAGCGAGATCGAGTGCTTCAACCCCGTTACGCGTGCCGACTGTCTGATACCCATGGGCCTCAAGCAGATCGCGAAAGAGCTTCATATTGAGCTCGTTGTCTTCCACGATCAGGACGGTTTTGGCCATCCTGGCCCTCCAATTCCCGTAAAATGCCCGTACGTGCTGAAACCGTTGAATTCGCCACGCCGTGATGACTCGGGCATGATGGGTTCAAAATAGAGACGATAAGTTACGGAAAGGCAAACACGATCAATGACAAAGGGCCCTAAAAACCCTCAGGAAGTCGCTGAATTCGTTGCGATTCAGGCGCTTTCCTTCCTGGCGTCCGATCCCGAACGGCTAGGGTTGTTCCTGACCGAGAGCGGTATCGGCCCTCAAACCCTCCGGACGGCCGCCGCAGACCCGAAGTTCCTCGCGGGCGTGCTCGATTTCATCGTGCGCGATGACGCGACCGTGAAGGCCTTCGCCGACGCCTCGCAACTGACACCGCAGGCCGTCGCCAATGCGCGCGAGGTGCTGGAACCACGTTGGGAATGATTCAGTGAGCGACCGTCCGCCAGCCGATTCGCCGGGTTTCTGCCGCGACTGCCTGTCGGACGCGGCGGCAAAGGCGATGCGCTGCGCTGAGTGCGGCTCGCCCCGCATGGTCCGGCATCGCTCTCTCAGAACACTGACGCTCGCGCATATCGATTGTGATGCGTTCTATGCAACCGTCGAGAAACGCGACAATCCGGACATCGCCGACAAACCCGTCATCATCGGCGGCGGCAAGCGCGGCGTCGTGTCCGCCGCCTGTTACATCGCGCGCACGTATGGCGTGCGCTCGGCGATGCCGATGTTCAAGGCGCTAGACCTGTGCCCCTCGGCGGTTGTCGTGCGTCCCGACATGGCGAAGTATGTCCGCGTGGGCCGCGAGGTTCGCCACGCGATGATGGCGCTGACGCCGCTGGTCGAGCCGCTCTCCATCGATGAGGCCTTCCTCGATCTCAGCGGCACGGAACTCGTGCACGGCATGATTCCCGCCAAGGTGCTTGCGCGGTTTGCCACTCAGGTCGAGCGGGACATCGGCATCACCGTGTCGGTCGGCCTGTCGGTGAACAAGTTTCTGGCCAAGATCGCATCCGATCTCGACAAGCCGCGCGGCTTCGCTGCACTGGATCAGGAGGAAGCGCGCGAGATGCTGGCCGACCGGCCTGTCGGCTTTATCTATGGCGTCGGTCCCGCCTCGCAGGAAAAACTCTCTCAGCGCGGGTTCCGTCTCATCAAGGATTTGCAGCGCGCAGACGAAACCGATCTGATGAAGCAGTTCGGTCCTGAGGGACGGCGGCTGTGGCGGCTGGCGCGCGGCATCGATGAGCGCAAGGTCGTCGCGGACCGCGGCGCCAAGACGATTTCCAACGAGACGACGCTGGAAACCGACGTGCGGGACTTCGCGACGCTGGAAAAGATCCTGTGGCGGCTGTGCGAAAAGGTGTCGTCACGCCTTAAAAGCGGCGACCTATCCGGCTCGACCATCACCCTGAAACTGAAAACCGCCGACTTCAGGCAGCGCACCCGCTCCCAATCGCTTCAGGTCCCGACACAGCTTGCCACCAGAATTTTCGCGACGGTACGCGAAATGCTCAGCCGCGAGATCGACGGCACCGCATTCCGGCTGATCGGCGCCGGCGTCAGCGCCCTGAAGCCGGGCGCGGAAGCAGACGGTCAGGATCTGCTGGACCGGCGATCCGCTCATGCCGAGCGTGCGATGGACAATGTCCGAAAAAAATTCGGCAACGCCGCCGTGATCCGCGGCATTGCTTATGATGGACCGGCGAAAGCCGAATGATGGCCCGCCCTATTTACAGGGCTTGGTTTCCCTGATGTCGATCTTGTCCATGGCGCCCGCAATGACGAAATCGTTGTAATCGAGCGAGAGCGCCCGCGACACGCCGTCTTCGTAGAGCTCGAACGACATCGCATAGGCCGGCGTCTGCTCACCCGAATTCGATTTCGTTGCACGGTCGTAGTAGCTCACGGTGACCGGCCACCGGGTCTGGGATTTGAACTTCTCGTTGGTGCTGGCGGCATCCGGCTTTACCGGCGCCTTCGTCCCGGGAATCGGCTGCCCGATGACGGTGAGCGTGTTGTAAACCTTCTCCCCGTCGTCCGACCCGTCATAGACCACGAGTTCGAGCAGCGACTTGCCTTCGCGCGCGGCCTCGATGATCAGCCTGACCTGCTCCGTCGGGAACACCGCGCCCTCGATGGTGAACGTCTTCGCCTTGGGCTTCTTCAGCTTGACCTTGATTGTCTTGCCGTCGCGCTCCGCCATACCGTCGATCGATGTCGTATCGGCATCGTTCATGCGGGTCTCGATCTTGAAGCGGTAGCTCTTGCCCTCGCCGTCTTCCCAGCTCGTCGAGCGCAGATCGCTCACGGTGGTTTTGTTCTCACCGGTATCGAGCTGCGACACCTGCCGGAATTCAGTGGTGTAGCCTTCGCAGGCACTGCCGGCGAAGTTGTACAGGATGCGGCCGCGCGCGTTGCTGACACTGGCATTGCCGCGCGATGTTTTCAGGCTCAGGTCGTAGACCGCCTGATGCGCGAGAAACGCAACGCTGGGGGCGGCTTGTGCTCCGCCCGCAGCCGATGCCAGAAACACAGCAGACAGGGCAACCAATCTACAACCCGAAATCCGGCGCGCGCGACGCATGGCGTCTCCTTAAGGTAATGAGAATCGAAGAATAATAGCCGCAGCATTGCGCCGCAACCGGGGCAAAAACGCAAAATTGCTCCGAATATCCGGCAAAAATCGCACGCCTTGCGCGCTTGCATGTGACTGCACGATGGGCGAAATATGGCGCGCCCCACATCGGCATGAACGCCGGACCTCACTCCGGGCAAATACTCAGACAAAACATCGGGGACTGACATGGCGGGAACGGTCGAGCAGAAGTTGAACGAGTTGGGTATCGTGCTGCATCAGCCCAACCCTCCCATCGCGAACTATGTCGGCTTTGTTCGCACCGGGAATCTGCTGTTCGTATCGGGCCAGGTCTGCAACACCCCGGAAGGCAAGCTGATCGCCAAAGGCAAACTCGGCGCCGGCGTGACCACCGAGCAAGGCGCCGCCGCTGCACGCGGCTGTGCGATCAACCTGCTGGCGCAGGTCAAGATGGCGCTCGGCGATCTCGACAAGGTTGCCCGCGTTGTGCGCCTCAGCGGTTTCGTCAACGCGACACCGGATTTCCTCGAAGGGCCGAAGGTGCTCAACGGCGCGTCGGATCTGATGGTGGCAATATTCGGCGACAAGGGCCGCCATGCGCGCACCACAGTCGGCGTGGCCGCCCTGCCCTCGGACGCCGCGGTCGAAGTCGAAGGCATCTTCGAGGTCGCCTGAGCATGATCCCGAAAAGTGGGAACCGGTTTTCGGACAAGATCATGCTCAAGAAATCAAACTGATGGCTGCGCGCGCGCCCGGCTGGCTCACGGCACGGCCAATCGCCCATCGCGGGCTGCATGACCGCGCGCGCGGCATCATCGAGAACATGCCGTCGGCAATCGACGCAGCGATCGCCGGCAACTTCGCGATCGAGGTTGATCTTCAACCCACCGCCGACAATGAGGCGATGGTCCACCATGATTACGCGCTGGGCCGGCTCACCCAAGGCACCGGCGACCTGCTGTCGCTGACCGCGGCGCAGCTCAAGCAGGTCGGCTTCAAACACACCGCAGAACGGATGATGACGCTGGGCGATCTCTGCGCGCGCGTCGCCGGACGCGTCCCGCTGGTGCTCGAGGTGAAAAGCCGTTTCGACGGCAGCCGGACGCTGGTGAGGCGAATGGCCGAAGTGCTGACGTCGTACAGCGGACCGGTCGCCGCGATGTCGTTCGATCCCGATCAGGTGATGGCGCTGCGCGACCTGATGCCCGGTCTGCCGCGCGGCATCGTGGCCGAACGGCACTACACCGAGGGCGAGTGGACGCGGCTGCCGCCCGAGAAAACCCGTGAGATGACAGGCCTGCGCCACGCGTTCCGCACGCAGCCGCATTTCGTCAGCTACCGGGTAGACGATTTGCCGTCGCCTGCGCCCTGGATCGCACGCAACATCTTTGGCTGCGCGCTGATCACATGGACTGTGCGGACCCCGGAACAGCGCGCACGCAGCGCCCGATATGCCGACCAGATGACTTTCGAGGGTTTCATCCCGGAGTAAGCCTAAAGCGCAATACCAGCCATCCGATGCCAGATACTTGAAGTCATCCGCGCAAGAACCGATCTATAATGCTGAACGGTTTCGGTTTTCTCACGGCCACGGTACCCCTTCCCTTTGACGGATCCCTGCGAGATCACCCTTGAAGCGGTCTCCTCAGTCGGCCAGGTCACGGCCGACGAGTGGAATGCGTGTGCCAATTCAGATGGCAGCTACAATCCGTTTGTGACGCACGCCTTTTTTGCTGCTCTGGAAGAGTCAGGCTCTGCCATCGCGCGCACCGGCTGGGCCGCGCGCCATCTGGTGGCGAGGATGAATGGGCAAGCCGTCGGCATCGTGCCCGGTTATCTGAAAAATCACTCGCAAGGCGAATACGTGTTCGACCACGGCTGGGCTGATGCCTATGCGCGCGCCGGTGGAAGCTACTATCCGAAATTGCAGGCCACCGTTCCGTTCACCCCGGCAACTGGCCCTCGCCTGCTCGTGGGTAACGGCCCGGATGCCGCGCGTATCCGCGAGACGCTGGCCAGCGGCCTGATCGCGCTGTGCGGCGCCACGCACGCCTCATCGGTGCATGTCACCTTCGCCCGTGAAGACGAGTGGACGCTCCTCGCCGAACATGGCTTCCTGCAACGCACCGACCAGCAATTCCATTGGCGCAATGAAGGCTACGGCACGTTCGAGGATTTCCTCGCCACGCTGGCCTCGCGTCACCGCAAGGCGATCCGCCGCGAGCGACGCGACGCGCTCGCCAACGGCATCACCATTCATGCCCTGACCGGCGACGGCATCACGCCCGACGTCTGGGACGCATTCTTCGACTTTTACATGGAGACCGGCTCGCGCAAGTGGGGACGGCCCTATCTCACCCGCGCGTTCTACACCATGATCGGCGAGACCATGGCGAAAGACGTGCTTCTGGTGATGGCAAAGCGCAACGGCAAATGGATCGCCGGTGCGATCAACTTCATCGGCTCCGATACGCTGTTCGGCCGCCACTGGGGCGCGGTCGAGCACCATCCCTTCCTGCATTTCGAGGTCTGCTATTATCAAGCCATCGACTTCGCGATCCGGCGCGGCCTGAAGCGCGTCGAGGCCGGCGCACAGGGTGAGCACAAGATCGCCCGCGGCTACCTGCCCCAGACCACCTACTCCGCGCACTACATCGCGGATCCCGCGCTGCGCCGGGCGATCCGCGACTATCTCAAGCACGAGCGAAGCTACGTGCAGGAGGCCGTGCGCGAACTCACCGAGGCCGGTCCGTTCCGCAAGGCCAACGGTGACGACTGAGCGCCGGCGTTGTGGCCGCCGCGCAAGCCGCCTAACCTGAGCCTCGCTTGCCGACCACAACACCGCTGCGGGAAATGCCTTGAGTTCAATCGCTGACCGGACCCGCGAATTCCTGACGCGCCGCGCCTCCGAGCTGCGCCAGACAGTTCGTGTCACCATTGCCGTGGGTGCGGCTTATGCGGCCTACAAGACTCTCGGCCTGCCGCAGGGGTACTGGGCGGTGTTCACCGTCATCATTGTCATGCAAGGGTCGATCGGCGGGACGCTCGGCGCGGCCACGGAGCGCATGATCGGCACCCTGGCAGGCGCGGTCTTCGGCGGACTGGCAGCGGCATTTCATTCGAACACATCGCTCGGCATTGGGGTCGCCCTCGTCCTTGTCACGTGCATCACTGTATGGGGCGCAGCGGTCCGCCCTCAGTTGCGGGTGGCGCCGGTCACCGCCGCAATCATGCTGCTGACCGAACCGGCCGGCGCGCCGGTCGAGCAGTTCGTTCTCGATCGCATTGTCGAGATCGGATTGGGCGGCGTGATCGGCGTGCTGGCAATGGTGCTGATATTTCCCGCGCGCTCCCATACCGTCGTCGTGGCCCGCTCGGTCACCGTACTGGCACGCATGCGAAAGCTCCTGCTCGCAGAAGCGGAGGCGCTCGATCGTGGCGAGGCGCTGGCTCCCTCGCTCGAACACGCGGCCCTGAGGCAGGCGCTGACCGCCGTCGAGCAGGCGCTGAAAGATGCCGACAGGGAGCGTGCCTCTCGTCTTGCCGATCATCGGATTCCCTCCGCGATCCCGCGAACGCTCTGGCGCGTGCGGAACGATCTCGTCGCTATCGGCAACGTGCTCCGCGAACCCCTTCCGGCCACGATCGCCTCAACGCTGGCGCCAGCCGCCGCAAAGCTGCTGCGCGCCGAAGCCGAATTGACGCAGCGATGCGCGATCGCCCTCGACGCCGTCACCGTGGTTTCACGCGACGACCTGTCCGCCGCGCATTTTGCTTTCACGGAAACGTTCAGCGGCCTGCGGCAGTCTGGTGTCATGCGCGCGCTGGATTTCAATGCAGTCGGGCGTACTTTCGGCCTCGCCTACACGCTGGACGGTCTTCATCGCGATCTGGCCGATCTCGCCGACAGGATCGACGAGATTGCCACTGGAATACCGGAGCCCACGGTGAATTCCTGACATGCCATCCTTGAGGCAACCCCGCTTGACCGCGCGGCGCTGGGCGGCGAATGTGACGCGCCTCTTTTCCGGGATGAACCATGACCGCTTACGACACCAACAATATTTTCGCGAAAATCCTGCGCGGCGAAATTCCCTGTCACAAAGTCTATGAAGACGAACACACCTTCGCCTTCCTGGACATCATGCCGCGATGCCCCGGACATACGCTGGTGATCCCAAAGGCTCCGGCCCGGAACATTCTCGACATCTCGCCCGACAGCTTCGCGCATGTCGCCCGCACGGCGAAGAAAATCGCGGTCGCCGGCATGAAAGCCTTCAATGCTGCCGGGATCACCTTGCAACAGTTCAGCGAGCCGGCAGCGGGCCAGGTCGTCTATCACCTGCACGTCCATGTCATGCCACGGGTTGAGGGCGTCGCGCTGTTGCCGCCGGCAAGCCGCAAAGAAGACGTCAAGGTGCTGGAAGATCACGCCACGCGGCTGATCGCAGCGCTGAACGGCTGAGCCGCAGAGCGCGGTTCAGCCCATCCACCACTTGCCCGCAAGCACGACGACTTCACCGGCGATTACGCCGGCGAACACTGATCTGCGCGTAACAATGAAGACCGCAAAGCCAACGGCAACAGCGCCATAGCGCACCACGTCCGGTACGGTCGCGAGCGCGCCGGGTGGTGAAATCAGAATCTGCGCGATGACGCCCGCAAGAATTGCAGCGGCGACCGCCCTCACCCAGACCAGGAACTCGGAACTCTCATCGATCCCGCCGCCGATCACGAGACCGAGCACGCGCCAGACCTCGTTCGACAGGAAGCCCGCGAACAGCAGCAGCGCGATCGCCTGTCCATCGCCGAATAGTCCGCTCATGCACGCCTCCGGATCCGATGAACGCCATAGGCAATCGTGCCGGCGGTCAGACCGCAGATCATGATGTCGACGCCGGTTTGCAGCAGTTGCACCAGCGGATAGAGCGCAAGCCCGAGTGCCAGCGCCAGCTTGTCCACCAGCTTGTGCGCGTTGCGCGCCGTAGACAGCAGGAATGTCAGCGGCGTAAGCGCGAGAATGCCGGCGGCGAGCAGCGGCGGCAAGCTCGCGGCAAGTCCGTAGCCGATCAGCGTGGCTACACTGCTCAGGAACACCAATCCGAAGCCGAGGCCGTTCAGGAATGCGATCCGCCGCTCGCGCGGGACATGCGGCAGCAGACGAAAGCTCTCGACCCAGACCGTCACCGCCACGAGATGTGCCGGCAGCGCAAGCTGGCGCATCTTGGTCTGCGGCGTCCGCAACATCGGCAGCACCGAAACCACCATCGGCAGCAGGCGGATCGCGCTGATGGTCACCGCCAGCGCCGACTCCAGCAGCGTCGCCCCGGCATGGGATGTGGAGATCAGGATGATTTGCGCAGGTCCGGCCCAGACCAGCACTGTGCTGGCCAGCGCCCAGCCCAGCGTAAAGCCGGTATCATGGGCGAATGCGCCGACCCCGATGAAGGTCCCGAATAGCACGAGCGCCAGAATCGAGGACAGCGCGGATTTGACCCCGAGCGCGAATGCGATGGGCGTGCTTAGCCATTTCGGGGAATCGAGGGCGGGAAGTGCCAAGGGGCGGAATACCGGGTGAATCGTTGGATTCATCACGCGGTTGAAACGCCCCGCCGTCAAGGGACCGGGGGCGCTAATTTCGCGGAGCCGTACCGCTCAATTGCACAGCTTGCAGGGCGCGCATCGCTACCGGGGCGCGCCGAGAACATTCACCGCAAACAGCGGCGTCAAAATCAGATCCAAAAATCAGATCGAAGGCTCGCGCGCGGATGACGACAGCGAACCGAGAACGCACAAGGTTGCAAATGCTATACCAATAATCCCGAACGTCAGCACGACGGCCTCCTCACAGACTGCGGCGAAACGCTTTCGCTGCCCCCGATCAGATGATTGGAAAACGGTTTCGCAAAACTTAAGCGAAAATCGTCAGCATCGCGTTAGCATTTCGTTGAGCATAAAGTTCAGCGCATGAATTGAAATTATGCCTGCAATTATTGAGTTTCTTACGCTCGCGATCTGGTCGCGGCGTTAACCGTCACAAGAGATTCCTGGAATTTTCCGCCGCGTTCAGCACTGGCGGCGGTTAACCATGCTGCTCCGCGTTCTTCAGCACGATGCACGCCTGCCCCGCCCGTCTGATGCGATCGCACAACTCATTGGCGGCGGCCCGCGTGTCCGCCCCGACCCGCACCTGATAGAACGGGCGTGTGCCGCGGCTGCGGAAGATCGAGCTGAGAAGGCTCGGATCGCGATCGCCGATGATCGCACTCAATCGCGTCATGGAGCGGGCATACATCGCCAGCGCCTTGTCACGCGAGAACCCGGCGGCAAGCTGCACACCCCATGGCATCGCCGCGCCGAGTTTCACGCGCTGGGCAAGCTCCGCGACAAAGGGGTTGGGTGCACGCTGCAACAGCGCCATCAGTTCGCGGCAGCCGGCGGGTGGCGTACGGTCCTTGATCGCGCCGCTCTTGCCCGCGGCCGCCCAGTCGTCGACCGACGTACCGGTGATCGCATAAACGTAGTTGCGGGTTTCGGACGGCATATAACCGGTGCCGGCAAGCCATTCCTGCACCCGCCGCGGCCCCGCATTGTAAGCGGCCGCTGCAAGCCCGAGATTGCCGAACTGTTCGCGCAGCTCTTGCAGGAACTCGGCCGATTTCGGCAGCGCCTGCACGGGATCGAACGGATCGAGCAGCCGCCGCTCGCTGGCAGTCCCAGGCATGAACTGCGCCACGCCCTGCGCGCGCTGGCCGCTCCGTGTCATCGGTCCCACTGCGTCCGGCTGAAACCGGCTTTCCTGCCAGATGACGCGCGCAAAGAATTCCAGAGGCAGACCGTGCGCGGACGCCGCGGATTCGATCATCAGGCACATCGCCTCGCGCGTGTTGCCATCCTTCGCTGTAGCAGCAGCAGCAGGTGCTGGAGCCGCAGGCGGATCGTCGGGTTCATCTGCACGCGCAAGCGTCGCCGCTAGCGTCACGATCACGCCAACCGCAAGCCACTTCCCCAGGTGCCGCCACTTCATCGCAACAGTCTCGCCGCCGAGAATGTCGAAAAGCAGATCAAAGTAGCAAAAACCCGGCGATCGCTGGACCGCCGGGTTTGTTGTTCTCTTTAGCCTGATCAGACCTTCATTAAGGGCTTGGTCGGGCCCTTTGGACCATCGCCGCCCTTTGGCTTGCGGGGCGCGGAACGCTTGCGCGATCCTGGCAGCTTCTCGGGCTTCGGCGTGACCGGACCTTCGACAAACTCGAAGCCGATCTTGTCGACGTCCTGCTCGTCCTTCACCAGCACGACGCGGACATGTCCGCCGCCCTTCAGCTTGCCGAACAGCACCTCGTCCGCCAGCGGCTTCTTGACGTGCTCCTGAATGATACGCGCCATCGGCCGAGCGCCCATCTGCTCGTCATAGCCGTGTTCGATCAGCCAGGCCTTGGCGGGCTCCGACAGTTCGATAGTCACGTCGCGGTCCGCAAGCTGCGCTTCGAGCTGAAGCACGAACTTCTCGACCACCATGCCGATGACATCGGTGTTGAGATGCGCGAACGATACGATGGCATCGAGACGGTTGCGGAATTCCGGCGCGAACTGCCGGTTGATCGCTTCCTGATCGTCGCCTTCGCGCTTGTTGCGCGTGAAGCCGAACGCCTGACGGGCAAGATCGGCCGCACCGGCATTCGTCGTCATGATGAGAATGACGTTGCGGAAGTTGACCTGCTTGCCGTTGTGGTCGGTCAGCTTGCCGTGGTCCATGATCTGCAACAGCACGTTGTAGAGATCCGGATGGGCCTTCTCGATTTCGTCGAGCAGCACCACGCAGTGCGGATGCTGGTCCACACCATCGGTCAGCAGGCCGCCCTGATCGAAGCCGACATAGCCCGGAGGCGCGCCGATCAGACGCGACACGGTATGGCGCTCCATGTACTCCGACATGTCGAAGCGGATCAGTTCGACACCGAGCGACGCCGCCAGTTGCTTGGCGACTTCGGTCTTGCCGACGCCGGTCGGACCCGAGAACAGGTACGAGCCGATCGGTTTCTCCGGCTCCCGCAGGCCCGCGCGGGCAAGCTTGATCGACGCGGCCAGCGCCTCGATCGCCTTGTCCTGACCGAACACCGTGCGCTTCAGGGTCGTCTCGAGATGCTTGAGCACCTCGGCGTCATCCTTCGACACCGACTTCGGCGGAATCCGCGCCATCGTCGCGATGGTCACCTCGATTTCCTTGATGCCGATGGTCTTCTTGCGCCTGTTCTCCGGCACCAGCATCTGCGCAGCACCCGACTCGTCGATCACGTCGATCGCCTTGTCCGGCAGCTTGCGGTCATGGATGTAACGCGCCGAGAGGTTCACCGCCGCCTCGATGGCGTCGTTGGTGTACTTCAGCTTGTGGTAGTCCTCGAAGTAAGGCTTGAGACCCTTGAGGATACCGATCGCGTCTTCGACCGTAGGCTCGTTGACGTCGATCTTCTGGAACCGGCGCACCAGTGCGCGGTCCTTCTCGAAGTGCTGGCGATATTCCTTGTATGTGGTCGAACCCATGCAACGGATCGTGCCTGAAGCCAGCGCCGGCTTCAGCAGGTTGGATGCGTCCATCGCGCCGCCAGAGGTGGCGCCTGCGCCGATCACGGTGTGGATTTCGTCGATGAACAGGATCGCATTGGGATGCGCTTCCAGTTCCTTGATGACCTGCTTGAGGCGCTCTTCGAAATCGCCGCGATAACGCGTGCCTGCAAGCAGCGTGCCCATGTCGAGCGAAAAGACCGTGGACGCTGCCAGCACTTCCGGCACTTCGCTGTCGACAATGCGCTTGGCCAGGCCCTCCGCGATCGCGGTCTTGCCGACACCCGCTTCGCCGACGAACAGCGGATTGTTCTTCTGGCGGCGGCACAGCACCTGAATGGCGCGGTTGATTTCGGCGTGGCGGCCGATCACCGGATCGATCTTGCCGTCGCGCGCCTTCTTGTTCAGGTTGACGCAATAGGTCTCGAGCGCCTCGCCCTTCTTCTTGGAGTCGTCGTTGCCCTTGGTGTCGGCTTCCTCATCGACGCCGCGCACCGGCCGCGCCTCGGACACACCGGGACGCTTGGCAATGCCGTGGCTGATGTAGTTCACCGCGTCATAGCGCGTCATGTCCTGCTCTTGCAGGAAATACGCGGCATGGCTTTCGCGCTCCGCGAAGATCGCGATCAGCACATTGGCGCCGGTGACTTCCTCGCGGCCCGAGGACTGCACATGGATGACCGCTCGCTGCACAACGCGCTGGAATCCGGCGGTCGGCTTGGCGTCGTCGGAACCTTCCGCGACCAGGTTTTCAAATTCGGTTTCGAGATAGTTGACCAGACTGCCGCGCAGCTTGTCGAGGTCGACACTGCATGCGCGCATCACGGCGGCGGCATCCGAGTCATCGATCAGCGAAAGCAGCAGATGTTCGAGCGTCGCATACTGATGATGCCGCTCGTTTGCTATGGCAAGCGCACGGTGCAGGGATTGTTCAAGGCTCTGAGAAAAAGTCGGCATTCGCGTCCCTTAATGGCCCCCGCCATTTCGTTTGATCGTTTGTCGTCGGGTCCGGGCTTGATCAGTTCCTGCAACCTGTTTGTACGTACTCTCGAAATCTCATCCGGTTCCCACAAAACGAACGAGACTCAAATGCTACTTCTTTTCCATCACGCATTGCAAAGGATGTTGGTGTTTCCGGGCAAAGTCCATCACCTGCGTCACTTTGGTTTCGGCGATCTCGTAGGTAAAAACGCCACATTCGCCAATGCCATGATGATGCACATGCAACATGATCGTGGTCGCGGCTTCAACGTCCTTGTTGAAGAACTTCTCTAGAACATGAACAACGAACTCCATCGGGGTGTAGTCGTCGTTCAGGATCAGGACGCGATAGAGGTTCGGCCGCTTGGTCTTCGGCTTCACTTTAGTGATGACAGACGTGCCCGGACCACTGCCCCGCCCGCTGCCGTCGTTCTCGTCCTTGCTCATGCGCAGGCCAAAGGAGGAGGTTCGTTCGCCGGGCACCTCGGGTGCCGGGACTGGTACCGGGTATGAAGACACGTGCAGCATGGCCTGAAAGTTCAAAATCCCCACAGAACGGCAACCCTGCCCGAGGCAAAGCGCCCTTTGATCACATTAACAATATGGGTCGCCGCGCGCCCTCCCGCAAGCATACCGTTACCGGCTGAAACCGTGCCGGACAGATGGCGTCGCATCGGCGCAACCACCGCCTGTGGTTAATGCAAGTGCCCGGAATTCACGTCAATTTCGCCGGATCGCATTGAAACGATGTTGAGGATGTATCGGGATTAAAGGCCGGAACAGGCCCCTTTATGGGGCATTTTACGTAGATTGGCGTCAACTTTTACCGCCCCTTCATCGCCGGCTTCTACGACATGGCAGGACCCATTTTTGGTGACCGCCATGAACATTGCATCCATTTTCAAGCGTTCCCTTGCCTCAGATGCGGCCTACCCGGCCGGCGAATCAATAAAATTCGAACCAGGTGCGCAACCCGGCCTTCACCATGAAACCGCGACACAGGCGCCGCCGGCCGCCTTGTCCTCAGGTGTACCCGTTATTCACCGCAGCATTTTACTACCTCTTCACGCCTCCGGCCTATCCCGCATCCCAGAACCTTACTCTTCTGGTGACGCCATGAACGATGCATCGATTTTCAATCGGGTCCGCGGATCGCTCGCCCGCTTCCGCCGTGCGGAAGGCGGCAATGTTGCAGTGCTGTTCGCCATTGCGATCGTCCCGCTCCTGGGTTTCGTCGGCGCAGCCGTCGACTATGCCCGCGTCAACAATGCCCGTACCGCCATGCAGTCGGCGCTCGATACAGCAGCCTTGATGATTTCAAAGGACGTGACCGGCCTGACCGCCTCTCAAATCAACCAGAAGGCGCAGGCTTACTTCAACGCGCTTTTCAACCATCCCGAAGCGCAGAACGTCACCGTGAACGCGGTCTACACCAACAGCACGTCCCAGGGCTCGCAGGTGGTCCTCACCGGCTCGGGGTCGATGGACACCGATTTTATGAAGATGGTCGGCCTTCCCAAGCTCGACTTCGGCGCGAGTTCGACCACGGTTTGGGGCACCACCAAACTGCGCGTGGCGCTGGCGCTGGACAACACCGGATCGATGGCGAGCTCGGGCAAGATGGATGCCCTGAAAACATCCGCCAAGAGCCTGATCGACACCTTGAAGACCGCCGCTAAGACCGATGGCGACGTTTACATTTCCATCATTCCGTTCGCGAAAGACGTCAACGTCGGAACGGGCAACAAGAATGCGAATTGGCTGCGGTGGGACGTTGGCCAGTGCACCAACTGGTGGGGAAGCACCATCGGATTCATGACGCAGAGCGACTGTAACAACGCCAGCGGCAACTGGACGTCGACGAAGTCCAACAACTGGACTGGCTGCGTCTCCGATCGCGATCAGAATTATGACACGCTGAGCACCGCGCCATATAATACGACCGCGACCGCAAACAACCTGACCGATCGCGCCACCCAGTTCCCGGCGGAGAATTATCCGAATTGCCCGACCGAGATACTTCCTCTGACTTATGACTGGACCGCTCTGAAGAACAAGGTCGATGCGATGCAGCCGCAGGGCAACACCAACCAGGCCATCGGCATGGCATGGGGCTGGATTTCGCTGCTCCAACAGGCGCCGCTGAACGCGCCTGCTGAAGATCCCAACTTCAAGTATACGAAGGCCGTCATTCTGCTCTCGGACGGCGACAACACCCAGAACCGCTTCAGTTCGAGTCAGTCGTCGATCGATGCGCGCCAGAGGCTCCTGTGCGATAACGCGAAAGCGGCCGGCATCCAGATCTACACGATCCAGGTGAACACCGACGGCTCTGCCAATTCGAGCGTGATGTCGTACTGCGCCAGCAGCAGCAGCAACTACTTCTCGACGACCAGCGCCAGCGGCATTAATACGGCGTTCAGTTCGATCGGTACCGCGCTGTCGAAACTGCGCATCGCGAAGTAAACAAAACAGATCAAGGCAACAAAAAAGCCCGGCTGCAAAGCCGGGCTTTTTCTCTTGGTAGAGAACCGTAAAATTAGTGAGTGGTCGCCGAAACCTTCGCGACGATGCCTTCGAAAGGCTTGAACGCCTGCTTGGCGAGATCGGTGTAGAGTTCGCCGATCTTCTGCGACTCAGCAACGAACGTCTCGTACGAGGTCTTCGCGTATTCGGTCTGAAGCTCGATGGCCTTTTCGATCGACTTCACGCCGGACAGCTTCTCAACGAAGGTCTTGGTGTCTTCGAACGACTTCTTGGCGTAGTCGCCGTAAGCGGTAGCAATCGACTGAAGGCCGCTCGAGAAGGTGTTGGCGGATGCAACCGCTGCGTCGAACTGCTCTTTGCCGAACTGCTGAAATTCTTCAACCTTGACCATTACACAGAGTCCTTTCCCAGACTGATGACCTTACCTGCCGGGAGGTACCCGGCTCCCTAACCACGACTTTGGTAGTACTGCAATGCACAATAGAAGTCAAGAATCTTGTGCGTCGCACAATCGTCTCAAATCCGAGACAAAAGTGAAGCATCGCGGAAACTCTTGCTTAACCCTTTTGAAACCGTGGCCACCTACTTTGATTCCCTGCGCTTTTTGCATTCCGAGATGAATTCAAAAAGCGGCGCGGTTCCAATGCCTTAGCCCGGATCAGCGAGCATCCGGCACCGGCTCCCGAGCCGCGGCTTCGCGTGGACGACCCAGCTCCCGAAATTGGGCTGTGGCCGGACCAAATTTGGCCTCAGAACGAGGCGAATAAACTGGGAATCGGACGGGGAAATTCATGCTTGGGGTCAAATCGTCGGCGTCTTCACGCGCCCTCCGCCTTTGCCTTCTCGGCGTCGCCACCCTCTCAGTGGCCGTCACGTTTACGCTCGACACCGCCGACGCCCGGCGGCGTCACCGGCACCGCAGCCACGCCGCCGTATCCAGCTACAGCCCCTCTTTCTCTTCGATCATCGTCGACGCCAATTCCGGCAACACGCTTCAGGCCACCAGCGCCGACAGTCTGCGCCACCCCGCCTCGCTCACCAAGATCATGACGCTCTACATGCTGTTCGAGCGGCTGGAGAGCGGCAAGATGAAGCTCGATACACCGATGGACGTTTCGGTCCACGCATCGCAGCAGGCGCCCACCAAGCTGGGTCTGCGTCCCGGTCAGACACTTCGCGTCGAGGACGCGATCAAGGGCCTCGTGACCCGCTCCGCCAACGACGCCGCCGTCGTGATCGCCGAGGCGATTGCCGGCGACGAGGACGATTTCGCCAAGGCGATGACGCGCAAGGCGCGCGCGCTCGGCATGAGCAAGACGGTTTACAAGAACGCGTCGGGTCTTCCGGACAGCGATCAGGTCACCACGGCGCGCGATCAGGCCACGCTGGGCCGCGCCATTCAGGACCGCTTCCCGAAATACTATCGCTACTTCGCGACCGAAGCGTTCAACTACAAGGGCCGCTCGATCCGCAACCACAACAAGCTGCTCGGCCGCGTCGAAGGCGTCGACGGCATCAAGACCGGTTATACCCGCGCCTCCGGCTTCAACCTCGTCACCTCGATGAAGCGCGGCAATCGCTATCTGGTCGGCGTTGTGATGGGTGGACGCAGCGGCAGTTCGCGCGATGCGATCATGCGCAACCTTCTCGCCGAAAACCTCGACGCGGCCTCGACCCGCCGCACCGTTGCCGCCATCACCGAACGCGGCGACACCAGGGTTGCGAGCGTGGATGACAACGATGAAGCCGAGACCAAGGTCGAGGCCAAGTCCAAGCCCGCCGCAGCGGTTCAGGTCCAGGGCGCGATCAAGGTCGCATCGACGCCGCCGGAAGCCGTTCCGCTTCCCGCTCCGCGCGCAACACCGGCGACACCAGCAAAAGCTGTTGCTGAAGCTCCTGACAAGCCAGCTCCCGCTCCGCTCACCAGCGGCGTGATCTCCTCGCAGACTTTCGCAGCCATCCCGGGTTCTGCCGAACCGATGACGCCCGTGCGGGTCAAGACGGTTCAGGTCCGCATGGGTCAAACCAGGGTTGCTTCTGCGGCCCCGGGTTCGCCTGCTCCGGTTGCCACCAGCACCATCCCGGCACCGCAGAAGGCCGAGGTTGCAGAAACCTCGAAGGCCGTTGTCGCCAGGGCCGAAACAAAGGCCGAAGCCAAAGCGGAGACCAAGGCCGACCGCCGTGCCGAGCCCTGGCCGGTCGCTTCCAATCAACCGCGCAGCGATTTCCCGGCTCCGCTCCCGGCTCAGCCCAACACCAGCAATGGCATCGGTCAGGGCATCATCGGCTCCGCTCCCGCCCCGAGCCCTTCGTCATCGACCCCGCACGCGCAGACGCTGGCTTATGCAGATCCCGGACGCGGCGCACCGCCCACCACGCTCGGCGCGCAGGCCGTCGCTCTCCAGACCTCCACCGCTCCCCCGCAGCAGCCTGCTCCGCAGCCCGTTCAACAGGCCGCGTTGCCGCCTGCACAGCCGGCGCAGACCCAGACCGTGCAGCACAACGGCGCGATCAAGACTGCCGTGCGCTCGGGATGGATCATTCAGGTCGGCGCCCTCGAATCCGAAAGCGAAGCTCGCCAGCGTCTCGACGCGGCACGCGGCAGCGCCAGCAGACTGCTGAGCGACGCCGATCCGTTCACCGAGACCGTGTCGAAGGGCAACAAGACGCTCTACCGCGCACGCTTCGCCGGCCTCAATCAGGACTCCGCCGAAGCTGCATGCCGCACGCTGAAGCGCTCCGATATTTCCTGCATCGCCATCAGGAACTGATCGCGAAAACACAGTTCAAGATCGGAAAACCAAAGCCCGCGGTTCTGCCGCGGGCTTTATCTTTTTTGCGGGGCGCGCGCGCATTCAACCATTTTTCAAGATTTGGTCTCTAAAACCTTAATCGCAGGATCGATCACGCCGGACAACGGCGGGCATCCGCAGGGGCATTTCAATCAGAGGAAGGCTGCTCGCAGTTTGTAGCGTGATGTTGCGTGCTGGAGTCAGCGATGATTGCGAAGAAGAGTGTCCTTGGCTTCGTTCACACGGGCAGCGAGGTACGTCGAGCCCCCCTGGTCGGGATGCAGTTTCTTCATCAGCCCACGATGAGCCTTGCCGATTTCGTCGCGCCCCGCACCCGGCTTCAGGCCAAGGATCTGATAGGCCTCCTCCGTCGTCATTTTTCCACTCGGCGCCGCGCGGCGATCCTCGCTTCCACTCCGCCCTGTCCCCTCGCCCTGCGCGTGCTCACGCCAGGCGGGAAACCGGCGGTCCAGATAGCTTTCCAGAAGAGCCCAGCTCTCGGCGTCGAACCCGCGCGCAAGAGCAATGAGTTCGTCGAGCGTGAATTCGTCGAGTACGCGCCCCGCTTCGGGTCCGGCGGTAATAAGCCCCTCAAGCGCTCCAGTGTCGTGGTCGAGCGTCATCTCTATAAACTGGGACCGTACCTGGGACTTCTGCCCCTGTAATTTCCAGGCGCCGGGGCCGTAGTTGCCCCAGGCCGAACCGAGCTGCGCGCCGAACGGCGACCACCCGAGCAGACCTGCGCCGAAAATGCCGAGCGGGATCGCCACCGCAAGCTCGCCTCTGGCCCCGATGAACAGCGCCGCGGCCAACGTCACCACGCCGCCGCCACCGCGGATGATCTTCGCGAGCCATTTCGGATCGGCGCCCTTGATGATGTTCAGCGCCACGTAAAGCAGCGCGACAGCGACGATGCCTGCGATCAGGGTCGGCATGGCGTGGAATCATCCTTGCAATCGTTCGTCGGCAGTGCGCGCTACCGACACGCATACCTGATCTATGGTGATATCGGGATTTGTTAAGCTGATATATTGCGAAATAACGCCGCGCCTGTCCTGCTGACGATTACTTCATCTGCCCAAGCAAAGCCGCAGCGCCCGAGGTGTTCTTCGCCAGCCTCAGGAGGGCATCGCGCCCGCCTGCGGCGTAGGCGGCTGCCGCGCGCAGAAGCTCACGCAACTGCGCAGCCGAACCCATGTCGAACCGGCACCACGCCCCTCCGGTCAGCCGCGCGATCTCACGGAACGCCGCCTCCGCCGCCGGGTCGTTGCCTTCCTGAAACATAAAGCACGGCACTTTCAACAACCCTAGTTCGCCCGCAGTGGCGCACAGTGCATCGACGTTCTCCTCCATCGCATCGCCCACGAAGACGATGGCACGCACGCCGGAGGCGACAGCCTCGCGCCGCGCGTCCGCCAGCACGCGCCCAAGCTGGGTCTGCCCGCCCTGACAATCGATCCTGCTCATCAGTCTGGCGAGATGCGCCGTATCCGAAATCCATGGACTCGCGCGGCACTCGTTCAAACCGCGGTAGTACACGAGACGAACCGAAAGTCCGCCGATGCTGCCGGCTTCACGAAACATGTCGGCCTGAAGCTGGCACGCCATGTCCCATGTCGGCTGACGGCTCATGGTCGCATCCAGCGCGAAGATCAGCCGGCCCGTCCCCGCCTTGCCGGGCGTCATCGCCCGCGCCTTGGCAACGAAGGCGGCGATGTCGGCCGACGCCGATGTCTGCACGTCCGGCTCCGTGCGACTGCGCCCTGTGATGGGCTGCTCGCCGGATTTCGGAATGGTCGGATCGCGGGTCATCGGATCTCGCGGTTGGGTGCGAGTCCTATGTGGAGCGCGGAGAGCGCCTGGTCAATTCTCCGGCCAAAGATCGCTAAAGGATCGCCCTACTCGATCGGCACCGCGAGTCGCCCGATAAGCTCGGCGACCTCGTTCAGCCGCCGGTCATCGTGCTCAGCCACGGCGCGCGCTAGGCGCGACATGCACTCATCGTCACTGATGACGTGAGCGATCTGGTCTTTCACGGACGGAACCAGACTGGGAGATTGAAAAGAGCTGACGGGCATGACTCTCACCTCACTTGCCACTTGGATACATCCAAACAAGCAGAAACTATGCCACCAACGGAATGTGGCGAGAGCAAGCAGGAATCATTTGCAGTGGGATTATCTCACGCAAACGTGCGATGCGCCGAGGTAAGTCCGGCGACACCAACCGTGATCGCAACTTAGTTAGTTAATGGGCGGGGCAACCTGCGCCACGGAGTCAGGCTTCGGCATGGAGATCTTCTTGGTCGTGTCGACCGGCGCGAGCTTGCTATTGTCTTCGGCAAGGAACTTGTCGAGAACGCCCTGAATCGACGTCTTCACGTTATCAGGCCCACGATCACTCATGTCGGTATGCTGGAAGCCCGTGTTGACTACGGTGATCCCGGACTGATCGCACGTATCATCATCCGGCACGACGCCAGGATCGGCCTTAAACACGGGGTCTTTCGAACGGAACGACAGGATCTTGAATTTGCCTTCGGTGAGGAACGGCACGCGAAGATTATCCAGCGTGACAATCTTTCTCACGTTCTCCGGATGCATTTTGGCGAAGTACATCGAGATGTCGCCGCCGTTGGAATGTCCAACCAGCGTGAGACGATCGTAATCTGCGTTGGGCTGGATTTTCCGCATCTGGTCGACTGCGAATTCGATGTTCGCCACGCCGCGCTGATAGACCGGCAGGCGTCCGACATAAAGCTCGCCAACCTTGGTGACCAACGGGGCATCGGTCGCCAGATCATGCTGAATGCTGGTTACGAAATATCCGCGAGCCGCAAGCACGTTAGCGAGGAAAGAGTATTCTGTGAATTTTACGGTATTGCCGTGATTCACGACGGCCACCGGCAAAGTGAGCATGCCGGCATTCGCCTGCATTTCCTTGTCACGGCGCACAGCAATCGCGACATCGATCTGGCGATTACGCGCGGCATCGTAGAACGTCAGAGTCTCGTGACGGATCGCCCATTTGCTCGCGGTGAAATACGCGACAACGACGATCGCAAACAGACCAAGCAGGATGAAAATTCCGCGCTTCATCACGTCCTCGAATTGTCAGGTGCCAGTCGGAATTTCGTCCAGACCGCCCTTCACGACACAGTGTTTTAGAATCCTTGTCACTTGTCCAGTTAGATGATGACAGACTGGCGACAAACCAACTTAATTCCACGTCATGTCTCTGACAGAGACAGGTAAATTGTGCGATGCATCAAACGTGCCACCGGCACCCAAACGCGCCGCTTGGTCTACCGCAGGTAAATAACAACCGCCTATTCGTCGATACGTTCGAATTTTGCAATAAAAATTCGCTCTTTTGGCTATGGAACTGCTCCGGGAACGCAAAGGAACCCGGCAGTTCAGCCTTAAATTTAGGCCGTAAGCCCATGATTTTCGAGAGGGCGGTCGACCTGGGCGAACCATTCAGCACGGGTCGCGGCCCGGCGGCGGCCTCGCTCGTCGAGCGGGAGCTTCAGGTGACGCAACAGGCCGGTCACCTCCTCGCGGGCAGTCACATGGGCCATGTTCGGGCGGGTGCCCAAGGTCGCCTCGTCCAGATCGTCGAGGGCCGTCAGGCCCCGCGGGAAGAACTCGCGGTAAACCACGCGCTCGGCGAACCCGTCCACGGGGCGGAAGCCGAGTCGGAACGAGAGCTGGTCGAGCCCCTCTGCGATCAGTTGCTTGTTGCGCGATCCCAGCATCGACAGCCGGTTCCGGACGACGATCCAGTCGGTGGTCGCGCCGTCGAGGTCGCGGCGCTGCTTGCGCGCAACCTTCACCATGGTCGCGTAGTGGCTCTCGCCGATCACCGAATAGGTCGCCGGGTCCACCGAGCCGAGAACATCGAAATCGAGGAAGCTGTCGTTGATCGGCGTGACCAGCGTATCGGCCATCGAGTGCGCCAGGCGCATCAGGTAGCTGTCGGTCCCCGGCGTATCGATAACGATGAAGTCGTAGGTTCGCTCCACCGCGCTGACGGCGGCGGAGAACTGCTCGAACTCGGACATCTCGTTCTCGCCGATCTGCATGCTGGAGCCCAGGGCAACACAGCAGTGGTGCGGCAATTCGAGGGAGAGCCCGGTGCGCTGGGCCCAGGCCCGGCGATTCTCGATGTAGCGGGTGAAGCTCTTCTGGCGCGAGTCGAGGTCGATCGTGGCAACGCGCTGCCCGGCTTTGAGCAAGGCAACGGCGACGTGAAGCGCGGTGGTGGACTTGCCCGACCCGCCCTTCTCGTTGCCCAGCACGACGACATGCGCCGACCCGGACTGCCCCTGACTCGCCTGCAAAAGCATGCAAAAACCCCTGTGGATATCTTCAGCCAAGTCCAAAAAGAATCAAGTGAAATTCGATTGGCTCATACTTCATGATGAATCGCCGTGCAGTCTGCACGAAGACGACGGGCGGTCGTTGGCTCGCAGCACCACCTTTGTTAAGACTAGCGCCCACCCGACAATCACCCGTTGCACACACCGGCACGAATGACCCGCTCCCCCATCATCGCACGTTCGCTTTCATCCCTTCATCGCGCGCGCACTGAACTCTGCAAACGCAATTCCAAGCTCGCGCTTGTGCCGACCATGGGTGCGCTCCATGACGGCCATGTGTCGCTGGTTCGTCTTGCCAAACGTCGTGCACAGAAGGTCGCCGTATCGATCTTCGTGAACCCCACGCAGTTCGCCGCGCACGAAGATCTCGGCTCCTATCCCCGCACATGGAAGGAAGATCTCGCACGCCTCAAGGCAGAGGGTGTCGACCTGATCTGGAATCCGGATGTGAAGACGATGTATCCGGACGGCTTCGCAACCAGGGTTGCGCCCGAGGGACCGGCACTTGCAGGGCTAGAAGATAAATTCCGCCCGCACTTCTTCGGCGGCGTAGCGACCGTCGTCGCCAAGCTGTTCACACAGGTGCGCCCCGACATGGCGCTGTTCGGCGAGAAGGATTTCCAGCAGCTCAAGGTCGTCACGCGCATGGCGCGCGATCTTGATCTGGGGGTGAAGGTTATCGGCGGCGCAATCATCCGCGAGCGCGACGGCCTCGCGATGTCGTCGCGCAACGTCTACCTGTCACCCGCCCAGCGCAGCACGGCGCCTGTTCTGTTTCGCACGCTCAAGGACACGGCGAAGCGGATGCGCGACGGCGATAACTTCAAGGCCGCGTTGTCCGACGGCGCCGATCTCATCCGTCAGGCTGGCTTTGCCCTCGACTATCTCGAGGCGCGGCACGCCGAAACGCTTGCCCCTATCGCGTCTTTGAACGATGGACCGGTGCGGCTGCTGGTCGCCGCGAAAATCGGAACCACGCGGCTGATCGACAACATCAAGGCTTAGGCTAAAGAAGACCCAGCTCGCGCAATTCGCGCCGCATCGGTTCGGGCATCGCGGCGACGCTGGCAGCGGCCTTGCCGAGATCCGGCGGCGCGCTTTTCGGATCGAGATAACGCCAGCCCTGGAACGGCCGCATCGGCCGCGGCGCTACAGCAATCAGCTTTGGCTCCATCACGAGGCGGCATCGTCCGATGCCATCCTTGTCGCGAAACGGCTCGATGCCGAGAATTCTCTCGCGCGCGGCGATCTCGCCTTTGATGACCCAGTAGATCGATCCGCCGTCGAGAAGTTCGTCAACGCGTTTGGGAGACATCCGGGTGACGTGGATGTGGCGCGGGGGCAGGCCCTTCGCCTTGGCCTGCTTCACGCGTTCGGCAATCCAGCCCCGAAGATCCTTGATGGAGGTGGCACCGACGCTGAGCTTGACGAGATGAAGCGGCATATTCGGAAATCGCCAGCGCGACGCGGAGCATCGCGCTTCAAATGGAGGAAGAGCGATCAGTTATCATCGCTCTCTTTGGGAGGCGCAAGCTGCACGGGCGCTTGTGCACGCGATTTCTGTGGCGCAGGCGCAGGTGCGGCCTTCTTCGCGGCGGCCGGTGCCGGCTGCGGATTGATCACCGCGCCAGGCACGTTACGGGCCGCCGGCGCGGCCGCTGGTTCCGACGAGCGCTGTGATGATGCCTGGGCGCCCTGCGCAGCCGGCTCAGGCGACATGATGTTGATCGGAGGGATCGACGCCGCACTCGGGAAATCACCCGACACCGGCCGTCCCGGCGGCGGCACGGTGCCAAGCGCCGCGACGGGGGGTGCTGCGCTCGCGGTAACCGGCGGAGCGTTCCACGCGGCAGCGTAGCGGCCGACAAAGCCGTCGTAGAGATTTTCGCTCATGTTCGACGAAATCTGCCCCGAATTGGTCAGCGACTGGAAGAACGGGCACGGCGCCGAGAGCGAACACCCCTCGCGCGTCTTGAGCACCTGAGCGACCAGTCCGTAACGATCGCGTTCGATCGCCCGCCGCAGAGCGTTGAGTTCGGGTGTCATGACCTTGTTGGCAGCAGCGACATTGCCAAACGCGGCAAGACGGGTGATCTGCGCGGCGGTATAGGACACGCCGGCCGCAACGGAATCGGCTGACGCAAACAACGCCTTTTCGCAGGCGGCCTCGACGCTCTCTCCGGCAAGCCCGTCGAGACAGGCCAGCGCCGGAAGAGAAGCCCCGGATTGAACGGAAGATCTGGAATCCCCGGACGAGCCGCCGGCCACACCGGACGCGCGGATCATCGTGGTGACCGCAATGCCGATGGCCAGAAGCGTGATAACGGTCAGCGCGCCGTTCGCAACCGATCGCTCAGCACGAAACAGCGTGACCAGAAGGATAATCGCAAAGAAGCCCGCTGCGGCAATGGTCAGCCACATCGGCAAGCTTTGCGAATTCCAAAAGTTCTCGATCGACGTGGCCAAAGCCCGGTTCATGCAAGGTCCCCTTCACAACGAACCAGACCAAGCGCTGTAACCGCGGCGAAATTCCGTCAAGCCGAAATTGTCAGGCGACGGCGAGCTGGCTTTCCTTGGCCACACGCTCGAAGGCTTCGGTCGAACTCTTGATACGATACTGGCAGTCGTCACCGTCTGTCGGCAGAAGGCGGATCACCTCGTAGGTTCCGCTGGCGGCTGGCCGCGCCACATTGCTTGCCGTGAAATAGACAGTCTCTCCAACAATGTATTTGTGCTTCAACACCCTGCTCCATCACGCGATACGCGCATTTTGGCGGCCTGCCGTTGTCCGGCAAAGCCAGTTTGACGCCCAGCAGAAGTATAGCACGCAGAGCCCCCATTTGCCAGATAAACCAGCACATGGGTAATGACGAAATAACTTCTATTTATCAGTGTCTTGAAGGCCTTTCGAGGGCCTTGCGCCCGCGGCAAGGCAGGGTCCAGCCGCGTGCAACGCCGCAATTTCGCCTTATCTGCGCGACGGAACGATTCCCTGGCAAGTTCAGTGCGTTAACGGGATAATCTTAGGCGCTCTCCGGCAACGCTCCTTCAGGACTTGCCCGATCGACTGCTCCCGGCAAAACCTGCGCGAGAACCGTGGAGAGCTGATCCACCGGAATCCCGAAACGGGTCGCAAGCTGCCTGACCACATCGTTGCCTAGCACCTGCTGGAGCTGCTGCGCGCTCACCGGCAGGTTCTGGCCGGTGCCGATCCAGGACTTCACCTGCTCGCCAAGTCCGGCCTGCTCGAGCCTGGCCACGATCGCTGACAACCCGCCCTGATTACCGCTGCCGAGCACTTCGCTGAGGACAGCCGGAATGACGGCTGAGTCCAGTTCGCTCGCCGCTCTCGCCGCCATCACGCTGGTCAGCATGTCGAGAATTCCCATGATGTAGTCCCCGGTTCAATCGATCTCGAATCTTTCGATAAGCAGCGTCTCGGCCAGAGCCGCATCGCTCCATTCACGGAAAGCTGCATTCGCCTGCATCGTTTCCATATAGTCGCGCACCGGCGGCGTTACATCGATGGCATAGGTCCGGAACCGATGGACAACCGGCGCGTACATCGCATCCGCACCGCTGAAGGCGCCGAACAGATATGGCCCCTGCCCGCCGTACCGGGCCCGGCATTCGGTCCAGATCTGCTGGATGCGCGCGATGTTCGCCCTGGCATCGTCGGAGAGCGGCTTTGAGCGGATCGGACGATGAATGTTCATGCCGCATTCGTTGCGAAGCGCCATGAAGCCCGAATGCATCTCTGCCGAGATCGAGCGTGCATGAGCACGCGCCACGACGTCCTGCGGCCACAGACGCGCATCCGGAAACCGCTCGGCGGCGTATTCGATGATCGCCAGCGAATCCCAGACCGTGATGTCGCCGTCGACCAGCGCCGGAACCTTGCCCGACCGGGTGACATCCAGAATGCGCTGCTTGTCCGCATCACCGGTGTAGAGCGGAATGACGATCTCGTCGAAGGTGATTCCCGTCCCTTTCAGGGCCATCCACGGCCGCATCGACCATGAGGAATAGTTCTTGTTCCCGATAACGAGCGTCAAAGCCATCGATTGAGTTCTCCCTGCAAAGTCGACCTTGCCACGCCCGGCGCGCGGCACGCAACCAGCCCCCGGAAACGCCAAAACTGCTTCGCAGCGGCTGGCTTCCTGTCTATCGTGACAGGCATCATTCAGAAGGCATCGAATCGTGAACCTGTTTGCAACTGCCGACCTCGTGGCGATCGCGTTCTTCGTCCTGGCTTGGATGGTCTACGCGGTCACGCTTGAACGCACCGCGCATGGACGCAACAGCCTGAACGCCCGCATGAGCATCTATCGCGAGGTGTGGGTCCGGCGCATCCTCGATCGCGAGGCGCGGATGGTCGACATGCAGATCATGGCCTCGCTGCAGAATGGTACGGCCTTCTTTGCATCGACCACATTGCTGGCGATCGGCGGCGGACTGACGTTGCTGCGATCGACCGAAGAAGCCATGTCGGTGCTCGCCACGCTCCCGCTGGGCATCCGAAGCTCTCCTGCGCTGTGGGAGATCAAATGCGTCGGGTTGATCGTGATCTTCGTCTATGCGTTTTTCAAATTCTCATGGGCCTATCGCCTGTTCAACTACGTCGCCATCCTGCTCGGGGCGATGCCCTTTGCCGAGAAGCGCGACACGCCCGAAGCGCAATCCCATGTGATGCGAACCACAAAGCTGTTCCAGTCGGCGGGACGGCACTTCAATCGCGGCCAGCGCGCGTTCCTGTTCGCGCTGGGCTATCTCGGCTGGTTCATCAGCCCATGGGTCCTGATCGCAACCACGTTGGCCATCGTGGTCGTGATATGGCGCCGCCAGTTCGATTCCGACGCCTACCGGGCGATGTCAAAATGACGCTCTCAAGCTTGCCGCGCGGGTTCGGATGCGTCATGGCATGGTCATGAACCATTCCGATTCGAAAGCTCTCGATAACCTGTCGCTCGAGGACGCCATTCTCGGCGTGCTGGCGCGCGCCGAGGCAAAGACTCTCAGCGCGCCGGAGATCGCTCACGCCATTGCGGCCGGCGACGACTGGCATGGGCTGCTGGTGCCGATCAGAAGGTCCGCTGTGGCCCTCGCACAGGCAGGCCGCCTTGTGATCTACCGCAAGGGCAAACCCGCCGACCCGAATGATTTTCGCGGCGTCTATCGCCTCGGCCTGCCGCGGCACGATTAAACTTGGGCATGATCTGATCCGAAAACCGGCGCCACCTCGGGTCAAGCCCGATGGCATGCTTCGGGATCAGGCCTAGTTAATCTTGCGCGGTCCGGGAAAAAACTCGCTGCTGCGCCCCGTCGCCCAATAGGCGATCAGCCCGATCCACTCATGAACGGCGACGTCGGTACGCGCCAGGCCAGCGCTCAATGCCGTAAACGGCATCGTCGCATCGTTCCAGCCGCGCGTGCGCCAATCCACCGGATAGGCTTCGACCTCGAAGCCGGCCTTGCGAAACGCACCAATGGAGCGCGGCATGTGGAATGCCGATGTCACAAGCAGCCATCGCTCGCCCGGCTTTGGTGAAACCAGCTTGCGCGTGAACTCCGCATTCTCGGCAGTGGTACGAGAATCCCCTTCCAGCACAATGCGCGAAGCCGGTGTTCCGAAGTCCTGTAACAGATCGCCGGCGATCGGCGCCTCCGATACCGGCTCCTGAATCAGGTTCGCGCTGCCCCCACTGAAGACAATACGCGCTTGCGGATAGCGCCGGGCCAATTGCAGCATTGTAATGATGCGCTCGGCCGCCGCGTCCATTTCCAGCGAGCCCCGCGCCTGACTGCGCTCAGGATCGATGGAGCCGCCAAGAACGATAATCCCGTCCGGCGTGCGGCCCGCCGCGCTCCATGCCGGGAAGCGTTCGGTCAGGGGCAGCAGCAGTAGATTGCCGAGCGACGAATAGCCGAAGACCAGCATAAAAAAGACGCCGAGTCCGAGAAGGCGCGACCCCGCCTTGCGGAAACGCGTCAGCAGCAGCAGCGCGCCGAGCGCGCAAAGCATTGCGACCGCGTTGGACGGGACGACGAAGAAGCCAAGTATCTTGGAGACGGCGAAGAACATGCCAGCCCTGAATGGGCGATCCCCGCGGCAAGATCAAGCCGCACTCAATCCCATTTGGGGGCAAAACCGAAATCGGTGATGCGGCCGCCGCGCGTCCCCATTGCGAAGATCTCGGTCATTTCGTCGTCAGTCAGATTGAAATCGAAGATGTCGAGATTTTCGGACAGGCGCTCGACCTTGGATGTGCGCGGGATAGCCACCACGTCCTGCTGGATCAGCCAACGCAAACAGACCTGCGCCGCGCTCTTGCGGTATCGCGCGCCGATCCGGTTCAGCGCTTCCGCATTCTTGACGCGCCCCTTCGCGACCGGACTGTACGCGACCAGCGCCAGCCCGTTGGCATGACACGCCGCAAGCACCTTGTTCTGGTCGAGATACGGATGATACTCGACCTGATTGCAAACCAGCGGCGCCGCAGCTTTCGCCACAGCCTCCTCGATCAGCGCCACGGTGAAATTCGACACTCCGATGTGACGTGTGAGACCCAGCTTCCGGGCCTCCACAAGCCCGCCCAGCGTTTCTTCCAGCGGCACCTGCGGATTGGGCCAGTGCAGCAGAAGCAGATCGACTTCGGTCATGCGCAGGCGCGCGAGGCTTTCCTTGGTCGAGCGCAACAGATCGTTCGGAGCAAAATGGGTGGTCCAGACTTTCGTGGTGACAAAGACGTCGGCCCGCTTGATGCCGGAGGCGCGCACGCCCTCACCGACTTCGCGCTCGTTCTCGTAAATCTGCGCTGTATCGATATGGCGATAGCCAAGCCGAAGCGCCTGCTCGACGATACGCGCACAGGCACGATCACGTAACTCCCACGTTCCCAGACCTATCGTCGGGATGTTGGCGCCGTTCGCTTCAACGGTGTGCATCGCATGCCTCAGCGTCGTTCCATGCCGGAAGGCTCACCATCTTGCGCCGCGCATGCCGCATTGCCAAGAACGCTGCATAGCGAAACATTAACGTCATGCCCGATCAAGGCCGACGCGCAAGTGCCGCGAAAACCATATCGGGCTCGTGAGCGATCACGGTCAGCAGCGCGCGCGCCGGACCACGTGGTGAACGCTTGCCCTGCTCCCAGTTGCGTATGGTCTCGAGAGGAACGCCGAGGCGTGATGCAAATTCGGCCTGCGTCAGTTTTGCGCGAAGGCGCAGATCACGCACGACCGGCGCTGTGTTGGCTCCACGTGATGGCGCGTTGCCGCCGGGCATGTCAGGCACGAGCAGAGCTTCCCGCCCGTCCAGCACCTCCACAATCCGTCCATCTGCCTTCAGCCGTAGCCGCTGCATGCGACACCTCCGCAGAGCGGAGGGTCAACCCAACATGGTTAATCGACGGTTAACAGAAAGCCCCGTCCGGAAAGCCGATGTTCCCGGACGGTTGTCGTTCAGGTTATCGCATGCGCGCGTTGGCTTCGCGCCACGAACGGCGTCCGCCACCATGAGCGAAGCGAAGGCCCATCTCACGGCCGCCCGCATCGTCATAGGAAATGTGGATGTGCTGCACGCGCCCGGAATCGGTCGAGTAGCCGCCGCTCCAGCCCTTGAGCTGCGCATAGATGCAGCCATAGGGACCACGCACGTCCACGGCCTTGCCCTGCGCATGGAGCGACATCCGGCGCGTTCCTGCGATGCGCGTGTGGCGAATGCCCGAGATTGCCTGCGTTCCCGGACACGCTGCCTGAATCGATGCCAGCTTGGCGGCCAGCGGACCGACCAGACCGGCGGAATATCCTTCCGATGCATAGGACGCGCGCTCGGCGACCGCACGCGGTGCCGGTTCAAAGTTGCGCTGAGCGCGTTCAAGCGCCCGCTGTTGCCGCCTGCTCAGCCGAGGCGTCGCCGCTGGCTGCATCATGGAAAATGCGGGCTCCACTCGACGCTGACCGCGCTGACGCGCGTGAACAGGATTGTCGACTCCGATGCATGGCATCGTGATGTTGCATTCTGGTGCGACGGCCGGTGCACGAACACGCGCTTCGGCCATCGAGGACAACGCACAAAGCGCCGCCACGGCGGTGACTGTTCTAATCAAAATTTTAGCTCCGGATGATTTTAGCGTGATGGACGGTCGCGTGCGACAACGTCACGTTCGCCTAAGATTCAAAGAGGCCGCCAAAACATCGATGTTTTGCGGCATGCGATGATTTGGTTTTATTGCGGCAGGTGGCGAGAATGAGGCGCTGGTGTGCCCATAGACCCATGCAAACGCAAGGAACCCATGTCGAAACGGGCAGCGTTAACTTTTGAGTCCGAACCAGAGCGTCGCGATACCAAGAAACGCGAAGAAACCGACGATGTCGGTGACCGTCGTCACAAATGTGCCTGACGCAACGGCTGGATCGGCGCGCAGGCGCTGAAGCGCCATCGGAATGAGAATGCCGCCGAGCGCGCCGGCGACGAGATTGCAGATCATCGCGAGCCCGATAACGATGCCGAGACCCGAAGTCTTGAACCACACCGCAGCGGCCACGCCGGTGATAGCAGCGAAGGCCAGCCCATTCACCAGACCGACGAGACCTTCACGCATGACAACGCGCCAGGCATTGTTTGAGCCGAGTTCGCGCGTCGCCAGTGCGCGCACTGCGACCGTCATGGTCTGAGTGGCCGCGTTTCCGCCCTGACTGGCCACGATCGGCGCCAGCACCGCCAACGCGACCATCTTCTGCAATTCGCCTTCGAACAGGCCTAGCACCGCCGACGCAAGAAACGCCGTCGCCAGATTGACCAGCAGCCAGTTGAACCGGCTCTTGGCGATGGTCCACACCGAGTCCGACAGCTCTTCGTCACGGGCGACGCCGCCAAGAGCCTTGATGTTTTCGTCGGCCTCCTCCTCGATCACGTCGACCACGTCGTCGATGGTGATAACGCCAACGAGATGATCCTCGCTGTCGGTCACCGGCGCGGCGACAAGATTGTACTTGCCGAACATCCGCGCGACTTCCGCGATGTCCTCGTGATCTGAAACCCGCCGGCGGTCCTCGTCGACCAGATCCATGATCGGCCCCGGCCGCCGCGCGCGCAGCAACGCATCGAGAGGCACCGCGCCTTTCAGGCGCTTGTCCCTGTCGACCACGTAAATCTCGTAGAACCGGTCCGGCAGTCCCGGCGTGTCCCGCATGTATTCGATGGCTTGCAGCGCGGTCCAGTTGTCCGGCACCGAAATGCACTCCGTCTGCATGCGGCGGCCGGCGGAATTTTCCGGGTAGTCTAGACTGCGTTCCAGCGCGACACGCTCGGATTGCGGCAGCTTCTCAAGGATCTCTTCCTTGTCTTCCTCGTCGAGGTCCTGAAGCAGTTCAACGGCGTCGTCGGAATCCAGTTCGCGAACGCCTTCGGCGACCGTTTCCGGCTCCAGCTCTTCGAGGATTTCCTCGCGAACCGTGTCATCGACCTCGTTAAGCGCCGAGAAGTCGAAGGCCGCACCGGTCAGTTCCACCAGCCGCGGCCGCAGATCGGGCTCCAGCGCCTCGATCAGATCGCCGAGATCGGCCTCGTGGAGTTCGGCGACGATTTTCTGAAGAAATGCGGAATCGCCGTGTTGAACCGCATCCGCAATCATCCCGACGAACCGGGGACGAATTTCGCCGTCTTCGTCCCTCATGGGATATTGGTCCAGCACGGAATCGTGAGCGGCATCCGCCTCGGCAAGGTCTTGTTGATCGGCCATGCCGTGCCTCACTGGTTCAATGGAGGTCTGCTGATTTGCGTGTGCGTTTCAGGCAATACCCAATCGACACCGCCGGGCGCAATGCTAAATGTGCGGCGCGCGAAATCCGCGCGTCCGGGAATTCTGTCATGACCGTGTTAAAGGCCGCACTGCTCGCTTTAGTCGCGTCGGTTTCAGCAGCCAACGCTGCGGACTGCCCGCGCAAGGATGCGCTCGGCACCTCGCGTGTCATGACGGTCGATCCGCAGGCATTTCCCCGCGTCGGGCTGAAGAGCTTCCCGCAAACCCTGCCGCTGGCGGACAAAGAAGTCGTCCTGACGTTCGACGACGGCCCCTTCCCGCCGACCACGACGAAAGTTCTGGCCACGCTGGCCGCTGAATGCGTTCAGGCGACATTCTTTCTGGTCGGCAGGAATGCCGAAGCCAATCCGGGAATGGTCAAAAAAATCGCTGCGGAAGGCCATACCATCGGCCACCACACCTGGTCGCATCGCTGGCTGGACAAGATTAGCCAGCCGCAGGCGATTGAGGAAATCGATCGCGGGATCGTTGCCGACGAGAAGGCTTTACACGGTAAGGCAACTTCCGTCCCGACGACGCCTTTCTTCCGCTTTCCCGGCTTCGCGTCGACACCCGCCCTGCTGAGCGGCCTTCAGTCGCGCGGGATCGCGGTTCTTGGCGCCGACTTCTGGGCCAGCGACTGGGAGCCGATGACCCCGGAGCAGCAGTTGAATCTCATTACCGAGCGGCTCGACAACGCGGGGAAGGGAATCATCCTTTTCCACGACACCAAGGCACAGACCGCCAAAATGTTGCCCGCGTTTTTGCAGTACCTCCGGCGCAACGGCTACAAGGTCGTTCATCTGGTCCCGCCGCGGCCGGTCAAGAGTACGTTGAATGACCGTTAGGAACACCCGCCGAATTAAGCATGCGTTCAGAGGCCCGGCGGTAAGCAGGATGGTCTCGCGCCATCACGGATTGCCCATGCGCCGAACCGCAAGCGGAGCCTGTACCGCGCTCCTCACAGCACTTGGCCTGTCCATGGCCACAGCCTCGTTGGGGGCCACCGTTGCTCAAGCCGCCGAATGCAAGGCGGACGCGCTCGGCACCTCGCGCACCATCGTTGTCGATCCGAAGGAGCATTCGCGGATCGGCACCATGCAGTACGGCGAAACTCTGCCGCTGGAAGATCATGAGGTGGTCCTAACCTTCGACGACGGCCCGCTGCCGGCTCACACCAACGCCATTCTCGACATCCTTGCCGCGCATTGCGTCAAGGCGACATTCTTTCTGGTCGGCCGGATGGCGAAAGAATTTCCGCAGGACGTGCGCCGCATCCACGATGCCGGGCATACCATCGGCACCCACAGCGAGAACCATCCGACTTTCTTCGGCAAACTGCCACCGGAGCGTATGAGCGCTGAAATCGATGACGGCATAGCCCACGTCTCAGCCGCCCTCGCCGATCCTTCGCAGCTTGCCCCGTTCTTCCGGATTCCCGGCTTGCGCCGCGGCGATCTGCTCGAAGCCGAACTGGCCAAGCGCGGCCTGATGACCTGGAGTGCCGATTTCCCCGCTGACGACTGGCGGCATATTTCCTCAACGCAGGTCGTCAACTACGCGCTGTCGCGGCTCGAAGCCAAAGGCAAAGGCGTCCTGCTGCTGCACGACATTCAGGCGCGGACACAAGCCGCGCTGCCTGTGATCCTTCGCGAGTTGAAGACGCGCGGCTATCGCATCGTCCACGTTGTTCCGGCAACGCCGGAACGGCCCAAGACCGTCACCGTTCCCGCGCAATGGGTTCCGTACTGGATTCACGGCCCCAATATCGCGGCGAAGACTCCGAGCGGCTTTGTGTTCGGAGTGGCAGAAACACCGCTCCATGATGCTCCGCGGTCGGTGCGTTCGGTCTGGCTGGCGCGGCAGAAGATGGCCCCGCGGGCGTCCGTCCATATGTTGCAGCCATCCAACGCGCCGCTTTTGGGCAAGCCCGCACGCACGGACATTTCCGCCGCGGCGAGGCCGCGAAGCCTCGCACGCCTTCCGGGCAGTCATCCGGTCCGGGCAAGCGACGGAACATTCAAGCCCCTCACCGCGCCGATCAAAACCGGCAGCCGCACGGATGTGCCGGCCGGTCCGAATATCCGGTGAACAAAAAGTACCGGACGATCTGAGGCAGTATAGAGTTGTGCTTGGCAGCGATGCCGAGGCTCCGAGATGATGCCTCACGCGTCTCACGGGGACACTCGCCTTTGAAAATCGCGACCTTCAACATCAACAACGTCAACAAGCGGCTGCCGAACCTTCTCAGTTGGCTGAAGCGGAGCAAGCCGGATGTGGTGTGTCTTCAGGAATTGAAATGTGCGCCCGCATCCTTCCCCGAAAAGGAGCTTCTAAAAGCTGGCTATTCAGCGATCTGGGAAAGCGAGACATCCTGGAACGGCGTTGCGATCCTTGCCAAGGGCGCCATGCCGGTTGCGACAGCCCGGCGGCTTCCCGGCGATCCGTCGGATCATCAGGCCCGCTACATCGAAGCGGCAATCAACGGCGTCCTCGTCGCCTGCATCTATCTGCCGAACGGCAATCCTCAACCCGGTCCAAAGTTCGCCTACAAAATGGAATGGTTTTCGCGCCTCGCGAAACATGCAGCAAAGCTTCAGAAGCAAGGTCACCCGGTCATCCTGGCCGGTGACTACAATGTTGCTCCCAACGATCTGGATATCTACCCGACGAAGTCGTGGGCGAAGGATGCTCTCGTGCAGCCGGCGCCGAGAAAAGCGTTTGCCGCGCTGGTGGCAAAAGGCTGGACTGACTCCCTTCGTGAACTCTATGGCGACGAACGGGTCTATACGTTTTGGACCTATTGGCGAAACCGCTTCGAGCGCGACGACGGGCTTCGGCTGGATCACCTTTTGCTGAGCAAGAATCTGGCGCCCAAGCTGATCGAGGGCGGCGTCGATGCCGACGTTCGTGCAGAAGACGGCGCGAGCGATCACGCGCCTGCATGGATCAGACTTCGTTGACCTCCTGCTGTTCATCCACCGCGTAAGGGGTGCGCCCCATGGTTGAAGCCAGGGAGCCCTTCCTACCCGCCCGGATGGAACACCGCGGTCTCAACGCCGTTGTTCCTGCATGTCAGACGCAACCGACTATCTCATGGCTCATGCCAGAAAGACGATCCTGGAGGCCAGGCGCTTGCCGCCCGGTCCGCCAAAGTTCTGGCTGCGCCACATCGGCAGCGTCTATCACCTGCTCGCCAAGCAGGGCGCGTACACGAACATCGAATTTCTGGAAGATTACCGGGCCGCGCGGAAGGCAGAGGACGATCTGCGAAAGGTTACAGGGCCGTACTGGTCTAGCCGCAGCTAACCACAGGGGCGTCAGATGAATGATCCAAAGAAGCCGGCAAAAGGCGAAGCAGGTGACGAGCCTGAAGAGATTTTGGATGAGCCTTGGGACCATCCTGACCAGGACCCTGACAGAGATCCCGATCTTGAGGACCTGAAGAAATCAGCCGAATAGGGCGCGGGTTAGGACCTGGTCGCATAAGGCGCGAAATGCGAGCGCCCGCGACGGCGGAACTCACAGGGCCGTCGACCGCATGCAAACCCGCGCCGCGCGTTCGCGAGGCCTCTGGGCCAGCAAGATCAGCTATTTCAATGGTTTGGCTATAGTATGGTGCGCTCGGAGGGACTCGAACCCCCACCCTGTTACGGACTGCCACCTCAAGGCAGCGCGTCTACCAATTCCGCCACGAGCGCTAGAAGATCGGCCCGGATTCGCACCCGGCGCGGATCAACGGCGCCCGTGTAACAAATCGAGATTAGGGGGACAAGGCCTAGGCCGATGGTTCGGCAAGGCTTTTCCCGACTATCTGTTATCGGGCGTCCGGGGCAACATCTGCTTGACTTCAACCGCGATGCGGTTGCGGTTGACGACCACCACACCGCTGGCGATAGGCAGGTTGTTGGCGAGCACCTTGACCTCGTCCTGCTCGGTCGCGTCGAGTTCGATGATCGCGCCGCGGCTGAGCCGCATCACCTGATGGACGGGCATCGACGTGGTCCCCAGAACCACCATCAGATCGACCGAGACGTTATCGAGAGTTGCCACTTTAGTTTGACACCCACACATGAATGATGGACGCAGATCAGCACGATTATGGTTACCCAATGGTTAATATGCTCCAGGAGCGCCGCGAAGACCTTGCTTTGACGTCGTTTTTCCCCCGCTCCGGCCCGCCCGCCGAGTGGCGGGTGGCGGATTCGCCGGTGGCCTATCAGGACGCTGTAGAGACCATGGAAAAGCGCGCCGCGGACATCGCCGCCGGGAACGCGCCCGAGCTGGTCTGGCTGCTCGAACACCCCCCGCTCTACACATCCGGTACCAGCGCCAAGGCCGCGGACCTGCTCGATGCGCGATTTCCCGTGTTTGCAACGGGGCGCGGCGGGCAGTTCACCTACCATGGCCCCGGCCAGCGGGTGGTCTATCTGATGCTCGATCTGAAGCGCCGCCGTCCCGACGTTCGCGCCTATGTCGCCAGCCTCGAGCAATTCACGATTCGCACCCTCGCCGCCTTCAACGTGCGCGGCGAGCGGCGCGAGGACCGTGTCGGCGTCTGGGTGGCGCGGCCCGAGAAAGGCCCAGCTTATGAAGACAAGATCGGCGCGATCGGCGTGCGCCTGAAGCGCTGGGTTTCATTGCATGGTATCTCGATCAACGTCGAGCCGGATCTCGCGCACTTTTCGGGCATCGTTCCCTGCGGTGTCGAAGACCACCGCTACGGCGTCACCAGCCTGGTCGATCTCGGCCTGCCGGTGACCATGGCCGATGTGGACGTGGCCCTGAAGCAGGCCTTCAGGGACGTCTTTGGCGCCTGAGGCAAACCGGGACAGCCTTGCCAAAAGCCGCCCTTCCGTGGCGTAATCGGGCCAGTCTTGGAATTTAAGCAAGGAATACGGTCAGAACAGCCTTCGTCTGCAGACACTTCTCATTCGTGCGCCAGCGCTCCCAGGAGCAAAGGTCAACGCCATGCATGTGGATGTGATCAAAAGCCGGGACATGTTGCTCCGCGTTCGGAGCAATTGGGAGACTGTGTATCAGGCGGACCCCGAAGCGCAGCTCTACATGTCCTGGACATGGATTGCGGGGTGGTTTGAAAAGCTCGGCTGCCAGTGGATCGTCCTGGCCGCGAAAGCGGACGCCAATTCATCGGACTATGTGGGGTTCTTCCCGCTGCAACTGCAGACTGAACAACGGCGGGACGGCACGTTCCACAACGAACTGCGCACCGGCGGCGGCTATTTCGCCGGCTATACCGGCTTCATCTGCGATCCCAAGCTCGATCGGAGCATCATCCCCGCTTTCGCGGATCATACCAAGCGGCTGAACTGGGCAAGACTCCACCTGGAGAACATCTTCGCCTCGCCGGAACGGCTTGCCCTCTTCCTGAACGAATTTCCGTCATCCGACTTCGTCACGGAAAAGATCCAGCGCCCGGATGATGGCGACGGCATCGATCACGACATCTATGTCTATGTGAACCTGCCCGATAGCTGGGACGCTTTCCTGTACGAGCGGCTCGATACGAAAGCGCGGCGAAATGCACGCGCTGCATTGAGACAGGCAGAGGACGGCGAATACAAAATTACCACCCCCACCGCGGAGACGATCGAAGACGACATCGAGGCCCTTCTGAAGTTCTGGGAACTGCAGTGGGCCGCCAAGCTCGCCGCGCGATACAATCCGCGGCTGCCCTACGGCATGATGAACAACTTTCGCAACATGCTGCGGTACTGCTTCGCTGACAATGCGCTGTACCTGCCAATTCTCTGGCAGGGAGAAAACCGGATCGGCATTCAGGCCAGCCTCATCGACTGGAAAAACCGCTCGCTGATCAGCCTGCTGAATGGACGCGATCTTAACGTGAAGCGCCCGCCTCCCGGTTTCGTTCTTCATCTGCAATGCGTCCGCTGGGGGATTGAGAACGGCTTCGCAGTCTACGATCTCCAGACCGGCGACTTCCCCTACAAGTACGACTTCGGCGGCATCGAACGCCGGGTCGAATGCCTGCGCGTGAGCACGCGTGACCAGCGCAACCTTAGCGGCACACTCGAGCCTCTGACCTTACCGGTGGTTTTCGATCGCGCGTTGCGAATGAAAAAGGAAGGCAGCCTCGAGGGAGCAGCACAGGCCTGCCGTCAGATTCTGGATGCCGACCCACGTCATGCCGACGCGGCGCAATTGCTGAAGAGCCTTGACGCCGAGCGGCGGCGCGCGGTGCCGGCCAATCTCGCCACGGCCAAGGGCTTCCATCAGCGCGGGCAGATTGCGGAGGCGGAAAGAGCCTATCGGGCGATCCTGGAAGCCGAGCCGAAACACGCCGATGCGATGTATCTCCTCGGCGTCGCCCTCCTCCAGCAGCACAAATACGAAGCTGCTGAACAGCAGCTCCGGCAAGCGATCGGCTTGCAGCCGGCCGTTGCAATACTTCACTACAACCGCGGTATCGCTCTTCAGCAGCTTGGGCGACATCAGGAAGCGCTTTCAAGCTTCGATTCAGCCCTCGCGCTCAAGCCCGACTACAGTCTGGCCCTTGCCCAGCGGAACAGCATCTTAAAGACCGCTCCGCACATCGGTCTCGATCAAAGTCTCTGAAGCAGAGGGAGGCCTTCGAGGATTTTGCATCCCGAAGGCGCTCTCAGACCTGCGCAAATCAGGCCGCGGCACTGCGGGGCGCCGCCGCAAGCTTGCCTGCGATGTAACGGCGTTCCTGCGTCAGGCCGCCGAACCCGTAAGCATCCGCACGCGCATCATGCACATAGATATAGCTCTCGTTGTGCAGCGGTCCGAGCAGTTCATCCATTCGCTTGAACGTAGCGGCAATGAAATCCGCCTTCTCGTCCTTGCTGTTGGTCCCGTCGGAAATGTGAATATCGACCCACACGCTGGCGAGGTTCTGATGGGCCAGCGATCGACCGCCGGCGAACCAGTCGGCGGCATCGACGGATTGCACGATCACCGCGGTGACGTTGGGTTCCTTGTGCAGGATGTCCGCCGACAGCTTGGTGACGGCGGCCGCGATGTCGGCCTTGGGTGTGTGACGTTGCGAGGTGTACTCGACTGTAATGAGGGGCATGGACGTATCTCCTTGGTCTTGCGCAATCAGCGCGTGACTGGAAGCTAGACCTTCCCGCATGATATTGATATCTTATCGTTATGTATTTCAATCATAACGATACGTGATGACAAAATGACCACGCTGGATATCCCAACCGTTCAGGCCTTCCTGCTGGTGGCCGAACTTCAAAGCTTCACCCGCGCCGCCGAAGCCCTTGGCACGACGCAGGCGGCGGTCAGCATGAAACTCCAGCGCCTCGAAGCCACGCTCGGAAAGCGGCTGGTCGAGCGCTCTCCCCGCGCCGTCAGTTTGACTGCCGACGGCGCGGCCTTTCAGGACAATGCGCGCGCGCTGATCGCTGCCCACGACCGCGCGCTGTCGGGATCGGCTCCGGTGCACCAGCAATTGACGCTCGGTATCAGCGACCATGCGGCGGGCCCTGAGCTTGTGCCCATTCTGGAAAAGCTGAACGCTGCATTCTCATTGCTGACTCTGGCAGTGACCATCGATTTTTCGCGGACGCTGCTCGATGCATTCGACGGCGGTGAACTCGATGCCGTCGTGGTGCGGCAGGAAGGCAGCCGGCGCGGCGGGGAAACACTTTGCACCGATGAGTTCGGCTGGTTCGCGTCGCCCGGATTCCACTGGGCTAAGGGCGAGACGCTCCGCGTCGCAGCGCTGGCCGCTCCATGCGGCGTCCGCGCCACCGCAACGCGGGCGCTCGACAAGGCGAATGTGAAATGGAGCGAGGCTTTCATCGGCGGCGGCGTGAGCGCTGTCGTCGCCGCAGCAGCCGCAGGACTGGCGGTCGCACCGCTCGCGAAACGGATCGCACCGGCCGGCATGGTCGATGTCGGCCCGGCGTTCGGATTGCCGCGGCTCAGCCCATCGAAAGTGATGCTTTATTCCCGCGTCAGCGACGCATCGAAACGGGCCGCGCTGCGTATTCTGGCCGCAACATTCCGCAAGGAAGCCGGCACGAAGTAACCTGCGTCAGATCGTCGGCAGAATCGAGAACCGTTCACCCGGCGTGCGCAGGTTCAGCATGTCCTCACCGGCAGGCTCGTTATCGACCGCCGTTACGTGGGCCATGCCTGGCCCATGCCGGCATTTTTCGATCAGCGCCGCCACATCGGATTCGGAGCCGGAAAGCACCGCTTCCACCGTGCCGTCCTTGCGGTTGCGCGCCCATCCCGCGAGCCCTCGCGCCACGGCCTCGCCCTCGATCCAGGCGCGGTATCCAACGCCCTGCACCTTCCCTCGAACGATGATGTGACGAATGACACCGCTCATCGCTTCGGCCTCGCGTTTATTTCTTCAGTCCGAGGAAATCGTCGTTGCGAATTTTCACCTCGGCGCTGCGCATTACGCGGTTGGTGAGTTCCGCTGACGGCAGTCCCTTCAAATCCTTCGGAGCAACGCCATCGCGCAGCGCTTTCTGAGTCTCGTAAACAGCCTGCGTGGCCGCCGCGATCGGCTGGTGGCCCTGATTGGCGACACGCACGCGCTGGCTGGCAAGGAACGCCGTATCGGCGAGTTCGCCATCGGCGCTTCCCATGATGATCGGCAGCTTGGTCGCAGCCGCGATGGCCTGAAGTTCGGCGCGGGTTTTCAGACCGGTGAAAAACAGCGCATCGACGCCAGCGGTCTCATAGGCTCTCGCACGCGCCACCGTGTCGTCGATGCTGGTGATCGACGCGGCGCCGGTGCGGCCGACAATCACCAGCGACAGATCGGAGCGCCCGTCGAGCGCCGCCTTCATCTTGCCGACACCTTCCTCGATCGAGATCACCTGCGGCCTGGCCTGCCCATAAGCCTGCGGCAGCAAAGTATCTTCGATGGTCAATCCGGCGGCGCCAGCTGCTTCAAGCTCCTGCACGGTGCGGCGGACGTTGAGCGCGTTGCCATAGCCATGATCGGCATCGACCAGCACGGGGATTTTCCCTGCGCGGCAAATGCGCCGCACCTGCTCGGCAAGCTCCGACAGCGTAATCAGCAGCAGATCGGGATCGCCGAGGATGGTCAGCGACGCAGCGGAGCCGCCGAGCAGTCCAAGCTCGAACCCGACGTCCTCGGCAATGCGCGCCGAGATCGGATCGTAGACCGAACCGGGACGTATGACCTCGCGGCCCGACAGGATGGCACGGAATGCTTCGCGCTTCTCCTGGGGGACCATTTCACCCTCACGCAAATTCGAGGATCAGCGCATCGACGGCGAGTGTTGCCCCGGGTGTGGCGGCGATCTTCTTCACAACGCCGTCGCGTTCAGCACGCAACACGTTTTGCATCTTCATCGCCTCGATGACAGCAAGGGTTTCGCCCGCCTTGACGTCCTGACCTTCGGTCACGGCGATCGAGATCACGAGCCCCGGCATCGGACAAAGCACCTTCTTGCCGGCATCTGCGGCCGAACTGATCGGCATCAGGCGCGCCGCCGTAGCCTCCGTTTCGGTGAAGACCTGCACCGGCACTTCATAGCCCTGATAGGCCAGCCGGAAGCCGTTCGGCATCGGCCTCACCTGCACGGCGACCGGATGCCCTGCGATGCTGCCCTGCCAGACCGGATCGCCCGGCTTCCAGTTCGAGAGCAGCGTGACGGGCTGACCGAGCGCGCCATCGGCGCCGACAAGACGCACGACAATCCCCTCGCCATCCCGCGCGACTTCGAGCGGCACTTCGTTCCGGTCGAGCCACACCGCGCGGCGGCGTTCACGCGACACCGCGCGGCCGTTCAACTGGCCGGAAATCTGGCGCTTGCGCTCGCCCAGAATGTGATCGACAGCCGCGGCAACCGCCGCGATCCGGTTTGCGGTTTCGCCTTCCGGCGTGCGCGGTCCGAAGCCTTTTGGGAATTCTTCGGCGATGAACCCCGTCGATAGATTGCCCTCACGCCAGCGCGGATGGTTCATCAGCGCCGAGAGGAACGGAATGTTGTGACGGATACCGTCGATATAAAACGAATCCAGCGCCTGCGACTGCGCCTCGATGGCGGCGGCCCGCGATGACGCATGGGTCACCAGCTTGGCGATCATCGGATCGTAGTAGATCGAAATCTCGCCGCCTTCCTGTACGCCGGTGTCGTTGCGCACGGTGATATCGTCCACCTTGCTCTCCGCAGGCGGACGATATTTCACGAGGCGTCCGATCGACGGCAGGAAATTCCGGAATGGATCCTCGGCGTAGACGCGCGACTCGACAGCCCAGCCGGTCAGCGTCACGTCCTTCTGGGTCAGCGCGAGTTTCTCGCCGGCGGCGCTGCGGATCATCTGCTCCACGAGGTCGACGCCGGTGATCAGTTCGGTCACCGGGTGTTCGACCTGAAGGCGGGTGTTCATCTCGAGGAAGTAGAAGCTCTTGTCCTGGCCCGCCACGAATTCCACCGTGCCGGCGGAATCGTAATTCACGGCCTTGGCCAGCGCGACGGCCTGCTCGCCCATCTTGCGGCGGGTGGCCTCGTCGAGCAGCGGCGACGGCGCCTCTTCGATCACCTTCTGGTTGCGGCGCTGGATCGAGCACTCGCGCTCGCCGAGATAGATCACATTGCCATGCTTGTCGCCCAGCACCTGAATTTCGATGTGGCGTGGATCGACAATGAACTTTTCGACGAAAACACGGTCGTCGCCGAACGACGCTTTCGCCTCGGCCTTGGCGAGGTTGAAGCCTTCCTCGACTTCGGATTTCGAATGCGCGATGCGCATGCCCTTGCCGCCGCCGCCGGCCGACGCCTTGATCATGACCGGATAACCGATCTCGTCGGCGATCTTGGCGGCATGCGCCGCGTCCTCGATCACACCGAGATAGCCCGGCACGGTGGACACCTTGGCCTTGGCTGCGGCCTTCTTCGATTCAATCTTGTCGCCCATCGCGGCGATCGCGCCCGGATTAGGACCGATAAAAACGACCCCCGCTGCCGCCAGCGCCCGCGGGAAAGCCTCACGTTCGGACAGGAACCCATAGCCAGGGTGCACCGCCTCTGCTCCGGTCTGGCGGCAGGCCTCGACAATCTTCTCCATGACGAGGTAGCTCTCGGCTGCCTGCGGCGGGCCGATGAAGACGGCCTCGTCCGCCATCTCGACATGGAGTGCGTCGCGGTCGGCTTCCGAATAGACGGCAACCGTCTTAATGCCCATACGGCGTGCCGTTTTGATGACCCGGCAGGCGATTTCGCCGCGATTGGCGATCAGTATCTTCTTGAACATGAGCTGATTTGGACCTTAAGGGCGGAATTCGGCTGGAAGAGCTTTCAACCGCAAATTTGCATGCACGGCGGGTTGTAACAATTCTGTCGCGAGGCGTAACTACACCAAGTTACCACTCAGCACACCTGCATTGACCGCATACCCATCCGAAAAAGAGTCTCCCATGCGCCGCACCATTTCTTTCATTTCCTTTGGTTTTTTGGCGTTGTCGTCGTCTGTCGCTTTCGCCCAAAACAGCCAGCCCCGCAACCTGATTCTATTCGTGCCAGATGGGCTCCGCGCGCTCAAGGTCACCCCCGAACTGGCGCCCGCGATGGCTGCCGTGCGCGATAAGGGCGTGAATTTCAAGAACCCCCACTCCCTCTTCCCCACCTTCACGATGGCCAACGCGTCCGGGATGTCGACCGGGCACTATCTCGGTGACACAGGCACCTTCAGCAACTCGATCTATACCGGCCATCCGGTGCAGTCGGTTCCGAGCCAGTTGGGCACGGTCGTGCCGTTCATCGAGCACGACCAGATTTTGGGTGAGGTCGATAAGGACTTCAACGGCGACTACCTTAACGAGGAAACCCTGCTGAAAGCCGCGCGCGACGCCGGGTTCAGCACGGCCGCCATCGGCAAGGTTGGCCCGACATTCCTGTTCGACCACACCGAGCGGACCGGCACCAAGACCATCACCGTCGACGATCAGACCGGCGCCGTCGAAAAGGACGGCAAGCTGATCGGCATTCCGCTCTCCGATGAAATGAAGGCGGCCCTGACCGCCGCCAACCTCCCTCTCGCGACGCCCGGCCGCGGCGACAACGGCAAGGCCGGTGACGCCAAGACCCCCGGCACGACGGTCGCCAACATCAAGCAGCAGGAATATCTCGCCGACGTCGCCAGCAAGGTCGTGCTGCCGATGTTCAAGGCGCGCAACAAGCCGTTCGTGCTGGTGTTCTGGTCGCGCGATCCTGATGGCACCCAGCACAACCAGGGCGACAGCCTCAACAGCGTGACGCCGGGCATCAACGGCCCCTCTTCGCTCGCGGCCATCAAGAATGCCGACAACAATCTCGCGCAATTGCGGAAAGCTCTCGACGACCTCGGCCTCTCCGCCACCACCAACATCATCGTCTCGGCGGATCACGGCTTCTCGACAATCTCGAAGGAAAGCAAAACCAGTCCGACGGTGAAGAACAGCTATCCCGACACGCCGGAAGGTTTTCTGCCGCTCGGTTTTCTTGCCCTCGATCTGGCGAAGGCATTGGACCTGCCGCTGTTCGATCCCAACGACGGCAACAAGCAGGTTGGCCCCAACGCGTATCCGAAAGCCGGCAACGCCCTGCTTGGCAAGGACCCGAACAAGCCGGATCTGGTCGTTGCGACCAATGGCGGCTCCGACCTGATCTACCTGCCGAAGGGCGACAAGAAACTTGCGGACCGCACCGTGAAGGCGCTGCTTGAACAGGATTACGTCAGCGGCATCTTCGTCGAGGATAAGCTCGGGAAACTTCCCGGCACGTTGCCGCTCTCGACCCTCAGCCTGAGAGGCAAGGCCGTGACGCCGCACCCGGCCATCGTCGTGAACTTCCGCTCCTATTCCACGGGGTGCGACGAACCGACGCTGTGCTCGGTCGAAATCGCGGACACCGTCCTGCGTCAGGGCCAGGGCATGCACGGCAGTTTCAGCCGCGGCGACACCATGAATTTCATGGCGGCGATCGGTCCTGACTTCAAAGCCGGCTTTGCCAGTGAACTACCCGTGAGCAATGCCGACGTCGGCATCACAGCGGCGCATCTTCTCGGTCTCAGGCGCAAGCCCAAGGGCACGCTGATGGGCCGTGTGATGACGGAAGCGATGCCGAACGGCCTCGTCCCGAAGTCGTTCGCCACCACCATCACCGGCAAGCCAGCCGCCAATGGCCTGCAAACCGTGCTGAAGTTCCAGCGCGTCCAGGAGCAGCGCTACTTCGATGTGGCGGGATTTCCGGGAAAAACTGTCGGCCTTCCCGAACTGGCCAAGACGGCAGGCGCCAAGTAGCGCCTGTCCGTCATTTAGAAGCCGCTCGCCTTACATTCCAAGGTCGAGGAAATTCGGCAGCGTATGCGCAAGCGGCATGGTCGCCGCGCCGATCAGGCTCGCGACCAGCGCCGCGAGCGCGCGGTTGTTGCGGCGGGTGCCGCGCATCTGGCCAGCGATCCACTCAAGCACTTCGGTGTTGACGCCAACCGCAGTGGTCGGCGCCCAGCTCTCGATCGAAGTCTCGGGTGAGAGCGCAACGGAACGCGGCGGCACCGGCAGGCCGGACGCAGCAGCCGCATGATGCACGATCGCCTTTGTGAACAGGTCGTCGAACCGGCCGTCGTCGCTGCGCTCGGTCGCAGCCTTGTTGATCTCGAAAAGGGTTTCAGCCTCGGCGCGGCTGACGGGCTCGTTGGTGTTTGCCGCGGCGTTGAGAATACGCGCGCACCAAGCTGCATCGTCCGCATCCAGCGCCCGCGAGAAGTGAACGCGGCCTGTCGTCGTCGGCCCCTCACCGGTGATGACACCGTCGCGCACGAAAGCGAGCGCGTAGGCAGACACATCGCGGTCGGCAACGGAGCCGGTTTCGATTTTCCGGATCAGGTCGGAAAGCGGAGCGTTGGAGATGATCGAGGCGGACGTCATGTTACTATTCTCTTTTTGTGTCCCGCAGCATTTTCATGCGGATGTAAACGAAGCGTTAATGAAGCGATTCGGAGCGCGCTTCTTTCCCTTATGGTTGCGGATTGGTCGCACTGACCGTCCGCATGGTTCATGCAATGCCAACCGGAACCGGCGGCGTTGCGGCGCATCAAAGTCAAATTCGGGGCATAGCGAAAAAGTGAGCCCGCGCCGGCCAATTATGAATTTTCATTAATCCGGCTCGCGGCAGAACGGATTTTCAAAGGACTGTCCTTCGCGAGAAAAACCTTGTCCTTTTCGGTATGCGGTTCCGTTTTGGGGCATCTGCCGATATACCAGCGCAGCGAGATTTTCCTCGCAACTCCAAGTACGTGAGGCCAAAAACATGACAATCCAGATTGGCGCGGTGGCGCCCGATTTCGAGGCTGATACCACCGAAGGACGCATCAAATTTCACGACTGGATCGGCGATAGCTGGGCTCTTCTCTTTTCGCATCCGAAGGATTTCACGCCGGTCTGCACGACCGAACTCGGACGGCTGGCGGGACTGAAGCCAGAATTTGACAAGCGCGGCGTCAAGCTGCTCGGGCTGAGCGTCGACCCGGTCGACAGGCACGCCAAGTGGAGCGACGACATCAAGGAGACGCAGGGGTTTGCGCCGAACTATCCCATGATCGGCGATACCGATCTCGCGGTCGCCAAGCTCTACAACATGCTGCCCGCCAGCACGTCCGGCGATGCCAATAGCCGCACCGCTGCCGACAACGCCACGGTGCGCACGGTGTTCGTCATCGGTCCGGACAAGAAGGTGAAGCTCGTGCTGGTCTATCCGATGACCACCGGGCGCAACTTCGACGAGATCCTGCGCGTGATCGACTCTCTGCAACTCACTGCCAAGCATCGCGTGGCGACGCCGGCGGACTGGAAACAGGGCGAAGACGTTATCATCGCCGGCTCGGTCACCGACGATGAAGCCAAGACGATCTATCCGGGCGGCTGGAAGTCGCCGAAGCCCTATATCCGGATTGTTCCGCAGCCAAAATAATCGCGGCAAGGACGCAAAATTAAAAGGGGACGCATTGCGTCCCCTTTTCTATTTGTCGGTTAGTTGGTCGCCCCTAGGCCGCCCTGACACCGTCGAGGAAGCGCTCAACCTCCGCCTGAAGATGCAAACTCTCGCCGCTCAGCGCCTGCGCCGACTTGAGGATCTCGTCGGACGTCTCGCCGGTCCGGTTTGCGCCACGGGCGACGTCCCCGACATTGGCGGCAACTTCGGTGGTGACGGTTGCGGCGGCTTGAACGCTTTTGGCGATTTCGTGCGTCGCGGCCCCTTGCTGTTCAACCGCGGCGGCAATCGATGTTGCAATGTCGTTGATCTGCTCGATGGTCTGCCCGATGGCCTTGATCGCGGCGACAGATTCACGCGTCGCAGACTGCATGTTGACGATGTGGCTGCTAATCTCGTCGGTCGCCTTCGCCGTCTGGCCGGCCAGGTTTTTGACTTCCTGCGCCACCACCGCGAAGCCACGTCCAGCCTCGCCTGCCCGCGCTGCCTCGATGGTCGCGTTGAGCGCCAGAAGGTTGGTCTGCTCCGCAATCGATGTGATCAGTTTCACGACGTCACCGATCCGATCTCCTGCCATCGACAGATCGGCCATCCGTGCGTCGGTGGCGACCGCCTGTTGAACGGCATCAGCAGCGATCCCGTTGGATTCCTGAACCCGGCGGCTGATCTCGGCGATCGAACTTGTCAGTTCTTCGGACGCCGCAGCCGCGTTGCGCACGTGCTCCGACGCCTGCGCCGATGCATCGGCGGACGCCATCGATAGATGCGCCGTGCTGCGCGCGGTTTCGGTCAGATTTCTTGCCGCACTCTCGAACTCGCCGGACGAATGCAGGACCTTGTCGATAATTCCGCCGACGTTGGACTGGAATTCATCCACGAAGCTTTGCAATTCCGCCTTGCGCCGCTGCACTGACTCCGCCTCGGCGGTCTTGCGCTCCGCCTCGAGCCGGCGGCGCTCGAGAGAATTGTTCTTGAACACGCCAATGGTCCGGGCGATGGCGCCGATTTCATCATACCTCTCGACATGATTGATGGTCACGTCGGGTTTGCCTTCCGCAAGCGATGTCAGCGTATCCGTGACCGAGCGGAGTGGCCGGGTCACGCTGCGTACGATCAGCATCGTCAAACCGAGAACCAGCAACGCCCCGACCACCGCTGCAATCGTCATCATCTGCATGGCATGGACAAGCATCGCGTCGAGCGGGGCCGTCGGAATCCCGACATAGAGAATTCCGATGATCTTTCCCGCAGCATCGAACACCGGCTGATACGCGGTCATGAAGCTTTTGCCGAACAGCACAGCCGGCCCTTTGTAGGCCTGCCCGCTTCGGAGGACCGCCTGCGCGGGATGATCCGGCGCAAGCTGGGTCCCGACAGCGCGGTCGCCGTTCTCCTTCTTGACGTTGGTGGTCTTGCGGACGAACTGCCCGGTCGCGTCGTCATACACAAAGAGTGTGGCGTTCCCGCCGACGTAGGACGTCGCGCGATCAACCGTCGTGTGATCCTTGAACTCCGGCATCGCAGGAATTTCAGCACGGCTGACGATGCCGTCCTTGATCGTGACCTTGGCATCCCCGTAAGTTTCGGCGAAGGCCAGAGCCAGCGTGCGAAGGCTGGTTTCGATGTCGGATTTTGCCCTTGTCTCGAACTCCGTGCTCAGCGACCAGTAGGCTGCTCCGACAACCATCGAGGTGGTCGCGGCGATCAGCACCGCCGCACAGATCGTGGCCTTGGTCCCGAGCTTGAACTTCAGGAAACCAAGGGAATTCTTCCCCAAGCCGAGTGCCATCGTGTCGTCCCCAAAAATGCATTCCGATGAAAAATCGATGAATTTTGACAGTTTATGTTTACCGCCTCATTAACAGTTCGCCAGGTGGCCAAGCGCTGCCGCTAACGTCAGGATTGCCAGCGCAATGACAGGTTCTTCAGCTTCCCCCTTGATCGTCTGGTTTCGTGACGATCTGCGGCTTTCCGATCATCCAGCCCTGCATGATGCCGCCCAAACCGGCGCACCGCTCGTCTGCCTTTATATTCTGGACGAAGAAGGCAACCCTCAGCACGGACGTCCGATCGGCAGCGCATCGCGCTGGTGGCTCGCCCAGTCGCTCCGGAGCTTACAGGGGGGCCTTACTGCACGGGGCCAATCACTGACCCTCCGCAGGGGCCGTCCCGCGCGGGTGATCGCAGATCTTGCGCAAGAAATCCGCGCTTCTGCGGTCCATTGGAACGAGAGCGACATCCCCGGTGAGGCGGCCACTGAGCGCGAGGTGACGATCGCCCTTGACCGCATCGGCGTCGCATCGCGCAGCTTTCCCAGCGACCTGCTGGTGAGACCCGCAAGCCTGCGCAACAAGGAAGGCCGCGGCCTGCGCGTGTTCACACCATTCTGGAAACGCATCCTGAGCCTCGGCGACCCACCACAGCCCCTGCCCGCGCCAAAGGCGCTGACAGCCGGCCCGAAGATCGCCACCGACGACCTGGCTTCCTGGAACCTGGAGCCGACGCGGCCCGACTGGGCGTCGGGGTTGCGCGAGACATGGACACCGGGCGAAACCGCAGCACAGAAACGGCTGAAGGATTTCCTCGACAACGACATCGCAAGCTACGCATCGTTGCGCGACCGCCCCGATCGCGATGCTACGTCACGGCTATCGCCGCATCTGCGCTTCGGCGAAATCAGCCCGCGTCAGGTCTGGCATTCCGCCAGTTTCGCTGCGGCCGGAAAACCCGCAATATCCAGCAGTGTCGCGAAATTTCTAAGCGAACTCGGCTGGCGCGAATTCTCGCGTCATCTCTTGTTCGATCACCCGCAACTTGCCGAACGGAATCTTCAATCGTCGTTCGATGCATTCCCCTGGAAACGCGATGGCAAGGCGCTGCGTGCCTGGCAGCGCGGCCGGACCGGCTATCCCATCGTCGACGCCGGGATGCGGGAACTCTGGCACACCGGCATCATGCACAACCGGGTACGGATGGTGGTCGCATCGTTTCTGGTGAAGCACTTGCTCATCGACTGGCGCGACGGCGAAAAGTGGTTCTGGGATACGCTGGTCGATGCCGACCCCGGCAGCAACCCGGCGAGCTGGCAGTGGGTGGCGGGCTCGGGCGCGGATGCGGCGCCCTATTTCCGCGTCTTCAATCCGATCCTGCAGGGCGAGAAGTTCGATCCCGACGGCGCGTATGTCTCGAAGTGGGTGCCAGAGCTGGCGCGCCTTCCGGCCAAACTGATGCATCAGCCATGGGAAGCCACGCCGATGGAGTTGGCCGCAGCCGGCGTGACGCTTGGAAAAACCTATCCGGAGCCGATCGTCGATCACAAGGCAGCACGTGCGCGGGCGCTCGCTGCGTATGCAAAGACGCGCGGCTAGCTGCCGGGAGAGATGTCGGCCTTCGCCGGGCGATTCACCAGCAGCACGGCCGCGGCGCAGATCACCATGCCCGCGATGGAGATCAGATCAAGCCGCTCGTCGAACAGCCCATACGCCATAATCGCGGTCACACCGGGCACCAGATAGAAGAGACTAGCGACCCGTGTCGCGGCCGAGTGACGGATCAGCCAGTAAAGCAGGCCGATTGATCCGATCGAGAGCACGATAACCAGCCACGCGAGACCGAGCACGAACTCGCGGTTCCAGACGATCACGCGCGTTTCGAACAACCATGCGCCGAGTGCGAACAACAAGCCCGCCGCGATAAACTGAATGAAATTTCCGGCGCGCCAGTCGATCTGGCTGCAATAGCGCTTCTGATAGAGCGTGCCGAGCGTGATGCTGACAAGCGCGACACAGGTGCCGAGCCACCCCCAGCCCGCCTCGCCCGACAGCGAACGTCCGTGCAGAACGATCAGCGTTCCGGCGAGGCCCATCAGCAGTCCGGTCCACTGAAGCGACGAAACGCGCTCGCCGAGCCAGCGGTTCGCGAGTGTGGATGTCAGGATGGGTTGCAGACCCGGAATGAGCGCGGACAGCCCCGCAGGCACGGAATGAAAGATCGCGACTGCTGTCCCGCCAAGATAGAAGCCATGGACGAGAAGCCCTGCAATCGCGCTGTGGATGATGCCCGCGCGATCCGGCCATTTGGCCCGCCAGATCACAGCGATCACACCCATCAGCAATGCCACGAGGGCCATGCGCACGGTGAGATAGGTCAGCGGTTCGGCGCCGGCCAGCACGTATTTCGTGCCGACGAATCCGGTGCTCCATAGCAGGACGAAGATTGCAGGCGCGGTCCGCGCGGCAATCGATTCGAGTGTGGGCTGGGGCGACGATTGGCTCATTTGCGCAACTGCTTGCCCGATCCTATGGTGTCGGGCAATCGTCAAATGCGCCGGACGCCCTGCCCGGAAACGCAGACCGAACTCGCTTCAAACATGAGGATCCGCCATGGATGTTCGCGCCGCCGTTGCCATCGCTGCCGGCAAACCGCTCGAGATCACGACCGTTCAACTCGAAGGCCCACGCGAGGGCGAAGTGATGGTCGAGGTCAAGGCGACAGGCATATGTCATACCGATGAATTCACGCTGTCAGGCGCCGACCCGGAAGGTCTCTTCCCCGCTATTCTCGGCCACGAGGGCGCGGGCATTGTCGTTGACGTCGGTCGCGGCGTCACCAGCGTCAATAAAGGCGATCATGTCATTCCGCTGTACACGCCGGAATGCCGCCAGTGCCCCTCCTGTCTCTCGCGCAAGACCAATCTGTGCACCGCGATCCGCGCCACGCAAGGACAGGGCCTGATGCCTGACGGCACGTCCCGCTTCTCGCTGGGCGGGAAACCGATCCATCACTACATGGGCACGTCGACCTTCGCGAATTACACGGTGCTGCCGGAAATCGCCGTGGCGAAGATCCGCGAGGACGCGCCATTCGACAAGGTTTGCTACATCGGCTGCGGCGTCACCACCGGCATCGGCGCGGTCATCAATACCGCCAAGGTAGAGCAAGGCGCGAAGGCCATCGTGTTCGGTCTCGGCGGCATCGGGCTGAACGTGCTGCAAGGCCTGCGGCTCGCCGGCGCCGACATGATCATCGGCGTCGACCTCAACAATGACCGGAAGGCGTGGGGCGAGCGCTTCGGCATGACGCATTTCGTCAATCCGACGGAGGTCGGCAAGGACCTCGTGCCTTATCTCGTCAACATGACCAAGACGAAAGAAGACCAGATCGGCGGCGCGGACTATACGTTCGACTGCACAGGCAACGTCACCGTGATGCGCCAGGCGCTGGAGGCGTGCCATCGCGGCTGGGGACAGTCGATCGTCATCGGCGTCGCGCCCTCGGGAGCGGAAATCGCAACGCGTCCGTTCCAGCTTGTGACCGGACGGGTGTGGAAAGGCACGGCCTTCGGCGGCGCCCGCGGCCGCACCGACGTGCCGAAGATCGTCGACTGGTACATGCAGGGGAAAATCCAGATCGATCCGATGATCACGCATGTGATGCCGCTGAACGACATCAACAAGGCGTTCGATCTGATGAAGCGCGGAGAGTCGATCAGGGGCGTCGTCACGTTCTGACGAGAACGCCGATGCTTCAAAGAAAAACTATTGGGAGTTAGAAGAACTCCTCCGGGCACGGATCGACAATCTGCCAGAGGTCCGTGCCGTTCTTGATCTTCTTCATATCGTTGGTGAGGCCGCCGTTGCGGCTGATCCACGACTTCACAGTCGGAGGATAGTACGACATCAAGTCCGATGTCCCCTCGCTGCTGTTGATCTTCATGCCGAACGTAAAGGCCTTGTCGTAGTAGGCCAGATGAAAACCAAGACTGGCGCGCGGCGTGACGCAGATCTTGTTCATCGGCACGATGCCGAACACCATCGTGCAGGCCGAATTGCAGATGCCGTCGATGATGACGCGCTCGCCGCGAGCGCGGATGCGCTGATACTTTGCCTTGTACTCTTCGACATAGCCGCCGTGATCGCGCGTGATGCGCAGGTCTGCACGCGCCGGCATCGCGGCCAGCAGTGAGACAACGACAGACACAAAAACGGCAATCCGCATGCAAGCCCGAGCACGATGAAGTCGGAAACAAATGGTGACGGCCTAATGAGCTCCATCAACACCAAGACTCTGGCGGGACTGTGTTTGAAAAACCGTTAAGCATGACGGAGCGGACATCAAGGAACTTCAAATAAAGGGAACAACCAATTGAAATATAAGAAAAATTAGAAATCGAACGGCGCAAACCATTCCGCAAAAGCAAAGGGAGCCGACGGCCCGTCAGCCGCCCGCTCCCCGCTCATTTATACCGTCCAGCGACTCACTTCTTCGGAGGACGAACCGCGTCCGCAGTGCCCTGAATGAAGGCGATGATCTTGACCACGTCGTCATCACTCAGCTTGCCGGTGAAATCCGGCATGCCTTTATCGACATGCGGTCCCTTGAAGACGAAGTTCTTCAGGTTCGCGATGGTCTCGGCGCCGACATAGCCGAGGTTCCTGACGTTGCCGCCCTTGTCGACACCCGGCACGCCGTGACAGGTCACGCAACTGCTGACATACAGCAGCGTTCCTGGTCCGACATCTGCGGGATTGTATTTCACGCCTTCGACGAGGTTCTCCATCTGGTATTTCGTGATGGGCGGCAGCGGCGCCTTGCCGTCGATCGCGAAGGTATAGACCGTGCCGGGATTGTCCGCCTCGGTGGCCCTCGCCGCGATCCCGAACACGCCGCCCCACCCGACCGCGATCGATACATATTGCTTGCCGTCGAGCATGTAGGTCGAAGCAGCCGCGACGACGCCGGTGCCCGTCGGAGATTCCCAAAGCTTTTCACCAGACGTGGCGTTGTAGGCGATGAAGCGGCCATCAGCCGTTCCCTGGAACACAAGGTTGCCGGCGGTGGTCAGCGTGCCGCCATTCCACGGCGCGACATATTCCTGTTTCCAGGCTTCCTTCTGCTTGACCGGATCCCACGCGATGAGCCGGCCGAACGGCAGGTTCTGGGGCGGCGTCGCGTTAAGGACGAAGCCGGTGTTCCAGCCGGTGTTGCCGCCGAACTCGCCGGGCTGGTTGGCATTGTGCTTCCAGCCCTTCTGCGGAGTGAGATTGAGCGGCACACCCTGAGCGGGCAGATACACGAGGCCGGTCATCGGATTGAACGACATCGGGTGCCAATTGTGGGCGCCGTAAGGACCCGGAATGGCGTCCATGCCTTTTTCCGGATCGCGAGCAGCGGCAACTTCAATCGGACGTCCATTGGCGTCGTATCCGGTCGCCCAGTTCACATCGACGAAATTCTTCGCCGAGATGAACTTGCCGTTGGTGCGATCGATCACGAAGAAGAAGCCGTTCTTTGGCGCGTGAAGGATCACCTTCCGCGGAGCGCCGTCGATATTGATGTCAGCCAGGATCATCGGCTGGGTCGAGGTATAGTCCCAGTGATCGCCCGGCGTTTCCTGATAATGCCAGACGTATTTTCCGGTGTCGGCATTCAGCGCGACAATCGACGCGAGATAGAGGTTGTCGCCGCCGGCGGGACTGCGGAGATGACGATTCCACGGCGAGCCGTTGCCGGTCCCGATGTAGACGAGATTGAGATCGGGATCGAAGGTGATGGTGTCCCACGCCGTTCCGCCGCCGCCGTTGACCCAGTATTTGCCAGCCGGATCCCAGGTCTTGGCGGCCGCTTCCATCGATTCATCTTCGTATGGCTTCGATGGATCGCCGGGAACGACGAACCAGCGCCAGGCCTGATTGCCGGTTTCCGCATCGTAAGCCGTCACGTAACCGCGCGCGCCATACTCAGCGCCGCCGTTACCGATCACTACCTTCCCGTTCACGACACGCGGCGCGCCCGTAATCGTGTACGAGTGCTCCTTGTCGATCAGCGTGTCCTTCTCCCACACCTTTTTGCCGGTGACCGCGTCAAGTGCGATGAGCCGTCCGTCATAGGCGCCGACAAAGACCTTGCCCTTGTGAAGCGCGACACCGCGATTGACGACGTCGCAGCAGCCCTTGTAGCCGATGGAGCGTGAAACCTCGGGATCGAAACTCCAGATCCTCTTGCCGGTGCGGACGTCGATCGCATGCACCACGCTCCATGAGGCGGTGACATACATAATGCCATCGACAACCAGAGGCGTTGCCTCAACGCCGCGCGACGATTCGAGGTTGTAGGTCCACATAAGACCCAGGTTCTTCACGTTGTCGGTATTGATTTGATTCAACTTGCTGAAACGTGTCTCGCCATAGTCGAGGCCGATGGTCGGCCAGTCGTTGGACGTTGCTGCGTTAGCCTTGATGGAGTTCTGATCGACAGCCGACGTCACTGCCTTGATGTGCTCAGGCGATCCCTTCGGCGGTGATTGTGCAGAGGCCGCTGAAACGACGGCAAGCGTTGCGATTGTGGATGCAATCATCAAAAAACCCAGCGGCGAGCGCTGGGTTTCGGCAGTCCTTGAAAATTCTCGGCGAGCAGTAGGGCTGGCAAGACGGATCATGCATTCCTCCGATGGCCTCTCAGGGGCCTGAACGAATGTTAGAACGCAAAAGAGGAAGCGTCAACGAAACCATGTTGCGCATCGCAACGAAGGTGCGTCTGTTTTCTTGCAGCGCACGCACGTTGAAGTATGCACCGGTTGAGATGCGGCGCTTCGTGATTTGCGTCGAAACTCTCGGCCGGGAAAATCCGTTCGAGGCAGCCGTCAAATTGTAGGCAGCGCGGCAGCTTACCCGCCCGGTTTAATCCTCATAATCGTGTTTGTGGGACCGGATATCCGGTTCCGTAACCCACACCTCGCAGCTATGCTGAAGTAGATGGTTGGTGGCGTTATTGGGGACGGGCCATGTGCTTGATGCCCGAAACTGCAGATCGAATACGGCGGCGCGATTTTATTGCGCTGGTGGGGAGCACGATTGCTTGGACAGTCCCCGCCTCTGCACAGACGATGCCCGTCATCGGATATCTTGGTTCGGAAACGCCGCAACGCTACGGCAGCCGCCTCACCGCCTTTCGCAAAGGTCTGGCAGAAATCGGCTACGCGGAGGGCCGCAATGTCACAATTGAGTTTCGCTGGGCGGAAGGTCAGTATAGCCGGTTGCCGGCACTCGCAGCGGACCTGGCCACTCGAAAGGTGAACCTCATCGTCGCGGCAGGTGGCGCTGAGGTTGCGCTTGCAGCGAAATCCGCGACGACCACCATCCCGATTGTCTTTGAGATGGGCGGCGACCCAATTGCACTCGGCGTGGTGGGCAGTATGTCCCGGCCGGGAGGGAATCTTACCGGTGTGTCCAGCCAGAGCGTGGAGGTGTCGCGTAAACGCCTGGAGTTCATGCATGAGGTCCGCCCAAGCACCAATGTATTCGCTGTGGCCATCAACCCCACAAGTCCGACCTCGGATACGCAGTTGAAGAACCTCCGTACCGCGGCGGAAAGCCTCGGGTTGGAGCTTATTGTTATGAAAACCAGCGCCGAGCAGGAGTTCGACGGAATGTTTGCAGCTGTGCGAGAAGCGCGCGCAGGCGGACTTGTCTTCAGCTCCGATCCCTATTTCGCTTACCGCAGTGAGCTGCTGGCCCTATTGGCAACCCGTCATGCCGTGCCTGCGATGACCCAATCCCGCGACTTCCCGCTCGCTGGCGGCCTGATGAGTTACGGCGGTGACTTCAGTCAGTCGCACCGTCACACCGGCATGTATGCCGGCCGTATCCTCAAGGGCGAGAAGCCTTCCGATTTGCCGGTGCAGCGGGTGACCAAACTTGAGTTGTTCATCAATCTGATGGCCGCCAAAGCCCTCGGCATATCCTTCCCGTCCTCGCTTCTGAGTAGCGCCGACGAGGTGATCGAATGACCTGGCCGCCCGGCCGTCTCTCGAGATAGGACGATGTCCGATTCACGCGCCGCCCCGCGCACCTCACTGTTCAGGAAATACTTTCGCGCGCTGTTTGCGGCGACCGTCGTGCCGCTTTTGATCGCAGGCGCAAGCGAAGCCTGGTTCGGCTATCACGACCAGCGCGCAAGATTAAACGACCTTCTGAACGCAGAAGCCCGGTTTGCTGCCGTCAACATTCAGGACTTCATCGAAAGTATCCGGGATCAGCTCGGCTGGGTTGTCCAACTGCCGTGGTCGGACGACAGCGGCGAGAGGCGAAGGCTCGACGCTCTGCGCCTGCTGCGTCAGGTTCCGGCCATTGAGAGCCTCAGTCTGGTCGACCCTGCCGGGAAGGAACGGCTATTCGTGTCGCGCATCGGCTTGAACAGGATTGAGAGCGGAGCGGATCTCTCAACAAAACCGGCGGTGATGGCAGCCCGATCGGATCGGATCTGGTTTGGCCCGGTCACATTCTATCGCGGCTCGGAGCCGTTTATGACGATCGCCGTCGCGGGCAACCGCTCGGCAGACGGGGTCGCCATCGCGGAGGTCAATCTCAAATTCATTTGGGAGGTTGTCTCGGGAATTCGCGTAGGACGCACCGGAGAAGCCTTCGTGCTTGATAAGCCGGGCCGCGTCGTCGCGCACCCCGACATCAGCCTTGTGCTGCGCGCCGATGAACCCGCGCAGCAACCACTCCGGGACCTGCGGACAGCCATTCTGTCTCGCCCCAGTCAGGCAGCCACCGGGCAGGACATCGCAGGCAAGACGGTATTGGGGGCGATGGCGCAGATTCCTGGCATCGACTGGAGTGTCATCGTCAAACAACCCGTCACCGAGGCATTCAGGCCGATCTACGCTGCGCTCTGGCGCACGACAGCGTTACTCATTGCCGGAGCGGCCCTCGCCGCCATCCTCGCCTACTGGCTGACCCAGCGCATGGTCGGACCGATACGCGTGCTGGAGGACGGGGTTGCCCAAATCGGTGCGGGAAATTTTCAACACCGCATCAACCTTGCAACGAGTGACGAGTTCGAGCGGCTCGCGACCCGGTTCAACGAGATGGCGGGTGAGCTGGCGATCTCACAGGAACGTTCCGAACGCATAAGCCGGCTCAAGCGCTTTCTTGCTCCACAGGTCGCCGAACTGATTGACCGTACCGGTGACGATCGCGTTCTCGATGGGCGGCGCGTCGATGTGGTCGCAATATTCTGCGATATGCGAGGCTTCACCGCCTTCTCTGCGCGCACGGAGCCCGAAACTATCCTCGGCGTGCTGCGCGAATACTATGACGCGCTTGAAAGCGTCGTCAGCTCCCATGAGGCAACTCTGATCAGTTTCTCCGGCGACGGAGCAATGGTGCTGGTCAACGCGCCGGTTGCCTGCCCTGATCCGGCATTGCGCGGCGTCTATACAGCAATCGACATGCAGAGAACCGTTCAGCGGCTTCTGACCAGCTGGCACGCACTCGATCACCGGCTGGGCTTTGGCGTCGGACTCGCGAAGGGACCGGCTACGGTCGGAAGGATCGGCTCCGGCGGCCGTCTCCACTACAGCGCAATCGGCAACGTCGTGAACCTTGCCTCGCGCTTGTGTTCGAGCGCGAATAACTCCGAGATCCTGATCGATCGCATTGCAGCTTCCGCTGTGGCGTCGAGCGTGCCTCTTGTCGAGCTGGATCCACGAACGCTGAAGGGTTTCGACGAGCCCGTTCCAGTATTTTCCGTTGTGTTTTGACCGCAAACACCTTGCAACTGCCTGCGGCTAAAACAGGAGTTTTGGAGCGATTTCGGGCTGGATTTCGAGCCGTCATTGGCTATGGTGCAGCCGTCAGCGCTCCTAGCTCAGCTGGATAGAGCATCGGATTTCGATTCCGAGGGTCGGGAGTTCGAATCTCTCGGAGCGCGCCATTCCCGTCCAAAATTCGGCATCGTGCAGCCGGGAAGCACGTGGTCTGAGCCCAGCCGGGCGCAGGCAAGATGCCAATTATGACAGTCAGATTTCAGTATTTTGAATTGCCAATAGTGGCATCTTTCGGCATGGCTTGCCGAGCTTTTGCACGGTGGCCTGCGCCCATATGGCGCTTCAATCGAATCGCGCCGCCAGGCTATTCAAGACTTGCAATTGCGAGGGAGGACATTGTGAGCGGCAACGAAGGGCTTCTGTCTTCAAATTCCGAGCACAGGTTCTATCAGGGCCTCGCCGCGACCTTTGTCGCCAATTGCCTTCAGGCCACCAACTTCCTCTCCGACCGTTTCCTGCGGCGCGCCTATTATGCATCGGCGAAGATTGACGAGCTTTACCGCAACTCGATGAACAGCGCCTTTTCCGCGCAGGAAGCGTTTCTTGTCACTGGCGCACCGCACGCGTCGGCCTACTATCCTCGGGACTTCGCCTGGTTCTATCCCGACGTTCTCGATCCGCAGACCATCATCGATTCCGAGGACGCGACCCGCCGGGTTCGTCTGCTGGAAAAAAGCGTCCGCCTGATGCTGGGCGCAGTGCGCTCCGGCATCATCACGACGACGCTCATTCCCGTGAAGCGCAACCGCTATATCGGCGCCAACTATTTCGCGCTGCCATCAGATACGCTTCTCGGCATTCAGGGTGGTCTGGAGCAGATCATTCGCGCTGACTTTCGACCCTCGCCCTATGCCGACATGGCAACCGCCGCACAAACCGGCCGCGCGTTGCTGGCCGAATATCGCGAAGACCTGAAGAGATCATTGCTCGATCTCGCAGGAAGTCTCGAACCTTATGACGGCTATGGAATCCGTACCCTGCTTTGCGATGTCCGCGCGCCACGTTCGGCGGCGACGGATACTCGCGCGGAGCGGCTGCGTTTCGTCACCAACGCCAGCGTCTATGCGACGTTCCAGCAGAGCATCCGGCTCGGGATCGTGCACCAGAACGAACTGGAGGAAATTCTGGGACGCAGCCTCTCGCAGTACAAAGGAGAACTGCTTCAGTTGTTCGGCCGCGACGGCTACATCAAGCATAGCCTCGACTGCAACGCGGACTCGCCTGCGTTTTCCATCGCGCTTGATTTCGTCAACGTGCAGCACGGTTTCTGGGATTTCAGCAACGACGCAGAACGCGCACTGTTCAGCGCAACCGCCGATCTTATCCTCGCCGAGCCGCGCTTCCGGATTCCGGATACCTTCCACTTCTTCGTGTCGGCGGATAATCCGCGCAAGAAACTTATCCACCGGATCGCCACGCCGTCTTATCAAGGCCGGTCCGCATGGCCGACCTTCAACGTCGAATTTGCCGACCGCATGCTCGAATACGATGAATTCTCCGGGGTCGAGCGATATCGGCCCTACGCCCGCGAAATCCTGCGTCATATTCATCACGCCACGGAGACGCATGGCGGATACCAGGAATTATTGTCAGAAAACGGCCTTCAGTACCGCACATGGGCCTACCGCGGCGCTATCGCGCACTCCTGGTTTCCCCGCTTCCTGACCGTATGGAGCAGAGCCTACGGCGTTCCGCTGATCGACTGGACGCAGCAACCTGCCGACAAGGCGGTTGCATAGGAGTTTTTCTGGAGCGCGCCGCAAACGCGGTGCCCCTACCTGGCCGCCGCCGCTGAAATCATCTGCCCAAGCTCGGCGAAATGGCGTTTCCGCGGCGAGCTTCGGCGCCACGCAAGCCCGATCACGCGCTGCGGCTCGGGATCGGCGAACCGCATTAGGTGAATGTCGCCCCGCCGGCTTTCGAGCGGCACCGCCAGTTCCGGCAACAGCGTCATGCCGAGACCGTGCGCCACCATCTGGACCAGTGTGGACAGGCTCGACGCGCCGAAGGTGTTGATGTTCTCGATCCGCCGCAGGTTGCAAAAGGCCAGCGCCTGATCCCGCATGCAATGCCCCTCTTCCAGCAGCAGCAGCCGGTCGTCTTCCAGCAGATCAGGCGTCGCCTTGACCCGGTTCGACATGCGGTGCGACGTCGCCATCGCCAGCAGGAAGCGATCGTCAAACAACCGAACCGTCTCGATGTCGGGGTGTTCGACCGGCAGCGCGAGCAACAGCAAGTCTAGTTGACCGTCGGCAAGCTCGTTAACGAGGGTTTGAGTCTGGGTTTCGCGGATGTGAAGGTCGAGATCGGGAAACGTGTCCCGGATCATCGGCAGCAATTGCGGAAGAATATACGGCGCCACCGAAGGGATGACGCCGAGACCCAGAGGGCCGGACAGGACGTTGCCCTGCCGCCGCGCGACGTCGACAATGTCACGTACATCGGCAAGGACGCGCGCCGCACGTTGTGCGATTTCTTTGCCGCCCTCGGTCAGCATCACACCGTTGCGACCGCGCTCCAGAAGCTGAATTCCGAGGGTTCTCTCCAGTTCCTGTACCTGCATTGAGAGCGCAGGCTGCGTCACAGCGCAGTGCTCGGCGGCCTTGCCGAAATGGCCGGATCTGGCCACGGCGTCGAAGTACTTGAGCTGTTTAAGGGACACCATCGATCAGTTCTTCTTATTCAAGACCGTTATTAATACGGTCAGACCTGATTGAACAGCCCTTCAGTCGACGCATCTCATGTGTTCGGCTGCAACGCCGCCATAATTGCATCGAGACCGTCTGTCAGCGCCGCAGGTCCCGGTTGCAGGATCAACGGCGATTTGATCTCCACGATACGGTTGTCGCGCACGGCCGCGATCGCGTCCCAGCCCGGGCGCTGCCGAATTTTGTCCGGGACGACTTTCTTGCCGCACCATGACGCCAGGATCACGTCGGGATTGGCAGCGACAACGGCTTCAGGCGCAATGATGCGGTCCTTTGCAGACTTTGCCTTTGCAAGCTGCGGAAACACGTCCTCCCCGCCTGCGATCGAAATCAATTCCGACACCCAGCCGATCCCGCTGATCAACGGGTCATCCCATTCCTCGAAATAGACTTTGGGATGCACCGCTCTGGCGCGCCCGATCGCAGCAACATCCGCGAGCCGCTGCCCGAACCATGCCGCGAGCGCATTCGCCTTTTCTGCTTCGCCGATCAATCCGCCGAGCGTGCGGATCATTGCCAGAATGCCGGCGATATCGCGCTGGTTGAAGACGTGGACCGCAACCCCTGCCCGCACAAGATCGGCGACGATATCGGCCTGCAAATCCGAGAATGCCAAAACCAGATCGGGATCGAGCGCAAGTATCTTGGGAACGTCGGCTGATATGAACGCCGAGACTCGCGGCTTCTCGCGCCGCACCTGCGGCGGCCGCACCGCGTATCCCGATACGCCGACAATACGATCCTGCTCGCCAAGCAGGTACAGCGTCTCAACCGTCTCTTCGGTGAGGCACACGACTCGTCGTGGAGGGAAAGTCATCGGCAATCTCGGTCAGCCATCGTTCTGATGACTACGCCGCTGCGGCACTCATGCCAATGCGTCCAATGCCCGGAATCTTGATTGCAGGGCGGCGAATGTCGACACCAAGAACCGCGCCCAGCACATTCAACTCGACGCCTTCCAGCCAGCCGACAGTCAGACCGAGATAGCCGCCCAACGTGGCCCGCAAGCCGGTCCCCGAAGGCGTCCGGCCAAACCATTCGCCATCGTAGGGATAATCCTTGCCGATCGCCGTCGGCGGCAGCACAGCATGCATCTCCGGCACGGCATCAATGATCGCTGCAACAAACATATTCGAGTTCGGGCCGGGCCAAGCACGATAGTCGCCGAGGTTACGATACTTGTAGCGGTCAATGGCCGCCCGGATTTTCGGAATCAGCTGTGCTGCGTGCTCACCGTCTGCGCGGAAGACCTCCTCAGGAACCTGTCCGAACCAGCGCCCGTCCGCCACGAAGCCGTTGACGCGGATCGGTTCTCCCCACGCCGTATAATCGTAGCGGCTATAGCGCGACGCGCCCTTCTCCTTGAACACGATCCATGAATGAACAGCGACGATGCCGCGCCAGCTCACGGTACGCGCGGCATAGATGCGAACCAGCGCATCCGGATGATCCGATGCCTGCGGCAGAACGCCCGCGCTGGAGCGATCGGCCGCGTACCAGTTCGCCGACGCCCGGTCGCTCAAAAAATACGATGCCGCAGAAACGCCGATCGGGGCGAATAAAAGGACCAGAAAAGCCGTCAGAACCATCTTCCAAAATCTCATCGGATACCGTCATGGGCGCGCTTCGCGTCTCATGAGAATGGTGACGGCAGCCGATGGATTCAATGGCGCTGAATTAGCGTCTCAGGGGCGTGCAACGTCAAAAACGTCGCCGTCGTAGCCTGCCTCGATCGGAATGCGCAGGCGCGTGGTTCCGTTCTCGTTCCTGCTCATCTCAGGAACAACGGTTACCACCGGCGTCGCCCGCGCGAAGTCCATTGCGGCCTGCGCAGTTCCGAGCTTGTCGAGCTTGATCAGGTTGCGGATCGTCGGAAACGGCAGATTGTAACGTCCCGACTCTGCGGCCTCGAGCGCAGCCTTCGGCGACAGCCATACGGAATCCACGGACTCCCTGCCGTCGTGCCTGCCGATCTGATCTGCCGGAGCCAGCGCCAACAGAAAATGCGTGTCGAAACGCTTCGGCAGATTCACCGGCGTGATCCAGTGCGCGAAGAGCGCAAGCAGATCGATCGCAGGAGTAAGGTCATGTTCGCGCAGAATGTCCGCGAAACTCACCTCGCCCGCGTCGAGCGCCTCACGCTGCGAACCCAGGGCGTCGGCCTTCTCCGCAGACACCAGCGAGGATGAGCCTCGCGGCCGCGCCAGAAGGATTCCGCTTTCCTCGAACGTCTCTCGGATGCCGCCAATGCGAATGGCCGCAGTATCGATATCGAGACCGCCACGATCGGCGACGAGCGCCGGATCGGTCGCGATCTCATGGTCATTCGGGTCCATGCTGCCGCCGGGAAACACCAAGGCGCCGGAACTGAACTCGATCTGGCGATTCCGCTGCACCATGAAGATTTCCATGCCGCCGGCGGCTTCCCGCAACAGCAGCACCGTGGACGCCGTGCGTAAGGCCTTCGACGGGTCAGGAGCGCTCTTGCCGCCGCTGCTCATGAGATGTTCGCCCGTTTATCGATGCGCCCGACGCGCGACAGGAGATAGTCCACCTCGCTGCGGGCCAGCGCGCTCATGCTCGACCCCGGCTTGCGTTGCGCGTCCGACGCGATCTTGCCGCGCTTTTTCAAAACATATTTGCGCACAGCGAGGCCGACGCCCGGCTGCTGCTCGTAACGGATCAGCGGCAGATGCGCATCGAACAGATCGTGCGCGGCGTCGCGCTTGCCTGCCTTCGACAGGTTGACGACATCAACCAGCAGATCAGGGAATGCGTAGCCGGTCATGGCGCCATCGACGCCACGCTCCATCTCGAAGTCGAGGAACAGCCCGCCGTTGCCCACCAGAATCGACAGCGGCCGCAGGGAGCCGTCCTTCTGGAAGCCGCGCAGAGTCGAAATCTTTTCCAGCCCCGGCCAGTCTTCGTGCTTGAGCATCACGCACGACGGGTTGTCCATGACGATCTTGCGGATCACCGACGGAGTCATGACGACGGTCAGCGTCAGCGGATAATCCTGCAATACCCACGGCACGTCGCTGCCGATAGCTTCGCTTGCCTGCCGGAAGTAACCGGTGATTTGCTCGTCGGTGCGCAGGTGTGTCGGCGGAGCGATCATCACAGCGGCGGCGCCGGCGTCCATCGATGCGCGCGCGAGTGTGCGCATCTGCGCAAAGCCCGGCGCGGAGACACCCACGATAATCTGCTTGTCCTTGGCCCGCTTGATGAAGCGCGTCGCGACGTCGATGGATTCGTTGCCTTCGAGCTTCGGCGCCTCACCGAGAATGCCGAGCACGGTGACGCCATTGCAGCCGACCTCCGAGTAGAAATCGGTCAGGCGGTCGATCGAGTCATAGTCAATGCGGCCGTCATCGAAGAACGGGGTTGGTGCGATCGCGAACGTACCGCTCGCTTCGTGAGTTAGTTTCATGAGAGGGGGACTGCTTTCTTGTTTTTGTGTCAGTAGCTGCGCGGCACAATTCTAACGCCTTCGTCGAAAAAAATCTCGCTTGCATGGGCCGCAATGTCCTGCGGTTTCCACGGGCCGCCGGGCTTCCACCCCTCCCGCTCCAGGAGTTTTATCTCCCGGATGCCTCGCGGGCCGGAAACGCCCAGTACCTTTCCGGTCTGTTCGCCGGACAGGGAGCTCACCATGTAAAGCACCGCCGGCGCAATCTCGTCAGGCCCCATGGCGGCCCCCGGATTGTCGATGTAGCGCTGCAGATCCGCCGTCATGCGGGTCAGAGCGCCCGGCGCCAGCGTCCAGACGCGGATATTGTACTTGCGTCCCTCCTCCGTCAAAACATTGGACAGGCCGAAGATACCGCCCTTGGCCGCACCATAATTGCTCTGGCCGAAATTCCCGAACAGCCCGGAGGTCGATGACGTATTGACGATGACGCCGCCGCCGTTGTCCTTCATCCATTTGAAGACCGGCAGGGTGACGCAGAAGGTGCCCTTCAGGTGCACCGTCATCACCTTGTCCCAGTTGTCCTCCGTCATTTTGGCGAAGGTGCCGTCGCGCAGAATTCCGGCATTGTTGACCAGAATGTCCGCGCGGCCGAAATGCCTGATCGCATCGTCGAACACCGACTGACCACCGGCCATCGTCGAAATATCCGAACCATTCGCGATGGCTTTCCCGCCTTCGGCCTTGATGCCATCGACGACCTTCTGGGCCATCGACTTGTCGGCGCCACTGCCGTCGCGTGGCCCACCAAGATCGTTGACGACCACCGACGCGCCTTCGCGCGCAAACAGTTTGGCGTAGGCTTCGCCGAGACCCCCACCCGCGCCGGTAATGATCGCAACCTTGCCGTCGAGCAAACCCATCGAGTCCTCCCGTTTCTTCTTGTTTCAGGCGAGAACAGTCTTTCCATTCCTGATGACCGTGACGTTCCGGCTCTTCACGCGACCTTCAAGCGAAATCACGTTGCCGTCCTTCCACAGATCGAACGACACGGTCTCCCCCGGAAACACCGGCGACGAGAAGCGCGTCACGTGCTGCCTGAAGGCGGACGGATCGTAATCCGCGTAGGTCTGAAGCACTGCGCGGCAGCTCAGGCCATAGGTGCACATGCCGTGCAGGATGGGCCGGTCGAAGCCAGCGCGCCTGGCGAATTCCGGATCGCTGTGCAGCGGATTGCGGTCGCCGCACAGCCGGTAGATCAGCGCCTGATCCGGCCGGGTCGAGATGTCGACCGTCATGTCCGGCGCGCGTTTCGGAATGGCATGAGGCTCAGGCTGCCCCTCGGACGGGCCGCCGAAGCCGCCGTCGCCGCGCGCGAACTGCGATGCAATCAGCGTGGCGAGATCCTCGCCCTTGTCATTCTTGAGCACGGTCTTGCGCAGAATCACCGCGCCCTTGTCCTTGCCCTTGTCGAACACGCCAAGAATGCTGGAGTCCGCCGTGATACTGGCGGCGACAGGCAATGGCTTGTGAAAGGTGATGTCACGCTCGCCATCCACCACCATAACGCGGTTGACGTCGATGGGGCCGGCACTTGCGCCCCACGCAGCAACCGACGCGTAAGTCGGGACCACCTTCAGCTCGCGCGGCGTGAAGTAGCCTTCGTTGACGAACGACAGCTCCTTCTGGTCCATTGGATCGGCGCCCATGCCGATGCCATAGGCGTAGAGCATCACTTCACGGTCAGTCCATGAATACTTCTGGCCGACATTCCTGAGCGCCATCACCTCATCGTACTTGATCGGCATGTTTCCTCGCTGTTGTTATTGTTGTCAGGCCGGCGTGAAGAACGGCAGCGGTGCGCCGTCCGTCGGCTTGAACACGACCTTCACGCGCTGACCGATTTTCAGCGTTGCCAAATCGCAGTCCACGAAGTTTGTCAGCAGTGACGGACCTTCATCGAGCGTGACGTAACCAATGGCATAAGGTCCCGTCGGCGACTTCCGCATCAGGCTGTAGCTGTAGATCACGCCCTCGCCCTTGCTCTCTTCCCACACCGTCTGGTCCGAGAAGCACACCGGGCAGATCGAGCGCGGGAAATAATGCGGCTCGCCACACGCGGTGCAGCGCTTGATGAGAAACTTGCCCTCTTTGGCGGCGTTCCAGAAGTGTGCAGTTTCAGGGTTGCCCACGGGGGCGGGATACTTCGGTTTGTCGGTCATCACACGCGCTCCAGAATAGCGGTCGATGCCGCATGACGCACACCCAGCAGTCCGCCGGTGCCGTGCACCAGCGCGAGATCGCAGTTCGGCACCTGAACCTTCGGGTGCGCCTCGCCGCGCAACTGACGAACCGCCTCGATGATCTTGGTGATGCCGCCGCGGTTGATCGGGTGGTTGTTGCACAGCCCGCCGCCGTCTGTATTCCACGGCAGCTTGCCGACGCCGGAAATCAGGTTGCCATCGGCGACGAACTTGCCACCCTCGCCCTTCGCACAGAAGCCGAGGTCTTCAAGTTGAACCACCACGGTGATGGTGAAGCTGTCGTAAATCGACGCATACTTGATATCCTTCGGCGTCACGCCTGCTTCCGCAAACGCCGGTGGGCCGCTCCACACGCCCGCGGAATAGGTCAGGTCGAGTTTGCGGCCGCCGTTGGGACCCTTCAGCGATTCACCATGACCGGTCATACGGACCAGTGGACGCTTCAGCGACTTCGCGATCTCCGGCGTGGTCACGACGAGCGCACCGCCGCCGTCCGAGACCACGCAGCAATCGAGCCGGTGCAGCGGGTCAGAAATCATCGGCGAGTTGAGGACGTCTTCCACGGTGACGACGTCGCGCAGCATCGCGTGCGGATTGTATTGTGCATGATGCGAGGCCGCGACCTTGACCCAGGCGAGTTGCTCGCTGGTGGTGCCGAACTCATGCATATGGCGCATGGCGCACATGCCATATGCGTTGTGGGTTGTCGCGCCGTAAGCCACTTCGAAATCGACCTCGGGGCCGAACGCGCGTGGCGGCATAGGCCCAGTCCGCGGCTTGCCCGCCAGCGTGATCAGCGCGACGGAACATTTGCCGGCGGCAATCGCCTCGGCGGCGTGCCCAAGCGCGATGATATAGGAGCAGCCGCCGGTCTCGGTTGAATCCAGATGACGCAGTTTGAGGCCCAGATAATCGGCCATCGGCATCACGCCGCCGGGCGCATCACCGGCGCAAAAATAGCCGTCGACATCGGCCTTGGTCAGGCCGGCATCCTCCAGCGCGCCCTTGGCGCATTCGGCGTGAAGTTGGGCCGTCGATTTGTCCGGCGCATGCCGGGTGGGATGCTCGTAAATCCCGGCGATATAGGCTTTTCCCTTGATGCTCAAAGTCATCTCCGCTGCATTATCTCAGCGGATTTTCTGACCCTTCAAGCCGCGCTTGGCAAGCATCTTGAATTTCGCAGGGCGAACGAGCCCGACATACAAATGGCGGCACCGATTGGCGCATTGACATCGTCGCACCGAACGGGAAGCAATAGCGATCGGTCAGATTTCAGGCGCGTAGCTTGCGACGCCGTCCGCGGGCGCCTGCTCGCGCCGCTCGTTCATCCCGTAGTCGCGAAGGACAGCCGCGACGCGCAGCCGATAGTCGCTGAAAATTCCCTGCCGCCCTGCCCGCTGCGCCGCGCGATGGCGCGCAAATGCACGCCATCCGGCAACAGCCGCCTCGTCTCGCCAAATCGAAATCGACAGCAGCTTGCCGGGATCGGTGAGGCTTTGAAACCGCTCCACCGAAATGAAGCCATCCATCTGCTCGAGGTCTTCGCGCAACCGTGCTGCCAGATCGAGATAGCGATCCTTCTGTCCCTCCGCAGGCCAGACCTCAAAGATAATAGCGATCATTTGAGACCTCACGGCTTTGCGGTGGCTTCAGCAATCACTCCGCTGCGATTTGCGGCGCGATCATCGGCGGCGGATTGACCAGGTCCTTGGCAAGCTGTTCGTATCGCGCCTTCGCTTTCGCGATGGATGCTTCCTTCACCGGGCCATAGCCGCGGATCTGATCCGGCAGCGACAGCAACTCCACCGCAATGTCGTAGGTCTTCGGCGACAGCAGCTTCACCGCCGTCACCACATCCTGCTCGTATCCCTTGATCAGGTTGCGCTCGAGCTTGCGGTCCTCGCTGTAGCTGAACGGATCGAACAGCGTACCGCGCAGGAAGCGGAGTTTCGCAAGCACGCCGAACGCGCTCATCATCCAGGGACCGAAAGCGCGCTTGCGCGGACGCCCCAATGCATCAGTGCCAGTGTTCAGAATCGGCGGAGCAAGATTGAAGTTCATCTTGAAGTTGCCGTCGAACTGTTTGCGGATGCTGTCCGCAAACCGCCCATCTGTATAAAGCCGCGCCACCTCGTATTCGTCCTTGTAGGCCAGCAACTTGGCGTAGTTGATCGCAACAGCGCGCGGCAATGCTTCGCCGTAGCCGCCGTCGAATGCAACCTTCCGAACCTGATCGACGAGATTGCGATACCGCGCGGCATAGGCCGCATTCTGATAGTCGGTCAGGAATTTCGTGCGATGCGCGATGACCTCGTCCAGCGACATCTGATCGAGGGTCTTGGGGGCCTCGGGTTCGTCGTCCTTCATCATGGCCGCCAGCTTTGCGGGATCATGCGCGGCGAGGCGACCAAGGCGGAACGCCTGCGTGTTCATCTTGATCGACACGCCGTTAAGTTCGATCGCCTGTTCGATGGCTTCGGCGCCGACGGGGAGCAAGCCCTTCTGATAAGCATACCCCAGCATCATCATGTTGGTCGCGATCGAGTCACCCAGCAGCGTCTCGGCAGGTTTGGTGAAATCGAGGAACGCAGATTCCTTGCGAAGCGCATTTTCCAGTACGCGATTGACCTTGCCGCGCTGGAAATCGAAATCACGGTTCTGAATGAAGTCCGCAATCGGGATCAAATGCGTGTTGATCACGCCGTAGGTACGCGACGATTCCGCCAGCGTAATCGTCTCCTTGGCGACAGCCACCACTTCATCCGCTGCAATCAGCAGATCGGCGGTGCCGGTGACGATGCGCGAGCACGTCACGTCGGCGGTATTCTTCGACAGCCGCACATGGCTGAGCACCGCACCGCCCTTTTGCGCAAGCCCCGACATATCGAGGATCATGCTGGCTTTGCCTTCGATATGCGCGGCCATGCCGAGCAGCGCGCCGATGGTGAGCACGCCTGTGCCGCCCACGCCGCCGACAGCGACATTATACGGGCGATCCAGCGAGGGCACCGAGGCCGGCGCCGGCAATTCCCCGATATTACCGATATCGACCGGCGCGCGCTTGCGCAGCGTACCTCCCTCGATGGTGACGAAGGACGGGCAGAACCCCTTCACACAGGAATAATCCTTGTTGCAGGTCGACTGGTTGATGGTGCGCTTGCGCCCCATCTCGGTCTCCAGCGGCTCCACCGAAATGCAGTTCGACTGCACCGAGCAGTCGCCGCACCCTTCGCAGACCGCGGCATTAATGACGACCCGCTTTGACGGGTCTTTCATCAATCCGCGCTTGCGCCGGCGGCGTTTTTCGGCGGCGCAGGTCTGCACGAACACGATTGCCGAGCAACCCGGCGTCTCGCGCAGCGTGCGCTGGACTTCGTCGAGCTGATCGCGGTGCGCGACCTTGGTGCCGGGCGCGATGTCGGATGCCGGATAGGCCTCGGGATTTTCCGACACAAGATAGATGTCGCGGATACCTTCGCTGTGAAGCTGGAACGTCACCTGCTGCGGCGAAAGCTCGCCGTCGACATGCTGACCGCCGGTCATGGCCGTCGCGTCGTTGTAAAGAATTTTGTAGGTGATGTTGGCCTTGGACGCGACCGCCTGCCGGATCGCGAGGCTGCCTGAATGAAAGTAAGTGCCGTCGCCGAGATTGACGAAAACGTGCTTCTCGTTGGTGAACGGCGCGATGCCGACCCACGGCACGCCCTCGCCGCCCATGTGCGTGAAGGTCTCCGTGTTGCGGTCCATCCACAACGCCATGAAGTGACAGCCGATACCGGCCATCGCACGGCTGCCTTCCGGCACCTTGGTCGATGAATTGTGCGGACAGCCCGAGCAGAAATACGGCGTGCGCGTGACTGGCGCGATGGCCTGCACCTGCGTCGCCTGCCGGCCGTTGAACCAGTCGGCCTTGGCGCGGAGCATCGCCACGATTTCGGGATTGAGGTCGAGTTGCAGCAGCCGCTCGGTCAGCGAGCTTGCCAGCGAAGCGACGCTCAATTCTTCCGCGAACGGCAGGAACCGCTTGTCGTGATTGTCCATCTTGCCGATGATGCGCGGGCGCACATCGTCGCGCCAGTTGAACAGCTCCTGCTTCACCTGATTCTCGACGATCTCGCGACGTTCCTCGACGATGAAGATTTCCTCAAGACCGACGGCGAAGGCGCGCACGCCTTCCGGCTCCAGCGGCCACGGCATGCCGATCTTGTAAAGCCGCAGACCGATCTTCGCAGCCACCTCCGGCGTGATGCCGAGTTCGCGCAGCGCCTGGCGGATGTCTTCATAGCTCTTGCCGGACGCCATGATGCCGAACCGTGCGTTGGGCGAGTCCATCGTGACGCGGTTGATCTTGTTGGCGCGCGCAAAGGCGACGGCAGCGAAGCCCTTGTAGTCCTGCAAGCGCTTGTCCTGCGCGTAACGGTCGTCCGGCCAGCGGAGGTTGAGACCGCCCGGCGGCATCTCGAAATCGCTCGGAATGATGAACGGCGTCATCTCGTCGGTGAGATCGATCTCCGCGGTCGTTTCCACCGTCTCGGTGATCACCTTCATGCCGACCCAGCAGCCGGAATAGCGCGACATCGCGATGCCGAGCAGTCCCATCTCGATCATCTCGTGGATGCTCGAGGGATAGAGATACGGCATCAGCGCGGAGATGAAGGCGTGGTCCGACTGATGCGGCACGGTCGATGACTTCGCGCCGTGATCATCACCGGCGAGACAGAGAACGCCGCCGTTCTTGGCGGAACCCGCCGCATTGCCGTGGCGGAAGACGTCGCCGCAACGATCGACGCCGGGGCCCTTGCCATACCAGATGCCGGTGATGCCGTCGTATTTCGCGCCGGGCGAGAGATTGAGCTGCTGCGAACCCCAGATCGCTGTGGCGGCGAGGTCCTCGTTGACCCCCGGCTGGAATTTCACATTGTACTGTTCAAGGTGCTTGCGCGCGGCGAACAGTTGCTGGTCATAGCCGCCCAGCGGCGACCCGCGATATCCGGATACGAACGCTGCGGTGTTCAGGCCCGCCGCGCGGTCGCGTCTGACCTGTGCCATTGGCAGCCGGACCAGCGCCTGAATTCCGGTCAGGAAAACATGCCCCGATGCCTGCGTGTATTTCTGGTCGAGGCTGATCGGCCCTTGGTTGATTCCCATATTCGTTTGCCTCTTTGCCGGGCTCTTGTTGCGCCGTGACGAGTCTACCTAGAGCCAGTCTATGTCGCTTTTCGTTTCCCGCACAAAAGAAATCGCATTCATCAGACCTTTGTTTTCAAACGTAATTTTAGGGCGCTTTTCGCCTTCCTTCAGACCGGTTGTGTCGCCCGCCTGCCTGAGGCCGAAAGGACATTGCGAACGACTCGTGCCTTGCAGCGGCCCCCCGTTCATACCGCTGCAGTGCGGCCTGTCTCCCCGCAATGCTGCCCCTCGCTCCATGCAACGCTCCGCCGGAACGTTCCCACCGGAAAGGCCGTTACCCCCGACATACAAAGACCTGATCTCAACGGGTCACAGAGCGGAGGATTTGCATCATGAATCGCATGTCAGGAAACGACTGGATGTCGGACGGCAAAAAAGGTGTCTCCGACGAACCTGCTCAGGCGAGCGAGGAGTTCGCGTACCAGCAAGGCAAACCGGTCAAGGCGTTGATTGGCATCGCGCTCCTTGTGGTGCTCGCCGTCGCACTCGCGCGGATGAATCCTGCACCGCATGATGTCTCGAACAACCCTGCAATAACGACAGGCCAGACGACGGGTACAAGCGCCCGATGAATATCCGAACTGCAATCCGAGATTCTTGACCCATCATCGCCCGGCGCCGGGAACGTCCCCAGCATCGGGCGATTGTCTGTCCAGATGCAACGACTGGAGGATTGAATTTATGGCAATCGAACGCAATCCCAACGATCCCTACAGCGCCGCGACGAACGATGACGTGCTTCGCCGCCGAACGGAACAAATTGATAACGAACTTCAGGCGGATCCCGAACTGGCTGAAGGTCCTGCGAACGGCGGGCGTATCGCATTGTTCGCGATCGCATTGGTGGCCGTTCTCGGCGTCGTATTTTACGGGCTGAATTCGTCAAGCACATCACCCGAGGCGACTCCGACCGCGCAGACAACACCTGCCTCGCCTTCGGCGGCCGGAACCGCTCAGGCGCCTCGCGCTACGGCTGGCCAGACCACCGGCTCTGCAATGAACCCCGCACGGCCGGCTGCTCCACCGGCAGCTGACAACCCTGCTCCGGCAGTTCCGCAGAACAACGCGCCTCCGGCTGGCGCACCGTCAAGTAACTAATCACGAAGGCTGAACGTCAGGGCGGGCATCTTCACGGATGCCCGCTCTTTTTCGTTCCGTCATTTCCGATCCTTCGCCACCTTGATGAAGAAGCCATTGATCTCCGCATGCGTCACGGCATGAGCCAACTCGGAGAACGATCCCTTCTCGGCGATCTCTCGCGCGGCGCGAAGAAATCCTCCCCACGCTGCACGTGCCAGCGCGCCGCCAATGCTGATCCGCCGCACGCCGAGGTCGGTGAGTTCAGCAACGGTCAGTCCCGGACCGCCCATCAGGACATTGATCGGCTTCGGGGCCAACTCTTTGACGACCGCTGCGATCTGCTCCCTGGTCCTGATGCCTGGGGCATAAAGACAATCCGCACCGGCCTCCGCATAGGCCACCAGCCGCGCGATGGTCGCCTTGAGATCAGGCTGCCCGACCAGAAAGCTTTCGCAGCGCCCCACCAGCACGATGTCGCCACCTTTTGCATCGATCGCCGCGCGGGCCGCGCGCATGCGCTCCACTGCAAGTGTCATCTCATAGAGCGGTGCCGAAACATCTCCAGTCGAGTCTTCGATCGACAATCCAGCCACGCCGGTATCAACACCACGCGCCACGTTCGCGGCCACGACTGCCGGATCGTGCGCAAACCCCGCTTCGAAATCAGCATTCACCGGCAAATCCGTGGCGTCGCACAGCGTCTTCAGATGCGCCAGGACATGATCGCGATTCACGTTGTTGTCGGAATGGCCGATCGACCAGGCCAAGCCCGAGCTTGTCGAAGCCAGCGCCTTGAAGCCCATTCCTTGTAACAACAGTGCGCTACCCACGTCCCATGGATTTGGCAGCACGAAGCATCCGCTCTCGTGAAGTTTCCTGAAGTCCGCGCGCTTTTGCGCTGTCGAAACCGGCATTGGTCATTCTCCCAGCACGTTTGTTTTCTGTGTCTTTGCTACATCGGACGATGCCGCTGATGCGATGTGAAATCAATCGGCCCCTGGGCGGTGTCAGCCCTGCACCTGTCGCAAAAAAGTCCTCTCCTCCGAGAGGATAAACTTATGCTCCTGTGCGAAGTTGAAATTGGCGACACCTTCGCTATCGGCTTTGAGCCGCGCACGATAGGACTCATAGTCCGAGAGGCTTTGAAACGAGATCAGTCCGAACGCGATGTTGTCGGTGCCCTCGTGCGGCATCCAGTAGCCGAGCAGATCGCCGCCGCACGTGGGAATGATCGTGAGCCAGCGCTGCGCGTAGGCTTCGAACAGATGGCGCCTGAACGGATCAAGCTGGTAGCGGATGAAAACGGTAATTGTCACGAGACGCTCCTTGTCTTGACCGCAAGCTATCCGTTGCCTGCCGCGAATGCTTCGATTAAGGTCGAAGTATGAAAGCAGGACCGGACATGGCCGTGATCGCATCGCTTGTCGGCGATCCCGCGCGATCCAACATGCTGACGGCGCTGATGAGTGGCCGCGCGCTCACCGCGACCGAACTTGCGCAGGAAGCCGGCATCACGCCGCAGACCGCGAGTTCGCATCTGGCCAAACTCGAAGCGGGTCACCTCGTCGTTCCCGAAAAACAGGGCCGTCATCGTTATTTCCGCCTTTCGGGTCCGGATGTCGCTGCGGTGCTGGAGGGATTGATGGGCCTCGCCGCCCGCGCCGGCCATCTGCGGGTCAGGACCGGACCGGCGGATCCGGGATTGCGGCGCGCCCGCGTTTGCTACGACCATCTCGCGGGCGATTTCGGCGTCCAGATGCTCGACGCCATGACCGAAAAGAAGCTCCTGCGCACGCACAAGGGCAGCGTAACGCTGACGCCGGAGGGCGAACGATTTGTCGCCGATTTCGGCATCGACCTGTCGGCGCTCGAGGGAACCCGCCGCCCGCTCTGCAAGACCTGCCTCGACTGGAGCGTACGGCGCAGTCACCTTGCGGGATCGCTGGGCGCAGCGATTCTGTCGCGTCTTTACGAATTGAAATGGGCCAGGCGCGAAAAGGGCAATCGCGTCGTGACGTTTTCGCCCAAGGGCGCGGACCGGTTCACGGCGCTGTTCGGCACGAAGAATGATTAATGCAACAATCCGGTGTTGACACACACGCGCAAAAATTGGCGTAATTCGCCGCGCATTGCGCTTTGACTTCCTTCATTTCTGAGCAGGTGTTCCATGTTTCGCTGTGGGTTAATCGCATTTGTCGCGCTGTCTTCGGTTACCTTTCCGGCGACCGGCTGGGCCTATGAGATCAAGCCGAAAGTGCCGGAAACCGCGTTTTCCCCGAAGCTGCAACCCGACATCGTCGGCCTGTCGAGCAACACCGAGGGCAGCAAGGCCTCGCCCCTGTTCGAGGCCTATCTGAAGGACCTGCCGGGTGTGAAGCCGGAAACCGCCCAGCAGAAATTCGGCGGCACCAACGTGACCTATGTCACCGCGATGAAGTTCACCCTCGCCCCTACCAGGACTCATCCGGGTGAATCGATGCTGGCGGTGTTTTCCTCTCCGGCCAGCGCCAACCGCGCTTATTACATCTCGCGCGTTCTCGGCTTTTCCGCCGAGAAGCAACCGTCGAAGGCCGAGATGATCGAACGGGTCACCGCGAAATACGGTCAGCCGACCGCGATCGGCGACGGCCGCATGTATTACTTCTACAAGGCCGGCAAGGTGATGTCGGTGAAGCAGAAATACACCCCTGCTTCCGCGCTTGAAGCACTCAACGCACCGCTCAATCCCAAAGCTGCCGTGGCGCTCAACGATGCCAATGGACGCGGAAGCTGCGTCGCGGAGTTGAAACGCGCGCAAGCGCTGGAAAAGACGCTCGACAAGCTTGTCACCGAGGCCAAGGCGGCGAATTGCGATGCCCTCGTCTCCGTCGAGATTTTTCCCGGCATCACGCCGGATCGCGTCAGCAAGGCTGAATTCACGCTGATCGACTTCAAGCAGATCATCAGTGCCGCCAAGATCGATGCCGACGCTTTCGCCGCCGAGAAGAACGAGGCGCTCAACAAGACTCCGCTCGGAAACGCGCCGAAACTCTGACATCGCTTTCTGCCCTCACGGCATTGTCATGAGGGCAGAACGCGACGTGCTTTACCCGGATACCCGACGGCGCTAACGGTGCCGCCCGTATCCGGGAGAGTCTCATGAGATCGCTATACCTTTTGCCGTTCGCACTGCTGTCGCTCACCGCCGCGCACGCGGCCGAGCCTGTCGCGAAGGAACCCTACGGCGTCGGCCTCGAAGGCTTCGCCTATCCTTACCCGGTCAACATGCTGCCGCTCACCAACGAGGGTGAGCAGGTCCGTATGGCGTATATGGATGTCGCGCCAGCGACACCGAACGGCCGCACCGTACTCCTGCTGCACGGCCGCAACTTTCCATCGAGCTACTGGGCGCCGGTGATCAAGACGCTAACCGGCGCGGGCTATCGTGTGGTGGTGCCCGACCAAATCGGATTTGGAAAATCCTCCAAGCCGGCCTTCGACCTGCATTTCGATACGCTGGCGCGCAACACCATCGCGCTGCTAGATCATCTGCAATTGCAGCAGGTGGACATCGTGGCGCATTCGCTCGGCGGCATGCTCGGCGTCCGCATCACCCGCGCTTACCCTGCCCGCGTCTCCCGCCTGCTGCTGGCCGCTCCCATCGGACTTGAGGACTACCGACTCTACGTGCCGCCGACGCCGACCGAAAAAATTCTCGAGAACGAAGACAAGCTGACCGCGGACGGTTACCGGACCCAGCTCGTCAACAACTACTCATTGAAGCTGCCGCCTGAGGCGATCACGCCGTTCATCGATGCGCGTTTCAACATCAAGGGCTCGTCCGAATACCCGCGCTGGCTGCGCGCATTCGTCAATTCAGCGCAGATGATCTATCGCGAGCCGGTTGCGCACGAAATCCCGCTGATCGACCGGCCGACGCTGTTCGTCATGGGCGAAGACGATCACAATGCGCCCGGCAAGCCGAACGCGCCGGAGGCGCTGCGCCCCAAAATGGGCCATAACGCCGATCTCGCCAAAGCGCTCGCGGCGAAAATGCCGAACGCAAAGGCCGAGGTGATCCCGAGTGTCGGGCATCTGGTCTTTCTCGAAGCCGAAGCGAAGTTCAATGAACTGATGCTGGGCTTCCTGGCGAAATAGACGGCGACACAACGAAACCCCGGCTCATTGAAGCCGGGGTCCGTCAGTTCAGCCGCGGCTTACCAGCGGCGGTAGTGCCGGCGGTAATGACGGCGATAATGCCGACGGTAATGGCGGCGGCGCCAGTACACCTTCTCAGGTTCGGCACGCGCAACGTCGTCCTGATCTGCAACCGCTGGCTTCGCAGCGGCGTCCGGCTCGGACTTCGGGCCGTTCATCAAATCTTGATGCGGGACCAGCATCGGAGCAGCGGTCGCGGCCGATGCGGCAGCGGCGATTGCTCCAGCGCCGGCCGCGAAGCCGAACGCAAATTTCAGGAAATCACGACGTTCCATCAACTGTCTCCTTGTGAACGTTTTACGGAACCGAATGTCCCGCAGGAACGACAAACGCGCTGAAGCGTGATCGTTCCCTGGCAGCTTCGATAATTTTGTCTCAGGCAGAAGCATCACCGCGCATGAGGTACGTCATCACCAGTAGCGGCGACGCCAGTACCGGCGGCGATAGAAGCGACGGCGGCGACGCCACCCCCAGTATCTGCGGCGGCGCCAGTATCTGCGGCGACGGAAACCCCAATAGCGGCGGCGGCGCCATCCCCAACGGTGGCGGCGCCATCCCCACCGGCGACGGCCCCAGCGGACCTGCTCGACCTGCGCTTCGTTCAGGTCGTCGTCGTTGGCAACAGCATTTTGCGGAAGCTGATCCGGCTCGATCGGAGTGCCGGTGAGCGCTTGCGGCGCGAGCGGCGCGGCACGCGCGGCTGCGATGGTGGCCGCACCTGCGGCAGCGACACCAAACGCGAACTTGAGAAAAACGCGGCGATCCATGGTGCGTCCTCTGATGTTCTGCCCGACAGCAGAATTCAGCAGCGCGCATGAATGGAAACTGAACCGTTTCAGGTTTCGCGCCGCGATGTTATTTCTTCTGCCGGTCGATGAAATCCTGACCCTGCTTCTGTAATTTTTTGATCAGCGCGTCGGATTCTTCTTCCTCCGCCTTGTCGTCCGCGGGTGTGACCGGCGTTCCATTCGGATCGCGGCAATTGACCTCGGTGCCCTTGACACGGACCCAGGCTGCGCTGCCTTTGCTTACGTCGGTGCACATCACCTGATCTTTAGCGCCGCCTGGCACCGGCTTGACGCACACCACCGTCCCGAACCCGCCGGGCAGCGCCATGTCGCAGTTGACCTCGCACTGCATCGTCTTCGATTCGGGATTTGTGAACGCAACCGTCACCGTACGCTTGTCGTCCCCGAGCTTGCAGATCGCGGTGACATCGGCTGCCACGGCCACGCCCGCGGCACACATCAGCAATCCCGATAGAATAAATATCTTCATGAAAGTGAGTCCCCTGCCCCAGGCGTAATGCCTTGTCAGTGGTCGCAACCGGGCCACATTCGGTTCATCTTGTATCAATGTTCGAGCGAATAACGTCCCTCCGCCGGCCCGTCGCCGGCGAATAATCTTCGGCGCCTCCGGCCAGCCCCGGCCGCTCCGAAACGCATCGCGATTTGATCACACTAGGAAGGAACCCATGAAAACATTGTTCGCAGCAGCGCTTCTCGCCGTTTCTGTCGCCGGTTTCGGCACGGCCAACGCAATGCCTCTGGCTCCCGCGTCGGGCGCCTCCGCCGATGTGATTCAGGTCGCCGGCGGTTGCGGCCCCGGCTTTCACCGCGGTCCATATGGCGGCTGCCGCGCCAACCGTGGCGTCGTCGTCGTTCGTCCGCCGGTCGTTCGCAAGTGCCGCTACTGGGGTCCCGGCCGCCGCGTCTGCCGCACCTGGTGGTAAGCACTCCGCCGCTCGCTATCGAAACCCCGCTTCGGCGGGGTTTTTCTTGCTCTCTCGTCGTCCCCGCGAAGGCGGGGACCCATACTCCCGGAATCATCGTGTTGTTGGGAGCGGGACAACTCTTTCCTTCGTCATCATAACGCTTAGTGGTTATGGGTCCCCGCCTTCGCGGGGACGACATCGGTAGTGTTGCGCGATCGCGCGCACCATCTTCTCCGGATTCAGTTTTCAAACAGCTCGCACCTGCAGATGTGCGCCATCGCCCCTGTTGTTATGACGGCGCGGGGGCGCCCGAAGTTCTTTCATCGCTTCGCCCTTCAATGAGGGCGCGCGGAACGCCGGATGCGCGAGCGCATCCGCAGCCCCGTGTGCAAAAGTGAGAAAGCACACGAGCGTAGTCACCACGGTCACGCCGTTTGCATCCGGCGTTCCGCACGCGGTGGGGCTCCGGCCTGCTTCGTGCTCTCCCCGGTGGACGATGCTACGTCACCGCATCCCTGCTGAGGGTTTCCGCCTCCGGTT